>Ga0255346_1000330_pt1 | contig 81310 bp, 68 predicted proteins | sample wastewater_treat_FD_194410 | JGI IMG/M metagenome (GOLD analysis project Ga0255346, IMG submission 194410) | Wastewater microbial communities from Lulu Island WWTP, Vancouver, Canada - plant22 | ecosystem: Engineered > WWTP > Wastewater > Unclassified | place: Canada: Vancouver, British Columbia...
CGCATTGGCAGAACAACAGGCCCGCGGCTGCCGATACGCAGAACGTCAACATGCGGGATGGCTTTCAGAGAAGCAAGGATTTTTTCGAGAACACGGTCATCCAGGGTCAGGGGATCGCCGCCGGAAATAATCACTTCCCGGATGCGGGGCGATTCGGCAATGTAACGGGTTATCTTTTGCAGTCGGTCAGTCAGGTTCAGGGAAGCGGGGCGGGACCAGAAACGCTTTCGGTTACAGTGCCGGCAGTACACCGCGCAGGTTTCCGTGACAATCGCCAGACAACGGTCCGGATAACGGTGCACCAGTTTGGGAACCGGCATATGCAAATCTTCCTGAAGGGGATCTTCCGCCGCCCGGCCGGCAGTAGATATTTCCCGCGGATCCGGCATGCATTGGGCGTAAATGGGATCGTGAAAATCCTGGTGTTGGATAAGCGATAAATAGTAAGGCGTTACGGCCATCGGATAAACAGCCGTTACCGACTGGAGGGTTTCCCGGTGGCTCGCGGCGGTTTGCGGCTGCGCGCACGGGAGGAGCGGATGGGTGAGGCGGTTTTTGATCTGCCAGCGCCAGTCGGCCCAGTCTTTTACCGAGGTTTTTTGAATGAAAGGTGAAACAGTTTTTGTCTTCATAAGGATCTTTTTTTACCAAACAATTTGAGGCTGGCTTTGTATCACAAAATTAGGTGCTTGCAAAGCCGGCGAATTGCGATTAGAAGAAAAACACAGCGGGCCTGCAATACAGATGGCCAATTTTAATTACGAGGCAATACCGTGAAAGATATGCAGCAGCGCAAAGAAAACGTGGCAATGTTGTCGGTTGCTTCCAATGCGTTTCTCGTTTTATTCAAAGTCCTTGTCGGCTTTGCCATCGGTTCCGTTTCGATCATTTCGGAAGCGATTCACTCCGGTGTGGATCTGCTGGCTGCAGTGATCGCCATGTTTTCCGTCAAAACTTCCAGCGTTCCGGCCGACGAACGTCATCCGTTCGGCCACGGCAAAATTGAAAACCTTTCCGGCTTTGTGGAAGCCCTGCTGATTTTTGGCGCGGCGTTTTGGATTATCTTTGAAGCGCTGAAAAAACTAAATGCCCCCCAGGCCATGGAAAATGTCGGCTGGGGGGTCGGCGTCATGTTGTTTTCTGCCGTCATGAATTTTATTGTTTCGCAAAAACTTTTTAAAGTGGGCAAGGAAGCCGATTCCATTGCTCTCCAGGCTGATGCCTGGCATTTGCGCACGGATGTGTATACGTCTGCCGGTGTCATGTTTGGCCTGACGATCATCTGGCTGGGTCATAAATTCTTCGCCGACCCCAATATTTACTGGGTTGATCCGGTTGCCGCGATCTTGGTCGCCGCGCTGATTATGCGCGTCGCATATCGTTTGACCGTTGACGCCCTCAGTGGCCTGGTTGATGTCCAGTTACCGAGGGAAGAAGAGAATTTTATCCGCAGCATGATCAGCGTGGAAAAGGCCGTCTACGGTTTTCATCAATTGCGCACGCGCAAAGCGGGGCATGTTCGCTTTGTGGAATTTCACATCAAAGTCGATCCGCAGATGTCCGTCCACGATTCGCACGGCATTACCAGAATTTTGAAGAAAAACATCAGGGCTCGGTTTCCGGAATCCACGATCACCATTCATATCGAACCCTGTGATGGTGAATGTTCCGATATGTGTCAGGCCGGTTGTTTATTGCCCCGGGAGAAAAGACCGGATAAAGGCATGATCCGACCGCAACCGATCGGACATGATCAATCATCGTGAAGAGCTGCTGTTTATAATAGACAAATCGGCGGGGTGACGGGCGGCAGTTTATCGCCTTCGTACAGGACCTTTTCCAGAAAAAGACCGGAAGGCGGGGCGGTGAAGTGCGCGGGCAGCTCTGAAAAGGATGTCATCATTTTTTCGACATCGGGCCTGGTGAGGTTGCCGCGGCCGAGCTCAACGGTCACGCCGACAATGCGCCGGACCATTTTCCAGAGAAAATGCGACCCTAAAATGCGCACCGCAATGATATTGTCGAATTCTTTCAGCCATAGGCCTTCAATGTTGACTTTTGTGGAAGCTTCCTTGTCCATTCTTTTGTCGGCGAAGGAGGCAAAATCATGAAAGCCCTGAAAAACATCCAGCGTCTGTTTCATTTTATCGCAATCGAGTCTGTCTTTGACCCACCAGACATATCGCTTGCCGAAAGCCGTGCGTCTTCGGGAAATCAAATAGAGATAGCTTCGGCTGAGTGCGTGATGGCGGGCATGAAAACGCGCGGGCGCATTTTCCACCCTTAAGATGTTGACGCTTGACGGCAGGTGATCGTTCATACCCGTGCGTAAAATGTCCGGATGGACTTTTTTGGGAGATTCGAGATGGGCCGCTTGCTCCAGGGCATGTACCCCGGCGTCGGTTCTGCCGGCCCCCTGTATTCTTACCGGCACGTCCAGAAAACTTTGCGCCGCCTTGATTAAAGTTTCCTGAACGCTGCGGGCGTTTTTCTGCGTTTGCCAGCCGCGGTAACCGGTTCCGTCATATTCAAGCAGAATTTTAAATTTGTACGATGCCATTTTCAGTGAAGGTGTTGTTTAATACGTCGTCCCTTATGACCTATTTTCTTAAACAGCGGCGTCAACGGGAAGACATGCTATTTACTTTGCCGGCGCCAGTATCGTCATGGCGGAAAGATTTTTGATCAGCAAGGCATCGGGATCGATGTTTGTTAATTCTTTGCCGGGATGCAAGGTCGTGATGACGGCCTTGCCGATGATCTTGCGTCCTTCCTCGCCGCGGGCGTCTGTGATTCTCAGTCCCCAGACATTGTGAAAAATCAGTGCCCGCCCGTTTCGTTCGCCGATGTAAAGCATGATATGTCCCCTGCGCCACAGCAGGCTCAAATAGGGAATGCCCTGTTCCAGAATCACTTTTTCTTTTTCTTGCGGTTCCATAGCCTCCAGGTCAATATAAATGCCGATTTTTTTTGCCTGATCCGCCGAATGTCTGGGCAGCCAGATGCCGAAAGGAGCAAAAAAATCCCGCGTCATTGCGGAACAATCGCGGTTTCCGTAAAGACCGCCCCAGCCGTAGGGTTCGTCAATCAGTTCATTGGCAATTCTGGTTGCGTTTGCATAGGTAAACGGCAACGGTTTGATGTTCATGATCTCCCGCGAAATGAAAACGCGTTGGATAATGGCCTGATGGTTTGCGTCCGCCGAGGCGATGAGAATTTCGAGTTTATCCGCCATCTCGGTGATCAGAGGAAACATTTGTCCGATAGAGGTCCGGAGACTGAAATTGCCGTTTGCGTCGACGATCGGGATTTTATCCCGGGTGACGGTGGCATAGCGGGAGGTTTGCCATGTCTGCATAAAGGGATCGTCAACGCGTGCAAAATCCTCAGCCGGAATCCATCCGAAGGCAAAGCTGGTTTCCACCAGGGCCCATGACCGGTCCCTGCTGATGTGGCATATCAGAATCGGTGTGTTGGCCGCCACTGAAGATATCTGAAGATTGTCAAACGGCCAGCCGTTGATGTCGCCGCCCGGTTTATAAAAATGTGGACCGTTCGTGGGCAGCATGCGCAGGTTCGTCGATCGGACGGTGATCGCCGGCTGCAGCGTATTGGGATAATTTTCCAGCCAGGCGTTCTGCTGAAGTTTTTTCAACCATGCGGTGGAATGCTTTCTCTTGTTTTCGCCATAGCCCGGATGGGCGGCAAATTGTGTGAAAATGGCAGACAATCTTTCCGGCAGTGCGTGCACCGGTTCAGGATGGTGCCACACGGAAAAAAACGTTTTGTCGTAATGTTCATTCATCGCAGTTTGACTATCACGGGTCAGAAGGACTTTGTCTGCCGGCACGTCCGCCAGACGGGCGGTGTGATCCTGGGGCAGGTCGGTGACATCTTTTACGTCCTGGAGGGTATCGGGAGGTTGCAAATAACAGGACACTAAAAACAGCGCTAAAACAACGCAGACGTATTTTACTTTCATGCCCGATCCCTTCAATTTATTCTGGCGTATTGTATAGTCTTTTTTCATGTTTTGGGCAAGATGAAACGGCGAAAAATTTTCTGTATTTTATAAATAATTTATGGAATAAGGGATCGAACCCTGCTATACAAACTTTTGGATTTTCGACGGGCAGGGCGAAAAGTTTTAAAAATACGGCGCCGTTTACGGGTAGAAGAAGGAGATGAACCATGGATAGTTTTGTGCCCAAAAAGATTTTTTTTACAAAAGGAGTGGGCACGCACAAAGACGAATTGCATTCCTTTGAGCGTGCCTTGCGTGATGCCGGAATAGAGAAATGCAACCTGGTGCAGGTGTCCAGCATCTTTCCGCCACGCTGTAAAATGATCTCCAAAACTCAGGGGCTGAAACAATTGACGCCGGGCGCCATCACGTACTGCGTTATGAGCCGTTGCTGTACGAACGAACCCAAACGACTCATGGCCGCTTCGGTCGGTTGCGCCATTCCCGCCGATAAATCATCCTACGGTTACATCAGCGAACACCATGCTTTCGGTCAGAATGAAAAACAGGCCGGCGATTACGCGGAAGATCTTGCAGCGGCCATGCTGGCCTCCACATTGGGCATCGATTTTAATGTTGATGAGAGCTGGGACGAAAAGAAGGAAATTTTTAAAATCAGCGGCAAGATCGTTCGAACGCTAAATGTGACCCAGTCGACAATTTGCAAAGACAACAAATACACCACCGTGATTGCAGCGGCGGTATTTGTGTTTTAAATATTTTTAAAAGCGTATAAACGGCGTATGAATCCCCGAAGGGAGACATACACCGGTGACATGCGACCTTTTCCCCGGTGCGGACTATGACCCAAACGGAAAGAATTCTGGATATTCCGTCTCTGAACCACCACGATATCGGCGGAGCGCATTTACCGTATCTTTATTACGAGGGAGAGACTCCGCAAATTCTTTTTGCCCACGCCACCGGTTTTCTACCGTGGCTTTGGCATCCCATCCTGGAGGAGCTGACGCCGCCCAGGAGGCAGGCGTGGGCGCCATATATATGTAATTACCGCGATTGCGATCCCGAAAGCGGCGGGCTTTCCTGGGATGTGATTGCCAGAGACCTGATCAGCTTTTGCAGCGTTCAGAATATCAGCGATAATCTGGCTGTCGGGCATTCGATGGGCGCCACGGTGGTGACGATTGCCTCCGCGCTTTTTGGTCTGCAGCCCCGCGGGATGATTCTGATTGAACCCATTTTCCTTCCGGAAGATTTTTATACCATCGATATCCAGCTCAAAGATCATCCCCTGGCCTCTTTGTCCATCCGAAGAAAAAACGGCTGGAAGGATGAAAATGCCGCGCTGGAGTATCTGAAATCAAAATCGCTTTTTGCGGGCTGGGACGAACAGATGTTGCAATTTTATCTGCAATACGGCATGGAAAAACAGGCCGGCGGCGATTTGAAGCTTACCTGTGCGCCCCGCAACGAAGCGGCTCTTTTTATGGGCGGTAAAAGCACCAATCCCTGGCCGTTGCTGGAAAAGTTGACCTGTCCCGTCCTGATTCTGGAAGGGGAAAAAAGCTCCAACAGAGAGTTTATCGATCTGCCCAAGGCAGCATCGCTTCTCCGGGACGGCCGGTACCAGTTGATTCCCGATGCCGGTCATCTGATTCCCATGGAAAAACCTAAAGAAATCGCCAAAATTATAAAAGAATTTCTGGCGGACGTCTTTTAGGAAATCATTGACGAAATGCTTTAAATATGTAAAATTTTTACGCTAGCATTCCGGGAACAATGAAAGGGAAGAAATCTGTTGATAGCTTTGGATGATTACAAGCAGAATAGGACTGGAGACACACAGAGGTTCAGGGGAACGGTGAGCAAACCATTTGCCTTGATCGGGCGGAATGTCATCCGGTGGATTAACAGCATCGGAGCGGCCACTATTTTTCTGGTGCTGGCTTTACTCAAAACCTTTCATCCCAAGCAGTTTCAAAAGGTCATTCAGCAAATTTATTATATCGGGGCGCGATCGACGACGATTATCATGCTGGTCAGTCTGTTTACCGGCATGGTGCTCGGACTACAATCCTATCATGCGCTGGTGCAGTTCGGCGCGGAAGGATCGCTGGGAACGCTGGTCTCGCTGTCGCTGATTCGGGAACTGGGGCCTGTGCTGACCGCGATTATGATTACGGCCAGGGCCGGATCGGCAATAACAGCCGAAATTGGCGTGCAGCGGATTTCCGAGCAGATTGACGCTTTGGAAACCATGCGCATCGATCCTTTTCGCTATCTGGTGACTCCCCGGATCACCGCGTCGATCGTCAGTTTTCCCCTGCTAACCACTGTATTCGATCTGATCGGCATTATCGGCGGTTATGTCAGCGCGGTGGCTCTGATGGGATTGAATGCCGGCGTTTATTCACACAGCATTCGGTCCTACGTGGATATGGAAGACCTGACCAACGGGTTTGTCAAATCGCTTGTGTTCGCGGTGATTGTCGCGACCGTGTGCTGTTATCAGGGATATTTTGTTCATATGCGCGAGGACAGCAAAGGCGCCAAGGCGGTCGGTCTGGCCACCACCTCAGCGGTGGTTATTTCCTGTGTATTGATTCTGGTTGCGGATTACGTCGTAACGTCACTCCTGATGGTATAGAAAAGATATGAACACACCGTTGATTGAATTCAAAAATATCACCAAACGATTCGGAGAACAAACCGTTCTCGATCAGGTCAATTTGCAGATTTACGAAGGGGAAGTAACCACTATTATCGGCCTGAGCGGTTCAGGCAAGAGCGTGCTGCTCAAGCACATCATTGGCTTGCTCAAACCCGATGAAGGAACCATTCTTTTCCGGGGAGAACCGATCAACGACATGAAGAAAACAGAACTGGCCGAAGCCATGTCCAAAATCAGCTACATGTTTCAAAGCAATGCCTTGTTCGGTTCCATGACGGTTTATGAAAACATTGCGCTGCCGCTTCTGGAAAATACGGCCATGAAAAAAAACGAAATTCATGACCGGGTCATGGCCAGAATCGAACAGACGGAATTGACAGAAGCCGCACAGAAATATCCTTCGGAGCTTTCCGGAGGCATGCAAAAAAGAGCGGCGCTGGCACGGGCGTTGATTACCGATCCCCAGGTGGTTTTGTTCGATGAACCGACAACCGGTCAGGACCCTGTCCGGAAAAACGCGATTTTGAGCATGATCGCCCAGTATCAGAAAAAATTTAATTTTACGGCGGTCATGGTCAGTCATGAAATTCCCGATGTGTACTTTATTTCCAACCGGATTCTCGCCCTCTATGACAAAAGCATCGTCTTTCAGGGAACACCGGAGGAATTGAGTAATTTTGATCATCCTTTCAACGATGAAGTGATCCGCAGTCTGGAAGGTTTGCAAAAGGAATTAACCGGTCTTTATTCCAGAAGACAATTTAAGGTTTTGCACCGTTCCCAGTTACAAAGCCGCAAGTCCGACGAAGGCTATTGTGTGGTTGTGTTTGATTTATCGGATATGAATTCGATTGTTTCCGCCATCGGTTACGACAGGGCGCAGGAAACCATCCATTCGATGGGAAAGTACATCGATAAACATTTTGATGCCATCGGCGGTTTCTCCACCCGTCGTAAAATCAATGAATTCGTGACAGTGCTTCCTTTTTCCGATATTGCCGAGACGGAAAGCATTGTCAAAGACTTTATGGAGGATTTCCAAAAAAGTGGCATGAGTGAGATATGGAGCGAAGCTCAAAAAAACGATCCTCAGACGAGGTGCGTTGATTTTTCAGTCAAAGCCGGTATGGCGGAAGGGACACCGGTCGCTGAAATTGATTCAATTGTAAAACTGGCCAAAGCTCATCGAAAAGAAATCGGACGGCTGCAATGTGCCGTCAAGGAGTAAGCACATGAAAAAATACGAGATTGAAACTGTCGTGGGAATTTTTGTGTTTCTCGGTCTTCTCTGTATCGGATATATGACCGTGAAACTCGGAAATGTGTCTTTTTTGGAAGCCGCGTCCTATCCCCTTGAAGCTAAATTTACGTCCGTCAACGGTTTACGGATCGACAGTTCCGTAAAGGTCATGGGTCTGACTGTGGGCAAAGTGAAACAAATTGCCATGGATCAGGACAATCAACGGGCTGTGGTGAAATTAAATATTCAAAAAGGCATCAAGATTTATGACGATGCCATCGCCTCGATCAAAACGGAAGGATTGATGGGAGACAAATATGTCAGCATCGATCCGGGCGGCGGAGGCTCTCTGCTGGAGCCCGGTGGAATTATTCTGGAAACGCAGTCACCGTTGGACATAGAGACGCTGATCAGCAAATACGCTTTTGGTGATGTTAAAAAACAATAGATCGGTTATTACGACGTTGAGGGAGGAAAAATTCATGAAAAAACTTTTTACCCAAACAGCCATCATCCTGGTGATTGTAATGTTTTCTCTGCCTGTTTATGCGGGCGCGGCGCTGGATTCCGTTCAGAAATGCGTCAACGAGGTCATCGGTATCGTGGGCGATCCCAAGCTCAAGAGCGAGTCGGCCAAGGAACTGAAAAAAGAAAAACTCCGGGTTCTATACAAACAGATGTTCGATGAAATTGAATTTTCCAAACGCACCCTGACGCGCAACTGGAATAATTTTACGCCTGCCCAGCGGACGGAATTTGTCAATCTTTTTGAGCAGGTGCTGGAGACAGCGTACGGCGATAAAGTGCTCAGCTATACCAATGAAAAGGTCGTCTTTTATAAAGAAACCACGCTTTCGGCAACCCAGGCGGAAGTGCAAAGCAAGATCGTCACCTCTTCCAAGGAAATTCCTGTTTTTTACCGCGTTATTTTAAAAGACGGAAAATGGAAAGTATATGATGTCGTGGTGGAAAACGTCAGCCTGGTTCAGAATTATCGGACGCAGTTCAACGATATTTTGTCCAAGGACAAACCGGAAAAATTGCTGGAAGTTCTCAGAAACAAGGTTAAGCAGCATTAAAAAACCTGCTGACCCTGCGGCTGTGTTGCAGCACGCCGGCTGATAACCTTTCATACGGTCGGATGACATGAAATCTCGTTTGGTATTTCTCGTATCGTTTATATGGATGCTGTCGGGGGGCGCACCCGGCAGCGCTCATGCATTTGTTGATCTGCCGCCGGAGCAGACATCTCCGCCGCCTGTGGTCCTGACAGTCTCCCCGGACCGGCCCGCAAATCAATTCGCCGCGGCCGCTGTGGTTGATCCCATGGAAGAGGAATACACGGGGGACGAATTCGATGACTATGCGGGGGACAATGCTAAAGAAGAAAAAGTGTCCATCGCCGATCCTCTGGAACCTTTCAACAGGGCAATGCATGAGTTCAACGATAAAATGTATTTCTGGGCGGTCAAGCCCGTAGCTCAGGGCTATAAAGCCGTTGTCCCCGAACCCGCGCGCATTAGTGTGGATAATTTCTTTTCCAATCTCGGATTTCCCGCACGATTTTTAAGCTGTCTGCTGCAGGCTGATTTCAAAGGTGCAGCGACGGAAGCGGGACGTTTTACCATTAATACCGTCTGGGGCATCGGCGGTCTGCTGGATCCGTCTTCCGGCAAGGAGTTGAATTTACAGGAGCAGAACACGGATCTGGGACAAACTCTCGGCGTCTGGGGCGTGGGACAGGGTTTTTATATTGTCTGGCCGGTCTTCGGTCCCTCCACCCCCCGGGATACCGTCAGCATAGCCGGCAATTATTTTCTGGATCCTGTTGCCTACCTGAATCCCTGGTCGGCCCGCCTGGGTGTGAATGTCCTGGATAAGGTCAACGCCGCATCCCTGAGAATCGGCGATTATGAAGCGCTGAAAAATGCGGCCATCGATCCGTATGTGGCTTTTCGCGACGCCTACATTCAGTACCGTTACAAGCAAATTAAAGCCAGAAAGGCAAAAATTTTCTCCGGATCATCGGCAGCAGAACCGTTTCCGGAGACGGTCCGGCCGGACAAGGTGGATTAAATGAAAAAAATACGTTGCGCACCATATTGGATGGTTTTTGTTCTGACGGCGTTAGTTTTTTTTACAACCGGTCCGGCGGCAAGCGCCGCAGGATTGTTCAGCGCCTTTGAGACCGTTTCCCGTCAGGACGGCGGATTGAATACCGCCATCGGTTACCGGTATCACCAGGATACATATGAAAAAGGCAACGGGTTGAAGATCAGGCAGAATGAGATTTATTCGCAGGCGGCCTACGGTGCTGACAATGCCTGGGAAATATATGCCCGGCTGGGGATTGCCGATCTGAAAATAGGCGACGTTTTCAGAGAAAGCGAAGAGGTCTTTGCAACTCTGGGCGGAAAGGTTTTTTACCCGGTCAGCGGGAAGCTGGGAGTCGGCGCATTTGTCCAGGGGACCTATTATTTGAATGATTTTTCCGATACCGTTGAGCGCAGGAAGCATGTTCAACTGAAGGATCTCTGGGATGTTCATTTCGGTGTCGCCTTGCAGGCGACGCTGCCCTGCGGCTCGACGATGTATGCGGGGCCGTATTTATATTACTCGGAAGGAACGCTGTCTCTTTCCTCCAATGTGTCGGACTGGGGATATGCTGCCGGTCGTTATTCTGTTCAGAACACGTCCATTGCCGGAGGTTTTGCGGGTCTGGATATCCCGCTTGCCAAAGGTTTTCGTCTGAACGTTGAAGGACAATATGCGGACAGGTTCTCCGCCGGCGCCGCCATCAGCTATACATATTAAGATTATTCCTGCACATTATAAGTCAACCCGCAGCCCGTCAGACAACCGGTGAGTCGGATGAATCAGCAGAAAGAAAAATTTTTCCAGGTACAGGATCTTACCAAAGTTTATCAAATGGGCGAGGTGGCCGTTCATGCCTTGCGCGGGGTGACCATGGAACTCTATGCCGGCGAACTGGTTGTTCTTCTCGGTCCGTCCGGAAGCGGCAAATCAACCCTGCTGAACATCATGGGCGGCCTCGATACAGCCACGGGCGGTGTGGTGTCCTACAGAGGAAAAGAACTGACCAAAGCCACGGAAAAGGAACTGACCGAGTACCGCCGTTTTCATGTCGGATTTGTTTTTCAATTCTACAATCTGATTTCCAGCCTGACGGCCCGGGAAAATGTTTCAGTTGTTACGGAGATTGCTCCCGATCCCATGGCGCCCCAGCAAGCGCTTGACCTGGTCGGCTTGTCTGACAGGTTGAACCATTTTCCTGCGCAGCTTTCCGGCGGCGAGCAGCAGCGCGTGGCCATCGCCCGGGCCATTTCCAAAAAACCGGCTGTGCTGTTGTGCGACGAACCGACTGGCGCGCTCGATTCCCAAACAGGCATTGTGGTGCTCCAGGCCCTGGAGCGTATCAACCGCGAACTGGGCACGGCTACCGCCATCATTACCCATAACGTGGATATCGCGGGCATGGCCGACCGCGTCATTCATTTAAGCAACGGCCATATTGCCAGTGTTGAAATCAACAAAGTGAAGAAATCCGCCAGCGAGCTGCAGTGGTAAGATGATGAAAACGCTGAACCGAAAACTCTGGCGGGAATTGTGGCTGATGAAAGGGCAGGTGTTTGCCATTACGTTGGTGGTGATGAGCGGCGTAGCCACCTTCATCATGTTTATCAGCACCATGCATTCTCTCGATTTTACCCGCAGCAAGTTTTACCGCGAATACAATTTTGCCGATGTTTTCGTCAATTTAAAGCGGGCGCCGGAAACCCTCAAATATAAGATCAATGACATTCAAGGCGTCCATCAGGTGGAAACCAGGGTTTGCGCCCAGGCCAAGCTGGATATCCGGGGATTCAAGGAATCGGTGACTGCCAGGATAACCTCCATTCCCGATGACGGTGATCCTCTGCTGAATCGTCCTTACATCCGTAAAGGACGTCTTCCCGATCCCGCACGGGATAATGAAGTGGCCATGAACGAAACCTTCGCGCAGGCGCATGGCCTGAATCCGGGCGATAAGTTTGCGGCGGTCATTAACGGGAAATGGAAGAGACTGACCGTCACCGGCATTGTTCTTTCTCCGGAATTCATTTTGCTGATGAAGACGGGCGCCATGACGCCGGATTTCAAACGGTACGGCGCATTATGGATGACCCGCAAGGCTATCAGCAAGGCCTACGATATGGAAGGCGCGTTCAACGATGTTGTTTTAACCGTTTATCCGGGAACGGCATTGAGTGATGTTGTGCGGGATCTGGACAACATTCTGGGACGGTACGGCGGCTTTGGCGCTTACGGACGCAAGGATCAGATTTCCCACCGGCTGTTGAGTGAGGAATTCCGGCAGCTCAAGACCAGTTCCAGAATTTACCCCACGATATTCATCTGTGTCGCCGCCTTTCTGCTGAACATTGTCATGAGCAGAACCATCAGCACGCAGCGCGAGCAGATCGGCACGCTCAAAGCATTCGGCTATAATAATCTCAGCATTGCCGTTCATTACGCGACGATGGTGATGATGATTATTGCCACAGGCGTGTTGCTGGGGATTGCCGGCGGTATCTGGTTCGGCAAAATGCTGGGGGCGCTGTACATGGAAACCTACCGGTTCCCGTTTTTTCATTATATCCTCCATCCGCAAGTGATGATAGCGGTCGTCGTGATCAGTGTTGCCGCTGCGCTCAGCGGGACGATGCATTCGTTGTGGAATGCCGCCCGGCAGACTCCGGCAGAAGCGATGCGACCGGAAGCGCCGGTGAAATACAGGGTATCGCTGATTGAGAAAACTGGCATTGGCCGCTGGCTGTCGCAGCCGTCGCGTATTATCTTCCGCAACATTGAACGAAAGCCGGTCAAGACCGTGCTGGCGATCATCGGCATCGCAACCGCCTGCGCGACGATGATCTGCAGCGGTTTTTTCCGGGACTGTATTGATTACATGGTGCACATTCAATTCGTCCTGTCGCAGAAGGAAGATATGACCGTAAGCTTTGTCGAACCGACGTCCTACCGGGCGGTATATGAACTGAAACGCATGGAAGGTATCAGCAGCGGCGAAGCATTCCGGAGTGTTCCGGTGCGGATGAAATTCGGTCATCGCAGTTATAAAACCGTCATCAACGGCATCCAGCCGGACAGCCACCTGAACATTTTGCTGGACAACCATCTGAAGAGTATTTCCATGCCGCCGTCCGGTATTCTGTTGACGGATTATCTGGGAGAGATTCTCGGAGTGAAAGCGGGAGATCTGCTGACGGTCGAGGCGCTGGAAGGGTCCCGGGCCGTCCGCCAGGTTCCGGTTGTTGCTATGGCTAAACAGTATCTGGGGGTGATGGGGTACATGAACCTGGAAGCGCTCAACCGCCTGATCAACGAAGGCGATGCCATCTCCGGCGCCTATCTGGTAACGGATGAGACCCACAGAGAAAAACTTTTCCAGTTGTTTGTGCAAATGCCACGGGTAGCCGAAATCGTGGTCCGGCAAAACGAGATTCGCAGCATTTACGAAATCATGGCCAAGGCGATGCTCTTCTTTATGTTTATTGCAACAGTGATGGCCTGTTCCATTGCTTTCGGTGTGGTGTACAACAGCGCCAGAATTTCCCTGGCGGAACGCAGCCGCGAACTGTCTTCTCTGCGCGTGCTGGGATATACCCGGGGCGAGATTGCCTATATTCTTCTGGGTGAACTGGGGTTTATAACTCTTGTTGCCATTCCCTTGGGATTTATTATAGGATACTGGATATGCGCTTATGTGGCTCACGCTCTGACAACCGATCTATACCGCATACCGATGATGATCGAGCTTAAAACGTATGCGCAGGCGGCGTTGGTGGTTATCGTATCGGCGGTGATATCCGGTTGTATCGTCCGTCACAAGCTCAACAACCTCGATCTTGTCGAGGTGCTCAAAACCCGGGAATAAAATAAAAAAACTCAGATGGGTCAGAGGATCATTTCATGAATCACGTGTTACGCAGAAAAATATTCATTCTCAGTATCATGGCGGTCGTTGCCGGCCTGCTCATTTACGGTTTTCTTCCCAAGACGCGGGATGTGGATATTGTTTTTGTCACGCGAGGGCCGCTTCAGGTTACCATTGAAGAAGAAGGCCGCACCCGCCTGAAGGACCGCTTTACCATTTCTGCGCCCACTGCCGGATACCTGCAGCGCATTCATGCCAAAGTGGGCGACAATGTGCAACAGGGCCAGATTGTTGCAGTACTCGAACCCCTGCAGTCGCAGGCGCTCGATCCCCGCAGCCACGCCGCAGCACGTGCGGCGGTTTCCGCCGCCGAGGCGGCTTTGAAGGCAGCCGTGGAACGCGAAAAAGTGGCCGCGGCGGATGCCGCGTATCTGGATCAGCGCAGGGAAAGATTAAAAGCCTTGTATGACAAGGGCTCCATTGCCAGAGATCAGTTTGACCAGATTCATGCCGAAGCGCAAAAAGCGCGCGCCCTGCAATTATCGTCTGCAGCGGAGGTCCATAGGGCAGGTTCCGAACTGGAACAAGCCAGAGTGGCCTTGCGGAATTTTTCAGCCGTAAGAAGCCAGGGCAATGCCGTTGCCGTAGCTTCGCCGGTGAACGGAGCCGTGTTTAGAATTTATCATGAAAGCGAAGGTGCGGTGAACATCGGCGCGCCGTTGCTGGATCTCGGCGACCCGAAAAATCTTGAAGTCCGGGTGGAAGTCCTTTCGTCGGATGCGGTGAAAATCAGACAAGGAACACACGTGCTGTTTAAACGCTGGGGCAATGATGAGCCGCTGACGGGCAGGGTGCGTCTGGTGGAACCGGCGGGATTTACGAAAATATCGAGCCTTGGCGTCGAGGAACAGCGGGTTCTGGTAATTGTCGATATTACGTCGCCGCCGGAACAGTGGAGCGTTCTCGGTGACGGTTTCCGGATGGAAGCGCACTTTACAATCTGGGAAGATGACAACGTTCTGCAGATTCCGGCAAGCGCCCTTTTCCGTGCGGGAAAAGACTGGGCGGTTTTTGTTGAGCACGGTGGAAAAGCACGCAAACGCGTTATCGAGATCGGTCAGAGAAACGGACTAACGGCTCAGATCATTTCCGGTTTAAAAGAAAACGAAAAAGTGATAGCATACCCTGACGATACGATCAGCGAAGGCACAAAGATACGACAGAGAAAATAAACTAAAACACTTTTGCGAGGGGAGATATGAAAGTTTTTATCATTGTCGGCATGCCGGCAGCGGGTAAGAATATCGCCCGGATTTATGCAGGATCACGGGACATCGTATATTACTCGACCGGCGATATTGTCCGGGCCGAGGTCAAAGCACGCGGATTGGAAGTCGATGCCGCAACAACATCCGAGGTGTCCGATGAACTGCGGGGTGAAGATGGCCTGGGCGTCACCCGGCTTGCCCTGGAAGAAATTCTGAAGACCGGCGCCGATGTTGGTTTTCTGGAAGGCATGCGTTCCTGGCAGGAAATAGAACTCATTCGCGAAAAAACGGATGGTGTGGTCGTTGCGGTCCTGACTCCCAGAGGACTGCGGCTGGAGCGCGTCTGTTCGCGAGGACGAGATGATGATTCTCCTCTGGGCTTTAACGAGCGGGACCAGCGTGAAATTGCTTATGGAACGGCTCTTCCCATTGCCCTCGCCGATGCATATATCCTAAATACCGGCACGATGGATGATGCAATGGAACAACTGGAGGCCATTGTCCAGAGAGAGATGACTCCCTCATGAAATCATAAAAGATTAATTCGTCCCGGTTCAGCGGCGTGAAGAAGCGTACAGAAAAAGAACCGTATTTAAACGTTATCATGTATCGAAGTCGCTGAATGAACCGTTATGCCCTTCCCGGGATTTCCCAAAAAAGACTGACAGTTTCATTGATTCCCGTTCTCCGACGCCGAGAGATGTCTGCGGCTATTCGATCGTCCGGGGTCCGATTTTGCGATGAACAAAGCACTGCTTAAAAAGTGCGGGTCAAGATTTCCGAAATACAACACATTACGTCTTGCCCCGAACCTGGCGAACGAGCAGACAATTAACAAGGTGATGAAGCTTAAAGAAGCAAGGCAAATCTTCACAAACAGGATGCCGCTTACAGAAGATATTCCAAAGACTTTTTTAAATTATTCGATTATCGAGGACAAATCCGGAATCATCATTATGCTGTTAAATCACTATGCTTAATCCGTCAGACGCAGCAAACGTGTGCGGAAATATCCTTTTTGCCTGCATCTGCGCTTTTGCTCTTTTGGCCCTTGTTGTATATAAGGCGGCATCGAAATGCGTCAGGGCGAGCCTCTTCGCTTGTGATTTAACGGCCAGCCTGGCGGCGAGTTGCGGGTTCATGTGGGGCCAGGTCTTGGACTGTTGACCGCTGAGAAATGCGCATTCCGAGATCAGCAAATCGGCGTTTACCGAAAGTTCCTCGGAGTTTTTGCAGTATCCGGTGTCGGTGCAGTAACTGATGACTTTGCCCTCCATCTCCAGCCGGTACCCGAAACATCTGGAGGCGTGCTCAAGCGGCAGCGCCCGGAATCGAAAAGGACGCCTGTGCCAGCCTTCATTGATATCAGTTACGTTACAGGGATAAGGCAACCGGGTGACCGGCAGAGAATATTTTGGAGACAAAAATTCCCCGATCGTTTTTTTGGTGCCGGTCTGACCGATAATCTCCAAGGATGTGAATCTGAATTTCGCCAGGATGTGCAGACCCTCCATGTGATCGATGTGGAAATGGCTGAGCAGCAAGTAAACCGGCAGATTTTTCTTGATGTATTTGTCCGCCTTATAGATGCCGTTTCCGGCGTCCAGAAGAATATAGGCCGTTTTTGTTTCGATCAGCGTGCAAATGGTATTGCCGCAATCCGTATCATACCAGCCGTTGGTTCCTAAAAATGTAATCTTCATCTTGCCCCCGTATTGTTACTTATAAGATTACGAAATACTTTTCAAATTATAAAATCGTTTTTAATGAGAATGAAAAAATCTTGTAGAGATTCATTGAAGTCATTCGAAATCACCGGAAAAGACGAACTCTGGCTTGACAAGATATCGCGGCGTGTGTTCATTATGAAAACGTTTGTTTCAAAACAGTGGAATCAGGAGGTGTTTTAGTTTTGACAAATGACATCATAACACTCAACGAGTTTGACGGGACGGCACTGCTCAAGAAGGGCGGAATCCCTGTTATGGATAGTATTTTAGCCAGGGATGATAAGGAAATTGACGTTGCGGCCAATCAACTGGGTTTCCCCGTAGCGCTCAAGATTTGTTCCGAGAAGATACTTCACAAGAGCGACCGGGGTGGCGTTGCGCTGAACATTGCGGATACCTCCTCGCTGGCCGATGCTTTCCGGGACATGAATAATAGATTTTCCGATGTTCCTCATGCATTCCTGGTGCAGAAGATGGCGCGGCCGGGGACTGAACTCATCCTGGGGGCAAGGCGTGATCCCGTGTTCGGGCCGGTGATCCTCGCGGGAATCGGCGGCATCTTTACCGAAATTTTCCGCGACACCGCCATGGATCTTGCCCCGGTGGACAATACAATTGCGTGCGCGATGCTCGGGCGCCTCAGAGGAGCAGCGCTGCTCGACGGCTACCGCTCTCAGAAGGCTCTGGATGTTGTTGCCATTGCCGAAGCCCTCTCATCCCTCTCCCGATTAATATCCGATCGACCGGACATTCTGGAAATAGACGTAAATCCTTTCATCGCGTATCCGGATGGTGCCGTGGCTGTAGATGCTCTCGTGCGGCTGGGTGGCAGCCATGCCAGATCCGCCCGCAAACATCCCGAGCCTGCTACGGTCGTTCCCTTTTTCAATCCGGCCTCCATAGCGATTATCGGTGCCTCTCGAAGTCCGGGCAAGGGCGGCAACATTATTCTGCGCAACCTGCAAAAGGCCGGTTTCGGGGGCGCCATTTATCCGATCAATCCCACGATGAAGGAAATCCTGGGTCTGCCCTCTTACGCAAAAGTCTGCGATGTGCCGGCGCCGGTGGATTTGGCCATGATTGTGATTCCCAAAACTGCGGTGCCGGAGGCTTTGGAAGACTGCAAGGCGAAGAGAGTCACCAACATCATTCTGAGTACGGGCGGGTATTCGGACGCAGGCAAAGCCGGCGCCGAGGAACAAAAAATTATTATCGAACAGGCCCGCAAAGCGGATATCCGGATCATGGGTCCCAACAGCATCGGGACGCTTAATCCCTCCGCCGGCATGGCGACGTCCATCGTTGGCCTTGAACCAATCAAGGCAGGCGGCGTATCGATCATCGGCCAGTCGGGGGTTTTTTCGTCAGGCTGGGCGCGCTGGATAGCAGACACCAAGCCCTTCGGGCTGGCCAAGGTGGCTTGCATCGGCAATAAGGGAGACATTAACGAAAGCGATCTTCTGGAATACCTGGCCGAGGATTGGGTAACCCTGACCGTCGGCATGTACCTGGAAGGCGTGATTGACGGACGGCGTTTCATCAGAGCCGCCGAAAAAGCCAGCAGGAAAAAACCGGTTGTCGTGATGAAAGCAGGACGCAGTGAAGCCGGAGCGGCGGCTGTTGCGTCGCATACAGGCTCGCTTGCGGGATCGGATGCGGTGTTCGACGCTGTCTGCCGCAGAACGGGTCTCGTGCGAACACACAATCCCGAAGCATTTTTCGATACCTTATCCGCCTTTGAGAAACTCCCCCTGCCTCGGGGAAACCGCATGGGTGTGTTTTCCATCACGGGCATGGGTTGCGTCGCTGCAACGGATGCCGCGGAGGAATACGGCATTGTTCTGCCCGAACTGAATCCCGCGACGCTCAAAAAACTGGCAGAAGTGATTCCTGCATGGGCGCCGGTGCGCAATCCCATTGATACCTGGTCGGCCATCGAACAGCATGGTTCGAAAAAGACATCGATCCATATTGCCCAATGCATGCTGGATCAAAGGGATATGGATGCCCTGTTGATTATTTTTGTTCTTATGCCGGAGAGCATGTTCGACATTCCGGAAGCGTTTGCCGAACTATTCCGCAATCATCCGGACAAGCCGGTCTTTGCCAGTTACTATGGGGGCACCGCCAGGGAAATTGCTCATGTCCATGAAGGATTTTCCAGGCTGGGCGTTCCCTGTTATCCCACACCGGAGCGCGCCATGTTTGCGTTTGGCCGCATGGTGGAATACGCGCGGCACCGCGGTAGAATCCGCACCCGGCCTTAAATTGATGAATGGCAATTGAGGACGGCTTCCTTGATGAATCCGTGTCTTAAATTCACTCGTCGCAGCGGCGTCGCCCATGACGACGCCGTCGGTAATAGATCTGTCCTTGGACTTGCCGGAACTCACGGCCTTGCGTTTGAGCAGGGTTGCTGATCCGCACCCGGTCCGCTTTTGTTTTGTTCGTAAATCTATGAAGAATCCATATCGAACCACAATCCATTTCTTTAAAATAATTACATTTTTTATTTGACAAAACCTCAAAAAAGTCTCATACAGTACGAAATCCAAAAACACATATTATCTGATTTTTTCCGCACGCGAAATGGTCTGTACAGGTGCTGTACGGCGGGGCTTGAATCGTGAATTAAAAAACTTATTTTGACAAGTTTTTTATAAATCCAAAAGAGGGGGAAACAGGAATGAAGCAGGTGGCTTGGTCTAAAAGCAGACGTCCAAAAAGTAAACCCATTTTTTACAAAAACCTTTTGATTATGATGGCGATCGCCGTTTTGGGAATCGCCATGGTGCCGGTGACCGGCCAGGCCGTATCCAGAGTTCCCCTGAATGCCAGCGGCATCTACAGCGCCACGGCGGATGACGGCAGCAAGATATTTTTGTATCGCTATGCGCCGTACACGACCGGTACCCCGAAGTTTAACACCAGCGCTACGCCGGTTCTGATCTTTACCGGCATCACCATGAATATGAACCAGTACCTTTCCTGTACGCCTCCCGATAAGAAGGATGTCTACAGCAGCGTTTATGTTCCTCCGGTTGATCAGGCTCCTGAATGGGCGTTGAATGAGGACAAAACAGACTATGAACCGTACATCAAAGCCGACAAAATGCGTTATTACAGTCTGGCGCACTACCTCTGGCTTAAGGGGTATGATCCCTGGTTTGTCAATTATCGAGGCACAGGCCGCGGTGAGGTAAGGAGCGACGGAACCAACGCCAACAGCCTCACGACCCTTGATACCTGGGCCACGCAGGATGCTCCCGCAGCAATCGCCAAGGTAAAATCGGTGACAGGCAAACGCATGTTTATCGGCGGACACAGCACGGGAGGTCTTGTTTCCTATGATTATCTGCAGGGCGCCTATATGGAATCCGGCATTGCTTCCTCGGCCTGGGCAAAGAAAGCTTACTATAAATTATGCTATTCCCTCGGCTATATGCCGCATGTCAGAGCCAGCGCTGATCTTGCCAAAAAAAGGAATGAGGATGTAAAAGGCTTTATCGGTATTGACCCCGCAGGCGTGCCGTCGCTGCCGAACCTTCTGGACACCCCTCTTTTCTGGACAATTGTAGGATCGAGATTGTATCTGCCGCTGGATTACCTTTCAGATAATTTAATTCAGGTGCTTCCGAGCAAGCCGCTGGTCGGTTTGCTGGAGGGCATGTTTGGGCTGCTGAACAAGGCGGCTGCCGGTGATTCTGCGATAAGCGACTTCTTCGACTATCTGAATTTCTGGGTGGTCGAGGATATGGACCCCTGCCTGGAGGATTGGACGGTGCGTTATGCTGTCGGCAGCGCTGCCATACGCGGCTTCGGTCATTACATGGACATGGGCCTGAACAATACCCTTCGTGAACACTACTTAAACGGAAAAGAAAACTATCTATCGTCGAAATTGGTCAAAGGGGTTTCGGCACCCAACCCCGGCCGAGACGGTTACTACTACTATAGCGAGAATATGGCACGCATGACCGTACCGATGATCGTTTTTTCATCGAGCACGGGATCCCTGGTGAGTCCGCAGGCGACTTACGACTTTATCATATCGAAAAAAACGCCAACGGCGTATGACGAGTGGTATGTTTTGGACGGAACCGGCCATTTCGATTTGGCGATGGGCAAGAAAATGCCGACCGAAATGTTCCCGCGGCTGGGAGCGTGGCTGGACACAGTTGACGCATTATAAAAGGCAACTGCGGCATAGATACATCGGCCAGCAGAATTTTTAAATCACTTCAAACCGGGAGGATGCCTGCCAGGCGGGCATCCTCCCGAAACAATGACGCTTTTTGAAAACCCCCGTTCAATCATTTGTTGGACTATCCAATGCACCTGCGAACATTGCGCGATCGGACCCTCAACAGAAAAAAAATCCAAAAAAAGTGGGTGCCTTTGATAAAAAAGCACACAAATTAAATCTCTGGAGGAAGGGATTATGGAACAGACGTTCACGATTACAGTTAATGTTCAGGAGTTGTTCATGGAGTTTATCCCCAAGTTGGCCGGACAATACATTCAGATGCGGGGAGACCAGGAGGAATTGAAAGGGACAGAACTGAAAATAACCCTGGACATATCCGGCAGCGTCTACAGTTATATCATTCAGGATGGCGTCGGTTTCAGCATCCGGGAAGGCGCTGTCGACAATCCGCACGTTCGGATCGCCTTTTCTCCCGATACCCTGTCCAAAATGGCGGACATGAAGAATATTGATATGTTGATCGCCATGCAGAAACAGCTCACCAGGAAAAAATTTGATGTGTTGACCGCATTAAGCGGGAAGGGTGTTTTTCAGATCAAAAATGCCGACGATACCGTTTCCGAAATAACCGCCATATTCAACGGCGCAGAAAAGCCGATCGCCGTTTTGCGGCTCTCCATGCAGGATGCCAACATGATCAGCGGCGGGAAAGAATCTCCCATTAATCTTTTCATGTCCGGTAAAATGAAAATCGAAGGCGACATTGCTTTTGCCATGAAGCTGCAGCCGTTGTTTGTTGCTTGAAAACCGGGGCCCGGTTAAAAAATTTTACATTGGACGTTTTTCAATATGGCGATTCAATGCGTCTGAATGCTTATGCCCATAAAAAGAATCTTTTTTAAAACCCGGCTTGCTTTCCTGATGTACGGTTTTGCCTGCATGATGCGGCTGGCTGTTCTTATCAGTAAAGATTTTCGTGCGCATCTGGCAACTCACGACTATTCATTTATCATGGGCTCCCCGGAAGAGGATACTTATCGCTATTTTCAATTTATCCGCGGCAGGGTGCAATCGGTCCGGGGTCGCCGGCCATCGGATTTTGCCCTGATCTGGCGGGATAATCGATCCGGCGGTAAAGTCATGATCGATTTGGCAGCGGGCAAACGCAAGGCGCTGAACCGCGCCGTCGTGCATGGTTTACTGACCCTGGAAGGAGAAGGAAAGTACATTTCGCTGTTGATTGAAACCATGAATCGTCTTAACCGTTTGTTCAGACATGAGCGGAAAACGAACAATCGTGTCAAAGCCGGTTGATTCGTAAAAGCAGGCATAAAATAAAGCAAATAAACGGATTTCTGATAATCTGAAAAAGACGTTCTTCGGGGCGAAATATATCACCAATATATTGTTTATATTAGCAAAAATCAACCCCCCTGTTTTTTGTCCAACCTTGCTCCCGCCGACATTTCCTGTTTTTTCTTGCAATGTTTATAGGAAGTCAGTATTATTAATTATGATCATGCGATGATCATAAGAGTTAAACATGAATGAAAACTTGTATTTCAAGACCTGACCTTATCTGTTTGTATTCTATCAGTTCCCCTTCTAGCTTTGTCAGTACTGCAGTTTTCAAATCAAAACGTGAAATTACCTGAGCCGGCTGATGGTGTTCGGATCGTCCGGACCTGAAGCCGGGACAGACATAAAATACAGGAGAGATATTATGAGTGAATTTAAACCTTACAACGACACAACAATCCCAGGCATTTTCAGAAATCAGGTGGAGAAATCCCGCGACATAATTTTTCTGAGAATACGCGATGAAAACAAAAAGTGGAAAGAGTACACGTACGGCGATATCAGCGGGCAGGTCGATGCACTTGCTTCGTACTTTCTGAAAAAAGGCATCCAGCCGACAGATAAAATCGCCATTTATGCCAACAACCGGCCTGAATGGGCCGTAGCCGATCTCGCCACGCTGGCCATCGGAGCAGCCGACGTCACCGTCTATCCGACCAACTCCGGGCCGGAAGCCGAATACATCCTGAATGATTCCCGGGCAAAAATATGTATGTGCGCCGGGAAATTCCAGGTGGACAATCTGTTGAAGGAAAAAAATAATCTTCATTATCTGCAGGAAATCATCGTTTTCGACGAAATTGATTCCAGGTATCCGATCGTCGTGAAGTTTTCCAGTGTCTTGCAGATCGGTAAAGCCAGCCTCAATCTCGACGAAATCGACAAACGGTTGAGAAATATCGACGTTCAGGAAACGGCAACCCTAATTTATACCTCGGGCACGACGGGCAATCCCAAAGGCGCCATGCTGACCCACAGCAATCTGGTATCCAACGTAAAACAATTCGTCGAGCATCATCCGTTCCCCCCCAGGGGAACGTGTGTGTCGCTTCTTCCGCTTTCCCATGCGTTGGAGCGCACAGTCGGCTACAATTCCGCCATGCATGAAGGGTGCACCATCTCCTACACCAAAGGTGCCGAGACCCTGCTGGGCGACTTGAAAGACGTCAGGCCGACGCTGGCCGTATACGTGCCGCGTGTCCTGGAAAAAATTTATGAAGGCGTCATGAGCCAGCTGGGAAACGCTCCACCGAGTAAACAGAAGCTGTTTCACGCATCGATGGGCGTCGGTAAAAAGGCGCTGCCTTATATTCTTTACAACAAACCGGTGCCGTTTTTCCTGAATCTGCAATACAAGCTTTTCGAAAAACTCATTTATTCCAAGTTGCGCAAGGCCCTGGGGCTTGATCGCATGGTGACGATCGGGGTTGGCGGCGCGCCGTTATCCAACACCATCAATGAGTTCTTTCAGATCATTGGCGTTGAAATCCATCTGGGTTACGGACTGACCGAAACCACGCCGATCACGCATCTGAACACATACAAGCATCTCAAGCCGATCAAGATAGGCACCTGCGGTCCGGCCTTTCCGCGCACGGAATGCAAGATTGCAGAAGACGGCGAAATCCTGATCCGCGGACCTCAGGTGATGAAAGGATATTACAACCGGCCGGAAGACACAGCGCAGGTGCTCACGAAAGACGGATGGTTTTACACCGGCGACATCGGCACCATCGACGAAGACGGTTATCTGACGATCACCGATCGCAAAAAAGATATTTTGATTACCGCGGGCGGCAAAAATGTGTCACCTCAGGTCATCGAGGGCGCATTTGTCATGCATCCGCTCATCGAGCAGATCGCCATTATGGGCGACCAGAAAAAATACCTCGTTGCCCTGATCGTGCCCTGTTTCACCGAACTGATTAAATGGGCCAAATCGAAAAATATCAACGAGACCGATCCGACAAAACTGATCGCCTATCCGGAGGTTGTCCAGAAATACAAGGAGACCATCGATGAATTGAACAAACCGCTGGGTCGCGTGGAACAGATCAAACGATTTTCTCTCATTAACCACGCATTCAGCCAGGAAAGCGGCGAACTGACGCCTACGCTCAAGATCAAGCGCAAGATCGTTCTGGCTAATTACCAAGACCGTATCGAGGAGATGTATAAAGAATAGCCTAAAAAATTGTGTGAACAATGAGGGGGTAATTCGGGACAGCAATTCCGAATTACCCCTTTTGCATCTTTTTTGTTATACTTCACACAGACGTCATGGAAGGAGGAATGAATATGCATTACAGAATCTGTAAAACGGTCACAATCGTATTATTCACGATGCTGGCAATGTTCTGTCTGTCGTGCACCGAAGCGAAATGCAAGATCGATCAGACAGTATGCAATTATGATTGTCCGTCAACCATCGGAGTGAAACAGGCCTGCGAGCAGAAATGCAATCTGTTATATGATATTTGCAGAAGTCAGAAATGATATTCCTTGATCTGAAGTTCAATGTTTGCAAGATGCCACCACGCCGGGAGGTCAGTCGTCACGTCCGTTCATCAATAATGAAGTAATCAGGCTGAATCGTCTTGCTAAAATTCCGTGGCTAGTGTAAGACTTTCCGCCAACTTGTTATTTATATTATAAAAAAGGCTCAATGACCTTCTTGGTGTTGAATGTCTGCACCCTGAGCCGGTTGATGGAGACATTGCAAGATTAAATGGCAGTGTAAATAAAGTAAGAGAGAAGGCTATGACGACACCGATACAGCAGAAGATCCGAGATAAAAAAAGAACAGCCAAGCTGATTGCCGAAATGGTCAAGTCCGGCGATTGGATTAATCACGGCGCGGTCGGCGGTGATTCCACTGTCTGCACCGAAGCGGTCGCCAAGCGTCTGGGCGGAGGAAAAAGCGATCTTCACGACATCGAGTTCTGGCGTGCCGGCAACTTTTATCCGCATCCGGAATTGCAGGAGATCGATCCGATGCAGCAGTACCACTGCGTGCATGAACATTTCTTTTTCCCCTGGAACCGCAAGGCGCGGGAGGATAACGACGTAACCAGCTGGACGCCGTGGGGCTGGGCGGGCGGCATCTGGGCGCATCATTACCGGTTCGCCAACGGCGAGCGGAAAAACCGCGATATCGACTGGTGGTTTAACGCGGCGACCGCACCGGACAATCACGGTTATTTCAACATGTCCTATGGGACCAACAGCAGCAACATCTTCAAGCAGACGGCAAAGAAAATCGTTTTTGAAGTCAGAGCCGATTACCCCTGGGCGGAAGGTGGCCGTTTCAATACCATTCACATTGACGATATCGATTACTGGGTGGAGGTGGACTGCGAAAAATACAAGTGGCCGCAGATGAATGAAAAGGGCATTGTCGCAAGGCCGATGGAACAGGAAATCGCCGGCCACATCATGACCATCATGCGCGACCGCGATGTCGTGCAACTGGGCATCGGATCGCTTCCCTCGGCGTGCGTGGCCGCCATGGCGGACGCGGGTTTCAAAGATCTGGGCATCCATACGGAAATGCTCAATTACGGTCTGATTAAAATGATCGAATCGGGGCAGGTGACCAACGCGTACAAGAGGCTGGATCAGGGCAAGAGCGTCTGGACGTTCGCTTTTCCCGTGGATGTGAAGTGGTATTACGAAACCGTACACCGCAATCAAGCGCTGGCGGTTTACGATATCGATTACACCAATAATCTCGATGTGCTGCGTCGCGTTGACAACATGATCGCCATCAACAACACCGTTGCCGTGGATTTGCTGGGTCAAATGACCTGTTCGTTTTACGGCAAGCGTCCCATTTCCGGCACGGGTGGATTTTTCCAGTTCATCATTTTTGCAGCCCAGTCCAAAGGCGGTCGCAGTGTTGCGGCCATGACGTCGCGCAGCAAACACAACACGCCGCGCATTGTTCCCTTCCTGCCGGAAGGATCGGTGGTGGACGTGCCCGCACAGTTTGCCCAATACGTCTGCACGGAATACGGCATGGTCAATCTTCAGGGCCTCAACGGCTACGAACGCGCCCGCGCGCTGATTTCAATCGCGCATCCCGACGACCGCGCGTGGCTGGAGAAGGAAGCCCGGCGGCACGGCCTGATGCCACCGCAGTTTCCCGCGAATTTCCTGCCGGAAGAAGGCGGCAACCGGCGCTATCCGTCTTATTCGGATCGGCGCAGTTACAAAATGCCCATGGGCAGTGCCATCTGGGGTTACGACTGGGATCCCATTCAATCGAGCAAATAAAAAAGAGACAAAAGTACAGCGGCCCCTGTGTTCAATTTGTAACGAGGAACCGGTTGTCCTTTTCAAAGGTGTTAAAATATGAAAGTTATTCCCGCCGATGCTTCGACCGTCGTGCTCCTACGTTCCTGTCCGGATGCTTCGGTAAGAGGCATTGAAGTTCTGATGGTTTTACGAAACCGCAAAAGCAGTTTTGTGCCGGGGTATTATGTTTTCCCCGGCGGAGGTCTGGAAAATGATGATTTTGCCGACGGCATGGAACGTTTCATTGTGGGCATGGATCGTCTTGCCGCGTCCAAAATCCTGTCCGACATGCGTTACCCGGAGCAGGCGCTCGGGGCATGGGTGGCCGGTATCCGCGAAACATTTGAAGAGGTGGGCATTTTGCTGGCGCAGAAAAAAGACGGTTCACCCGTGACGATTAGAGCGGAAAATGAACGGCAGCGCTTTTGCGATCACCGCAAAGCGCTCATCAGCGGTAAAATGCGTTTTATTGAAATGCTGGCAACCGAAGAGCTTCTTCTGCCTCTGGACAGACTTTATTATTTTTCGCACTGGATTACACCGGAACCTTTTCCCCAACGCTATGATGTTCGTTTTTTTGTGACGGAAATTCCGTCCGATCAGGCCGTCATTCATGACGGCGTCGAATTGACCGATCATGTCTGGGTTCGTCCCGCTGAGGCGATAAGGCAATATGAGCAGGGCCGGCTGGATATGGTTTTGCCGCAGATCATGACCCTCGAGAATATCAAAAATTGCAAAACGGTGGCGGAAGTGATTGCGCGCGTCCGGAAACGCAATGTACCGGCCATACTGACTAAAATCAAACGGATCGACGGCAAAGACGTGGAAGTTATGCCGGACGGAGCGGTTTTTGAGAATCGTCCGCCCGCGTATTCCTGGCCCGATAAGAGCGATTAATTTTCCGGCATTGCGCCTGCGAAATATCCCGGAAGTGATTCATATTAAATATTAATAACATTTTTTATTCGTTTTCGCTCAGGCAGTTATACCTTTCCCATTTTTTGCACTCGTAATAATGAATTTGTTTGGTGTTTTCCGGATAACGTCCGCAATTGAAATAACGCCAGAAAAAAGAACCATAACTTTTGCATTGATTGTGTTTCATATCATGAAGAGGACACGCTCTTCTTGTGCAGCAATTGTTGCACAACCCGCAACCTTTATCACTATGCTGCCACAGTGCGCGGACACGAACACGTTTGGGATCGGGAGCATTGATTGGTGGATCTGTCCATGGGATGTAAAACATTTCCCGGTAATCCGGATTATAGAGCAGTTCGACAACCTGACGCCAAAAAGCAAAAACAAGGCGGATGATATAGTGATGATATTTTATAAAATTTAGGTCTTTAAAAAAGTACCATGAGAACAGAGGACACAAAACATAGCCTAGCAGACCGCCCGACAGCGCAGTTCCCATTGCCGCTGTTAAAAAAATAAATCTTGCCATAAACCATTTTGTTTTTTGCATCATCGCTATTTTGATTTTTGCGTTAATTGATTAAGCTCCCGCATCGACGCAAGAATTTTTCGCATGTCCGGTTTTGCGGCAAGATTGATAGATTCTGCCTTTTGTGTATCCAGGTCGAAAAGCATTTCCTTGCCGCCTTTCCGTTTTTGCAAAAACTTAAAACGTTGTCCGCCGATATCAGCCACGACGCCTGAAACGTCATAACAGGCGGTGTAAACCGCCTTGCGCGGCGCTGCAAGTTGAAAAGGAATGCCCGACCAATCTTTTGGTATTGCGGCGCCAATTGCATATAACATGGTAGGGGCAACATCAACTTGGCTGGACAGCGAGCGTTCAGGATAGTTGGATTGCAGTCCATCATAGACTAGCATGGGGATACGCACCATGGGTTCGAAAGGCTCGAAACCATGACCGAAATTATCGAATTCTCCAAGGAACTCGCCATGATCGGCAGTAATGACGATTAATGCGCGTTGTAACATACCTTCCCGATCCAGAATCTCGAAAATTTGTCTGATCGTGTTGTCAGCCTGAAGAACACCATTATGATAATTGTTTTGATACGCGCGCTGCGAATAAAATAGTTTTGGAATATCCCATTCTTTGTCAGGCAGCCATTTTTTGAAACGCGGATCGCGCAAACCGATGATGTGTGCGGACATCAGATGAATATAAAGAAACGTACGGTCCGCCGATTTCCAGTTGTATGTTTGCAACCAGCCTAAAACGGATCGATCATCGTTTGCATATTTTTTCGGTTCAATGGATCCGTCGCAAAAAAGATCAATATGGGAACCCAAGACCTGGCGTAAACCGAAAAAATTCGTCGTGTCGCCGCTTAAAAGAAAGCTGTTACGATAATTGTACTTTTTGAGCACATCGGCCAGATTCACAGGGGGCTCGTTTAACTGGTGCCAGTATTTGGACGACAATATGCCTATCATGCCGCAAAACGACGTGGTGCAAATTGAATATGCATTATCGATTCGACGAAGTTTTCCTCCGCGCCATAAGTGCGAGAGGAAAGGCGTGGTTTCCCGGGGAGCCCCATACACACCCATTTGATCGCTGCGCAATGCATCGACTGTGATAAGCACAAGCGGCCGGGGAGTTATTCCTTCATACGGCTCCGCTGATGTTGTTGACTGTTTTTCTCCGGACAAAGGACGTTTGTTGAATATTCCCTGCGGAGCTTGTCTCAAACAACCATGCCCGTTAAGCCAGGCGATGTGCAAAGGTTCGCTCATTTGCCAGCTTTTGTAACTGTTTGAATACACGATTGCAAATATCATCACGAGGAATAAGACCAGAACCGGCCATCGGGAATGAGGTTGTGTTGCGTCATTTTCATTTGCGGTAAATTCTTCCGCCGCAACACCGCTGTAATAGTAATATCCTGCGAATATTAACAGCCATATAAATAAGAAAATAATGATCGCCGCTTCAACAGACAATCCGTAAATATTCAGCAGCACATCGATATGTCCCGAATAGGCGCTCAATAATTCAAACGTAAAAGGACCGCTCCAGCTTTTATAGCCCAATATGGTCATAACGTAAAAACAAAGCAGGAAATAATGAACAAAGCTCAGAATGAGCACCAGGGTAATTCGCCTGACGACGGAAGGAACAATTTTGAAAGATTTTAAGTCAAACGGAATCATTAATACGATCAACAGCAAGCACACAATGATCCAATGCATGAACAAGCGCATGAAATATCCATCATATGTATAGTTGACATATCCGATAACTGCCGTTGCCTGTAAGAACCAGACCAGCGTTAATTTCATGACATGTTTCGGTGGCAGCCATTTCAGAAAAAGAATTTTTAGATGGGGATTTTTCAAAAGCAACCCTCTCAATGCTTTGCTCAACGGAAAAGATCGAAATTAAATTAACGTGCAAATTCGTAATATTTTATTACATGAAAAACAAGAAAAAACTGATGAGATCAATCTGCTTTCATTATCGTAATTCTTTTTTAATGTTGCTGATGTAATCGGAAAGAATCTTTGACAAGTCGCCGTTATTTTTGTTTTCGTCAATCAGACGTATAACCGCGCTTCCGATGACAACACCGTCGGCAAAACGTCCAATTTCTCGCGCCTGTTCGGGTCGGGATATTCCGAAACCGACGGCTATCGGCAATTTAGTTATTTTACGGATTTTGCTCACTTCCGTTTTGATATTGCCGATCTTTGGCGCGGCTGTGCCCGTGATCCCGGTGATGGAAATGTAGTAGAGAAATCCTGAAGCTTTCGAGGCAATCTTTTTTAATCTTTCTTTATCCGTGGTGGGAGCGATGAGAGAAATAAAATCCATACCGACAGCATCCGTGTAATCTCGGAGCTCCTTTGCTTCTTCATAGGGCAGATCAACAACCAGCACGCCGTTCACGCCCGCATGCCGGGCAGCTTGAGCAAAGTTTTTCACACCGTAGGCAAAGATGGGATTGAAGTAACCGAAAAGGACAATCGGAATATCGGAGGTCTTGCGCACGTCGGCAACCATTTTCAGCACACCTTTCAAAGTCGTCCCGGCTTTGAGCGAGCGTTGAGCCGCCGCCTGAATAACCGGCCCGTCGGCCGTGGGATCGGAGAAAGGTACGCCGATTTCCAGGATGTCCACTCCGGATTTTTCCAGAGCAAAGATTAGTTGCTTTGTAATATCAAGCGACGGATCGCCTGCCGTTAAATAAACAATCAGTGCCTTTTCATTTCTGGCGCGTAATTCCGAAAATTTATTTTCAATTGGTTTCATCAGCCCATAACCCCCTTCTCGATAATCGTCTGAGCGTCCTTGTCGCCGCGCCCCGACAGACAAATCACAATAATTTTATTCTTAGTCATTTTGGGCGCCAGTTTCATCGCGTAGGCGATCGCATGCGCGCTCTCCAGCGCGGGAATAATGCCTTCCTTCAGCGACAAAAATGAAAAAGCCTTAATCGCTTCCTTATCCGTTATCGTTACGTATTTGACTTTTTTCGTAGCATGAAAATAGGCATGCTCGGGACCCACACCGGGATAATCCAGGCCGGCGGCAATGGAATAGGCATCGCGCACCTGTCCATGTGCGTCCTGAAGGAGATAGGTTTTATTTCCATGCAGAACGCCGGCTTTGCCGCCATTGATGCTGGCCGAATGTTCAGACGTATTCATGCCATGACCTGCCGCTTCCACGCCATACATGGCAATATTTTTTTCATTACGGAAAGGGTAGAAAGTGCCCATGGCGTTGCTGCCGCCCCCCACGCAGGCGATCATCACGTCGGGATATCGGCCTTCGAATTTCATGATTTGCCTTTTCGTTTCTTTGCCGATGACCGACTGAAAATCGCGTACCATCCCCGGATAAGGATGCGGCCCGGCCGTTGTGCCGATCACGTAAAATGTGTCACGCACTGAAGATACCCAGTAGCGCATGGCTTCGTTCATCGCGTCTTTAAGCGTGGCGGTGCCGCTTTTCACCGGCACGACTTCCGCGCCCAGGGTCTTCATCCGGAAAACATTGGGCGCCTGCCGGCGGATGTCCTCTTCGCCCATAAATATTTTGCATTCCATTCCGAAGAGCGCCGCGACTGTCGCCGTGGCGACACCGTGCTGTCCCGCGCCGGTTTCCGCGATGACTTTCTTCTTGCCCATCCGGCGCGCCAGCAGCGCCTGCCCCAGCGTATTGTTTATCTTATGGGAGCCGGTATGGTTCAGATCTTCGCGCTTCAGGTAAATTTTCGCGCCGCGTAAAGATTCCGACATTCTTCTTGCGCAGTAAAGTGGCGTGACGCGTCCGGCATATTCCCTCTGATACCATTCAAACTCTTTCTCGAAGCCCCTGTCCTTTTGTGCGATTTTGTAAGCCTTTTCCAGCTCGATTAATGCGGGCATCAGCGTCTCGGCAGCATAGCGTCCGCCGAAAATGCCGAAATGGCCGTTTTTGTCAGGCAATGTATTCTTCATGTGTCCCTCTTTTTAAAAATGGATTGAAAATTTTCATGCTTTGTATCGAAGGCCCGGATGGTGTCAAAGATACGGGCCAGCTTCTGATGATCTTTTTTCCCCGGCGATGCTTCCACTCCGCTGTTGATGTCCAAAGCGTCCGGAGTGACTGTTTTCAAAGCGTCGGCAACATTTTCGGCGTTGAGTCCTCCGGATAAAATCAGCGGTATTTTACCCCTGAGGCCAGCGGCCAAGTCCCAGTTGGATTTTTTACCGGTGCCGCCGTAACGTCCGGCATGACGGTTGTCCACCAGGATGGCCGCCACAGGATAGGCGCAGGCGGGGGTTAAATCAAATTCGTTCTTTAACTCAACCGCCTTAATCAATACCTGCGACGGGAAAAGACGGCAATCGTCGGGCGATTCGTCTCCGTGCAGTTGAATCATATCGAGTCCGCAGGTTTCGACCAGCTTTTTTATATTTTTCGGTTGTTCATTCACGAATACTCCCACCTTCACAACCTTATCCGGCAAAACACGGATAATTTTTTCTGCATCATCCGGTTTTATATAGCGGGGCGAGGGCGGATAAAAAATAAAGCCCAACGCATCCGCGCCGCAATTTACTGCAGCGAAAGCATCTCCTTTACTGGCTATGCCGCAGATTTTTACTTGAGTCACTTCAGCTCTCTCCTTTCAACTCGCGCAGTTTCTTGCCGATGTCCGGCGCCGTGACGAGATGCTCACCGATTAAAAAGGTCTTAATTCCCGCTTTGATCAATAATTCAATATCTTTTCTTTTCCGGATGCCGCTTTCCGCCACGACAAGGTTGTTTTCCGGAATCCGCTTTTTGAGTTTGACGCTGGTTTCGATATCCGTAATAAATGTGTCCAGATCGCGGTTATTGATACCGATAATCTCCGCGCCGGCGGCCAGCGCTAAATCCAGTTCTTCCTGAGAGTGGACTTCCACCAGTTGGCTTAAGCCAACTTCCCCGGAGAGCGAAATGAAATCAGCAAGTTTTTCTCCTAACACCCGTACGATAAGCAAAACAGCGTCAGCTCCAATTATCCGCGTCTCAAAAATCTGGAGGGGATCAACAATAAAATCCTTCCGCAATAACGGCAATTGTACGGTTGGCCTTATTTGCTTCAGATAATTTTTGTGTCCGGAAAAATACTTTTCATCGGTGAGCATGGAAATCGCCGCCGCACCATTTTGTTCATAAATCCGCGCAATCCTCAAAGGATCGAAATCAGTGACCAGCCGGCCTCGTGATGGTGAGGCGCACTTGACTTCCGCGATAATGTTGCAGTCGCTGCTCGTTAACGCCTTTTTGAAATCCCGGCAGGGGGCAAATCCGGCAATTTCTTTTTTCAGTTGCGCCTCTGTTGTTTCTTTTTTCAGTTGCGCCACTTCTTCTTTTTTTGTTTCAATAATTTTGTCGAGCATTTCCACGTCGCTCTGCTCCTGGGATAGTTTCCAATAGCCTTTGGTTATTGGATAATTCGATTTGCGAATTTCAGTTCACAACGTTTCTGGAATTCGAGTCTTTTTACGTTCAGCAAGTTTCAGTGTGCCTATAGTGACCTTCAGGTTACTTTGCGCCTGGGATAGTTCCGCTAACGCTTCGCGCGTCATTGCATTCGCGCTCAGCGAGTATCGCTAACTGTTGCTCATTTCGATCAGTCCTTGCAGCTTTTTAACGGCTGCGCCGCCGTCAATGCAGTCGGTTGCAATCGCCAACCCCTCCTTGATGTCTTTCGCCTTTTCTCCGGCAACAATCGCCAGGGCAGCATTCAGCAGGACAACATGACGGCAGGGACCGTTTTTGCCTGAGAGCACATCCCGGGTAATTTGGGCATTGGCCGAAGGATCGCCGCCGCGAATGGATTCCAGGGAATCCAGCCGTCCGAAGTAATCAACAGGATTAATATTATATGTCCGGACAATCCCGTCACGGAGTTCGGCCACACGCGTCTCTCCGGTAATGGTGGCTTCGTCCAGTCCGTCCAGTCCGTGAACGACAAACGCTTTTTTTGTACCCATGTTTTTTAAAACATGCGCGAACATTTCTGTAAGTTTTGCATCGTAAACGCCAAGCAACTGGGCTGTAGCTCCCGCCGGGTTGGTCAGCGGGCCCAGCATATTAAAAATGGTTCGAATGCCGATTTCCCGCCGCGGACCGATGGCGTATTTCATCGCGCCGTGGAGTTTGGGGGCAAATAGAAATCCGATGCCGATCTGCTGAACACATTCTTCAACTATTTCCTGGTCGGCGCTGATATTCACGCCAAGCGCTTCCAGAACATCGGCGCTGCCGCAGCCGCTGGAAACGGCCCGGTTGCCGTGCTTGGCGACGGTCAGTCCCGCCGCAGCTGCAACAAAGGCCGCCGTCGTGGAAATATTGAACGTATTGAGCTTGTCGCCGCCGGTGCCGCAGGTGTCGATGATAGTTGAAGAACAGGCATTAATACGAGTGGCTTTCTGGCGCATGATGCGTGCTGCGCCCGAGACTTCTTCCACGGTTTCTCCCTTCATGCGCAGCGCTGTGATCAACGAGGCTATTTGCGCGGGGGTAGCAACTCCCTCCATGATTTCATCCATCGCGGCCATCATTTCCGCTTCCGGCAAATCCGTTTTCATCGTGGCTTTTTCGATTGCTTCTTTAATCATGATCGTCGCTCCTTATTATTTCGTATATATTAAAAAATTTCTGATGATGCGTTTTCCTTGCGGTGTCAGAACGGATTCCGGATGGAACTGAATGCCTTCCACCGGATATTTTTTGTGCCGTAATCCCATGATCTCGCCTTCGTCCGTCAGTGCGCTGATTTCCAGACAGTCAGGCAGCGTTTCCGGATAGACAATCAGGGAATGATACCGCCCGGCGGGGAAAGGATTGGGCAGTCCGGCAAAGATAGTTTGACCGTCGTGTTTTACATGAGATATTTTCCCGTGCATGATTCTTCCGGCGCGCGATACTGTGGCGCCGAACGCGTAACCGATGGACTGATGTCCCAGGCAGATGCCCATGATGGGAACGTCCTGATAAAATTTCCGTATAACCTCAACCGTTACTCCCGCCTCGGCGGGCGAACAGGGACCGGGCGAAAGAAAAATCGCTCTCGGCTGAAGACGCCTGATGTCATCCGTTTTTATTTTGTCATTGCGATAAGTGTTCACTTTTTCGCCCATCTGTTCCAGATACTGAACGATGTTGAATGTAAAGGAATCGTAATTATCGATCATTAAAATCATATTTATTTCTCCTGCCGGCCGTTTTTAAACCAAATTGCTTTCAAATATTAAGATATGAATTTTTGAAAGCTTACATGGTCTTATGCTAATCATGCCTGATTGGTACTGATTTCAAATCCTCCTGCTGCAAGCTTTATGGCCTGCAGCATCCCGCGGGCTTTGTTGAGCGATTCCTGATGTTCCGATTCGGGGATGGAATCATACACAATGCCCGCTCCGGCCTGAACGTAAATTCTGCCGTTTTTCAGAATCATTGTTCTGATGGTAATGCAGAAATCCATATTGCCGCTGAAACTGAAGTAACCGACGGCTCCGCCGTAAGGTCCCCGTTTGACTTTCTCCAGTTCGCTGATGATTTGCATCGCTCGCACTTTCGGTGCACCGGTTAGGGTGCCTGCCGGAAAGGTTGCTGAAAGAACGTCGAAAGCATCTTTGCCTTTGGTCAACTGCGCGCGCACATTGGAAACCAGATGCATGACGTGCGAATATTTCTCCACCATCATGAATTGATTGACCTGAACACTGCCGGTTTGCGCCACGCGTCCCAGATCGTTGCGTCCCAGATCCACCAGCATGACATGCTCCGCACGCTCTTTCTCATCGGACAGCAGTTCATCGGACAGCGCGCGGTCTTCCTGTTCCGTTCTGCCACGCGGCCTTGTCCCGGCAATCGGGCGCAACTCCATGGTATCGTCCTCTTTGCGGACCATCACCTCGGGTGAAGAGCCAATCAGCGTCAGATCGTCCATCTTCAAAAAGAAAAGGTACGGCGACGGATTGATGAAACGCAGTGCGCGGTACAAATCAATGGAGCTGTTTAAATATTCGGTTTCGAAACGCTGAGACAGCACGACCTGAATGATGTCGCCCGCCGCAATATATTCCTTGGCTTTTTCAATGGCGTCTTTATACTGGTGACAGGTCATATTGGATTGAAAATTGACGTCACCTTCTGTTGCTGCGGCTATCTTGTGCGATGCGGATGCTGAAATGATTTCAATCATTTCTTCAATTTTCCGGCATGATGCTGCGTAGCCTGCTTCAAGCGATTCCTCATCTTCAGTAAAAGTGCAGGCAACAACTTTTATGGTGTGACGCACGTTGTCGAAAATCATCAGGGAATCGCTGATGATAAAAACAGCATCATCCAGATTCAGATCATCCGGCGGACTGGGTGGAAGTTCTTCGAAATAGCGCACCATCTCATAACCCAGATACCCTACCGCGCCGCCGTAAAAACGCGGCAGGCCGGGAAGCGCCACCGGTTTATAGCGGTTCAGCAACTCACGGAGAAAATTCAAAGGACCGCCATGATGGTGGCGGGTTGTCACATTTCCTTTTTCATCAATGATAACTCTATCGCCCTGGACTCTGAAAACCACGCTGGCGTCCGTTCCCAAAAACGAATAGCATCCCCATTTCTCGCCGCCCTCGACGCTTTCCAGAAGGAATACATGGTCTTTTTTCCGAAGTTTCATTAAAACGGAAACAGGCGTTTCCACATCGGCTAGGATTTCCCGATAGACCGGAATCAGATTTCCTTTTTGAGCTAACTTTTCAAATTCTGCAAAATTCGGTTGGTACATAAAAATTCTCCCTAAAACGACTAAAGCCGTGAAATCTATTCACGGCTTCAATCTGTAGATACAAAAAAGCCGTGAAGGTCCCGGAGGCACTCCACGGCTTTGACTTTAATTAAAAAGGATCAGCGGCGGAAATCCCTCCCTTTGAGGTTCCACCACCAGTTGTTAAGCATTAAGGTTTTTACTGTTGTTTTCATAAATTAATTTCCAATCTCAATGTGGGATTCCTATAACAGCAAGAAAATGACTTGTCAATAGATTTTAATGAGACTCGCCGAAAACGAGCGAAGTGAAGTTAGAGGCGCAAGTCGAATTATCCCCGAAGCGCAGCGGAGAGGGATTGTGAATTTTAAAAGCATAACAATCTGTTAGCTTGCATCAGAAAGGCAGCGGCACCTGGATCAGGGAGGGGAAACAACGGCGACAGGCCTTGTTTTGCATGGAACGGGCGCGGCACGCATCCAGATCGATAAAATAACCGTATCTTTCGCACCAAACATTTTCCCGTTGCGGTTTTACTCTGGTCGTTGAACCTCCCGCGGGTTTGAGACTGCGACGTATTTTTTTCATGGCGGCAAAGATATGAGATAAAAGGGGGCATTGTCAACAGAAGATTATTAATCCTGCTTGACACGTGTTTGTTTATTTTTATATAAGTTTTCCAAGCCTTGCAAAATTGGCGTATCGGGAAGAAATTTATGATGTTACTGGAATCCTTTTTATCCGCCGTGAAGAGCATCCGGGTGCAGGATGTTCTGGATGTGATGATCATCGCCATCATGATCTTTGCTCTTTTGACCTGGTTTAAAACACGGGCGTCCCGTTTCGTACTCATCGGCATCATACTGTTAGGCGGCGTTTATATCGCGGCGCGCTTTTTTCAGCTTTACCTCACCACTATTGTTCTGCAGAGCTTTTTTGCTATTCTGCTTTTTGTTCTGGTGGTCATTTTTCAGGAAGATCTCCGTCGCTTTTTTGAAAGGTTGGCGATGCTGGGAAGCCTCGGCAAGAAATTTCCGGAGATCAGCGGCTTGAAAAGCACGGCGGAAATCATTGCCCAGACTGCGGCAAACCTAGCCAAGAAAAAAACAGGAGCTTTGATTGTTCTGCGGGGCAATGACCCCCTGGAAAGGCACATCAACGGAGGAACCAAACTGGATGGCGTGGTCAGCGGGGCTCTGCTGGAAAGCATTTTTGATCCGCATTCCGTCGGCCATGACGGGGCCGTCATTATAGAAGACAACAGGATCAGTCAATTCGGCTGTCATCTGCCGCTTTCCGCCAATACCTCAAAATATTCCAATTTGGGATTGCGTCATACCGCGGCACTCGGTCTTTCCGAACGATCCGACGCCATATGCGTTGTGGTATCCGAAGAACGAGGGACCATTTCTCTGGCCTACATGGAAAATCTTACGGTGGTGCCCAGCGCGGCCGTCCTGCATGAAACGCTGGAACAGTTTTATATCCGCAACACGCCGACGAAAAAATCGCATCCCGCGTTGAACTGGCTTAAAGAAAACACACTGGAAAAAGTTATTGCAATAGCGATGGCCTGTATTTTGTGGATGGCGTTCGGCTATCAGAGGGACATTGTACGGCGGGATTTTATTGTTCCCATTGAGTACAAAAATATTCCGCGCAACTGGCAGATCGATGAAATGCAGGTCACCGATGCCCGGGTCGTGCTGAAAGGTCCGGAGCAGGCGTTTCGTCTGCTTGACGAACGCTCTTTGAAATTATCCTTGGATCTATCGGGTATCGCCGACAAAAAACGCGAATTCAACCTGAGCGCCGACATGATTAATGTTCCATCCAATCTGACCATTGCGGATATTGTTCCCGCCAAAATTCACGTAACGGCCTCCAAACGTATTCCCTGGACATTCCCTGTTCATGTCAACACTCAAAATGCTCTGGCCCATCATCTTTCGCTGCAGCGGTTAAGTGTAGCGCCGTCCAAAGTTCGGGTTTTGATCAGTGCACAGACGGATCCGGATCAAATCAAAATAGAAACGGAACCGGTTGATCTAAAGAGAATTTTATCCACGACAACGGTTGATACAAAAATCGTGCTTCCCATCGGTGTTGCTTTACCGGAGGGACAATCGCCGGCTGCCCGGGTGCAGATTAAGGTGAAACAAAAGGCTTCTTCTTAAATGAGGCAGACATGACGTCCAAGTATCACAAAAGATCCAGAAAAACGGGTCTTGCGCCCGGAAGTCTGGTGCACATCGGCAGTCCGTATGCCGAAAAATCAAAAATCACTCTCATGCAATACAATGAAGGTTTTTTTGAAGCAAAGGACCTGGAAAGCCTGAAGGATTTCCAGGCGGATAAAGATAAAGAGATCATCACCTGGCTGAATGTTGACGGATTAACGGACATACAATTATTCGAAGAAATTGGCAGAATTTTCGGGTTGCACCCGCTTGTTCTCGAAGATATTTTAAATACGGCTCAGCGTCCGAAAATGGAAGATTACGGAGGCTATATTTACCTCGTGGCCAGAAATTTTCATGATCAGGAAAACGGCAGTTTGCTTTTCGAGCAGATCAGTATCATTCTGGGGAAAAATTTCATTCTCTCTTTTCGGGAAAAAGAAAGCAATCTTTTCAAATCAATCCGGGAAAAAATCAGTCAGAACAAGGGCAGAATACGAAAGGAAAACACAGATTATCTTGCCCACGCCCTGCTGGATAATATTGTCGATAATTATTTTGTTATTCTGGAAAATCTGGAGGAAAAAATTGAAGCTCTCGAAGACGATCTGATCAGACAGCCCGATAGCTCATCCCTCCAGGCAATTCACATGCTCAAACGAAAACTGATTCTGCTGGGCAAATCGCTGTGGCCCCTGCGGGAAGCTATCAGCGCACTGGAGAGGTCGGATTCGGCGCTGATTAACAAAACAACGGTTGTCTACTTCAAGGATATCTATGATCACACCATCGCGATCATCGATACCGTGGAGACATTCAAGGATATGCTTTCCGGTATCCTGGATGTTTATCTGGATACCGTCAGCAACCGGTTGAACGAAGTTATGAAAATTCTGACGGTCATTGCGACAATTTTCATGCCCCTGACATTCATCGCCGGAATATACGGTATGAATTTCAAGTACATGCCCGAACTGGACATGCGCTGGGGGTATTTTGGAATTTTAGGCGTCATGCTGCTTGTCGCACTGTTCATGGTGAGATATTTTAGAAAAAAGAACTGGTTTTAATTTTGTTGCATTCAATCATAAAATATGCAAAATTTACCCAGAATTTATTTAAGAATCAGGAGGCAATGAAGATGAGTGTTTTTGCAGCAAGCGATATCGTGGAAGTCGCTATCAGAATTGAAGAAAACGGCGTTAATTTTTATAAATTTGCCGAACAGATTGCCAAGAAAGAAGACGAAAAGAAGCTTTTTGCCGGGCTGGCGCAGGCGGAAGTTGCTCATAAGAAAACATTTGAAAAACTTTTTGCCGGTATGGAAAAATCCAACCTTCAGGAAAGTTATGAGGGGGAATTCGGCGAATATCTCCGTGCGTACGTTGATAATAATTTGATCTTCACCAAGGAAATAATGGATAAACAGTTGGCCAAAGTTACGGATACCACATCTGCCCTGGAATTTGCCATTCAGAGGGAACTGGACTCCATTCTTTATTATCACGAAATCAAAAAAATGGTCCCTGCGGCACAGCACGATGCGCTGGAGAAGATTATCGAAGAGGAGAGAAAGCATTTTCAGGCCCTGACAGCCATGAAAAAACGTTTAGCTTGTTAGTCATTCAACTCAACTAACCATAAAAAAGCCGCCCTAAAAGGCGGCTTTTTTATGGTTAGCCAATGAATTTTCGCAGCTTTTCTTCAGGGGAAAAAGCTTTCTTATGGCGTTTTTTTTCGCTTAAAAACAAGATATCAGCAAAAATAATCAGAGGGCTTTGCCCTTCCCCTAATCCTTTTGAAAAATTTCAAGAACAATACGCGCGTATGAGAATAAATCTTTAACGCAAGGGGTTACAAGGGCTTGATAGCAGGGCAGGCATGAGGATAGCGGCTATGCCGATTTATCAGTCGATTCGTGCGAAATCTTCTCTGGCAGTATTTTAATCTGCGATATCCCTAGCTCATTTGCCAGGTAAGATGCCAGAGCATAAATAAATATCAACAAACCCATCATTTCCAATGTTTCCTCTACTATAACAAAATATAGATAATAATATTTATCCTGCCCGTATATCTCCACATGGCGCAATTCCAGCGCTTCTATTCCTGCGGCACCCAGCATAAAAATGATAAAGGAAAAAACAAACAGATATTTTGTTTTTTTAGGCAAATGAATCATGAAACGTAAATAAACGAGAGAAATCGGTGCAAGAACAACTAAGTAAATAAGAACCCATGCATTAGTAGGGAAAAGCACGATCTTTATATTAAACAGAGCTAATATATGATCTGAAATTTCGTGAAAGGAAATGAATTCGTCGATCAATAGAAAACTGAAAATTATCGCCAATCCCAACCAGTATCTATAACGGGAGGACTGTGTGTTTCTCTCAAAAAAAGCAATTAAGACCAGAAAAATGACACAAAGGAACCATTCCAAAATAGTGTAAAGCGTGGGAATATTTGCCTCTCCATCAAGGTTAAAAAACACTGAGAATAAATCATAACCGCGAAAACATGGAATGATGTTAAAAATAGCAAGTTGACCCAGAATATGTGCCATGACTAAAAAAAAAATTGGCACAAAAATATAAAGGAATATTAATTTTGGTTTCAATTTTATGATTATTTGCGACAGATTCTGGTCGTTCGTATTTGACATGCTTCATTTCATCCCTTCAGACCATATTTCTTGAGTTTGTATCGCAGCATCCGTTCCGATATTCCCAACAGATCGGCGGCCCGGGTCTGATTGTTCTGGGTTTTTTCCATAGCCTCAATAATTAATTTTTTTTCCAATTCATCCAGAGAGTCTTTTAACGCGCCGAAAGGTTTCTTTTCTGAATCTTCAAGCAGGAAATCAGATTTGAACGGCAGATCATTGGTGGTAATGTATTGTTCGCGTGCGATGACGACAGCCCTCTCCAGAATGTTTTCTAATTCCCGAACATTGCCCGGGTAATCATATTTTAAAAGTAAATCCCTGGCTTCAGCCGTAAATCCTTTTATGTTTTTGCCGTTTTCTTTAGCAAACTTATCGATAAAATAATCAATCAAGACAGGTAAATCTTCCTTGCGCTCTCTGAGCGGCGGCAGCGACATCGTAACAACTTTTAAACGGTAAAATAAATCATCCCGGAAAGTTCCCTCTGCCACTTGTATTTCCAGGTCGCGATTGGTGGCGCTGATAAACCGCACGTCAACCTGGAGATTGACATTGCTGCCCAGCCGCTGAAATTCACGTTCTTGAAGAAACCGCAAAAGCTTGACCTGGATGGTCGGGCTCAGCTCCCCTATTTCATCTAAAAAGATCGTGCCTCCGTCGGCCTCTTCAAACCGGCCGATGCGGCGCGAGGACGCTCCGGTAAAAGCGCCTTTTTCATGACCGAACAGCTCGCTTTCCAGCAGATTTTCATGGAGTGCAACGCAATTCACAATAATAATCGGTTTATCGGCACGGGGACTCAATTGATGAATCAGCCGCGCCAACAATTCCTTACCCGTGCCGCTTTCGCCCTGAATCAAAACGGAAGCTTTGCTGGGCGCTACGCGGCCGGCCAGATTGATAAGTTCCGCCATTTGCCGGCTCTGATAAATAATTTTATCTGCAGTAATGCCGTGTTTGCTCAAGTCATCCTTCAGCAGCCTGTTCTCCTGGATGAGTTGTCGTCGCTCCGCTATTCTGTTGACCAGAATAATCAGTTCATCCAGTTCCACGATCGGTTTGGTGATATAGTCAATGGCGCCGGCCTTCAGGGCATCCACTGCCGTCTCGACAGTGCCGTATGCCGTGATGATCACCACATCGATTTCCGGATTGATTCGTTTGACTTCTTTGAGCACTTCCAGACCGTTCATCCCCGGCATTTTGTAATCCAGAAGAATCAGATCGAAATGGCCGCCCAAAACCATTTTGATTGCTTTTTCTCCGTTATCCGCTTCTGTGACCGTATGGCCTTCGCTTCGGAGAAAATCGCGTAACAGTTCCCGCTGGGATTTTTCGTCGTCAACAATCAGAATGCTCAGCTTTTGCATGAAATGGTCATCCTTGTTTGATTATGAAACTTCATTCAATCTTTCCCGGGGAAGAATCACTTCAAATGTTGTGCCTTTATTCTTCCGGCTGGTTACCCGGATATCACCGCCGTGTCCACGGATGATTTCAAAGGCCAGTGGAATTCCCAGCCCCACCCCTTTTTCTTTGGTGGTGTATTCGGGATTAAAGATTTTTTCGAGTTCTTCTTCGGTCATGCCGCAACCGGAATCGGAAATTTTTACAACGATGTAATTTTTGCCTTCCTTGTCCACCGAAATCACAATTCTGCCTTTTTCCGCCGTTATGGATTCCATGGCGTTTTTAATCAGATTGATAAATGCCTGCTGAAGTTTGTTCACGTCCATGGAGATTGGAACGGACTCCTGTTTCCAGGTTGTTTCAAGGGTAATTCCGCGCAACAGGGCTTCTTCTTTCATCAGGCTAACGATTTTTTGCAGCAGTTCTGTGATGGAAAATTTACAGAAATCCAGGCGGCGGCTTTTGGAAAAATTAAGAAATTCTTCAATGATTCCATTGAGGCGTTTAATCTCATCCCTGATGATGCCCGATAAATTCTGAAAATCGTCAACCTTTTGAGGGTCGGAGGGGACGAAATCTCTTTTCAATCTCTGGGTGGCCATGCTGATGGCGTTCAATGGATTGCGTATTTCATGGGCTACTCCGGCAGCCAGTTGACCCAGAGAAGAAAGCCGTTCAGCTTTTTCCAATTGGCGTTCCATTTCCACAATGCCGGCCAGGTGGCGGTTCTGGTCATGGTAAAGCAGCCACATGGACAACAAGGCGATCAGGACGATAAATATCGAGAAAACAAAAATATGTTGTCTATTTTCGACAAGACTCTTATCCATGGAGTTTCGGTCAAGGCCGATGCGCACAATACCCACAATTTTTTTATCCAGATACAACGGCGCCGCCAGGTCGAGAATTTTATTGTCGGCATAATCCACTTTCCGGCTGACAATTTTTATTTTTCCGGACAAAATTTCCTTTAGATTGAAGATTCTGTGATTTAAAGCGGGGGCCGGCTGGCCGACACTGCTGAGCAGCTTGTCCCGGTCATTAAAGATTTGCATATAAACGATGCCGTGGCCTTCGCCGATCTTGTCCATTCCCCTTTCACCGGCAATTTTTAAAATCCAGTAAACGGATCCGGATTTGTCCAGGCTAATGATCACCGCTCCGGTATTGTCCTTACGGCTTAATGCAATAAATCCTACTCCTTGTTTCTCTCCTATTTTCGATATCAGTTCCAGCGTGGTCAATTTACGACCTTTGTGCGTAAGCTCGTTTTCCTCAAGGAGGTCTCTCTGCAAAGGGCCGCTCTGAAAGACAGCGTTTCCTTGAGCATTCAACATCCCCACATACGAAAAATTATTGTCCGATGCGAATTGACGCAGGGACTCATCGGTCATGTCCCCTTTTCGCCATTGTTCATCCAGATCTTTGGCCAGTTCGGTAATAGCCTGGATAACCCATTGTTTAGAATAGGATGCTTCGTCACGACCGGACGTTTTTTCATGCGGAGCGTTCTTATCCGGCACGCCGATAATGCTTTTTAAATTCTCTTCCGTTAAGCGCTGAAGAACGCCGATAGTGCTCAAAGCCTGATTTTCCATAAAGGCTATCAGGTTGCTTTCGCTGCGTCGAAGCTCGAGAAATCCTGTAATCAGAATTAATGCGACAAAAATTGCACTGACGATAGCCACGGCCAGAGGTTGAAGGAAGGGGTCATTGTAATTATGAGCTTTGCGATGAACGACGATGTCTTTTTTTCTGAAAAGACGCATTGTTATCCTTAATAATTGATTTTGCCGGTCATTTTAAGCTATTTGAAAGAAAAGTCAACGATTAATCCTTTTTTATCCGACAATTTTGTCGAATGCCGGACAAACAGCGTCAAAAAAACTTAATTAATTGTAATTATTATGATTTTTAAAAATTAACAAAAATGATTCGACATTTTTTGCCGCTAAACAAGTCGCGGATATTCGCTGAAGAAGGCATTAATATACATATTTTGTCAATAATATTAATATTATGTAAAATATTTAGAATTCTGGTACGGCAAATGCTTTAAATACGGGCGGGTAAATTGTCGACTGAAAAATAACGGGTATGATTAGCCGACAACAAAATAACCTGGAAGGTATAAAAACCTTCACTCTTCATGTTTAAGGGAGGCTCCGACCAAGCCTCCCTTACTTTTTAATGACACTCGCTGAGAACGAGCTTAGCGAAGTTCGAAGCGCAAGTGGAATTATCCCCGAAGCGTAGCGTAACGGGATTTGACACTCGCTGATAGTGAGGACTCGTTGAGAACGAATGAAATGATGTTCGAAGCGTTAGCCGAACTATACCAGGCACGTAGTGCCGTGGTAGAACAAGCGAAGTGCGGTTTGAGACATAAGTCGAATCAATGAAACTCCAATTTCAAAAGCAGAACGCATTGAAATTGGTAAGTTGAATTGTCCCTTGTGCGGAGCACATGGGGATATCCCACATGCGAAACTTAGTGCGATTCTAGGCGCTTTATTCTTTTTCCCCTTCTTTTTTCTTATTTCGCCAGTAATTGAGTCGTTCTTTAATTGTTTTTTCAAAGCCCACGCCTTTGGGCTGATAAAATAACTCTCCCTTGATTTCTTCCGGCAAATAATCCTGCGGAACATAACTCTCTTCGTAGTCATGAGCGTATTTGTAATCTTTGCCGTAGTTCAGGTCTTTCATTAATTTAGTCGGAGCGTTCCGGATGTGTAATGGCACGGGCAAATACCCTTTGGTATTGATGGTATTTTTAACTTTGCCGTAACCGACGTAAAGAGCATTGCTTTTGGGCGCTGTGGCCAGGTAAACAGCCGCCTGAGCCAGGGCCAGTTCGCCTTCCGGCAGGCCGATGAAGTGAAATGCCTGCTGGGCGGCAACGGCGACAACCAGCGCCTGAGGATCGGCATTACCGATGTCTTCAGAAGCAAAGCGGATCATCCGCCGCGCGATATAAAGGGGATCTTCTCCGGCGGCCAGCATCCGCCCCAGCCAGTAAAGAGCTGCATCCGGATCGCTGCCCCGCAAGCTCTTATGCAGGGCGGAAATCAAATTGTAATGTTCTTCGCCGTCTTTGTCGTATAAAAGCGATTTTTTCAGCAGGGCATCCTGAGCGAATTGCAGCGATATTGCCCTCTGATCGTCCGGCAGGTTTTGTACCATGGATACCAGCACTTCAAGATTATTCAACGCACTTCGGGCATCGCCGTCAGCCAGACTGACCAGATAGCGAAAAACATTGGCATCAATTTTCACATCGATATTGCCGAGGCCTTTTTGCTTGTTTTTAAGGGCGGCCTCCAGAATAGCAAGGAGATTTTCTTCTGAAAAAGGTTTTAAAACCAGCACCCGTGTCCGCGAGAGTAGAGGAGCGATGACTTCAAAAGAGGGATTTTCCGTGGTTGCGCCGATTAATGTGATCAAGCCGCTTTCCACATGCGGCAGAAAAGCATCCTGTTGCGCTTTATTGAAACGGTGAATTTCATCGACAAATAAGATGGTCTTGATGCTTTTTCTCTCCAGCAATTCTCTGGCTTCGTCAATGACCGCGCGGATTTCCTTGACGCCGGAAAGGACGGCGGAGAAACTGACAAATTTTGATTTTGTTTCATTGGCCAGAATTCGAGCCAATGTGGTTTTGCCTGAGCCGGGCGGCCCCCAGAAAATCATTGAAAACAGCTTGTCGGATTCGATCGCCCGTTTGAGCAGAGATCCTTCACCCAGTAGATGCTTCTGGCCGATGTATTCGTAAATATTCTGCGGTCTCATCCGCTCAGCCAGCGGCGCTGCGTCTTTGACGTTGCCGGAATTCCCCTGATCGAATAAATCCAGAGTTTTCATTTTTTTGCTTTTGCCGCCTCAATCAGTTCTATCAAGCTTGTTATTTTGTCCGGAGCTTTGGTATTGATAAACTTGAGCCAACGTTTTTCAGATAGATGCCCCTTCAAAAAAGATTCTATATCGAAAACAGGAGACCAGCAGCGGATGATTCGAACACAGGGAAGATTGCCTCCTTCACGCAGACAGTAAGCAAAAGTCATTTCGTCTCCTAACTTCGGGCAGCGGATCATTTTGTTGTCGTGTTGTGTTTTCAAGGGGTTCAGCTTTACTGAAAAAAGAAAGGCCGTCAAGATATAAATTTCTCAACGGCCTTATCTGTTGTTACTCAGGGTTTACTAGGGTTTGGGGAAATTTTTAATGGCTTTTAATGCTCGCTCGATCTCGTGACCGGGCAGTTCATAAGCTTTCAATTTACCTGCAAAATAAGCATCGTACGCGGCAAGATCGATGATACCGTGGCCGCTCCAGTTAAAGAGAATGGTTTTTTCCTTTCCTTCCTTTTTGGCGCGCATCGCCTCGTCAACAACCGCTGCCAGTACGTGATTGGTTTCCGGTGCCGGGATGAAACCTTCGGAACGGGCCCATTTGACGCCGGCGTCAAATGTCTTCAACTGATCGTAGGCTCTGGGTTCGATAAGTTTTTCCTTGACCAGATGACTGATGATCGGCGCCATGCCGTGATAGCGCAGTCCGCCCGCGTGAATCGGCGCCGGCACATAGTCATGGCCGAGTGTGTACATGGGCAGAAGCGGTGTTTTCTGAGCGAGATCGCCGAAGTCATATGCAAAGGGGCCCTTGGTCATGGTCGGACAGGAGGACGGTTCCGCGCCCACTATTTTCACATCTTTACCGTGAATTTTATCACGCACAAACGGGGCGGCGATGCCGGCAAAATTACTTCCGCCGCCACAGCATCCCATAACCACGTCCGGGTAGATGCCGAGTTTCTGCATCTGTTTTTCCGCTTCCAGGCCGATGATGGACTGATAAATCAACACGTGATTCAACACGCTGCCCAGCGCGTAATGGGTTTTGATTTTGCTGGTGACCGCATCTTCGATGGCTTCGCTGATGGCGATGCCGAGGCTACCGGGAGAATCGGGATACTTGGCCAGAAAATCTCTGCCTGATTGCGTCAGCGTGCTGGGACTGGGAATGCATTCCGCGCCCCATGTGTTCATCATCAGGCGACGGTAGGGTTTCTGTTCGTAGCTGATTTTAACCATGTATACACGGCACTCCAGACCGAACATTTGCGTAGCCATGGCCAGGGCACTGCCCCACTGGCCGGCGCCGGTTTCCGTCGTGATTCTCTTGGTTCCCGCGACCTTGTTATAATAAGCCATCGGTACGGCGGCGTTCGGCTTGTGTGAACCCGCGGGACTCACGCCTTCGTTTTTATAATAAATTTTGACGGGGCAATTGAGCAGTTTTTCGAAATTATAGGCCCGGTAAAGAGGAGAAGGACGCCACAATAGATATTTTTGCAGGACTTCTTCCGGAATTTTGATCCAGCGCTTGTTGGAGGCCTCATGTTCAATAATGTTCATTGGGAAAATTGCCGCCAGATCCTGGGGGGTTACCGGTTGACCGGTTCCGGGATGCAGTGGCGGTTTCATCGGCGTAGGCAGATCCGCCATGATGTTATACCACTTTTTGGGTATCTCACGGTCCTGCAATACTACTTTTACCTGTTCCATATTCTTTCTCCTTCAAATAAAGTATTTTGATCCTGAAATTAAGAAAGCCACGGGATTGTATTCCCATGGCTTTAACTATTACCGGAGAGTCATGGGAAGAAGCTTCCCTGCCCATGCTCATATTTTCCCGAGATTATGGGCAGACATTTGAAATCTGCCACCACCAGTTGTTTTTGGAAACGGTTTTGAACATAGTCGGCTCACGTGTTTCTTAAAGTTGGAAATTCCGTAGCACAGCGAATAAATGGATGTCAAGTTGAAATTTTGACAACTTACACGTGGTTTCTCAACTGAAGCTCTGAAGGATGCGGGTTCAGATATATCTGTTCCTTAAGATAAGGCTCGTCGTACTTGCGGACGTAGTGGCTGATCAGCGTCACCGGCACAACAAGGGGAATATATCCGTCGCGGTAAGCATGAATCAATTCCAGCAGTTCTTTCTTTTCATCGCCGGACAATTGGTCTTTAAAATATCCCATCATGTGCTGCAGAACATTGACGTGTTTGGCCGGTGTTGCCTTCACCTTAAGCGATTCCAGCAGCAACGCCTGATATTCTTTTTGAATATCCGGTCCGGCAAAGTTTTTTTGCGCCGCCACCAGTTTACCCATCATTTGATAATGTTTGGTGCTGTGCGCGAGGATCAGTAATTTATGTTTGGTGTGAAAATCGATCAGGCTCTTTTTGAAATTTTTCGCGCTCAACGTTTCCCGCCATCTTTTTAGCGCGAATATTCTTTCAATAAAGTTTTCGCGCAGGCCGGGATCGTGTAGCCGGCCTTCATCTTCCACGGGCAACAGCGGAAAATGTTTCATGAACATTGCGGCAAACAGTCCCACGCCGTTTTTCACCGGCATGGTTTTTTCGTTGTAGATTTTTACCCGCTCCATGCCGCTGCTGGGTGAATCGCTTTTAAAAATGAAACCGCAGAGATCTTCTTTTTCCAGTTCGGTGACGCGTTTTTTCGCCCAGGTTTCCATGCGTTCGGTCAGATCCTGTCTGGTGCTGGTAACGATTAACCTCGGCGCGTCCGAATTGCCTTCCAGGCGCATGGAAGGTCTGGGAATACTCAGGCCGCATTCGACTTCCGGACAAACCGGCACATAGTCCACGTATTTTCCCAGCGTATCGGTTAAAAACCTATCCAATTTATGTCCGCCGTCATAGCGGACATTGTTGCCCAGTAAACAGGAGCTGATACCCAGTCTGATTTTTTCCATGTGAAATCCTTTGTAGTGTTATAATAGTGAAGCGGGATACGCTTTAAACTGAATACTTAAATTTTAAGTTTTTCATCTGCTCTGAGCCGCTGCGCTAATAATGTCAACATCAAGATATGATGAGCGCTACCTTTACAATGAACTGATTCATCGTGCAAGAGCCCTGTTGCATGATGCAAGGACAACGCATGAATCAATCGAGTCGAAGAATCCCTTTTTTTAACTTGCGATGAATGGTGGACGGATTGATGCCCAGTAATTTTGCGGCGCCAACAATGCTGCCCGTCATTTGATACGCCTGTCTGATCCATTTCTCCTCAAACTGATCCATCGCCTTGGGCAGGGAAGGCGGCAGCACGGGCATAGCGGGTTCAGGCGCCGGAAGAGACCGGTCGCTGCTGGCTTGACGGGGGTTGATATTCAGGATCAGTTCCAGATCTTCCTCAGTCAACTCCTGAGATGCATGCATGATAGCCATCCGCTCAATAACATTTTTCAACTCCCGCACGTTGCCCGGCCATTCATAAGTATACAGTCGATTCATCAGCTTCGCCGGAAGTTTGATGTCCGTTTTATATTTTGTGTTGAATATCTGAATGAAATGGAGGATCAGAGGCGGGATATCCTCCTGCCTGTCACGCAGCGGCGGGATGAAAACCGGGATCACAGCGATCCGGTAAAAGAGATCCTGCCGGAACTGTTTGCTGTTCATGAGTTGGTCCATGGTGAGATTGGTGGCGCAAAGGATGCGAACATCCACCGCTTGCGTCTTGTTGCTGCCGATCTTCTGGAAATTTCCCTCCTGGAGGAATCGCAGTAATTTACTTTGCATTTTCAGGGGCAATTCGCCGATTTCATCCAGCAAGAGCGTTCCTTCATGTGCCTCTTCCAGGAGGCCCTTCTTGCCGCTCCTTTTTGCACCGGTAAATGAACCTTCTTCATATCCGAATAATTCCGCTTCCAGAAGTTCATCGGGAATGGAGGCGCAGTTGATGGCGACGAACGGTTTGGCGCTGCGGGCGCTGAGCTGATGGATTAAAGCAGCCATGATTTCTTTGCCGACGCCTGTTTCTCCCCAGATTAAAACGGGGGAAGAAGTGGCGGCCGCTTTCCATCCCAGGCGGATGACCTGCTGCATGACGGAACTGGAGTAGATAATCTCCACCTGGCCTGCGTCCCCGGCCATCTTTAAGTTTCTGCCCTCATACTGGGATATGATCGTTTCAGAAATTTTGAGCTTTTTCTCCAGAGTCACGAGTTTTGTCATGTCCCTGCCGGTTCCGACGGTCATAACGAGTTCACCCCGTTCATCGAAGACCGGGATATAAGTCCACGTAGCCGTTTGTCCGGTTTCGTAGGTCAGATTCATGTCAATTTTTTTCTTGACTTCCAGGGACTTGAGGGCCGCGGATTCTCTCAGTATTCCGCTGGCCACGATGTCCTTCAGATTCATCCCGACGAGCGACCGGCCCATCAAATCGGTCAGTCTGCTGAAGGTCTCGTTGTATTTCAGGATGTTGGCGTCACGATCAACGATTAAAATAGCCTCGTCAATACAATTTAGCAGGACATCGATATCTTTCATCAGATATTTTTGAATCAGGTCCACTTTTGCTCCTTCGACACCTTTCCTATAAGCAGTTCTCTTGCAAGTTGCAACATATTTTAACGTAAAAAAGGGGCAGCATATTAATAATCCAATTATTTCTTTGACTTACATTTTGGCATTAAATCTGCAATATAAAGCGATAGAAAATTTTAATATTTACACCGAAAGGAGAAAAATTATGTCCAATCAAAAACCCTGGCTGAAGTTTTACAAAAATGTGCCGGAAACGATCGATTACCCCCGCGTGACGATGTACGAAGCCCTGATGCAGACGGTCGAAAGATATCCGGACCGCATCGCTTATGATTTTTTTGATTACACATCAACGTATCGCCAGTTTGCGCAGGATATCGACATCTGCGCCAACGCGCTGGCCTCGCTCGGCCTGAAGAAGGGCGACCGGATGACGATTTCCATGCCGACCTCTCCGCAGGGTATCATTTGCTTTTACGCCGCCAATAAGCTCGGCGTGGTGGCCAGTATGATCCACCCGCTCTCCACGCCCGCCGAAATCGCCTATTATCTGAATGTCAGCAAAAGCCGGGTTGCCTTGACGCTGGATTTGTTTCATAACAGTTTCAAAAATCTTCCGGAAAAGACGCCGCTGGAGCTGCTGATCCTCACGGAAATTTTTGACCAGCTTACGCAGGCGCAGCCCATGGCGGAAAAACCCTTGCCGGAAGAGGGACCGGCTGTCCGGTGGTGGAAGGAACTCATGACTGCCGCGCACCCGCAGGCGCCGAAAGCGGACATGCACACGGATGAAATGGCCGTGATCCTTTACAGCGGCGGGACGACTGGCTTTCCCAAAGGCATCATGCTCTCCAACTTCAATTTTATCAGTGAGGGACTGATGGTGGCCAACTGGGGAGGCGGCGAACTGATGGCGGAGGATTCTTCGGTTCTGGCCATCCTGCCCATTTTCCACGGTTTTGGTTTGGGTGTTTGCTGCAACGCCGCTTTTATGGGCGGAAGCAAGAGCATTCTTGTTCCCCAGTTTACACCGGAGAACGTAGCCGATCTCATTCGAAAAAAACGCCCCAGCATTATTGTCGGGGTGCCGACACTTTACGATGCCCTCTCCAAGAATGAAGTATTCCAGACCACGGACCTGAGCTGTCTGAAGAATACATCCTCGGGCGCCGATTCCCTGCCGCGGACCGTCAAGGACAGGTTTGAAGAAGTCGTGAAGAGACAGAATGGAAACGTCCAGCTGGTCGAAGGCTACGGTCTGACGGAAGCCGTCACCGCGATTATGTCCACGCCGATTGACGGATACCGGGAAGGCAGCGTGGGCATTCCATTCCCTGATATGCTGGCGAAGATAGTCGGGATCGGCACCATCGACGAGGTTCCTGTCGGCCAGGAAGGAGAGCTTTGCTTGCACGGACCGGCCGTCATGCTGGGCTACCTGGAGCAGCCGGAAGAGACCGCCAGTGTTCTCAAAACACATGCTGACGGCAAGGTCTGGCTTCACACGGGGGACATTTTCACCATGGATGCAGACGGTTATTTCTATTATAAACTGCGTCTCAAACGCATGATCAAGTCTTCGGGCATGAATGTCTATCCGGTTCAGGTGGAAGCTTGTCTGGATCAACATCCGGATGTGGCGGCAGTCTGCGTGATCGGCGTGCCGGATGAGGCTCAGGTGGAGAAGGTCAAAGCCTTCGTTGTCCTGAAGGACGCTACCAAGGCATCTGCCGAAATGGAAAAAGAACTGATTAACTTTTCCCGCAAGCATCTGATTAAGTGGTCCTGCCCCCGGGAAGTGGAGTTTACGGACAAGCTGCCGCTGACGAAAGTCGGCAAGATTGCCTACACCGAACTGGCAAAGCAGGAAATTGAAAAACTCCGCAAAGCGGGAAAATATACAGGAGGAAAATAATGAACCATCTGGAGGAATATCGCCGGGCGGTCTCGGACCCTTCCGATTATGTCCAACAACTGAAAAAGGCATCGGGGAAGAAAATCATCGGATACACGTGCTCTTACACACCTGAGGAAGTTATCATGGCCGCGGGCGCTCATCCCCTAAGGCTTTTCGGCACAAAACAGCATATCAGCCTGGCCGATTCCCACTTGCAGTCTTACTGTTGCTCCGTGGTCCGCGGAATTCTGGAGGAAGGTCTGTCACGACGGGTTGACTACCTGGACGGCATGGTTTTTCCGCATACCTGCGACTCCATGCAACGGCTGTCCGACATCTGGCGGATGAACATCCCCTTCGGTTTTCATCTGGATATCACCCTGCCCGTTAAACTCGATACGGCAAGCGCCAAAGATTATATGATCGACGTCTTAAAAAAATTCCGGGATGACCTGAGCCGGAAACTGAACGTTGAGATTTCCGATGATGCTGTACAAAAAGCGATTGCATCAACCAACGCCATCCGTCAATCCGTTCGGGCGATCTATGACCTCCGCAACCTGTATCCCCAGCTCATGCCGGGAGAGGATCTATACAACATTGTCCGCGCTTCCATGATCATGGATCGGAACCGGCTGGCCGTGATGCTGGCCGAAACAGCCGCTGATTTGAAAGAGCGAGCGGCCGGAACCAAACCCGCCGTCGTGAAGCGCATCCTGATGGCGGGCGGCATGTGCAATCAACCCGACGTCTATGCCATGATTGAAGAATCGGGAGGAAAGATTGTCTGGGATGATTTCTGCACTGGAGCACGCTATTTTACCGGTTTGACTGACACCGGAAGCGATCCGCTTTCGAGCATTGGCGAACGGCTCCTGAACCGGGTGGTCTGCCCGGCAAAGCATACCGACCTTGACGGTCGCGCCCGACATATTATCCAACTGGCCGAAGAAAAAAACGCACAGGGGGTCATCTTCCTGTTGCCAAAATTCTGCGATCCCCATGCCTTCGACTACCCCTACCTCAAAGAGCGTCTCGAAAAATCCGGCATTCCGTTGATGCACGTGGAAGTCGATGATTCCCTGCCCGCCGAAGGGCAGTTGAAGACTCGCTTTGAATCTTTTTTAGAGATGCTGTGAAAGGAGACAACATGACAGACCATACACAAGATACCGAAAAGAAAACCGTCAGCCACACAAAACAGATGCGGGAAATCATGACCGCCTATTATATTGACGCTAAAACGGCCCGGGAAAATAATAAAAAAGTGGCCTGGATCACCAGCGGCGGTCCGGTCGAGCCGTTGATTGCCATGGATATCATTCCCGTTTACCCGGAAAACTATGGCGCCATGATCGGCGCCAGCAAGATGGGCGTCGATTTATGCAAGAAGGCGGAGGATATGGGCTATTCGAGCGATCTTTGCTCTTACGCCCGCGGCGACATTTCCTGCGCAACCGTCAAAGGCGGCCCTATTGGTGGCCTGCCGGAACCGGACATGCTGATATGCTGCAATAACATCTGCGGGACGGTTCTGAAATGGTACGAGGTGCAGGCCCGGTATTTCAAGGTGCCCCTGTTCATTTTTGATACCCCCATTGTCCACACGGAATTCACGCGGGAGATGAAAACCTACGTGCAGCGGCAGATGGAAGAATATATTGTTTTCCTGGAAAATGTTTCCGGCCGCAAGATGGATCGGGACCGCATGGTGGATGTCGGCAAGCTCTCCGTCGAGGGGCAGCAGCTCTGGCAGGAGGTTTTAGATACGACTATGAATAGACCCTCTCCCATGACCGCCTTCGATGCCTTCTTTTATCTCGCCCTGATCGTCACGCTCCGGGGAACGAAGCAGGCTGTTGACTTCTACCGGGGACTCCGGGACGAAATGCGCATACGGGCCAGCGAAGGAAAAGGGGCCATTCCCCGCGAGCGATACCGCCTGCTGTGGGACAACCTGCCGATTTGGTACCGGCTCAAATGGCTGTCTCAGGAATTTGCCAAGCACGACGCCTGCCTGGTCGCTGACACCTACACCTCGGCCTGGTGCGGTTCTATGAAATACATTGACCGGAATGATTTTATTGGCTCCGCGGCGGAAACCTACACACGCATTTATCTGAATATCGGCGTGGACAAGATGGCCGAGATAGTCCTTTCGATGATTGACAAATACCAGGCGGATGGAATCGTCATGCACTCCAACCGTAGCTGCAAACCTTATTCCTTCGGTCAGTATGACATCCAGAAAATCGTTGAGCGCGAACGGGGCATTCCCTCATTGATAATTGAAGCCGATATGTGCGATGAGCGAAGCTTTTCCGAGGCGCAGATTCAAACGCGGATCGACGCCTTTATGGAAATGATCCGGGCGAAAAAAGGGGCATCCTGAAATGTACGATGTCGGGATTGTAAAACCCTACGATTATGGTAAAGATAATATGCCCTACCCAATGACACGCGGGATCATCACGGCAACACCAAAATCACGGGTATAAACCACAGGGCAAGCCCTGGATCTTAATTCCGCCCCAAGGGGCGGGGTATTATACCCTCCGCTTATGGCGGGATTGTTCGATTAACAAATTTCAATACACTTCGTTTTTGAAATTTGAGTCTCACAATAAAAATTACGGAGGCATATGTCTATCAAAGCTCGAAAGATTATTTTAGCTGTTATCTGCACACTGTTGCTTTCCGCAACGGCTGTCATGGCAAGCGGCCCATCGTTGCAGGGTGAAGAACTCTACAAGTATCTTTCAAAACAAATCATCAGCGAGGGAGACGCCGCGTTCGTGAACGGGCTGAACACAAGCTCGCTCAAGCTCGACTGGTCTGCGGCGCAAAAGAAGGAGCTGACAGGTAACCTCCGCATCCTGAAAGTTAAGACCGGTAAGGTCGGGACCGAGGCGCTCTATTTCATACGTGGCAGCGAAGGCGACATGTACGTCGTATCGCTACCGGCCCAAGGCGGGCGCCCTGCGGCCGAGTATGAGAAAATATCGGAAAACAGAATGATGTTCGCGCTCGAAACCGTTACCGGAGAACACGAAGGCAAGACCTATACCTTCGCCCGGATCAGCGGAGAGCCGAAGGCGATTCTCTTCGACCGCATATTTAAGATATCCATCGTGCTCATGCTCTTCTTCGTCATGGTGGGCATGGGACTGACCCTGAAACTCAGTGACTTCGCCCTTGTCTTCCGCAAGCCGCTGGGCATCGTTATCGGAATAGTCCTCCAGTACGGCCTGATGCCCCTGGTCGCGTTCGGCCTGAGCTATATGTTCGGATTCTACCAGGCCTATCCATTCATATTCATGGGGCTTATCCTGGCGACGGCGAGCCCCGCGGGAGTCACCTCGAACCTTCTGACACAATTCGCAAAGGGCGATCTGGCGCTTTCCATTTCCCTCACCTCGATCTCGACGATCCTGGCCATGTTCTGCACGCCGCTCCTCCTCTCCCTTTACGGGAACACCAGTTCGGGAGCATCGGTTCCGGCCCTTCTCATCGCACAGACCATCATCGTGCTGGTCATCGTTCCACTGGCCGTAGGCATGACGGTGCGGGCCAAATTCGAGAAGGCCGCGCTCAAGGCGGCTCCGATCTTCTCCATCCTAGGAATTATCACGGTCCTGTTCATCATGGTGACGGGCGTGGTGGGAAATCTCAACGCGCTGAAAGACACCGCTCGCTACAGCCTCTCCTTCTACCTCGCTCCCCTGATTTTAGCTCTCACCGGCATGGTGATCGCGATAGTCGTGGCGAAGATTTTCCGTGTGTCCCCGAAGCAGGTCCGGTCTCTCGCTTTCGAGACTGGCGTCCGCAACTCCGCCCTTTCCATGACGCTCGCGATCCTCATTCAGGACCAGATCGGCGATTTCTATAGCTCGCTCTTTATCGTCAACGGGGTCTATGGTCTGGAAATGTACATCGCGGGTATACTTTTCGTGATGTTCTTCAGGAAATTTTCGAAGGAAACGGAAGGGTAGTCATCTCACTCTCGGTTTCTTTTTCGAGGGAGGGCAAGGGAATCCCCCGAAAGTTGTGCCAGCGTTAATTAGAGTGTGGAATACAAAAACACTTTAAGGAGGCACAGATGAAGAAGCGATTTACAGAAGAGCAGATCATCGGGGTTTTGCAGGAAGCCGAACGAGGGGAGAAAGTCAAGGACGTATGCCGCAAATGCAGCTTAGCCGGACGTCTGTTTTTACTTGACCAGATGAGTTTCTTATACTACTTTTAACACAAGTAAATTTTCATTACGTCAAGCACTGAAGGCCAGTAATAAAATAATTCAACAGAGAACCTTTGAAGAAAAAAATTACAAGAATCGGAGGTAAAAATGAAGGACGTAACTTTTCTGACCCATAAGGGCGTAAGAATTTTGTATGAAGATCTTGAAAATGCCAAACAGGAGGACGTATTACCCTGGATCGAAAGAGCTAAAGGAGTTATTCGCAGTCAGCCTGAAAAATCTGTTCTTGCTCTGCTCAATGTCAAAAATGCAAAATTTGACACAGAAGTAACAGCCGCCCTGAAGGAATTCGCGAAGGGAAACGAACCTTATGTCAAATTCGCTGCTGTTTACGGTATAGAAGGTTTGAAGGAAATAATATTCAAAAGCGTCCTGACCTTCACCGGCAGGAAGAACCTTGTTCTTTGTAAGACCCTTGAAGAAGCAAAAGATATTCTGGCGAGCAAAGTTTGAAACAAGCGAAATGATTTTTGTCCCTGCCACCAGAAAGTGGCAGGGTAATTCCCTATAAGATTTTCCGATCACTGCGTATCAGAAAATCAAGGTTCATTAAAACCTAAGTTGAATGGGTTCTTGTGCAAAGCACATGGGGATATTCCGAGAACCAAGTACCCTGAATAACCTAAATGTAAACAGGGGAGAATTCATAACGACGAGATATTTCTTAAGAGTTGGCCTAGCAATAAAGAAAACTTTTTGGAGTGAAGATTATCAAAGCGCAAAAACTTGCCTATTTTGACACATCGCATGAGATGCCGCTGGAAATTATCATGGCGGCCGGATTTACCCCGTATAAAATTCTGGGAGATGTCCACCAATCCAATGACCCAGCGGATAAACATTTATCCAACTTTTTCTGTGGCGCCGCAAAGAGCTGGCTCACGGAAGCTCTGGCCCGCTCCAAAGAATGGGCCGGCATTATTTTCGCGCAGGGGTGCAACAATACCAACCGGCATTATGACATTTGGAAGGTTCATGTCCAAACGCCTTTCCTGCACTGGTTCGGCGCTCCTCTGCTGGACAGTGACGCCGCGAAAAAATATTACCGGGTTGAACTGCAAAGACTGATTAGCCATCTGGAAAATCAATTTAATATAAAAATTACGCCTGAAAAAATAAGAGAGGCGATTATCAAATCCAACGAAATCAAGAAAAAGCTGCAACGTCTCTCTGCGCTCAGAGCACAGAAGGACATTCCCAACCGCGATTATCTTGCCGCGATGATAAAATGTCTTACGAATCCCGTGGATGAAGTTTCGGCTTGGCTTGACTCAGAGATAGCGGCCTGGAATTCAAAGCCCTCTTTCCCGTCCGGCAAAAAACAATTTTTATTAACCGGCAGCGACATCACGTATGTGGAATGGATGGACACGCTGGAAGATTGCGGAATACGGATTGTTCGTGACGACCTTTCCGTAGGAGAAAGATTTTTCGCGACACTGATTCCCGACAAGAGCGATCCGCTGGATGCCCTTATTGAATATTACATGAACATCCCCAAGCCCGCGACAAGGCCGACCATTCAGAAACGGTTGGACTATCTTTATAAAGCTCTCGGTGAGACAAAGGTTGACGGTGTTCTTTCGCAAAATGTGAAATTCTGCGAGCCTTTTGCCTATGATTCCGTGCCCGTCAATAATGCCCTGAAGGACAAAGGCTACAAGGTGATCCACCTGGAACGAGACTTTTCTCCTGCGGCCGACCAGCAACTCGCCAACCGGCTTATGGCCTTTGTGGAAATGATGGAGGTAGGGAACAATGGCTAAAACAAACAATTCTGCTGAGAATGACAGAAAGATAAAACTCAAAACCCTGCCTCACGCGAAAGACCTGAAGTGGCCGATGCTGTGGTGGTTTACCATGGGGTCAATATACCATGCTTTGCCTTGGAAAAAGACGGCCTGGACATGTGCCGCCTTTCCCATTGAGCTCATGTGGATTTACGATATTTTTCCCGATCACCCTGAAAATATGGCAACCGTGGCGGCCGCCCGCAAGCAGTCCCAGCGTCTGATTGAGCATGCCGAGGGAATGGGTTATTCACGTGACCTGTGTTCCTACTGCAAGACAAGCATTGCCGCCTACGATACCAAAATCAAAAAGACGCTCGGCGGAATCAGCAAGCCCGATATCGTGGTGTGCACCAATGCCATCTGCGATACCCACTGGAAGTGGTTTCAGATTATGGCCGATAAAATGAACGTCCCGTTTTTTATGTTTGATATTCCCAAATGGGTGAGCGGTACGGATGAGAAAACCCTCCAGGGTAATATTGATTACGTGGTAGAGCAGTTTTACGACCTGATTGTATTTATTGAAAAGCACACCGGTAAAAAAATGGATGAGAAAAGACTGTACAAAGTTTTGGATAAATCGACGGAACTGTCCGACCTGTGGCGGGAAATTTTTGAACATAGAAAGGCGGTGCCGTCGCCCTACAGCGGAGCGGAGACATCGGCGTCATTTTTCCCCCTGGTGGTTCTGCCGGGTGTTCAGGTCGGCATAAATTTTTTCAAAAAAATTCTTGCCGATATCAAAAACCTCACCGCAAAGGGCGAGGGAACCATGCCCAAAGACAAAGAAAAATACCGTGTGATGTGGGAAGGTATCCCCTTCTGGTACCGGATGAGGTTCATGTATGACCTCGCGCAATACGGCGCGGTCATTACCTTCGAGCCTTACACCTACTCGTTCGCTCCCGAAAAGAAAAAGTGTAACACCATGGAAGAGACATTGCGCGATGTCGCCAAACTCATCATGGACACGCCCTACGCCTACAACCTTGAGAGACGAATCGAGAATTTTGAAAAGTGGATTGACGAATATAAAATTGACGGTGTCATTCTGCACGAAAACATGTCGTGCAGGCCATCCAGCGCCGGGATGGTCGATCTGGCTGAGGCCATCATGAAGGATAAGGGCATTCCGGTGCTGATCCTTCAATGTGACATGAACGATCCCCGGGCTTACTCCGAAGGGCAGATTAAGACTAGGGTGGAAGGATTTATTGAACTGATGGAGGCGAATAAAGGCAAGTAAATAGAACCGTTGTCTTTTGCTCTATTTGATTAGGATCAAATTCTTTATTAGGATATGTATGTTAGACGAGCAATTTTACATTTATAAAAAAGATGTTGACTGGTCAGTTTTAAAAGAAGGCTTTTCCATCCCCGTTTCAACTCAGGTAGTTTTTAAAGAGCGTATGAATAATTATTTAAAAAGAGGTGAGAAAAGGGCCTTAAACGTGATCATGGATGAGCAGGCCTATCAAGTGAAATTGACAAACCAGGCCTTTGATGAACGAAAGTATCCTAATCATGTTGATATATTGCAAATCCGATACTCGTCTCAAAGTCCTTTTGCAAAAAAACTTCGAGAAATATTTAAATCAAGTGTTCATTATTTACAGAGTAAGAAAATTAATTCTAATAGAATTATTAGAGTTCCTGAAGAAAAAAGAGAATATTTGATATTATACACGTCACCACTTGAAAACACTTTTTTCTTTGAGCATATTACCGTGCCGGAATCACTTCAAATCAAACATGCCATTTCGGAAATCAAAGAGGAAGACTTTGAGTACATAACAAACTACAAAAAGTTCGATGATTCTTCTAGTATAGAAATAAAAGAACAAATGATCAAGGTGCGTAGACTTGATCGAGCTATCGGAGAAAATTTAAAACTTTTATATAACTACAGATGTCAAATCTGTGGTGATAATTTTTTTAAGAAATATAATTGTTTAGTAGTTGAGGCGCATCATATCGATTTCTTCGTCAGTTCTTTGAATAACGATGCTAATAATATAACGGTACTGTGTCCCAATCATCATAGAATAATACATAAAGCAAATCCGACTTTCAAAAGGGAATCGTTGGCTTTTTTCTATCCCAATGGATTAGAAGAAAAATTGTCACTGAATAAACACTTATAATATCCAACCAAAGGAATAAGAGGTTAGATATTAAGAAAGGATATAATGATTACAGCAGGAATTGATATCGGTTCTATTACCACGAAGGCGGCTATTTTTGCCGATGGTAAGATTACGGCGACAAAAGTTATTTTTACCGGATACAATGCCGAAGCGGCAGGCCTCAAGGTTTATGAAGAAGCCCTGAAAGAGGCGGGCATTGATAAAAATGCCGTGGCAAAAATTGTTTCCACCGGCTACGGCCGCAACAGCGTTAAATTCGCTGATAAGTCCTACACGGAGATCATGTGTCATGCCACCGGAGCACATTTTTTGAATCCGCATATCCGTTCCATCATTGATATCGGCGGCCAGGACAGCAAAGCCATGCTTCTGGACGATAAAGGCAAGGTAAAAAACTTTGTCATGAATGATAAATGCGCCGCTGGAACAGGCCGTTTTCTGGAAGTTATGGCGCGGGCGATGGAAGTCAATCTCGATGAATTCGGCGCTATGTCAATTAACGCGAAGAAGCCATCCAAGATAAGCAGTCTCTGCACGGTGTTTGCGGAATCGGAAGTCATTTCCCTGATCGCCAAAGGGGAGCAGAGGCAGGATATTATTGCCGGCATTCATGAATCTATCGCGGCCAGAATTACATCCATGATCGGCCGCCTGGGGTTGCAGGAACCGGTGATGATTACGGGAGGAGTCGCCCGCAATGTTGGAGTCGTCCATGCGCTGGAGAAAAAGCTGGGAATGAAAATTGAAGTATCACCGTATGCTCAGGTTAACGGGGCTATCGGAGCCGCCGTTCTTGCAGCGTCATTATAGTCAATCTTTTTTACAGGGAAAATTGTCAGCGCCATGTCCACAGATTACGACTTCATGAAAATAGCCCTTGAAGAAGCCCAATCAGCGTACCGCCGTGGTGAAGTTCCCGTCGGAGCGGTGCTTGTCCGCGAAGGAAATGTTCTGGCGCGTGCCCATAATTCGCCCATTGCTCTGAACGATCCCTCGGCGCACGCGGAAATGCAGGTTTTAAGACAGGCCGCAGAAAAAATCGGTAATTACCGGCTGGCGGGAACGGAACTTTACGTCACCCTGGAGCCTTGCGTTATGTGCGCGGGTGCCATTATCCACGCCCGCGTGGAACGGGTGATTTTCGGAGCGCGCGATCCAAAATGCGGCGCGGTTGTGTCTCTTTATAATATCCTGGATGATAAACGGTTGAATCATCAGGCGAAAGTAACGGAAGGGGTATTAAAGGAGGAGTGCGGAGAAATTATCAGTAGATTTTTTCGCGAAAAGAGGGTAACATCCGCACCCGCTTCGGCGAAGTGATAAAATACGGAGAGGTACCGAAGTGGTCGTAACGGGATCGACTCGAAATCGATTTGGGGGCCACAAGCTCCCACGGGGGTTCGAATCCCCCTCTCTCCGCCAGAATACATTGTTTTTTGAAAATTGGTTTGTCATTCCGAGAAACGATCATGACGAAAAATTAAATGAGAAATGCAAATAAAGATTTCTCTCCGGCGTGCGCCGGATCGAAATGACAAAGTGTTAGAAACGGAGAGATGTCCGAGCGGCTGAAGGAGCACGACTGGAAATCGTGTGTACGCCCCCAAAGGTGTACCGCGGGTTCAAATCCCGCTCTCTCCGCCATTATTTTGTGAAACTCCAATTCCGAAAGCGAAACGCAACGGAATTGGTAAGTTGAACAATCCCACATAAATGTAGGGAAATGAGACCCAAATTTCAGAAACAAAGTGCACTGAAATTTGATAGTGGAATTATCCCTTGTGCGAAGCACATAGGGATATCCCGCCTAAGCAGGAATAATATAGCATTCGTGATTTATCAATCTTCTGTAAAAACAATAACATCGTTTGTGAAATCTAGACGCAAAAAATTTGAGTTGATTCCTGTTCGTTTATCTATTAAAAGTCTCAGCAGGTTGTTTATTTAAAAATATGGCCGGGTCCCGCGCAACGGAGGTAGTGAGACTCCAATTGCGCAAGCGAAGCGCGGTGGAATTGGTAAGTCGACCTATCTCCAAAGCGCTGAGACTAATGCCCGGAGTAACAAAGAGAGATTTTGTTTCTTTTCATTATATGAAAATAATATGGCCGGGTCCCGCGCAACGGAGGCTTGTGAACCCCGTCAGGTCCGGAAGGAAGCAGCGGTAACAATGTCCGCCATGTGTTGCGGTAAACCCGGTCACCAGAATACCAATCTGTTTTATGCTGCATTAAAGTTCCCTCGGGGAAAACGGACAAGATGATGTAATGAGATCGCGCACCCCACCCCCAAGTCCCCTCGACCCTGAAGGGCACCGCGGTCTCAAGGGGCGGGGAAATTATTTCGGAGGTTTCATTGGAATATCAGGTATTAGCCCGAAAATTTAGGCCGCAAACTTTTGAAGAAGTTGCCGGTCAGGCGCATGTGGTCAAAACGCTGCGCAATGCCATTGCCCAGGGGCGTGTGGCCCATGCTTTTCTTTTCAGCGGTCCGCGCGGTGTCGGGAAAACATCGGTGGCCCGGATTCTGTCCAAGGCGCTCAACTGCGAGAAAGGACCGACACCCACGCCCTGCAACCAATGCTCTAACTGTATCGAAATAACCAATAATTCTTCCCTGGATGTTCATGAAATCGATGGCGCGTCCAACCGCGGTATTGATGAGATCCGCGAACTGCGGGAAAATGTCAAGTTCGCGCCGGCGTCATCCCGATATAAAATTTACATCATTGATGAAGTCCATATGCTAACCGATCCGGCCTTCAACGCGCTCCTGAAAACACTGGAAGAGCCTCCGGCGCATGTCGTTTTTATTTTCGCCACGACCGAGAGCCACAAAATTCCGGCCACGATTCTTTCCCGTTGTCAGTGCTACGATTTTCGCCGCATACCGCTGAAAGAAATCATTGCCAATCTGGAACTGGTTGCTTCCAAGGAAGGCATCAATATCAGTCCGATTGCTCTTTCCTGGATTGCCGAAGCGGGCGACGGCAGCATGCGTGACTCGCAGAGTATTTTCGATCAGGTGATTTCCTACGCAGGACTGAATGTTAAAGATGCCGATGTCGAGGAGAGCCTGGGGCTTGCCGCACGGCAATATCTTTTCAAATTGTCCGAAGCTGTCTTGAATCAGGATGCCGGTTCGTGCCTCATCATTCTGGAGGAAGCCTATCTGGCAGGTATCGATATGAAGTATTTCTACCAGATGCTTCTGAAGCACTTCCGGAATCTGTTGCTGGTCAAAATTGCCGGCGATAAAAGCGCGTCGTTTGATATTGCGACCGAGCAGATTGAAAAATTGAACACGCAGGTGCAGACAACATCGCGGGAAACTCTTCAGCGGTATCTGGAAATTCTGATTGCGGAAGAGGGGAATTTCCGGCGCAGTCAGGAACCGCGCATGAAACTGGAAACTATCATCGTCAAAATGGCGTATCTGGAACCGATCATGCCGCTGGGTGAAATTCTTTCCACCATCGAGACCATCGAAAAAAAATTACAGAGCGGCTTGTCGGGAAACGATGAAAAGACGGTACCGCAATCTATTGCAGCGCAGGGCTCATCCGGCGGGATGTGCTCTGCCGGGGCGGCGAACAGCTTTTCCGGAGAATGCAAGGATGAAAATCATTGTCCGCCCGACAATGCGGCTGATTTGAAAGGACTGCGCGACAATCTGAAAAAGTTTATCAAGAAAGAAAGTCCGATTCTGGCGGCAAAAATCGAGTCTGCTGAAATCCTCCGTTGCGAAAACAACTGTCTGACAATCGGCTTCCCCGCGAATTTTATTTTCCTGGATGAAATGAAAAACGTTCAGAAGCAGCGACTGGAGCAGATTGCCGGAAAATTTTTTCAACAAAATATGACGCTTGTTATTGAGACACTGAGTGCAGAAAACGGTGGAGCAAATGGCGGCAGACCGCGCAGCAAAGCCGGTATCCTTAACGATATCAAGCAGGAAGCGATGAAACAGCCGCTTTTGCGAAAAATCATTGATGAACTTCCTGATGCCCGGGTGATTGATGTCAGAGTGCAGACAGAAAAAACAAAGTCGTAAAAACCGAATGAAAAATATTCATTAACCATGAGGAGGATGAAGCGTGCAGAATTTTAACACCATCATGAAGCAGGCCAAAAAAATGCAGGAGCGTATGGCCAGCCTTCAGAAAGAACTGGAGACAAAAACCGTTGAGGCGCAGGCCGGCGGCGGCATGGTCAGCGTTGTGGTCAACGGCAAATATGAAATTGTTTCGTTGAAAATTGAAAAGGAAGTTGTCAACCCCGAAGATATCGAGATGCTTCAGGATTTGATTGCCGCTGCAGTGAACGAGGGCGTCCGCAAATCGCAGGAAATGGCCGCGGCGGAGATGGGGAAAATTACCGGAGGGCTTAATATCCCCGGATTTTAAATAAGGTACATTTATGAAAGCATATGCACAACCGATTAAAAAGCTGATTGCCGAACTGGGCAAACTTCCCGGCATCGGCGAGAAAACGGCCACGCGGCTGGCCAATTATATTTTGCGCTCCACCGAAGATGACGTGATAAAACTGGCTCAGAGCATTGTGGAAGTCAAAAAAAAGATCAAACTTTGCCGGATTTGCCTGAATCTGACGGAAGACGATACATGCCACATCTGCCGCGATGCCTCCAGAGATCAGGAAGTGATCTGTGTGGTGGAGGATCCGGACGCGCTGGCGGCCATTGAAGAAAGCGGCGGTTTTAAGGGAATTTATCATGTTCTGCATGGGGCTCTGGCGCCGCTGGACGGAATCGGGCCGGACAACTTAAGGTTGGGCGAACTGGTTCAGCGCATTAACAGAGGTAATATCAAGGAAATTATTCTGGCAACAAACACCAATGTTCAGGGAGAGTCCACGGCATTGCTTTTGACCGAAATGTTCAAAGAAAAAAATATAATCATAACGCGCATCGCCATGGGCATGCCGATGGGCGGCGATCTGAAGTATATTGATAAGATGACGATATCGAAGTCGTTGGAATACAGACGAGGAATGTGATGCCCCGGCATGTGCCGGACGATGCTTTTTGACGCGTCACGGAGATTTTTGCGTAATTGTCATAGCGAGCCGTCTCTCAGACGGCGTGGCAATCTAGAAAACAAGGTTTCTCGTTTCACTCGAAATGAAACGGACGTAACTTATGGCCACTGAAATTACAACCAAAACAAAATTGCGGAAGATTAACGCCAAGAAAATCACCAAAGCAGTGAAGCAACTTTTCATCGAAGCCAATACTGTTTTGGGCGAAGACGTTGTCGAAGCGCTGCATCAGGCACTGGCCAGAGAAGAGTCGGAAACCGGCAAACAGGTTTTACAGAAAATCATCGAGAACGCCGATATCGCCCGCCGCAAAAAAATGCCCATTTGTCAGGACACAGGTCTTGCCGTTGTTTTTGTGGAATTGGGGCAGGATGTTCACATTACCGGTATGCCGTTGCATGCGGCGATTGAAGAAGGAGTGCGACAGGCTTACGCCGATGGCTATTTGCGAAAATCCGTCTGCGATCCTTTCACGAGAAATAATACAACCGACAATCTTCCCGCGATCATTCATGTGGATGTCGTTGCCGGCAGTCATTTGAAAATCATTGCCATGCCCAAGGGCGGCGGCAGCGAAAATTGCAGCGCTGCGAAAATGCTCACTCCGGCCGCCGGAATCGACAGCATCAAAAAATTCGTTCTGGATACGGTGGAAAATGCCGGCGCCAATCCCTGTCCGCCGATCATTGTCGGTGTGGGTATCGGCGGGTCGCTGGAGCAGGCATGCGTGATGGCCAAGAAGGCGCTTTTGAGGCCGGTGGGAGAACAAAACAGAGTTGACGAACGTGCAGAACAGATCGAAAAAGAATTACTGGAAAGCGTCAACAACCTGGGCATCGGTCCGGGAGGACTGGGCGGGCGTGTTACGGCGCTGGCGGTTCATATCGAAATGATGCCCTGCCATATTGCATCGCTTCCGGTGGCGGTGAATATACAGTGTCATGTGGCGCGCCACAAAGAGACGACTTTGTAAAAAGAAACGGCTTAGTTTACGGTAAGCTTCAATTTTGACAACTCCCAAAAACTAGAGATCAGTGTTTGTAATAAACAAATCAAGTAAGCTAATATTGATTTTGTCATACGATGGGATTCTCTGATATTCTATAGAAAATCATGTTTATCGATTAAAAAGCAAATTAGACAATTTAATTAAAATATAGTACGGTACTACTAAGAATTGTAGTATATAGTTGATGTTATATAGATACGATATAATAAATACATATTAATATTATATGTTTAGCAAAATTTTTTATGAGAGTAAAAACATGAACAAGCATCCTCGGCACATGAAAATTTCAGAACTCAGTGCTTTTTCGGGCACTCCGGTGACAACCATCCGGTACTATATTCTGGAAGGTCTGCTTCCAGAGCCGTTGAGGACTGCCAAAACGATGGCCTATTATACCGAAAAACATCTTAACGGGATCCTCGAAATTCAAAAACTCAAGAAAGAAAAAGTTCCTCTTGTGATCATTAAAAAAAAGCTGGTGGGCGATGCCAATCAATCAGATGTCGTGAACGAAAATAATGATGAATTATTAACAAAGACACGTGATGAGATTGTAAGAATCAGTGTGCAATTATTCAGGCATAAGGGATACGATGCAGTGAAAATATCCGATATTGCCAGTAATGCCAGCATCGGAAAGGGTACTTTTTATCAATACTTCAAGAACAAAGAAGAACTCTTCTTTGAATGTCTGGGAAATATCTTCCTGGATATTGGGAAAGACGTGCCTGAAATTCAGGAAGAAACGGATGCTTTAAGGCGACTAAGGATACGCGGCTATCATTTCTATCAGAACTTTGTTCATATGCTCGATATGCTCAACATTGCCAGGCGTGCATCCTTGATTAATAAACCAGAGTATAAGGAAAAACTGGAGAAAGCTTTTTTTAACTTTGTTGAGCCGATCAGAAAAGAAATCGAGATGATTCTTGAACAGCGAAACAGCCCATTAAAAAACAGCACATTGGTTGCCTACCTTTTAATGGGAGCCGCTGAATATATGTATTACTTCTTACTTAATCACAAGAAAACACCTGAATATGTTGAGAAAGAATTTTGGAATTTCTTCTTTGGCAGTTTACCCCTCCAGGAAGGATGGTTTAAAAAATGAAAAAAACAGGAGCCATGCAAATTTCAGAGCTGGCAAAGGTCTCCGGTGTTCCCGTTTCGACGATCCGTTACTACATCCGGGAAGGGTTGCTTCCGCAACCGTTACGAACGGGGAAAACCAGGGCCTATTATTCATCTGATCATCTCAAGGCAATCGAGTTTATCAAGAGAAAGCAGGCCGTCGGGAATAAATCGCTGGATGTAATTCGTAAGGAAATCGAAAAGAAGTTCGCGCAACAAGAAAATGCCTGTGATGTGCAAATTCCTCCGGGGCATAGAGAAAAAATCTTATCATCAGCTACGGAATTGTTTTCCGGCAAAGGTTACGCGGAAACCAGCATAGCGGATATCGCCAGCCACGCGAAGATCAGTAAAGAAACATTCTATGTCCATTTCAAGAATAAAGAGGAACTTTTTATAGCGTGCGCGGACATTGTCTTTCACAATATGTATAATAATGTGTGGCAGGAAATAAAGGATGAAAAAAATATTATTGAACGGAGTAAGAAACGAGCCAGAGCGTTCATGGATTCATTTCCGAAGTGGGTAACGATGATGAATCTTGTCAGAAGCCTTTCTGTCGGCAATAATCCGGCACTGAGAGAAAAATTCAAGAATCTCTTAAGCCAGATGATCGACCCCATCAGCAAAGATTATGAACGTTTCAAAAAGGAAAGCAACATGAATAGAGTAATCGACAGCACGATAGCCGGTTATTGTATAATGGGCATGGCAGAGAGCGGTGCAATGCTGATTGAACGAGGTGTATGCACTGAGGATGAGGTTATAGATTATGTCACTACCATTGTTATGCAAGGTCTTTAATCAATCTACCAATACTCCCGTTGTTTTCATTTTAAAAACTATTCTATATAGAACCGATAGTTACTGTTCTTTATATTATAACGTAAAAAGTCTTTAAATTTCAAAATATTATCTCATCAGAAAAAAATACTTGACATTTATTATATAACTATATACTTTAATACCAAACGTTACAGTTCTAGTAGCTACACATTTTAATATTTCCTCAGGAAAGGAGGTTCAATAACAAACATTATGAGTAAAGGAAAAATTGCTATTATTGGTATCGGCGAGGTCCCAACGCGCAACATGCCGGAGCGCACCCACTGGGATATTATTTATGACACGTGTATGGAGGCGGTCAGGGATTCCGGTCTTAACAAGAATGACATTGAGGGCGCAATCAGCGTTACTCCGCAGGCCCAGCCGAAAATCGCCGCGGAGCTTTCCTTCGGTAAGCTGCCCGAAGAGCTCGGACTCAAGGGCTGCAAGGATGCGGTAAGCGTCAATGCGGGCGGGGCTTCCACCTCAAACGCCATACGGCTGGCTGAGCAGTGGATAACAAGCGGTATCGCCAAAGCAGTGCTTGTGCATCATGTCACCGTGCATTCGACCATTCCGATCCCCGATCTGATCAATTTCTTTGCCAGAGCGGGCGTTGATCTCCAGTGGGAATATCCCTATGGCACTACTTACAACATTATTATGGGCTTGATGGCCAATCGATACATCAAAGAAACAGGCTGCAAGCCCGAAGAGATGGCCTCGGTTGTTACGGCGCTTCGGAGTTGGGCCGCCAAGGATCCGAATTCATTTTTCTACGGCAAGGAAGTTCCTTCGGTGGAAAAAGTCCTGGCATCCGCCTTACTCAATACACCCCTGCACAAGCGCGAAAGCAACGTGTTGGGCGACGGCGGGAGCGCCATGGTGATTGTGTCGGCCGAGGATGCCAAAAAGATGAAACGCCCTGCCGCCTACAAATTGGGTGATTCCGTGCGCTATTTCAGCGGAACCTGCGTCATGCGTGATTTCTACAAGGTGGCGGAAGGTTTTATCGTCACCGCCAAAGAGGCCATGGCCCAGGCCGGCATTACCAAAGACGATGTCAGCCTCTGGAACTGTTATCTGGCCTACCCCCTGGCCCACCCCCTCATAGCGGAACTGCTCGAAGTAGCCCCTCAGGGTATGGGCGGCAAATATTTTCTGGAAGGCCGGATGTCTTTTGGCGGTGATATTCCCTGGTCATCCATCGGCGATGCGCCGGGGAGAGGCCATACCGGATCGGGCGTGAGTACCGCCTGCTATGTGGAAACGGCACGACAGCTCATGGGAAAAGCCGGTGAGCGTCAGGTGAAAAACTGCAAATACGTTTACCAGAATGCCGGCGGCGGCTCGGGATTCAACAACATTGCCACTATCTGGGGAAAGGAGATTTAACCATGGAATTCGATATGACAAAACCGGTTCCGGAGACACAACCGTGGTCGGAGAAATTTTGGGAAGGTGCTAAAGAGGGTAAATTACTTATTCAGGTCTGCAAGGACTGCAAATCAAAAATATTCTATCCGAGGAAATTCTGTCCCGAGTGCTGGTCCGGCAACCTGGGCTGGATCGAAGCCTCCGGCAAGGCGAAGGTATTCACCTTCTCTACGGCCTATGACATGGTGGAGCCCAAGTTTACGGATGAGCTCCCCTATACGATCGCGTATGTTGATCTTGACGAAGGGATCAGAATGATGACCCGGATCGTGGACTGCAAACCGGAGGATGTCCGTATCGACATGGATGTGGAAGTCGTCTTTCAGGAGCGCGGCGGCTATTTTCTGCCTTACTTTCGTCCTGCCGGCAAAAAGTAAAGGAGCTGATCCATGCCTGAATATACTACCATCACTTATGAAATCAAGGGACCGGTCTGTACGATTACACTGAACAGGCCGGACAAATACAACGCCATCAACCGGGAAATGGCCGCCGAACTTCTGGACGCCTTTCGCCAGGTGAGAGACGAGGCGGGCGTCGCTGTCGTCGTTCTTACGGGCGCGGGAAAAGCTTTTTGCACAGGCGGCGATCTGACGATATTCCCGTCGCTGGCCGAACACGAGAATTCACTCAACTGGCTCTCCCACTCCGGTCTTGACGTGATCCGCGCGATGCACGGCTGCGAAAAAGTCATTATCGGCAAGATCACCGGCCATTGCCTCGCAGGAGGACTGGAGATCGCTCTCTGTTGCGATCTTCTCTACGCCAGTGAATCAGCAAAGTTCGGTGTCACCGAAATCAACATGGGCATCCTTCCCGGTTGGGGCGGTACCGCCCAGCTACCGAGGAGTATGCCGGTCTTCCGCGCAAGAGAACTGATTTACAGTGGCCGCAAAGACTATATGGCCAGGGACATGTACGATATGGGTTTCCTGACGCGGGTTTTCAAGGACGACGAGTTCGAGCAGAAGTTCGGCGAGATCATTGCGAACATCAGCTCGAAAAAGCCGACCGCGCTCCGCATGGGAAAGGAGGTTATGGCGAAGTCTCTGGAATGCGGCGGCCTGGAGACAGCGCTTGCGCTCGAACGTGATGCGATACAATGGCTCATCTATTCGCCGGAGATACAGGCCATACTGGACGCGCTCAAAAAACAAAAGGGGTGATCATCATCCGTCGTGATTAAGAATTTAAACAAAGGAGCAATGAAATGTATTCCGATTTGAACGAAGAACAACAGATAATGGTCGATTCAGCGAAGCAGTTCTGCAAGAAGGAACTCAGCTATGAATATGTGAAATGGATGGACGAGAACGTGGATTTCCCGCCCGACGAACTGTGGCAGAAGTTCGTGAACCTCGGAGTTTTCTGGGCGAACGTTCCGAAAGAATACGGTGGACAGGGAATCTCCGTGTTTGATGGAATGCTGGTTTATGAGCAGGTCTGCAGGGCGTCGATGTCGGTGGCTTTGGCCATCGGGGTCACCATGGGCTTCGGCACACGGTTTGTCGCGGAACTCGGCAACAAGGAACAGAAGGAAAAATACCTGCCGCTGATCGGCGAAGGAAAGTACAAGACCGCCATGGCGCTGACGGAGCCGGCGGGTGGTACGGATATTCTGGGGGCGATATCGACAAGCGCCATTGAAAAGAGCGACCGTTGGATCGTTAACGGCCAGAAGATATTCATCACCGGCGCGCACGTCGCCGACGGCCTCTTCACCATCGTCAAGACGGAAAAGGACGCGAAACCGAGCCAGTCTCTCTCAACCTTTATCATACCCCGGGAGTCAAAGGGCGTGACGATCAAGAAGGTCGATAAGATATGTTGCCATCACTGTGATTCGGTGGAAATTTTCTTCGAAGACGTCGAAGTGCCGAAAGAGAACTTATTGGGAAGCCGCGGTAACGCATGGTACGAGATGCTGACAGTGCTGAATCCCGAGCGCATCGGCGTGGCAATGATGGGCGTCGGTATCATCGGGGCGATATATGATCACTGCATGAAATATGTGCTGGAGCGCGAGGCGTTCGGCGGGCCCATCAGCCGGTTTCAGATACTACAGCACTACCTTGCCGACATTTACATCAACCTCGAAAATTCACGAAATATTACCTACAAGTCCGCATGGCTGTGCGATCACGGCAAGCCTTATCACATCGAGGCGACCATGGCAAAACTCGTCGCCGCGGAGGGCGCGATGCATGCGGGAAGATACGGAACGGAAATTTTCGGCGGTTACGGGATATGCAATGAGTATCCCGTGCAGATGTTCGCGCGGGACGCTTATCAGATGCAGTTTTCGCCGATATCGAATGAGATGAGCAGAAACATGCTGATGCAGTTTCAGGGGCTTCCCAAGTCCTGGTCCGGCAGGGGCGCGATGTAACCAACAGGAGGAAATGGCGACATGTATACACTGGGCGATATTCCGCGCAACGGCGCGATAAATTTTGCGGACAAGGAAGCGATAGTGTTCAGGGAGACGCGGATGACCTATCGGAAACTCAATGAAAGGTCGAACCGCCTGGCAAACGCGCTTATCGATATGGGTTTCGGCAAAAAGGACCGGATTGCCATCCTTGCCGATAATTGCGCGAAATATATGGAAGTGTATTTCGGCGTAACAAAGGCAGGGGCGAGCGTGTGCCCCCTGAATTTCAGGCTTTCCAACCAGGAACTCGAATTCCAGATCAATGACAGTGAGTCGACCATGCTGATTGCCGGGAGCGAGTTCAAGGTTCAAGCAGCGAACATGAAAGCCATGTGCCCAAATGTCAGGAAATGGATATCTCTGGATGAAGCGGCTGATGGTTTCGAGGATTATGAAGGGATGCTGTTCGATTCGAGCGACAGAGAACCGGACGTCGAAGTCGATGAGAACGATATGGCCATTCTCATGTACACGGGCGGCACAACGGGCAGGCCCAAGGGAGTCATGCTCTCGCATAAAAATCTGATGACGGCCACACTCGGAACCCTCACAACGACCATACCGACCATCATGCAAATATCGCCCGATACCCTGAAGAAATTAACATCGATCGATTTTGTCACCTGCTACGTCCTGCCGATGTTCCACGTTTCGATATGGCCGGTATTCGTGGCGATGATCATCGGCGGCAAAGCGGTCATCTGCCGCATCAATTTTGACGAGATCCTGGCAAGCATTCAGAATGAGAAGTGTACTCACCTGAACATGGTGCCGGTGCTGTACAACTGGCTTCTCAGCTATCCCGCAACGGCGTCGCATGATCTCTCAAGTCTGATCTCAATGACCTACGCGGGAAGCCCTTTCCCTTCCGATGTTCTGAAGGAATGCATCAAGAAATTCGGAAGCATCTTTACGCAGGCATACGGCGCCACGGAGACCGCCGGCGGCCCCATATCGGCCCTCGGATTTTATGATCACGTTCTCGACGGAAAGGGCTCGGAACTCCTCGAGAGCGCCGGCAAGCCGGCGATATGCTCAAGGGTGAGCATCCTCGATGATGAAGGAAAGGCGGTGAAAACCGGAGAGGTCGGAGAAGTGTGCGTCGGGGGCGGGCACATCATGATGGGTTACTGGAAAGACCCTGAGTTCACCGCTGAGGCGCTGAAGGGGGGATTATACCACACGGGTGATATGGGCTACATGAATCGCGATGGCTATCTTTTTCTCGTTGACCGGAAGGCAGACATGATCATTTCCGGTGGGGAAAACGTGTATCCGAAGGAGACCGAAAACGTCCTCTATGCTCACCCCGCCGTATTTGAGTGCTCAGTGGTCTCTGCGCCTGATAAGAAATGGGGCGAGATAGTGCAGGCGGTCGTTGTGCTGCAACCGGGAAAGAGCGCGACTGCCGAAGAGCTCATGGAGTTCTGCAAAGAGAGGCTTGCGGGTTACAAGTGCCCCAAGAGGATCGATTTCTGGGACACGCTTCCGAAAACGATCATAGGGAAAATATCAAAAAAGGATATTAAAAATCAGTATTGGGAAGGACATGCAAAAAGAGTTGGGTGATTAATCTTTTTACAAAAATTGTCGGCAAAATTGACACAAAATTCATTTAAACGGTTTGCCGGAAAGACCACAAGAGGAGAATAATTTAACACTAAATAAGTTTAATATAAAAAGGAGGGGCCAGGATGAGTTACAAGAAATTATTTGAACCGATAGTTATCGGTGATTGTGAAATTAAAAACAGGATTGCCATGTCACCCATGAACATGGGATATACCGGACCGATGGGATATCCCAGTGAGCAAAGTATAGCCTGGTATGCTACACGCGCAAGGGGAGGGTTCGGTCTCCTCATCACGGAGTGCGTTGTCATGAACCCGCATCGCTGGCGCGGCTGCGACTCATTGAATCCCCTTCTTCTTACGGATCAGCGGTTCATGCGGTTTCACAGCGAGATCGTCGAGTACGTTCACAACTACAACAAGTGTAAAATTTTCATCCAGTTAAGTCCGGGCTGGGGCCGCCAGGGTCATCCCGGCCATGAAACACTGGATATTCCCGCCGGTGCGCCATCACCGATTCCAATGCGCATGGAAGCAAGGAACTTCAATAAGGGATGGGAGAAACAGATCGTCCGCGTCGCAAAGCGGGGCGGCGTGGATATCTATGAGATCATGCAGCAGATCGGAATCAAGGACTTCGATCATATCAGAAATATGAACGATGAAGAGTATAATAATTTTCACGTTATGCTCTCCGGACTGGTACATCAGCTCATGCCGTCCATGTCACATGTTCTTAATGGCGATACGCCGCGTGAATTGACCGTTGCGGAAATCGTCGATCTCGAGGACCGGATGGCGGAACAGGCATTCCACGCCTTTGAGGTTGAATACGACGGTGTCGAGATCCACAGCCCTCACGGATATTTGATTCATGAGTTTCTTTCTCCACGCTCGAATAAACGATCCGACCTATACGGCGGCAGCCTGGAGAACAGGGCGCGCTTTCTGACAAACATCGTGAGCAAGATCCGGGCGAAAGTAGGTCCGGACAAACCGGTTGGCTGCCGGCTTTCCGGAGACGAGCTGATGCCGGGCGGCCTTACCCATGAGGAGGCCGTTCAAGTCGCGGCCATGTGCCGCGACGCGGGCGCGAACTTCATAAACGTTTCCCAGGGGTCCTACGAGAACCCGGGCGCCGGCTTTGCGCCTGACGGCGAGAATGATTTCACCCGTTGGGCGCCGGGCTTTAAAAAGGCGACCGGTCTTCCAATCATCGTACCGAACTTCGTCACGCCCGATGCGGCACTGAAGGCGATCACGGATGGCAGTGCCGATATTGCATCCTTGGGCCGTCAGGCTATAGCGGATCCCTTCTGGCCAGCCAAGGTCAAGACGGGAAGGATCGAGGATATCGTGAAGTGTTCCCGGTGCCAGAACTGCTATATGAACCTTTTTGAATCACGATGGATGCACTGCATGATGAATCCGACAGCAGGAAGAGAAAAGTATTATACCGAACTCTGGATTGATGGAGGTCCGTTGGAAAAAAGAGCGGCAAAATTTGTGAAGAAAGCCTCTGGACTGAATCAGATTTAAGCGGAACCACCCCTTAGGGGGCTGCCCCAAGCCAGCCCCCTTCTTTTGGAAGGTATGTCTAACGTTTGAAAAGTGTCGACAGACGCAAGAAAACATTTAAGTAAAGATATAATCTTGGAGGAGTCATGAGTGAAAAAAAACTAACGAAAGACAAATATTTTAAAATCGATCCGGAGTGCCACCTTATCGGCGACATGGAACACTTGAACCATTTTCCCGGGGTGCAGATGTGGTGGCGGGCCATTGAGCATATCATGCGGCCGCTTATCACCGGCGCTCCTATGCCGCTCATGCTCAAAGCCCTGGAAGGTTTGGAAGAATGGGAAGCTCAGAAGAGCGGCGATCCTCAGACCATCATTCGAACCATGGATAAGTACGGGGTCGATATCGCCTGTCTGCTCCCGGAATCCATGATGGATACGACAGGTTTTTCCAGCCGGTGGGTTTCCAACGGCGAAATGGCCAAGGTGGTGGAAACCAATCCGGACCGGTTCATGTACCAGCCCAATATTTCACCGATTAAGCAGCGCGGGGTCAAGAATGCGATTTGGGAGTTGGAGTATTGGGTCAAGGAAAAGCGGGCCAAAATATTCAAGTATTATTCACCCGAAGATACCTGCATGAACGACCCTGAACTGTGGCCGTTTTATGAAAAGGCGCAGGAGTTCGGCATTGTGCTGGATATGCATACGGGATTTTGCTGGGTGCCGCCGGGCAAGAGCAAGTATTGTCATCCCGAGCAGCTTGACGATGTGGCGCGCGATTTTCCGGAACTCAAGATCAACGCCTTTCACATGGGCTATCCATACAGTGACGTTCTCAACATGGTGGCCTTGGGCCACCCCAACGTTTATATCTGCATGAGCCTGCTCGTGCCTTGGGCTATTACCGCTCCGCGCAAGTTTGCCCACCTTTTGGGCGAGGCTATGCGCTTCGTCGGTCCGGACCGCATCACCTGGGGAACGGATTACGCGGGTTATGGCATTCAGATCGCCAATGCGGTCAAGGGCCTGACCGAGTTCCAGATTCCTGAAGATATGCAGCTCGCATACGGCTACCCGGCCATCACCGAAGAAGACAAGGCTAAGATGTTCGGCGGCAATTTAGGCCGTCTTTTGGGCATCGATACGACAAAAAGAAAAATTAAATAATATTGGATGAGGGATAAGTTATGACTGAGAAATCAGAAGGCAGGCAACAATGCAGATGTGGACTGGATATATTTCGTTGAATAGAGTTTGGGGATGATGATTATCGAAGTTGTATTGCTGAAGTAGTTCTTCTCCAGAGAGATCCATTCTAATAAGTTCCGTCTTTTCTTACACCTTTAACCTCTCTCTTTCCAAAAAAGAGAGGTTTGCTCTTCCAAAGGGCCATTATTAGAAGGGAAAAAGATTTTAGTCATGCAACTGAAAAAAGAAACAAGCGAACATGCATAGTGCTGATAAGGAATATTTTTTTATCAGCAGTGCGGCATCGCGCATGGGCATGGCTGCGGCGCTATTGCTTGCCAATAGGAGTATAGATATGGATGTTAAGGGATGTATTCTTGTCACCGGTGCGGCATCAGGAATCGGAAAAGCCACGGTACTCACGCTCGCTAAAAGGGGCTTTGGCGTTTACGCCACGTATGCCACGGATAAGTCCCAGGCGGAAATTGAAAAGCTCCGCGGGGTAGGAGGGATTGAGGCTTTCAAGCTTGATATCACCAACGATGGTGACGTAGCGAGCGCTGTTGCTTTTATTGAGGAGAAAGGAATTAATCTTCTTGCACTGGTTAACAACGCGGGCATCTTCAGCCCCGGTCCGCTCATGGAATATCCCGTCGAACGGTTGATCGAACAATACAACGTCAACGTGTTCGGGACGCATCGCCTGACCAGGGCCCTTTTCCCCCTACTCTTGAAATCTAAAGGCCGGATCGTGAACGTGTCGAGCGTGGCCGGGTTTGTGGCCACGCCCTTTTCCGGACCTTATGCTTCCAGCAAGCATGCCCTCGAAGGGTGGTCGGACTCTCTGCGGCGTGAACTCATGCCATGGGGTGTCAAAGTCATTGTGGTTGAACCTGCTCTGATCGACACGCCGCTTTGGGATAAGGACATCGAAGGAAGAATAGAGCGGTATCGCGGCAGCATTTTCTATGAAGCCAATCGTAAAAAGCTCGAGCAGGAGGCAGCCGAAGCCAAAACGCGTGGTGTGCAGCCGGAGATAGTGGCCGAAGCCATTCATCAGGCCGTGACTGCACCGAATCCCAAGCCCCGTTATCTTGTCACCAACCATCCGGTTCAGCACCGGCTGGTGAAGATCCTGCCCGACACGCTTCTGGATCGGCTGGTCATCAAGGAATTCTAGTTTATGAAGATGTATTTTCTCTCTACTGGATTTGGACATGTAGCGAAGGGGCTTTTTGTTCAGGGCGCAGGCATGAAGAGTGTGCAGTTTCCCATCCTCAGCGTTCTGATTGAGCGCGCCAATGATTTGGTGCTTTTTGATACGGGCATCGGCACGCGCATAGAAGAAGAGATGCGGCCTCCCATCTATTGGGGCAACCTTTTTTTCCATCGCTGCGTCATGCGTACGCGGTTCGATCCAGAGCACGACGCCTTGGTTCATCAACTGTCGCGGCTGGGCTTCCAGCCTTCGGATGTCAAGAACGTTATCATCTCGCACCTGCACTGGGATCATGCCGGCGGGATGCGCGACTTTCCCAATGCCCGCTATATCATCAACCGGAAGGAGTGGGACTTTGCCGCTGGGCTCACAGGGGTGCCGCACTTCAAGAATGCCTATATCAAGGAACAGTTCTGTTGCGCGGGCCTGAATATCGAACTGATCAATACTGATTCTCGCAAACCCTTCAAAAACTTTCCGGCCTCGTATGACCTCTTTGGTGACGGTTCCATGGTGCTGGTGGATCTGCCCGGCCACAGCCCCGGTCTTATGGGGATGTTTTTGACCATGCCTTCGGGCAGACGCTTTCTCTTCAGTGCGGATACTTTCTATTTTCCGGAGGGACTGGAACAAAGGATGCCTAAATCAAAACTCATGCAATCCCTGGTGAGTGAAGGCCCGGAAGCGGGAGCGAGTATTGACCGGATTTATGAACTCATGAAGTCCGATCCTGAACTGGAAATCGTGGGCAGCCATGATCACCGCTTGCCGGGACGATATGAACTGGCACCAAACTTCTATGAATAGCGCCGGGTTGATCGATCACATCAATAAAGGAAAGACATACATATGAACCTCAAAGGAAAAGTTGCTTTAGTCACCGGAGCGTCGCGCGGGCTTGGCCATGCCATTGCGCTGGCCTTGGGAGAGGCCGGCGCCGATGTGGCGCTAACGGATGTTCTGATTGAAGGTCAGAACCATGACATGGAGAAGCTTGACCAATACAGCGTTCTTGCCGGACATTTTGCAAAGCGCGGCGCGGTTAAGACGCAAGCCGGAGCGCAGGAAATCCAATCCATGGGATCTCGCAGCCGGGCTTTCCAGATGGACGTGGCAGATCCCGAGGAAGTCGCGAGGGTGGTGCAGGCTGTGGAGAATGAGCTGGGCGTGATCGATATTCTCGTCAACAATGCCGCCGTTATGGACAACATGGGCAAGTTCGGTGAACAACAGTTAGAGCGTTGGCAACGTGATCTCAATGTCAACTTAACGGGTGCATATAACTGCAGCAAGGCTGTATGGCCGGGAATGGTGAAGAAAAATTGGGGCCGAATTATTAATATTTCTTCTGTGGCCGGCCTCATGGGTGCCGCTCTACAGCCGTCCTACGGGGCGACCAAGGCGGCTTTGATTGGATTGAGCAAATCCCTGGCCATCGAAGCCGGTCGATACGGCATAACGGTCAACACGGTTTGCCCGGGTTTCATCGCCACCGAGGCGGTTCAGCTTTATGACGAACGGATGACCGAACGGATTGTGAAGCGTACTGCCTTAAAGCGCATGGGACGGCCGGAAGAAGTGGCTCACGTGGTAACTTTTCTGGCTTCAGATGCGGCATCCTATATTACCGGAGCAGTCATTCCGGTTACGGGTGGTATCGATCTGCTTACGCTTTAAAATAACTATTAAGGACATGAAGACACATGAACATTATTAAAAAAGGAAAAGGAGAGTTGTTCACCGATCCTGATCCGGACCACGCGCGGGCATTCTTTCAGAAGAAATCCAGAAAGATGGTGAACAAAGCCATGACACTTTCCCAAGCCATCGAAACGTTTGTTCATGACGGTGACTATTTTGCTCTGGGCGGGTTCGGGGCCAACCGGACACCCATTGCGGCCTGTCATGAGATCCTCAGACAGGGAAAGAAAAATATGGGGTTTGCAGGCCACACGGCTAGCCATGATTTCGAAATTCTCTGTGCGGGAGAAGTCTTTGATCGGGTCGATGCAGGTTACATCGTGGGGCTTGAAGCCCGGGGGCTCTCCCCCTGCGCGAGGCGATACATGCAGAGCGGTAAAGTGAAGGTGACCGAGTGGACCAACTACAGCCTTTCGGCGAGGCTTCGGGCAGGCGCCATGGGTGTTCCCTTTATTCCGACGCGTAATCTCCTGGGCACCGATACCTTTGAATACAGCGCGAGCATGATGATGGAGTGCCCGTATACCGGCAAAAAACTGGCTCTGC
>Ga0255346_1000333_pt1 | contig 81121 bp, 60 predicted proteins | sample wastewater_treat_FD_194410 | JGI IMG/M metagenome (GOLD analysis project Ga0255346, IMG submission 194410) | Wastewater microbial communities from Lulu Island WWTP, Vancouver, Canada - plant22 | ecosystem: Engineered > WWTP > Wastewater > Unclassified | place: Canada: Vancouver, British Columbia...
TCAAATACGAAGACATCTACCTGCAAGATTACGGGGACGGCCTGGCGGCCGGACGCGGCTTGGCCCGTTGGTTTGCGGAGTACAACAACCAACGTCCGCATCAGGCGCTCAACTATGCAACGCCGGCGCAGTACTACCTGGACCCCGACGGCCATGGAGCACGGCCAGCCGTTTGGGCTTGAACGAAGTGGGCACCATCAGTTATAGAGAGTGTGCCCGAAGAGACGGAGAGGGGAAAGGGATGACGTTGGGTTATCACTTTCTCTTCTCCAACTGGATCGAAAAGAACGGAACAGAAGACAACAACAACGATCTCAGCGACCTCGGAAAGCCTAACTTAAACTCTCGATCCCGTGGTCCAACACTTGGGGTCCACCTCACACGGCTCTCCGACATCGATCGGCACGTCTGACGTGAACTCCGGGGCCATGCTGGGCATGGGCGGCAACGGCACCGGTGGGAGGGGAGGCGGGGCCACCGGTTCGGCAATGGGCAGAGGTGGCGTCGTTGCCATCGCGGCATCCTCCACCAATTCCGCCACGGGAAGGCCATCGTTGGAAATGAGCGTCGTTGCCGCAGCCGGTTCGGGCAGCGGTCCGTGACGCAGTGAGCCACCATCACCCACAGCCTCGATGGCTTGATGGAGGTAGAAGCCCATGCGCACCCCCTTCGGGATCACCGACGAATGCAGGTCTTTGGCCTCCGCCGTCGCGTATCGGCAAAGCTCGGGCAACGGCAGCGGGCCTTCGCCCGTGGCGGACCCCGGAGCGAAAAGCGTCCATTCCAGATGATTCACCGCCTGTCGCCACCGGTCCGGGTGCTTGTCGCCCCGAATCACAAGCAAGTGCCTGCCGATTTTTAGCGAGTAGTCTTCGTTGGGCCTCAGAGGGGCGAAATCGACCGCCATGCCGTTGACGATCATCTCTCCTTCAGGGTCGATTTTCATCAATGCAAACCCGTGTTCCTTCGTGTGGCAGATCTCGCAATGTCGCCCAAAGACAGCCGGTCCGAGCAGGGGCAGGTTGGCGGAATCCTGCGAGCCGATGGAGAAGGGAACATGGGTGACGAGGATCGCGTTGCCCGTGAGGCAATCCAACACGACCCAGCGCAGTCTGGGGAAGAGGCTCATAGCAGGTTCCTATTCCATTGGCCGTTCCAGGGCATCGCGGGAAACCACCAGGATCTCGACCAGCGCCCAGCACCAAGAGAGGATGCCTCCGTAAAAAAGCGTTGCGCAGGTCAACCCGAGCTGAAAGGCCCCCCGGAGGATGTAACCGGCGTAGAAGTTGTGGACGCCAAAGGCGCCCAGCAGCAGCCCCAACAGCATGAACAGACTCCGGTTCTTGGCTGCGTACTGCGCCACGTCCGTCACTGGCGCGGCTTGCCCCGTGGCCACCCCTCCCTTGGGACCCCACTGGAGATTGGCAGCCACAGACAAGGGGATTGCCCGGCCTCGAGGGGATTGCGAGCAGCCCACGGACGAACAGCCATTGTTCTCAAGCCAGCACTGCAAGTGATGTGGCTGACCGCAATCAGGGCACTCGGGTACTTCGTTCCCCTCGATTGGCCTGCGGCAGTATGGACATATGGGATTCACGTCCCAGCTTCCCCCTCGATCCGCTTGAGTGGCACGGGGCGCCTCCACCTGTATTGAAAGGACAGCCGTCCTGCCTCGGCCAGCCTCCGCTCGACCTCAAAACAAACCGTGTACTCAACGCGCTCCGGCCTGTCCGGGGATGGTGGTGAGTTCCATGCCGGCGCCTCGGAGAACTGCCCCGGGCCAGCCTGGTGGGCGCAAGCTGTGGACAGAGCGTGCCGCGGACCGACGATCCTGAACCATCTGGCGCTCGGCCAACTTACCCAAACGTTTGTCATTCTGGCGTTCGGATTTGCCTGTCTGACTTCCTCGAGCTCGCGTTCAGTGAGGCGTTCGACCTCAGCCGCGGCTGAATCCACGGAAACTTGGACGACCAAGTAGGCCCGGCCCGCCTTCTCCTTGGGCGTGCCCAGAGTCAGCGTCGAACTGTTCGTTCCGGCCGGCAGTGCGTTCGTACAATAAAAGTGGAGCACCCGGATTGCCCCCGGCCTGGCCCTCGGGAGGACTCGACTCAACACCTGCTGCTGGACATGCCCCCGGAAAAAAACGAAGAGGACCGCCGTTGCCGCGACAATCAGCGCTATAACCACGTATCCCGGCCAGCCCAGGCCAACCCTCGGGTAAGCCCCAGAAAGCTCCATCGTGGACCGTGTCGCACTCCCAGGGACGTGGGTTAGCACCAGACACCGGGGACAGCGGACCGCAGCGTCGGCCCGAATATCGGGAGCGTCAACGACCTGCCCGCAGTGGTGGCAGAACATCCTCATGCCTTGGCATCGCCGTCGCTCTCAGGCCGGCACCGGGCATCGACCAAACCGCATCTGAAGCGTCGGCCAATAAGGCTTGAATTCTTGGCCAATTGGTGCAAGTGTCAAAGATAAAATCACAAAGGACTGATTGCCTGATTGCCTGATTGCCGACTTGGTTCTGATCGACTGGAAAACCAGAATTGCAGGCAACAACCATCGTGTGGTATCAGACTCAGCCATGCTGGTGCTTCTCAGGAAAGACGCAACGTCCACGAGGCGGTCACAGGTGAGTGCAGGGCTGTGGGCGCAAGAAGCACCTCAGAGGACGTTGTCTCACATCGCATGACCTTTCCCTGCCCACAATGCGGTCGGCAGATCGGTGCTGATCCGGATATGGCCGGCATGCAAACCACCTGTCCGGCCTGTGGGCAAGAAGCTTCCATTCCTGCCGGTGGCGACATGCCCGATCCTGTCACGAGCCCACCCCACGGCTCCGCGGCCGGCACTGATCGGATGCGCGCCGATCGCTTCGAGTGCCCCAAATGTCATTCACCCATCCAAGTCCACCACGCCAAGCTCGGTGCCAGCGTCCAGTGCCCGGTCTGTTCTCTGGTCTTTCTTGCACCGAAGCGGCGACCCTCTGCGCTTGAGCGCCTCCTCAGCTTGGGACGCTCGCGTGTTCCCGTCGTCTTGGCGGCGCTTGGCGCAATCACCGTAGCTCTTTGGCTTGCCCGGCGGATTCCCTCGGGAGAGGCATCGCGTGGTTTACAGCAGGCCGCCGAACGCCGAATTGGCGCGAATCAACCGCTTTTCGGAGCCTCGCGAGGGCGGACGCGCACCTCTCCCGGCGCAATCAGTGCCTCTCCCTTTTGGCAGTCTCCTTCGCACGGTGGCTCGGAAAGCCGAGTTGTCGGCTCGATCATGGGAACATGGCTGGTCGATCCTTCGCGCTGTGGTTCGCTGGGCGCCTCCGAACTGCTCGCCCGGCCCGTGGGTGACACGAATGTGCCGCAGATGACCCTGGTGATCTCAGGCACAACCATCCTGCATCGCTACAGAAAAGACCGGATGACCCCCTTCGAGCTCGTCAGCCCACGCGCCGACATCAAGACAAGCCGCGACCACAGCGGTGTCCGGTACGAGGCTATCGAATATTCGTATTACGTGGTGCCCAATACGTCGCCCCACCGCATCGATTTGCAGTTTGCCGGCCCGTTGGGCCAACAGTCGTCGTACGGAATCTTCCGGCTTCAACAAGGACAACTCTGGTTTTGCTTTCCCGCGGTGACGGGCGACAGCCGGCGCCCACGAGCCTGGGACACTGATGCTGGCGCGACACGTGTCATTCGCGCCACTCGAGTTGATTGATGCACACATGAACCCGCAGCGACTGAATTCGACGTCCTCCTGAAGTCCGGGCGGCAGATTATGAATAACGCCGACACCGAATCATTGAGCACCACCGATTTCAAGTTCGCTTGTCCAAGCTGCGGCCAGCACATCGCCTGCGAGCGGGTTTGCAGCGGACTCCAAATCGACTGTCCAGCGTGCCACGCCAGGATCAGGGTGCCGCATGCCCCGGCGGACTCCTCGTCGAGAAGCAGAGGTCCAGCTTCCGCCAGCGATTTCAAGTTCGCCTGTCCACGATGCGGTCAGCACATCGCTTGTGAGCAGCGTTGCTGCGGGCTTCCGATCGACTGCCCTGCCTGCGGCGTCAAGATCAAGGTGCCTGAGCGGCCACCTCGTCCAGTGGCACAGGGCCCGGTGGCAGTGTCTGTGCCTGCTGCACTAAGCCCCCCCGCTGCACCTCTGTCTCTTGGTCAATCATCCTCTCCTGGTCGCTTCCTGGCGGTTACCGATGTTAAGCGTCTCAGCAGTTGGTTCACCCTGTTTTGGGTGTGTATGCTTGCCGGGGCAGTTCTGTTATTACCCCTGTTGATGACGACTGGTTTCGCAGTTCCCTTTCGCTTGACTGGCGGCGAGATTCTCGTGGTGTCCTGGTTCTGTTGCGCGGTGGCAGCAGTCGTTTCCTATTGTCTCATCCTGCATAAACTGTGGACGCTGATACCTGCAAACACAGCTCGCACGACTCCGGTCAAGGCCGTCGGACTCCTCTTCATCCCACTCTTCAACTTCTACTGGAACTTTGTCGCATTCCACGGGCTCGCCGAATCGCTTAATGCCCTTTTGAAGAAGAGTTCGATCCGAGACCGAGTCGGTGAGGGCCTGAGCCTGGCGTACTGCATCCTGATGTGTTTCTCCGTGGTGCCCATAGTCGGCCCTCTCGCTGCGTTGGTTGGATCGGTTTTCTGCATCGTAGCCCTCAGGCAGATGAAAGATGCGGGGATCGCGCTTTTGCAGCACGGGCTTGTGCAATCGTCATGAAGAAAGGAAGCCATCGAACAGCTCGCATGCCTCGGAAAGGGGTCGTCAATCAATCTGGCTCGAGGTTGCGAGAGCTGCTGTGCGCCTTGCAGTGCCCTCGGGGATGGGCTGGGGTAGTCGGAGCGTCGGAGATCTCAGGGTCTGTTTTTCGTTGACTGGCGGGAGCTGCTTGATCAGATTTTCTTATCTCAGCTTACGTGCTTTGGCGGGTTGGGCAAAGGATTTCGGCATTTCGGGGAGTGATGATCCTCCTGGCGGTCGGATTTGTCGCGACGCTCCTGTTCTTTGCGACAGCCCACGTGTTAGAGTTGTCCGTTACCGGGGGGTGGCCCGGAGGGGAGAGGAGTCTCCCGCTCGTTCAGCAGGGTCAGGTAGAAGAACGTCTCGGCGAAGACAGCCTGCATGCCTTCTTCGGTTCGCTGCTGATGTAGTGACCGTGGTTCAGGGCGTAGTCCTTGGCGTCAGTGCATGAATTACTTCCGATTGATTTTTGCACAGGCCCTTAAGCCAGTGCGGCCGAGGCCGGACGGCCCGAGCCGCAGCCTGAAGGAACTGGTCCTCTTCGGTCTCCAGCGCGCGGGGGACCACCTCCACCGCTCGAGACCCTCGTCTCGGTCGGCTGGCAGCGGAAGCCCGGCGGTTAGCGGTCCCTCAGCAAGGCGATGAGCGGCTCCTGGACCTTGGCGCCCTCCGAATAGTCGCGAAGTTCCCGCTCGTGCCCGCATCGAGGCGTGCTATTCTTCGCCCGAATGAACGGCTCTGCCGAACACGATACCCGGTCTCGCCGCGGTTATGGGGCGGACGCGCACTCCGCCCTGCGCCGGCGGGCGTTGTGACCGCGTTGTTTCTTCCGCCCCGTGAATTCGCGTCCGCCCATGCTTAACGATACGATCGCCGCCATCTCGACACCCCTCGGGGAAGGCGGCCTTGCCGTCGTTCGGGTCTCGGGTCCGGCGGCCCTCGAAGTGGCCGACCACTGCTTTGTCCCCGCAGGCCCCTCCTCGCCCAAACCGAGCCATGCCCCAAGTCACAGCGTCCACTTCGGACGAATCCTCGACCAGGGGCGGCTGGCTGACGAAGTCCTTCTCACCGTGCTGCGGGCGCCGCGGACCTATACGCGCGAGGAGACTGTTGAAATCTCTTGTCATGGCGGGGCCCTGCCGGCGCGGCTGGTTTTAGCGGCGGTTCTGGCCGCTGGCGCGCGTCTGGCGGAACCGGGCGAGTTCACCAAGCGCGCCTTCCTCAATGGCCGCATCGACCTTGCCCAGGCCGAGGCGGTGGCCGATCTCATCCATGCGCGGACCGAACTGGCTCTGAGCGCCGCCCAGGAACAGCTCGCCGGAAAGCTCTCGCAGCGCATCCGCCGCCTCCGCGACGATCTGCTCGGCATCCTCGCGCATATCGAGGCCCAACTCGATTTCGCAGACGAAGACATCGCCCCGGATCGGCGCGATCAATTGCTCGTGCGGTTGGACGACGGTGTGGCTTCCATGGATTCCCTCCTTCGGACGGCTGACGAGGGCAGGATTCTGCGGCGCGGCGTGCGTGCCGGGATCGTCGGCCGCCCGAATGTCGGCAAGTCCAGCCTCCTCAATCAACTCCTTGGTCACGATCGCGCTATCGTCTCGCCCATCCCCGGAACCACCCGCGACACGATCGAGGAAACCGCCAACATCCGCGGATTGCCGGTGGTTTTCACCGACACGGCGGGGCTGCGCCACGCGAAGGATGCCATCGAGCAGGAAGGCATCCGGCGCAGCCGCGAAACCGCGGCCCGAGCCGAGGTGTTGCTGCACGTCCTGGACTGGTCCGAGCCGCTTGAGGCCGAGGACATCCGGTTCCTCGACGATTGCGAAACCCGGAAACGCATTCTGGTTCTCAACAAGTCGGATCTGCCACGGCGTCTGGACCTGCCGTCGGCCGTGGCGTCCTCGACTCCAACTGTCGCCGTGTCGTGCCTGACCGGTGCGGGGCTCGAGAGCCTGAAGGAAACGCTTAAGAAACTGATCTGGACGGGAGATCTTCGGCCCGAAGGGCTCGATGTGATCATCAATGCCCGGCACCAGGACGCGTTGAGGCGCGCGCGCGAGGGCGCTGTGCGGTCGAGGGACGCACTCGGCCGGGATTTGCCCCTCGATGTCGTGGCCCTGGACCTGCGGATTGCCGTCAATGCGGTCGGCGAGATCGTCGGCTCCACCGCCACCGACGATCTCCTCGATGTCGTCTTCAGCCAGTTTTGCATCGGCAAATAGAAGGGCGACGGTGCGCCGGGCGGGGTGGATTCCGTAAAGCGCCGACACTCAGCGGGTGAATGCGCACGAGGACTATGTGGCGGATTCTCCTCATCGTAATCCCAATCGGCGACCGAGGATTACGATTACGATTACGAATACGACTGGGTACAAGTTGTTCGGGGGTCAGTTCTCCAGTGGGCTGCGAGAGGGAAGCACCCGACATGTAACCGGCGCGCACGCGGCGGCGTTATCCTAGTGTGAATGGCAACCCATGACCGACGAGGCATGGACAGCGGAAGACTATCTCCGGCGGCTCCGGGCGGGGGACCCGGACGCGGCGCAGGGGCTGGTCGAGCGGCTCTATCCGCTGGTCATCCGCATTGTGCGGGGTCATTTGCCGACACGCCTGAGCGAGGAGGACGTGGCTCAGGAGGTGTTCCTGAAGCTGTTCGCGCGGCTGGACCGTTACCAGGCGCGGTGCGGCGTGCCGTTCGAGCACTGGGTAGCCCGTCTGACCCTCCGCACCTGCCAGGACCTCCTGCGGGCCGAGCGCCGTCGGCCCGAATTGCGCTGGAGCGATTTGAGCGAAGACCAGCGGGGCTGGGTGGAGTTCCTCCTCTCGGAGAAGGCGCAGGCGCCCGAGGCGCCCGACCTCGCCGCTGCCGAGGTCGTCGAGCGGTTGCTCGGGCAGTTGACGCCAGCCGATCGGTATGTCATCCGGCTCCTGGATTTGGAACAAAAGAGCGTGCTCGAAGCGAGCCGGCTGACCGGATGGAGCCGGACCGGGGTGAAGGTGCGGGCCTTTCGGGCCCGCCGACGCCTGCGCAAGCTGGCGGAGGCTCTGCGGGAACCGTGAATCCATGAAGACGTTCGAATCTCGTTGGCAAGAACTGACCCGGCATGCGCGGGCCGCTCGGGTCGAGCGGCCCGAGGCCGCCGCTTTCGGTTTTGCGCGTCGCGTCACCGTGCGGGCGGCGTCCGCCAACGGCACGACGGAGGATCTCTGGATGCGGTTTTGCATTCGGTCACTGATTGGCGTAAGCGGCGTTTTGGTGGTGCTTGGGGCGATGGAATACAGCAGCGCGCGGCCGGCTTCCCTCATGAATCCGGGCGTGGAAAACACCGTGGCGCAGCTTTTGGGGGTCTTATGAGCGATCGGCGGCAACAGTGGAAGATTGCCCTCAGCCTGGCGGCCCTCGTGACCGTCAGCGCCGGCATCGGGGCCGTGCTCGGTCATCGCATCGCACGACAGCAAATCGATGCGCGGAACGACCCGGAGAACTGGAACGACTATGTCAGCCGCGAATTCGAGCGCCTGATTCGGCCCAGCCCGGAACAGCGCCCGAAGGTCAAGAGCCACCTGGACAACGCGGTCCGCCAGCTGCAGGCGATCCGGATCGAGACCGTCCAACGGAGCACCAACGTGATCTGGCGCCTCGTGGCCGATGTCGAGCGCGAGTTGACCCCGGAGCAACGCAAGGCATTCGAAGCCCTCAAACCGCAGCCGTCCGACTTGAACCTGGACGTCCTCAACGTGACTCCCGCGGACGCCCCTAAACCATAGGCCCAGCATGCAGACACCGATTCAACGAAACCGACCTGAGCATTGCGGCATGTCCCGACCCGGCCGAAGCGTGCGACTGGACCCGGCGGCACAAAGGCCGGCGGCATTCACCCTGATCGAGCTTTTGGTGGTGATTGCCATCATTGCGATCCTCGCCGGCATGCTCTTGCCCGCTTTGGGTCGGGCGAAATCGAGAGCGCTCGCGACCGCCTGTCTGGGCAACCTCAAGCAGCTCCAGCTCTGCTGGCAGTTGTACGTGGACGACAACGCCGACAGGCTCCCTGGCAATGTGGCGCTCAACCCGGGCGATATCGGCAGCCGTGAGGGCTGGACGTCCGATCCGACGTCCTGGCTGCAAGGCAATGCCTGGACCGACACCACCCCCATCCATCTCCAGCGCGGGGTCTTGTACCCCTACAACCACTCGCTCGGCATCTACAGGTGCCCGGCCGACAAGTCCACCGTGCGCGACCAGGGCAGGCAGCCGCGCACGCGCAGCTACTCGATGAGCATGTACATGAACTTTCGCCCCGCCCCGGAAGACCCGGAGTATGTGCTTTGCTGGCACACGCTGGGGCAGGTCCAGAGGCCCAGCCCGGCCCGCGCCGCGGTGTTCATCGACGAAAACGAGAAGAGCATTCAGCAGAGCGCTTTTGGCATCAACGCCCGCGATTACCTCACGCTCTTCGATTCCGCGCTCTGGACCTGGATCAGTTTTCCCGCCACCCGGCATCACAACGCCGGCGCATTGAGCTTCGCCGATGGCCACGTCGAACTCTGGCGTTGGCTCGAGCCCAACACCGCCCGCATCGCCCGGCTCGACGACTGGACCGTGCTCAAGGAGGCCGTTCCGAACGCCGACCGAGACCTCGACCGGTTCTTCGGTGTTGTTCCGGAGAAAGTCCCGATCCTCTGACTTCGAGATCTCGAGATCCTTTTTCCCGGTTGCGCCTTGAACTCCGCCCGGCGGTTGGGCACGCTCCTGGCACGTGGGAAGCGACCCGTTGCTTTTTGAACCGCTCAGTGAAATTGATTTTTGCACAGACCCTAAGGGGGCGCCCCATCGGACGCGGGTGCATCTCGACAGTCTCCATGGTCTTGGCCGCTGGACTGGCGGTTCTGTGCGCGGGCTGCAGCGGCCGCGCCCCCCTCCACGGTGTACACGATGACCATGAACCGGTGCGGAGCGGCGACGCCTGCCTGCCGGCAGGCAGGGTAGGCAGGGCCTCGTCGCCCCAAACGCTTTCAGAAACACCTTCCGGCGTGAGACTCGCGCCTCCCTCCCGGGAGCCGGCCGCGGTGGTCCCCGCCGCCTTCGAACGCGCGCTCGAATCGGTCCGCACAAAGCATGCCCCCGATCCTCACCTTGGTCTCTTTCACGTTGGCGCAACGCGTCGGGGCAGCGCACTGGTGTTGACGGGCGAGGTCGCGAGCGCCTCTGCGAGGGCGGATGCCCTCGCCGCCGTCCGGGCTGCCGGGTTTGAAGTCGACGACCGGATTGCCGTGTTGCCGGACCCGGCGTTGGGTGAGGCCACGTGGGGGCTTGTCTGCCTGAGCGTTGTCACTGGCCGCGCGCAACCGGAGCATACGGCCGAGGTGGGCACACAGGAATTGATGGGACGTTCCGTTCGCATCTGGAAGCGCTCGGGCATCTGGTCTCTGGTCCAGACCGCCGACCGCTACATCTCCTGGATGGAGGAAGGCTCGTTCCAGCGCTGCACCGCCTCGGACGTCGAGGCCTGGAATCGTTCGGCCCTGCTCGTGGTCACGGCCTTCGAGGACCGCGTCCTCGATCGTCCGGATTCGAGCGCGCAGCCCGTGTCCGATGTGGTAATGGGGTGTCTGGTGCGGACAATCGGCGAAACGGGCGATTGGTATCGCGTCGAACTGCCCGATCATCGCAGCGGGTATCTCCCGAGAAAGGCCGCTGAGGACCACGCTGCCTGGAGGCAATCGCGCGAGGCCTCGCCCGAGAACGTCGAACGGGCCGCGCGCTTGATGTTGGGCCGTCCGTACCTGTGGGGAGGAAGCTCTCCCAGAGGCTTCGACTGCTCGGGATTCACCAAGTTCGTCTTCTTCCTCAACGGCATCGGCCTGGACCGCAACGCGAGCCACCAGGCCCGCCAGGGCGCGGCGATCCCGCTCGACCCGAGCCTGAGCACGATCCAGAAGGGGGATTTGCTGTTTTTCGGACACCGCGCCGCCGATGGCCGGCCCGAAAGGGTAATCCACACCGGCATCTACCTGGGTGATCGGCTGTTCATTCATGCGTCCGAACGCGTGCGCATCGGCAGCCTCGATCCCGCGTCCCCAATCCGCGACGAGCATCGAATCCGCACGCTTATCCAGGCCCGCCGTGTTCTGCCGTCCAGATCGCACTTATAACGCCTGACCTCTCACGGAACCGACCGGAGCACAAAACCTATGGCAACTCGTGCGTTTGACATCCTATTCAAGGCAATCCCAGTCGCTCTCCTGGTAATGGACACGAGGTTCTGGGATTCCTTTCCGGGGCGCGGATTCGCCGGAGCCCGGATGTCAGACACCGCGAAGCTTCACGAAACATCCGGGCTCAGGCGATGATCGGGGGGACACTCAATGCCGCGCGTGCTGTTCGAGCAACTCGCCGTTCGGCCCGATGAGGCAGACCGAGAGTGCCATTTGCCCTGTGGCGTGCGTGGCGCAGGAAAGGCAGGGGTCGTAGGCGCGGATGGCGACCTCGATGTGGTTGAGAAGACCCTCGCTGATTTCGGGTCTCCCGCCGAGGACGTCCCGGGCCACCCGGGTGATCGCGCGGTTCATCGGCTCGTTGTTGTTGGTGGTCGAGACGATGAGGTTGCACAGAGTGACCTCGTCGTTTCGGTTGACGCGGTAGTGGTGAAAGAGAGTGCCGCGCGGCGCCTCGACAACCCCGACGGTTTCCTCGCGTCGGGGACCGCGGGCGAGGAGATCGTCTCCTTGAAGATCAGGGTCCTCGAGCAGGCCGCCAATCACCTCGATCGCGTGGAGCAGCTCGATGATGCGGGCCCAGTGATAGCACATCGTGATGTTGTTCGGGCGCTCCTGCGTGAGGGCAAAGAAATCCTGCCGGGCCGCCTCGGCTTCGGGCGAGGGAATGAAAGCGCAAGTATTGAGCCGCGCCAGCGGCCCCACGCGGTACCACCCGGTCTTGGGACCGAGCGATTTGAGGAACGGGAACTTCATATATGACCAGGAGCGGACCTCCTCGCCCACGACATCGAGGTAGCGCTGGTAATCCACATCGTTGACGATGCGCTGCCCCTGCGAGTCCACAGCCCGCAGAACGCCGTGGTACAGATCCAACGCACCGTCGTCCTGGCCGACGAGCGACAGGTGATTGGACTCGAACGAGCCGAACGGACGCAGTTCGTCCAGATGCGCCATCGTGAAATCGCGAATGATGCCGACGGCGCGCCGGCTCCATTCGAGCATCTGGGGCACATCCTCGAGAAGGGCATCCCGCTCGGCGATCGATAGGTTCTTGTTCACCCCGCCCGGAATCGCACCGGTGCCGTGAATCTTCTTGCCCGCGGTGACGCGGATGACCTCCTGGCCGAACTTGCGCATCATGACCCCCTGGCGCGCCAGATCAGGGTACCTGGCGGCCACAGCCAATATGTTGCGCTGAGCGGGCGGCGCCCCGAACGCGCTTCGCGCGGTGCCGTCGGTGCCGAAGAGCAAATCCGGGCTCGAAAGATGGAAGAAGTGCAGCGCGTGGCTCTGGAATATCTGGCCGTAGTGCATCAGGCGCCGCATCTTCTCCGCCGTCGGCGTCAGTTGCTCGCCCCCGACGATCCGGTCCATGGCCTTGGCGGCCGCCAGGTGGTGACTCACCGGGCAAATGCCGCACAGGCGCTGGACGATGACCGGCACTTCCCAGTAGGGCCGCCCGAGGATGAACCGCTCGAACCCTCGGAACTCGACGATGTGGAGCCGCGCCTCGGTGACGGTATTGCGGGCGTCGAGGTGGATCGTCACCTTGCCGTGACCCTCGACGCGAGTCACCGGATGGATGGTGATCTTCCGGGTCGGGCCCGGGCGGGCGGATGACGTCGTGGTGGTCATGCGTGGTGATTCATCAATCGTACTTCAACCGCTCGTAGGCCAGCGTAACCGGCTTGCCGGTCAGGAGAGCGACGACCGTGTCCCAGATGGCGTCGGCGGGAGGCGGACAGCCGGGAATGAAACAGTCGATTTTGACGACCTCGTGGCAGGGGTAGACGCGGTGCAACAGCAACGGAATCTCGATGTCGTTGGGGAGAATGCCCGCGGGATTCCAGATTCCTGGAGACTTCAGATACGCTTCTTCGAGGCATTCCCGCAGGGGAAGGTTGTTGCGCATGGCCGGAATGCCGCCGTTGATGGCGCATTCGCCCATCGAGACGAGGATGTTGCAATGCTTCCGAAAGTCCTCGAGGACGTGGACGTTTTCCTCGTTGCAGCAGCCGCCCTCGATGATCCCCACCGCGCATCGGCCGTCGAACTCCTTGTAATCGTTGATCGGCGAACGGGCGAACTCGACCAGGTCGGCCAGCGCGAAGAGGCGTTCGTCGATGTCCAGGATCGACATGTGGCAGCCGAAACATCCACAAAGGCTTGTCGTGGCCACGCGCGGTTTGGATGGGGTGCTCATGGGTGGCGTGGAGATTCAACGGTTGAATGCGCATGGGGACCATGAGCCGGAGTTTCCCACTCGTAATCGCAATCGCAATCCTCGATCGCCGATTAGGATTACGATTGCGATTAGGAGCACATCCCGGTTCATGGCGAGTCCTCTGTCTGGAGATTCCCCGCGCCGATGGGCTGCGCGTCGAAAGGCCGCTGCCCGATCGGCACGGCATAGCCGACCCGTTTTCTCATCAGCGCGCCGGTCGGACACGACGCGGTGACCTCGTCGGTCACGGCCAGGCGGGTGGCGGCCAGCGCCTCTCCGTTGACCTGAAGCCGCTTGCGGTAGCCCCGGTCGACAAACTGAAAGACGTTCTTGTGATCGAGTTCCTGCGAGACGCGCACACATCGTCCGCACAGGATGCATCGGTTGTGGTCCAGGTAGACATCCGGGTGCGAGAGGTCGACGGGCCGGTCGGGATTGAGGAAGGGGTATTGCGGCGCGGTGATCCCGAAGCGATAGGCCAGCGCCTGGAGTTCGCAGAGTCCGCTCTTCTCGCAGAACATGCAGTAGTGGTTGCCCTCGACGAAGAGCATGTCGAGGATCGCCGTGCGGAATTCGCGAATCTCCGCGCTGTCGTTCTCCACCACCATGCCGTCGGAGATCGTCTGCACACAGGCGGCCTGGATGCGGCCGTTGACGCGGACGGAGCAGACGCGGCAACTGCCGTGCGGGACGAGGTTCTTGTAGGCGCACAGGCGGGGGATATAGATGCCGGACGCTTCCGCCGCCTTGAGAATGGTCTGCCCGGCCCGGCCCGACACCTCGCGTCCGTCGATGGTAAATGTGACGTTGCTCATGGTTGGTCTCTCCGTTCACACATACTGGGACATCCGTCCGACCCGCAACTCGGCGTCAGCGACCGCCTTCGACAAATCGAAGGTCGAGAGCAGCCCCAGTTTGCGATCGCTCACCATGTCGGCATAGAGGGTATGGAAGTTCTGGAGGGCGCCCAGAACGGGATTGGGCGCGGCCTGGCCGAGGCCGCATCGGCTCGTCTGGCTGATGACGTTGGCCAGGCGGCGCATGTAATCCAGATCGGACGGCTCGCCCGCCCCGCTGACGACCTTGTGGACGACCTCTTTGAGAAGGACCAGGCCGACGCGGCAGGGGGTGCAATGGCCGCAGCTCTCCTCGATGAAGAAATCCAGGTAATGCTCCGCGATCTCGAGTTTGTTCCGGGCGCGGTTGAAGATGAGAATGGCCCCGCCGGTGGCGAGGTCGTCGTAGCAAATCTGCCCGCCGAAGCGCTCCGGACCGATCATCTGGCGGCAGGGCCCGCCGATGAGCATGGCCCCCGGATTATCGGCGTCGGCCATATCGAGCAGTTCGCGGGCCGTGATGCCAAAGGGCACCTCGTAAACGCCCGGTTTGCGGCAGTCCCCGCAAATCGAGAGCACCTTCGTGCCGGTTGTGCGCTCCGATCCCATCTCCGCAAACCAGTTGGCGCCTCTCTCCATGATCCGAGCGGCGGCGCTGAAGGTCTCGACGTTGTTCACGATGGTCGGACAGCCCATGTAGCCCTTTTGGGCCGGGAACGGCGGTCGGTTTTTCGGATCGCCACGCAGGCCTTCGCACGAGCTGATCAATGCGGTTTCCTCACCGCACACGTAGGCCCCCGCCCCCATCTGGATGCGGATGTCGAAATCGAAACCGGGTTTTCCGAGAATCGCCTTTCCAAGCAGGCCCTGACGGCGACGGGTCTCGAGCACATTCTCCAGGAAGGCCCGCAGATACGCATACTCCCCCCGCAGGTAGACGATGCCCGAATCGCTGCCCAGCGCATAGCCGGCGACGGTCATGCCCTCGAAGACCTGGTCCGGGCATTCGGTCAGCAGCACGCGGTCCTTGAACGTCCCAGGCTCCCCTTCGTCGGCATTGCACAGCACATACCTGCGTTCGCCGGACGCGTTGCGGGCGAATTCCCACTTCTGTCCCGTGGCGAATCCGGCGCCGCCGCGTCCGCGCAGCCGCGATGCGCGGATGGTGGCGATCACGTTCTCCGGCGTTTGGTCGATGGTGCGTTCGAGTGCGCACCCGGACTCGAAGCCGTCGAAATGCACCGGGCCCCTGCGGCGGATATTGTTGCGGACCATCGAGTGGACGAGTGGGTGCGCATTGTTGCCATCGCCCACCATTGTGATGAGCTGGGCCGGGTCGAGATGCCGGCGCAGGTCGCGAATGACCTGGCGCCCGCGTTCGGGTGTCAGGTTGGGGACGACGACATCGTTGACGAGCGCCGCCGGGGCCTGGTCGCTCATCCCGATGCAGGGCGTGCTGGTCAGGGTGATCCCGCCGTCGGCAGTGGTCTCGCCCATCGTCACCCCCAACTCCTTCGCCATGGCGTCGGCCACCTCGTCGTACCCCTTCATCCAGTCCACGATGTCCTTGCAGAGGCGGATGATGACTCGCCCGCGGGGTTTGACGGACAGGAACGCGTAGAAGGTCACCACGCTCTCAACCTCGACGCGATGGGAGTTCACCTTGCTGGCGATGATCTCCATCGCCTCCGTCGACACACATCCCAATCTCTGCTGGACCGCAATGACAATGTCCGTCATCCGCGTCCGATCGAAGCCATAACGCCCACAAATGTCCTCAACGACAGTGACAAGGGCTTGGTGCATCGCGATGCACTCTAGACGTTCCTGCACCGCCGGTAAACCATAAACCCGCGGATTCCAGCAGTGTTCTCCATGAACCGCCTGCGCAAGCCGTTGATAATCAACAAAAGGGGTCACCCGAACGCCCAACGTTCAACATCCAACTCTTAACGAACCGCTTCGTTGAACGTTGAGCGTTGGAAGTTGGGCGTTGAACGTTCCCCGGTTCATGGGTTCAATGCGCATTAAACCGTTGAATGTCAATGCTTTCCATGTAATTTTTGCACAGACCCTTAGGTGTCGCGGCTGCAGCCGGTTCTCGCCGGGGGCCCGGGCCAAAATGTGATTGGTGCGCGGCTGCAGCATCCGCGCCCGGAATCCCCATCCGGAGCGGCATCGTGTGTCGAGCGACTCGAATGCGGCATTGCCTTGAGGGATGGCATTGGCCATCTTGCCCGCCATGAGCAACCATGCCACGAACCGGTCGGCGGAGTTTCTGAAGATCGCGGATCAATTCAAGCTGGGCGTTCTGGTGACCGAATCGTCCCATCCGGTGACGGCCAATCTGAGCGACGCGAGCCGCCGCGACATCAAGGCCGGGCTGAGGCAGTTGTTCGATGTCGACGGTGACGTGGTCCGGAAGTACCGCGAGTTCGTCCAGTCGGGCAGAGCGGCCAGTATAGCGCAGACCGTGTTGCGGGCCTTGGAACAGGGCGGCAAGCTGTTCTTCACCGGCTGTGGCTCGACAGGGCGTCTGAGCATTCAACTCGTCTCGATCTGGCGCGATTTCTGGCAGCGACAGCGCGCCCGGGGCCTGGCCTGCCACCCCGAACCCTCGGATTGGGAGAACCGGGCTTCGAGTGTGATGGCAGGCGGCGACTTCGCCCTCATCAAGGCCGTGGAAGGCTTCGAGGATTTCACGGCTTTCGGCAAGAAACAGATCGGCGATCTCGGAGTGGCGAAGGGCGACGTGGTTTTCGCCATCACCGAGGGAGGGGAAACCTCGTTTGTCATCGGCACGGCCTGGCGCGGGGTCGAGGCGGGGGCGCGCGTTTTCTTTGTCTATAACAACCCCGATGACATCCTCTGCCAACACGTGCAGCGCAGCCGCGAAGTCATCCTGGATCCGCGGATCGAGAAGATCAATCTGACCACCGGCCCGATGGCGATAACGGGGTCCACCCGGATGCAGGCGACCAGCATCCAATTGGCGGTGATGCTGACCGTGCTCGAGATGGTGCTGCGCGAGTTGATGTGCCGCCTGCATCCGGACGGACCCGACGCCCTCGACCCGTCCACGGTCCCGTCGGAGTTCCTGGACCAACTGACCCGGATGCATGCGACCCTGAAAACGCCCGAGGTTCTCGATCCCTTGGCCGGGCTCGTCGCACTCGAGGAAGCCGTCTACCGCGCCGGCCGGCGCAACAACTACTTCGCCGACCGGTTTGGCATCGACGTGCTCACCGACACCACGGAACGGTCGCCCACTTTCTGCACGCCCCCGTTCCGCAAGGGCAACGACACGACGGCGGCCGAATCATGGGCGTACCTGTACGTTCCTTGCGAGGCGACCCCGCAGGCCTGGGAGCATATCCTCAAACGCGCGCCCCGGTGCGTCGAGTGGAGCGAGGCCGAAGTGATGGCACTGGTCGGGGAGGAGAAGTTCTCCCAGACGATGGACGTGATCCGCAGAATCAGCACACCGGAACTGATGCGGTTCAAGGTCGGTCGGGACGGTTTGGGGCTGCGCCCGCCTCAGTCCGGCGGCAGCGCGGTGGCGATTCTGGGCGGGACCGATGCGGGGCCGGCGCTGGCCGTCGGCGGGTTTTGCAGACAGCAACTCGAGGCGACGCGACGTGCCGGAGGCAGGATCGGCTTGATTTGCCTGGCCCAGCCTCCGGCGTTGGAAACGGTGAGAGCGGCGGTGCGCGACGACTGGGCGGCGGACTGCCTTGTGGTCCTGGTGCCGGCACCCGAGGGCCGGCTCCTGCTTGATGGAGCGGCACGCGTGGGATTGAAGCTCCTGCTCAACGCCCTTTCCACCTGCACCATGGTCCGGTTGGGCCGGGTCATGGGCAACTTCATGATCTGGGTCGTGGCCAGCAACCTCAAGCTGATCGACCGGGCGACGCGTTACATCCAGCGGTTGACCGGCCTCGAGTACACGGACGCCAACCGGCTCCTGTTCGAGGTGGTCGAATATGTCGAGCCGCGCTGCAAAGCCGACAAGGCCTATCCGCCCGTGGTGGGTCTGGCAGTGATGCGTCAGCGCCACGGATTGACTAACGAACAGGCCGAGGAGCGGCTGATGGCCGAGTTGGGCTGAATCACGGACAGTTTCGAAGAGCGGCGCGGTCCAGTGTATTCGTCCAATCCCGCTTGTTATTCCGGTCGATCGAGGCTACGCTCGCATCCTTGATCGGCATACCAAGCCTTATTTGACGAACGCAACCCCCTCAAGTTCATGAAACGCACATTCCTATTCAACCTGGCCGTCGCTCTTCTCGGCGGCGCATTCTCCGCAACCGCCGCTGAAGCAACGCTTGGGATCGGCGATCCCGCACCCAAGCTGGCCGTGGGAGAGTGGGTGCAAGGCGAGCCCGTTAAGGAGTTCCAGAAGGACAAGACCTACCTTGTCGAGTTCTGGGCGACATGGTGCGGGCCCTGCCGCACCTCGATTCCGCACCTGAACGAGATTCACACGAAGTTCAAAGACAAGGGGTTGGTCGTCATCGGCCAAAACGTCTGGGAGCGGGACGAAAGCCTCGTTAAACCGTTTATCGAGAAGATGGGCGACAAGATGACCTATCGCGTCGCCATGGACGACAAGAGCGAAAGGGAGAGGGGCGCCATGGCCGAGACTTGGATGCAGGCGGCGGGCCAGAACGGCATCCCGGCTGCCTTCCTCGTGGGTAAAGACGGCAAGATTGCCTGGATCGGACACCCAATGTCGCTGAAGGACTCGGTCGTCGAAGAGGTGCTGGCCGGCACGTTCGACGTCGCCAAGTCTGCAGCAGACTTCAAGAAACAACGTGAATCGCGCACCGAAATGGCCCGGTTATCCAGCCTGTTCAGCGAGGCCATGAAGGACAAAAAGTGGGACGAGGCCGATGCCGCCTTGAGTGAAATCGCCAAGCTCATGCCTGACGGGCAACAGGCCGTCGCCACCGCGCGGCTTCAGATTCTCCTGGGCAAGGGCGACACCGAAGCCGCCGCCAGTCTGGCCGAGCAGATCAGCGGGCGGGCCAAGGACAACAGCGCCATGCAGAACAGACTCGCCTGGCAGTTGCTCAGCCAGGAGAACCTGAGCGGCAAGGCCCTGGCAACCGCTCACGCCATCGCCGTCAGAGCCAACGAGGCCGCGGGCGGCAAGGACGCTTCCATCCTGGACACCCTGGCGCGCGCGACGTACATGAAGGGCGACAAAGCCAAGGCGATCGAACTGCAGCAGAAAGCGGTGGAACTCGCTGAGGACGAGGACCTCAAGAAACAGCTCCAGTCCAATCTCGACAGTTTCAAGAAGGACCAACTGCCGAAGGCGGATTGACCCGAAGCACCGGACACGACGCGGGGACCTGCTGATGAGCCTCGCGCGCGCGCGCGCGCCGGCTTTGGAGGGAGGGGCTTCCTTCATGCACGCCACGTCACAATGCGCCGCCGTTGGCTTTTCGGTTGATAGCGATCGGGACAGCTTCGTCATGAGGCTCTCCATGATAACACATCTGAAACCGCCTGTGGGCTGCTTATATCTGCCTAGGTCAGCTAAACTGTAAAAAGAAACGACAACATTCCGCTTGTCAGCGCGGCTGCGTAATCATTAAAAAGATGGTAGTTTATGCATCGTGTGAACCGCACATTGATTGGATGCGAAGGCCTCCGCGATTACCCCCCTTTTTTCTGTCAGCCAAGCGATCTCTTATGAAAAGAACCCTATCCCTCTCCCTCCTCGGCTCGCTCTGGTTGTGGACAACAGCGCCCGCGGGCCTGGCCCAAATCACAATCGCAACCGACACCTTCATTGCCGCAGGCGACATGTGGCTCGACGGACAGGCCATTGTGGTTGACCACGCGACGCTGACGGTCGAGGGGCCTCACACCTTTTCCAGCCTGCAGCTTGCCAACAGTGCGGTCCTGACCCATGAGCCGGCCGCCGCGGGCCAACCCGAGCGTGCCGTGCGCCTCATCGTGACGGGCAATGTGACGGTGGATGCGACTTCACGGATTGATGCGACCGGCAAGGGCTATGCCCAAGCCGATTCACCCGGCGCAGGGGCCAAAGGCAATTACGCCGGCGGCGGCGGCGGGCATGGCGGGCATGGACATCGCAGCAACGGGACGCCCGGACTGGGCGGCATGCCGTTCGGTTCGATCGTGGCGCCCGACACGTGGGGCGGCCCCGGCGGCAACAGCGACAGCACAGGCGCGTTCGTTCCGGGCGGCGGCCTGATCCATATCGAGGTTGGTGAAACACTCACCGTTGATGGCGCCGTTCGGGCCGATGGCGCAAATGCCTGGATCAACAACCAGGGTGGTGGCGCGGGCGGGACGGTCTACCTGAAGGCGGGCACGCTGGCCGGGGCCGGCACGATCTCCGTCAACGGCGGCAGAGGCGAGTGGACGGACGGCGGCGGTGGGGCAGGGGGCCGCATGGCGCTCCTTTTTGCGAGCAATCAGTTTGCGGGCACCCTCTCGGCCATCGGCAGCGGCGGTGCAGGCTTTGGCGGGGCGGGGACGATTTACCTCAAGCAGGGGACGACGCAGGGTCAGTTGCGGATTGTCAACACTGGACGCGGCGAATGGACGCCACTGACCTCGCCGGTGGCATTCGACGTCGAGTTGGATGGAAACGCGATTGCGTATGCGACGGCGAACCTCACGGTCGGCACGCTGAGCGTTGCCGGCAATTCGATGCTGACCCATTCTGCCGGGAGCGCGGGATTGACCGTCAGCGCCTCGGGCAATGTCTCGATCGGGGCAGACGCCGGAATCAACGTGGACGGACGCGGTTATCCCTTTGCCGGCGATCCGGGTCCGGGCGCGGGCCAGCTTGGCATCTGGGCGGGGTCGGGTGCCGGTCACGGCGGCCTGGGGGGGAACAGCAAAAGCGGTTATGCTGGGGGATCGCACTACGGCTCGATTTTGCAGCCGACCGCCCTGGGCAGCCAAGGCGGCGATGGAGACGGCGGGCCGGGCTCGTCCGGTGGCGGCGCGATTCGGCTCATTGTTGCAGGAACGCTGGATGTGGCCGGCCGGCTCTCAGCCAACGGCATTGACAACCGCGCCAACAATGCCGGCGGCGGCTCGGGTGGCAGTATTTGGGTCAACGCCGGTTCCTTGACTGGAGGGGGGACAATCGTGGCCAACGGCGGCGCGGGCGAGTGGGTGGACGGCGGCGGGGGCGGGGGCGGGCGCATCGCGCTTTACTCGAGTCTCAACCAGTTCACAGGGACTCTCACGGCGTACGGAGCCGGCGGCTCGCAAAGGGGGGGCGCAGGCACAATCTACGTCAAACGCACAGCCAATCCGGTGGGACACTTGCTTGTCGACAACGACAACGCCTGGGGCAACTACACCCCGATTGCCACTCCGGAAGCATTCGATCTCACGATTTCCAGGCGGGCTGTCTGCTATCCAGTCGAGGCGCTCACGGTCACCCAATTCACCATGCCCAATGAGGCCGTCCTCACGCATCTGCAGGGCCAGTCCAACATCCACATGCGCGTCACCGGCAACGCCTCTATCGCCGCGCCCGCCCAGTTCACCGTCGATGGACGCGGCTATCCCATCGGTGAAGACCGCGGCCCAGGCGCCGGTTCGCGTTACAGTTGGGGCGGGTCCGGCGGCGGCCACGCCGGCTTGGGCGGTCGCAGTGGCAGCGGAGCAGTCGGTGGCAGCTACTACGGTTCCTTGCTCGAACCCACGGCCCTGGGCAGCCAGGGAGGCGATGGCAGCGGCGGCCCAGGCACAGCCGGCGGCGGCGCGATACGCCTGATCGTGGACGGCACACTGACCCTGGACGGGCGCCTGTCGGCCAACGGCGCCGGGGCGCCGCCGGATAACGCCGGCGGCGGGTCGGGCGGCAGCATTTGGCTGACCGTCGGTTCACTGTCTGGCGCCGGAACGATCTCCGCCAACGGCGGCGCGGGCGAGTGGGTGGACGGTGGTGGCGGCGGGGGCGGGCGCATTGCGCTCTATTACACGAGCAGGGATTACTCGGGCGCGATCACGGCGTACGGCGCGAGCGGCCATGAACGCGGCGGGGCCGGGACCATATACACCAAGGGCGCCGTCGAGTCCCAAGGCCACCTGCTCGTCGACAATGGCGGCACCTGGGGCACCTACACACCGCTTCAAACACCCGAAGCGCTGCGTGCGACTCTCACCGGACGCGCATGGTTGTACCCCGAGAGCGCTCTCATTTTCACGCGCCTCGAATTGCCCGGCGAAGCCGTCCTGACACACCTGACCGGGCAGTCGAACGTCACCCTCCACGTCGTCGGCGACCTGATCGTCGGCACTAATTCCGCCCTGTCGGTCGAGGGGCGCGGTTATCCGATCGGCAAAGACCGCGGACCCGGCACGGGCATCCGGGTGAGTTGGGGTGGTTCAGGGGGGAGCCACGGTGGTCTGGGCGGCTGGAGCGGGAGCAGCGCGGGACCGACGATCCACTACGGATCGATGCTCGAACCGACGCTTCTTGGCAGCCAGGGAGGCGATGCCGACGGCGGCCCAGGCACGGCCGGCGGCGGCGCGATCCGCCTGATCGTGGATGGCACTCTCAGAGTCGATGGCGCCCTGAACGCCAACGGCGCCGCGAACCCTCCCAACAACGCCGGCGGCGGCGCCGGCGGCAGCGTTTGGCTCACCGTGGCCAAGCTGGCCGGCACAGGCCGCATTACGGCGAATGGCGGTCCGGGCGAATGGGTGGATGGGGGCGGCGGTGGCGGCGGACGCATTGCCCTATACTACGATTTCAACGAGTTCGCCGGCATCATCACTGCGTTCGGAAATGGAGGACACCAGCGGGGCGGAGCGGGCACCGTTTACACTCGCAAGCGCGGCTCGGCCTTCGGTCAACTCCTCATCAGCAACGGCGGTGTCAGGGGCAACTACACCCCGCTGACGTCGCCCGAGCCGTTCCAGCTTACCCTGGCCGAGATGGCCTATTGCTACCATGCCGAACCGCTCACGGTCCGCGACTTTGAAGTGCGGACCAACGCCGTGCTCACCCATCTCACCGGTCAGGCCCGATGCGAGATCACGGTCCTCAACAACCTCACTGTGGCCGAAGGCGGCAGCATTTCGACAGACGGACGCGGCTATCCCATCGATGGCAACCTCGGCCCGGGGGCAGGGGTGCGCCTGGATTGGGGCGGCAGCGGCGCCGGCCACGGCGGCACCGGTGGAACAACCATTTTGGGCGCCGCGGGTGGCGCGCCTTACGGCTCGATCACCGAGCCTCTCGAGCATGGGAGCGCAGGCGGTCCCGGCGACGGCGGCGCGGGCGGCGCGGGCGGCGGCGTGGTGCGCTTGAATGTCGCCAACCTTCTCACGATTGATGGTCGGGTGACGGCCCAAGGCCTGAACGGCGTCAGTAACAATAGCGGTGGCGGGGCCGGCGGCAGCCTTTATCTCACGGCCAAGACCATTGCCGGCAAAGGCGCCATCCTCGCTGACGGCGGCGCGGGCGAGTGGGTGGATGGGGGCGGCGGCGCCGGCGGGCGGATCGCGCTCTACGCCGATGCGGTGGCATTCAGCGGTGACCTGGCGGCGCGAGGCGGCGGAGGGCACCAGCGCGGCGGCTCGGGCAGCATCTACACCAAGCTGACTGGACAGGCGACAGGCGAGTTGGTCTTGGACAACGGCGGCAATGCAGGGGCCTTGAGTCCGTTCGACGTCCCGGCGAACACGCGCCTTGTCCTCGGCGGGGGCTCGGTCTTTTACCCCACCGGTCCGCTCGAGCTGGTCAGCCTGCTCCTCAAGTCGGGGGCCACGCTTACGCACATCACCGGCCAATCGAATCTCACGGTCCATGTGGCTGGAGACCTTTCAGTGGAAAGCGGGGCGGCGATCACCGCCGACGGCAAGGGCTACCCACTGGAGGGCGACCCCGGCCCCGGGGCGGGTGAATCGCTCGGCTGTTGCGGCGGCGGCGGCGCGCACGGCGGCAACGGCGGCGTGAGCCTTTCTGGTGCCGCAGGGGGTCTTGCCTACGGCTCTGTCATCGAGCCGGTGCATCTGGGTTCGAGCGGCGGCGGAACCGGCGCGCGCAGCCCCGGCGGCGGGGCGATCCGCCTGGTCGTGGGCGGCACCCTCGAGTTGGATGGCACCCTCTCGGCCAACGGGACTTCCTCCTGGTACGACAACCAGGGAGGCGCGGCCGGCGGCAGCATCTGGATCACCGCCGAAAAACTCGCCGGCGCAGGTGCCGTGTCCGCCATCGGTGGCAAGGGCGAGTGGGTGGATGGGGGCAGCGGCGGCGGCGGACGAATCGCCTTCTACCTCGGGGCCGATGAATTTACGGGAACAGTCAGCGCCCGAGGAGGAGCGCCGGGACGCCAAGCCGGCGGAGCGGGGACGATCTATGCGAGATTCGCCGGCGAAACGACAGGGCGCGTCTTGATCGACAACGCCGACACCTGGGGGGCTTACACCCCGCTGGCCTGTGAGGAACCGTTCGATCTGACTCTTGCGCGGCGCGCTCAGGTCATCGGCGATCCCGATCTGACACTCAGCAGCCTCGTGGTGGAAACAAACACCGTCTTGACGCACCTCAAAGAGCAAGACGGCCTCAAGGTCGTCGTCGCTGGCGACGCCACGATCTCGGGCGCGGTCAATACCGATGGACGCGGTTTCCCGGTCGGTGTCGATCCCGGGCCGGGCGCCGGCGGGCAGTCGAGTTATGCCGGCAGCGGCGCCGGTCATGGCGGCGTCGGCGGAACAAGCCGGACGGGTCTGCCCGGCGGGCCGACGTACGGATCACAGCTCGAACCGACGCTGCGGGGCAGTCAAGGCGGCAGTGGCAGCGGTGGCGCGGGCGGTCACGGCGGTGGCGCAGTCCGGTTTGTCGTCGGTGGCACCCTGACCGTCGACGGCTCGATCACCGCAAACGGACTGAATGGCACGGCCAGCCGTTCGGGCGGCGGTTCGGGCGGGAGCGTCTTTGTCAGCACGCGCGCGCTGTCCGGCGCCGGCTCGATCGCGGCAAATGGCGGGGCGGGACAATGGGTGGATGGCGGCGGCGGCAGCGGCGGGCGCATCGCGCTCTACCGAACGACCAGCACCTTCACCGGCGCTCTCGCCGCGAACGGAGCAGGCGGGTTCGCCCGAGGCGAAAACGGCACCATCTACGAGAGTACGGCGCCTTCGGTGCTCTGGATGGCGCCGGGCGACCAGTGGGCCTTCGGCACCATCGCGTTGGAGGTTGCGACCTTGACTGGCGAGACCGGACCGCTGACGGCGGATTTCAGCGCCTGGCAGAACGGTGTCTCCACAGCCATCGGCACCGTGCCGGCCGGGCTCACCGCAAAGGCCGCGTGGGACACGACCCGGGTGGCCGATGGCGCCTGGGAACTGCACGTGGCGATCAGGACCGCCGCGGGCGTCACGGTTGTCGAGTCGAGGCGCTCGATCACGGTCAACAACGCCGTCGAATGGCACGGCGGCCCCCTTGCCGCCTCGGAGGTCTGGGCACCCGGACGCGTCCACGTCGTGGATCGAGACCTGACCATTGCGTCCGGCCTCGAGCTCACGTTGAATCCGGGCACCATCGTCAAGTTCCTGCCAGGCGTCCGCCTGTCGATCCTCAGCGGCGGCGTCTTGAATGCGCTGGGCGACGAACTCGAGCCCTGTGTGCTGACTTCGTTCCTCGACGATTCGGAAGGTGGCGATAGCAATCTGGACGGCGATCTTTCGAAACCAACGCCTGGCTCATGGCGTTTGGCGCTGCGCACTGGCGCCACCATCGAATCCAACGACCACACCCGGTTCCGCTTCAACAGTCGGATCTATGGCGGCCCCCTCGCCGGCAGCGAGACATGGACCGCCGACAGCCTCCGCGAAATCACGACGACGATCGTCGTGCCCGCCGGTGCAACCCTCACCCTCGAAGCCGGCGCCATCGTGAAGTTCCACCATGGCATCGGCCTCGATGTCCAATCCGGCGGCAAGCTCATCGCCCGCGGCACGGTGTCGCAGCCGGTGGTGTTTACATCCATCTCCGACGACGCCTACGGTGGCGACACGAACGAAGACGGCACCCACACCGGCCCCGCGGCGGGCGACTGGCGAAGCCTGCACCTCGAAGATGGTGCCCAAGGCGATCTGAACCACACGCGCATCCTCTACGGCGGCAATTCGGTCGGCACCCCCTCGGGTGCCGGCGGCGCCATCGAAACCTTGGGCGGACCGTTCATCGCGCGCAATTGCGTCATCGCCGACGCCCTCAAGGACGGCGCCTTCTGCTACGGGACGACCCGCTTCGAGAATTGTGTTGTGCTGCGCTGCGATCGCGGGCTCACCGCCGTGGGCGAGATGACGATCATCAACTGCACGCTCGATGCCAACAAGATCGGCCTGCTCGAACATGTCGGCCATCTCATCGTCCGCAACTCGATCGTCTCGGGCAGCATCCAGGCCGGCATCGAGCACGATCTCGGCGGCTACAGTCCCACCGTCACCTTCTGCAACGTCTGGAACCCCGAGGCCTCGCGCGGCAACTACAGCGGTACCAGCGATCGCACCGGCGTCGACGGCAACATCTCCGCCGCGCCCAAGTACAAGAACGCCGTGGCGGACAACTACCGCCTGGACTACACCTCGCCGGGCATCGATGCCGCCGATGGAACGTTTGCGCCCGAGACCGACGCCGCCGGGACACCGCGCTACGACGACCCGCGCACGGGCAACACCGGCATCGCTGCCGCCAACGGCGCCATTCCGGACATGGGCGCCTTCGAGTTTGCCGAGACTGCGCCTTCGAACCTCGATCTGGTTGTGATCGGCGTCAGCGGGCCAGGCCATCTCGAGGCGGGCAGCCTCGTCCATATCGAGTGGACGATCGCCAATCGCGGCACGGAGGCCTTCACCGGGCCATGGCACGACGCGATCTACCTGCGCAATGACGCGACCGGCCGACGCATCGCCGTCGGCGAACCGCTCGTCGGACGCAACCTCACGCTCGGCCCGGGCCAGAGGCAACTTGTCGGCGTCGACGTCCGCGTGCCGGGCGGTGTGGCCGGCGATTACACCTGGGTCGTCGTTGCCAACAGCCGGGGCGACATCTTCGAAGGCGCAAACTCGAGCAACAACGAGGGCGACGCCGCCCTCGCCTCCTCGCTCACTTTGCCGGTCATTGCCCTCGACGGCGCCTCGGTCACGAGCGCCTTCAGCGCCCAGGAGGAACCGCACTGGTTCCAGTGCACGGCCCCAGTCGGAAAAGACGTCCGCTTCGACCTCGGCCTGCTCGGCTCCCAAGGCGTCACCGAGCTGTATGTGGGACGCGGTTTCATGCCCACCGCCGAAGACTACAGCGCGCGCCAGCGCGAGTGGAGTTCCGCCGACACCAGCGCCGTCGTCTCCGGCGCGGCGGACGCGACCACCACCGACGGCATGAACGTTTTCTACGTGCTGGCGATCGGCAGAACGCTGTCGGCGACGCCCCAGGCCTTCGCACTCAGCGCATCGAGCGCCGCTTTCAGCATCGAGGCCGCCTGGCCTCAAAGGGTCGGCAATGCCAGCCTGGTCACCCTCGATATCCGGGGCTCCGCACTTACGACCAACACCGCGTTCCTCGTTCGCGTCGACAACGACGAACGCCTCGCCGTCCGACAGAGCGTTCGCGAGAGCGGACGCGTCTTTGCGACGTTCGATCTGACGGATCTCGCGCCTGGCAAGGCGGACCTGGTGGCCGAGGCCGGCGGACTCGAAGTCGTCCTGCCCGAGGCCGTCGAGGTCGTGGCTGGCGGCACGCCCGACTTCTACACGTCTCTGAGCGGGCCGGGCACCACCCGCGCCGGACGGTTCATGACATGGTTCGTGACGTACGGCAACCGTGGCCTGGTCGACATGAAGGCGCCGCTCCTCAAGTTCAACGCGCCGAGGGCCACCGAGATCAACCTGTACGAGAGCACGCTGAACTGGGCCGATTCCTTCACATTCTGGGGCATCAACCCCGAGGCCTTGCTCCCAACCCTCGGCCCGGGTCAGGAGGTCACCTTCGAGGTGCGCGTCAAGGCGATGAACTCCGGGACGGTCAACCTCGAGATGATAACCGGCGAAGCGTTCGCCTCGAACGCGACTCCCTTCAATTGGGGCAGGCTCCCGGCGACGCCGGGCGCCAACCCGGCCGCCTGGGCCGCCATGGTCAACGGACTCGACGACCGCCTCGGCGCCACGCCGGCCGAGTACTCCGTCCTGCTCGATCGCGACCTCGAAGGGCTCGCGGCGAGCGAACTGCGGTTTAGTTACCTTGCCAACATCGATGGCCGTTGGCTCTTCGGCAACGAGCCCGAGGGCGTCTCCGCCGAACGGCCGCTCATCCTCGTGCCTGAGGACTACGAAGAACCGGGCTTGAGCCCGGGACTGCACAACCCGCCCGGCGCACCGCGCGGAGACGGCATCCGCAAGACATGGTGGCTGGTGATCACGGTCGAGGATTACACCTACCTCCCCACGACGAACCTTCCGGGAACACGCAAAGACGCCCGCGATCTTTGGGACTATGCAAACACGGAGTTGCGAGTCCCTGAGGGCCAGTACCTTTGGGCACACGACATGCCGGGGGACGACCAGGCCGTGCGCCGCTCGACCATGCTCGACGGAATTCGCGAGCTTAAGGGCAAGGTGGACGCCGACGATAACCTGGTCATCGTCTTTTGCGGTCACGGGGGCCTCAAGTGGAAGAGTGGAGCACCCTACCTGTGCTTCAATGGCGACTACTTGTCCCCGGTCGCCTTCACTCAGGCTATCGACGAGGTCGGAGCCGGAACGACCTACTTCCTCAACGATTCGTGCCACTCCGAGGCGTTCAACGAGAAGATCAATCCGGCCAACACCACCTTCGTCGGCTTCGCGGCAACCCAGGCGAACAAAATCTCCTGGGACACCGCCAGCGGCGGCAACTTGATCAAGAACCTCAAGGGACAGCTCCGCAAGTGCCGCAGCCTCGGACGCGCGATGGAACTTACCACCGACATGGTCACCAAGAAATACGAGAACGAGCCCAAAGAAAAGAACCGTCAACAGCCGGTCCTGACCAATCCGTCGGGCGCCAGCCTGGACGGCAAACCGTGGAACGATCCCTCAGGCTTCGAGCAGCTACTGCGCAACGCCTTGCGCAACAGTCCCTTCCCGAGCATTTTCCCGATCGTGCCCTACGCCATCGTCGGCAGTGTCGATCCGAACGACAAATACACCCTGGCTGGCGTCGGCCCCGAGCACTGGATTGACCCCAACCACGTCATCCCGTTCGAGGTCCTGTTCGAGAACAAGCCCACCGCCGCCGCCCCGGCTCAGGAAGTCCTGGTCACCGACACGCTCGATGCCAACCTCGATTGGTCGACCTTCGAGCTGAAGACAATCGCGTTCAACGACGCCACCATCACCGTGCCGCCCGGATTGCAACGCTACTCGACCACCGCCTCGGTCGGTTCGGACACCAACGAGGTGACTGTCGACGTCAGCTTCGACTCAACCACCGGCAAGATCACCTGGCTGATGCGTTCACGCGACGCGAACACAGGCGATCTGCCCGAGGACCCGTTTGCCGGTTTCCTGCCGCCCAACGACGCCCAGCATCGCGGCGAGGGCCTGCTCACGTATACCGTTCGACCGAAGCTTACGCTCTCGGACGGCGCGAAGATTCGCAACCAGGCGACCATCATCTTCGACCCCACCTACGGCGCCAACCCGCCGATCCTGACCCCGACGGTCACGAACACGATCGACGCAACGGCGCCCCTCAGCCAGATCGAACCGCTGCCGGCTCAATCCTCCGGCCCCGTTACTCTCAGTTGGGCTGGCCAGGACGCCGCGGGCGGGTCAGGCCTCCAGAGCTACGACCTCTTCATCTCGCGCAACGGCGGACCGTTCCAGCTCCAGATCGGGGCCACCACGGCAACGAGTGCGTTCTTCGAGGGAGAGCCCGGTTCAACGTATCGTTTCTACACGATCGCGCGCGATGCCGCCGGCAACACCGAGGCCGCCCCGGCCGAGGCCGACGCTGTCACAACCTTCGCCGGAGGCATCACATACACGGCTTGGGCCGCTTCCCAGGGGTTGCCGCCCAACGCCGCCAACCCGGAGGATGACCCCGACAACGACGGTCTCCCGAACCTGGGCGAGTACGGTCTAGCGTCGAATCCCAAAGTCGCTGACTGGCCATCCGTGGCCCCCAAGGCCGGCATGGTGCGGTTGGCCGGCGAGACTTACCTCACGCTGACCTATCGCCGACCCAAGCCCGAGCCGAGCGATCTGCAATACCGCGTGACGAGTTCGTCCGCCGTGGTGCCTTGGACGGGCGCGTCGGCGGTCGCAACGGTCGGGACGCCCGTCGACCGCGGCAACTACGTCGAGGTCACGGTCCGCAGCCTCACGCCCATGAAGAACGGCGTGCACGGCTTCCTCCAGTTGCAACTTCGGAAATAAGTACACTGAGGAATCAGCGAGATGCACTCCACCGGCACTCTCACCCGCCTCGCAGAGCGGGGCACCCTCTCCCGCCTGCCTGCGCCCAGGCTTCGGCAGGCAGGTGGGAGAGGGCCGGCGTGAGGGGTCTGTGCAGGATATCTAGCCGACTAGGCAGTAAGCTGCACGGGCACGAGCCTGTTCGACAGTGCGTGAGGCATCCCGGAGCGCCGGCTTCCAGCCGGCTTAGGCCCCGTGCAAAAACTACTTCCGGTTTTGGCGGGAGCGCCACCGGGCCAGATGCGAGGCCCGAGGACAATCCTCGATAAGGAGAAAAGTGTACCCGCCAGCATCCTCTCGCTCGAGGCGGTCGAGTTCGGACCAGACCGCTTCCAGGATCGAATCGCCTTTGGGCAACGGGCCGAACGGGCACTCGCGCGCCTCCGTCCCGACGATGAACCGGACCCGGCCCCGGGAAGGCGTGCCCTTTGACCGCTCGGGGTTGCTTGGCCACACGCCACTGTTGACCGTCGTTGGCGTAATTGCTCACCAGTTCCTTCTTCTTGGTGTCCGCCGAGATGACCGGGTAACCCGCCGCCAAGGCCCGCTTTACGCACCGGTTGATATGCGCGAACTGGGCGTCCCGCTCGGGGTGGTCCTCCCCCTCCGCCGGCTTCCGGTTGCTCTGCAGACTGTAGTGCTGCTCGTGTAGCAGTTGGGCTACCTGCATATGGCCCACAGGCACGGTGAACCAGTTGGGGGCGGCCGCCCACCAGCCCCGGAAGGCCAGCCAGGCACTTGCAGGGGACAATTCCCCCGGTCTTTCGCCTTGCCCAGGGCCACCTGTCCGGGCACACTCCAGACACGTCGAAAAAAGCAAAATTCTATTCGTAAACGTTATAGAACCTAATAATAGAAGGTCGGCATGAAGTCCATTGATGTAACCGTTGCGCAAACCGACTGTCGCCGCTTTCGGCTGCGGGGCTTTACCTTGATCGAGCTGCTGGTAGTCATTGCCATTATCGCCATCCTGGCGGCATTGCTGCTACCCACGCTGGGTCGTGCAAAAAACGCCGCCAAGGGTGTAGCGAGCCTCAACAACCTGCGGCAAATCGGCATCGCCAATCAGATGTATCTGGACGACAACTCAGGGTATTTTACCCATCACGAAGGCTATTACTACCAAGGGGCGATCATCGACCGCCAGGATGGAAAGGACTTGGGATTGGATAAATCGGTCAAAACTCACTGGCCCGACCAAATGGTGCGCTACGCGCCCCAACCCAAGGTGTTCCTGAGTCCATTTCTGACTGTCGAGCAAATTGCCAGTGCGAATTTTTCGCGGCCGTTCGGCATTGACGGGTATCGGCAGTTCATTTACGGCGGTTACGGTTACAACCTGCACTACCTGGGGTATGCCACCGGCGAGCATGGAAAGCCCGGATATAGCGCCCGGATGGACGCCGACATCCGCCAGCCGACCAGTACGGTGCTCGTGGGGGATACCGCCGGCTCGAAATCGAAAGGTGGTGTTTTCACCGGCAAGCCCGAGGCGCCTTACGCGCTCGAGCCGCCGCTGCCTTCCCTGAATCTGGGTGCAAAACTTGCAGGATATTACGAAGGCGTCGACGATGTGATCGAAACGCCCAGCCCCGGTCCGTACGACTGGAAGGTGCGCGCCTATCCCGCCCCGCGCAACAACGGCAGGCCCGAGTTCGTTTTTGTCGATTGCCACGCCGTGGCCATGGGGATCAAGGAAATTGACGACTCCAACCGCGATGGCGTACGGGACAACGGCAACTGGAACGGTCTGAACGATCCGTTGAACCGCTGACCCGCAAGGAAGCACAAACCTGCCGCCGGTGACATGAACCAGATTTGTAAGTGGCTTTCACCGGCGAGACCGAGGTCGGCAGAGTGGAGATTCTTCGTTCGTTTCCGCGACAGTCGCTGAGCCACAAAACCAAGAGGCGGTTTCTCGTCGGCACACTTGTGACTTCCACGATCAATGCTCGGGCAACCGCGGCGACCCTCAGTGATAAGTAAATCCTCCAGGCAGTTCCGCCGCACCGCGCTCCAGTCCGTCCGTCATAACAAAGACGCTGACCACGCCTGGGGCATGAGTCGGGATTTTGACCACCATTGAGCTGGAGGTGCGAGAAGTCACCTCGGCCGGATAGCCGTCAAATGTCACGGTGTCCGTGGTGACGAAACCAGTGCCGACAAGCGTCACCGTTGCCCCGCCCGCCGACGAAGCCGAATTCGGCGTCACCAGTGTGAGCGTGGGGACTGGACCCTCGATGAGCAGAAACGCGGGATCGATGCTGATGTCCTCACTCTCGTTGTTCATCAAAACCAACCTGCCGATCCCCCATTGGTTGCCGAAAACCTTTCCGACGAGTTCCGTCGTGCTTCGACTAGTGAGGATCACATTGCGGTCGCAAATCTCTAACGTAGCGTTGGTGCTGAATCCGATGCCGCTGACGGTCACCTCAGTCAGGGATGGCCCGCTTGCCGGCGTGATCGAGTTGATGGCAAATGCTGGTTCGCTGGAAGCATCAAGCAAAAAATCGCTAACCACTGCCGACTGTTGCTGTGCTGTCCGGAGCTCCAAGGTGGCCTGCCCGACCAGTCGTGTTGCGGAGGCCGGGAGTGTCACAAGCACGCGAGTTGAATCCACCACGTTGAAAGGCAGAGTTTCGGGATCGGCCCCGCTGAGATGCAGTATAGCGTCGGTGACCGTTCGCAAGTTATAGCCGTCAATCGTGATCTGATACCCACCCGCCGCCATGCCATGCCACGGGCTGAAGCGCGCCGCCAACGGTTCAGGCATGACGATAATCCCTCGCGGCAGCGTCGCCTGCTGTCCATCCTCATTCACGAGGGTGAGATCGTAAGTTCCGGCTGGAAGCCAGGGTGCAACGACTTGCACAGTGGATTCGCTGAGCCACACAACATCCGCGACGGGCTCGTTGCCAATCTTGGCGCTCAGATTGCCCCCGCGGAATCCTGTCCCCGAAACCGTCAGCGTAATGAGCGGCCAACTGGAGGCGCCCACCACGTTCGGACTGACCCCGCTGATGGCGGGGGTTGGCCACGCACCGGCGCCACCGTCGGTCGTGCGCAGAATGACATTCTCTCCGCCCACAACCCAAGCGGTCTGGCTGTCCACAGCGGCCACGCCAAGCAGTGCAGCCGTGGTCCCGGAAAACTGCCGCTGCCAGGATGCACCGCCATCGCTGGTATGAAGGATGACCCCCGCGCTGCCGACTGCCCAAGCTACGTTGGAATTCACGGCTGCAATCCGGCGGAGTCCTTCGGTGGTACCCGAAACCTGCGGCAGCCAAAGCGCGCCCGCATTGGTCGTCTTGACGATTGTCCCGCCATCTCCCACGGCCCAAACCGTGTTGGTGTCCACCGCCACAACGTCCTGGAGCGCTGACGGGGTGGGCGAAACCTGTTGGCCCCAGCTTTGACCATCGGTTGTTCGCCAGATATTCCCGCCATAGCCGACCGCCCAGGCGATCGTCGGCGTCGCTGCGCTGACCCCATACATCCCGGTGCGTTCTTGCGCCCACTCCAGCCACCAAGGCGTGTTGCTATTCACAGGATTCGTTTGGGAACGACCAGGCACGCGATGATAGATCACGCCCGCAGAAGCGCCGTCGTATCCCGCCGTCCAAAGTTCGTCTGCGGAGACGACCGCCATGCCATAGACATAGCCGTCGGGTCCGACGTTATGCCAGGTCCCGGGCGGATCGGGGAGATTCCCCTGGTCAAACGGCCAAGTGGTGCCGCCGTCCGTTGTGCGACGCAAGCAACCGCCCGCCACGTAGCCTGTCTCCGCTGATACCATTTGCAGGTCGCCGAAAAATCCGGCGTTCGCCTCTCGATAGACCTGCGCCCACGCTCCGCCACCGTTCTCGCTGCGCAACACGCAAGAATCGTGCATAGGGCGGACGCTCCCGGCAATCCAGACCTGGAGCGGGTTAAGTGCGCTCACCGCCGCGAACTCGTACCATTCACCAGCAGCCAACGCCGGAACAGCCATCTGCTGCCACCCGCCACTGCGAGCCTCGGCCTTGCCGATTTCAAAGAAGCGTTGCGCTCCGGGAGTGAACGCGTACTCCATCACCGTCCCCTCAGCGACCTTGGGGAAACCTGCGACCTGACTCCACGATAACAGGTTCGTGCTCTCACGAAGATAACTCGTCTCTCCGGGTTGCGCCTGCCACACCAGCTTGACCGGGAGGCCTCCGCTGAACTCGAAATGCCAGCTTGGTTCGCCGATTGCGCGCAAACCAACCACGGTTGCGAACACGATCATGATGAACCGCAATGTTGTCTTCATCGGGAGAGTGGTGTTGGCCCTGCAAGATTCACGGCAATTACATTAGCTTCCAAGCTCGTCGCCGGCCATTCCGCACCCGCCGGGCGTTGTGTGTCAAGCCGCGATTTGACACGTGTCGGACGACATGGTTTTGGCCCGCGCGCCTGCTCGACTTCGCGCAAGATGTGGAATCTCTCTGGCTATCGACGCAACGCGGCTATTGCGGACGCGCTGAAAACCGAATACACCTTTGCCCCATGAATGCTGCCGAGATCCAAGCCTTCGCTAAACAGGACAGCGACCACATGTTCAATCGCATCCTGCCGTTCTGGAACGGACCGGCGCCCGACCGCGAGCAGAGTGGATGGCGTGTCTGACCAACAATTCGATGCATAATAACCATGAGACTACTTCGGAAAGGGAGCTTAAGGGTCTGTCCCAAATCCCCTCCGGCAAAATCGGATGTAGTTCTTGCACGGACCCTAAGAAAGCAGTTCTGATCGTTGCTGCTTTTGCGGCATTCCTGACCCCATTCCTCGGATCATCCGTAAATCTTGCATTGCCATCGATCGGGAAGGATCTTGGTGCAAGTGCAATCGAAATGGGATGGGTAATAAGCAGCTTTATCCTGTCGTCGGCAATTTCTCTGATACCGTTCGGCAAGCTTGCTGACATAGTGGGAAGGAAGAGAGTATTTAGCGCCGGATTATTATTGTTCACACTGTCAACGATCATAATTGTTTTTTCCAGATCCTTTGCTTTCCTCATTGTAATGAGGATATGCCAGGGGATATCCAGCGCGATGATCTTCGGCACAAGCCTTGCCATAATTACTTCGGTGTTTGAACCCGGTCAAAGGGGCCGGGCTATGGGGATAAACGTCACCGCAGTATATCTCGGACTATCGGCAGGTCCGATAATTGGCGGATTTCTTACCCAATACCTGGGCTGGAGAAGTATTTTCGCCTTTCTTGTTCCCTTTGGAATAGCCTCACTGGTGCTGATAAAGCTAAAGATAAAGGATGAGTGGGCCGATTCCCGGACAGAAAGATTCGACACGGCAGGATCGATGTTTTACGCCATTTCATTGTTTTCCCTTATATACGGATTTTCGACGCTGCCGTCGGTCACAAGCTGGATATTGATTCTCTCCGGTATCGTACTGGGAACATTGTTCTTTATGTATGAAAAGAGAATCGACAATCCGGTCTTTGATATCCGCCTGATGTTGCAGAACAAGGTTTTTGCCTTTTCCGGCATTGCCGCGCTGATTCATTATTCCGCAACTTCAGCAACAGGGTTCTTCATCAGCCTTTACCTTCAGTACCTGAAGGGATTTGATGCCAGGACGGCAGGATTCATAATGATCTCCCAGCCTGTAATGATGGCTTTGCTGTCGCCTCTGGCAGGAAGGCTGTCGGACAGGCGCAATCCGGGGGTAATAGCATCATACGGCATGGGGCTTACGGCTGCGGGCCTGGTAATGCTGTGCTTCGTAAATGAAAGGAGTCACCTGATAATGATTGTAAGCCTGCTGGTTATTATGGGCGTGGGATTCGGCCTTTTCAGCTCTCCCAATGCGAATGCAATAATGAGTTCGGTTGAAAAGAGCCATTATGGAGTTGCTTCGGGAGTTGTGGGAACAATGAGAATGACAGGGCAGATGTTGAGTATGGGAATTGCCATGATGCTTATTTCCGTCTACCTCGGAAAAGAACAGATCGATCCTGCAAATTACTCAAGGCTCCTGGCGGGAATGAGAACCGGCTTCGGCATTTTTTCGGTGTTGTCGGTACTAGGAATCTTCGCTTCCCTTGCGAGGAATAACGGGATTCCATCGAAGCTGCAGGACTGACACGTGATGCGTATGTGCAACCGGGGGACCAGCGAGCCAAAGCCCTCCAGCCCTCCGGGGCGGGGCGGCATCGCGCCAACAACAACCAGATGCGTCGGTCGAACGCGTTGTCGGAAATGGCGTTTGCGTGGCCCGTAGGTTGCTGGTAAGGTGCCGTCCGCCAGGCGCCGTTCCGGGCATATCGAGCGGGCGCCGGGCGTGTTTTTGGGCGGTTCCCATGTCGCAAGCGATCATTGATCCCGTTGAAGTTCGGCGCTTCGCCGAGGAGTTGAAGCGTTTCAACCAGGACACGCAGGACAGGCTGATGTCGTTGCAGGCGCGCTTCAAGGCTTTGGGCGACACCTGGCAAGACCAGGAACATATCCGGTTCAGCGAAGAGTTTCAGCGCACGCTGCGGGCGCTGGCCAAGTTCATCGAGATTTCGCATCAGCATGTTCCGTTCCTGCTGCGCAAGGCCCGGCGGATCGAGGATTACCTGGCGCAGCGCTAGAGAGGCGGCTTCGACTGGTCCATGAATTCCGGAGCCAAAGTCAGCTCGATCGACGCGCTCGAATCGTTTCGGAGCAGCCTGCTGCTCTACTTGACCCGAAGCCGGTCGGTTCTCGACGAGGTGACGCAGGACATCGTCCGGACCCGCATCTGGCTCGAGACGGATCGGCGGGTCCATTGGAAGCGCGAGATTCGCCTCTGCACCGCCGCGGCCGCCCAGGCAGAACAGGAATTGATGACCGCCCGGTTGTCCGGCGACTCCGGCGCGATCCTCGACCGGAAGAGGGCCGTGGCCAAAGCCCGCGACGCCTTGCGCCGCGCCGAGGAGGGTCGCGACCGGGTTCGCCGTTGGCTCCTGCGATACGCCACCGACGTCGAGGCTCGAGCGGCCTTGCCGCGCCGGCTTCAGCACATGTTGTCAAACGAAGGGAACCGCGCTGCTCATTCCCTCGAAACCGCAGCCGCCATCCTGCGAGATTACGCCGGTCACGAAGCCGCGTCGCGACCCGCGGCATCGCAGCCGGCAGTGCCGCCCTCGATCGGGCCCGATGCCGGCCCCGCACCCGTGCCCGGCGCCGGGGAGCAATCGGGACAAGGAGAGTCCATATGAGCCCCGGCGGTCATGCCCCGCGTCTGGGCAGTCTGACGCGGGATTTGCTGCAGCGATGGCATCAGACCCGCGACAGTTGGGCGGATGCGAAGGCCCGCGAGTTCGAGGAGCGGTTCATCCGGGCGATCGAGTCGGAGGTCAACGCGACACTGCCGGCCATCGAACAGTTGGAATCCGTGCTGCAACGCGTGAGGCGAGACTGTGAGTAACCTCCTGAGTCTCGAACCAACCCTCGATCACCTGGCCCGGCTCAGGCAGGGTATCGCGCGCTGCCGGGAAGCGGCGGGCCGGGTCGAAGGCGAGTTCAAAGAGCGCATCGCCAAATTGAACCGCCAGACGGATGTGGCGTTGCGTGAGACCAACATGCGGCTCGCGGACGACATGGTCGCCGAGGATGAAGCCGCCCGCCAGGCCGCCTCAGCCTGCCAGGCCCGACACGACCGGCGCAAGGAGCGCATTCTCCAGGCTCGCCAGGCCGTCGAATCGGTACAACTCAAGCGCATCGGAGACGAAGAAGCGCGCGAGGTGTTCCACGTCCAGCGCGAGATGCTTCAGGTCTCCCGCGATCATCAGGCGGGTCAGCAGCTTGCGGATGCCACCTACGCCTCCCTCAAAGAAGAATGGGCCGACGAGCGGGATCGTGTCGAGAAGCTGGAACGTGCAGCGGGCCGGGCCTTTCTCGGGTTCCGTTGCTACCGCAACAAACTGAGGTCGGCCTGCGCGTCGCCGGGGCCCGCGCCCGCAGGGCGGTCGAAAGACATGCTCGAATTGTGCCGCGATCGGCAGAACGAAGCGTACGCCCAGCTTCGCCGCCTGCGCCGGTCGCCGCTTCCGGGCCTCTTCACGGTGGTGTCGCCCTGGCTCTGCGCCGTTCTGCTGGTGGCAGGCCATGCGCTGCTCGCCATTCTCCCGCTCCTGCGCGATGCCACGTTCCAGCCCGGCCACATGCAGCCGCTGGCCGTCTCCCTCGCCGTCTCGCTCGTCGCCCTTTTCGCTTTGCACGCGTTGGCCCGGAAGCTTGCCCGCCCGACCGCCGCGGCCCTGGTGGCCGCATCGAGCCAGGCGCTGCACCTGGTCGAGGCCGGGGAACAGGCGGCGTGGAACGAGCACGCCCAGGAGCAACAGCGCATCGAAGAGGAGGCCCGTTCGAAAAACTCAGTCCTCGAAGACCGCTGGCATCGGGCTGTCGACGCCGCCGCCGCGCAACGGACCGAACTGAAGGCCAGTCTGGGGACCAAACTTCACCGGGCACTGGGTCGCGGCGACCGGCTCCGGCTGCGCGCCTCGGATCGGCTTCAAAGGGAACACGCCGCGCGCGCCGCGGCCCTGAATCAGGCCGCCGCCGAGCAACGGACAGCCCTTGAACAGGAGCGCGAGCGGCGGGTGAGCGAATTGCGGACGGCGCTTCAAGACTCGTCGCAAGCCCTGGTGCGGGATTGGGCGCAGGTCACCGGGACGGCCTATGCCGCATTCGAGGGGCTGCGCAACGCCGCTGCGGAGAGCTTCCCGGACTGGGCAAGCCGGTCTTGGGATGATTGGTCGCCGCCCTCGGCATCAGTCTCCGCGGCTCCATTCGCCTCTGTGACTCTGGACGTCGCGGCGTATGTCGGCGGTCTGCCGTCCGATCCGCGCCTGGTGTTGCCCGGGCCTGCGCAGTTCGATCTGCGACTCTTGCTGAAGCATCCCGAGCAGGGCTCGATCGTCATCGAGACGCAGGCCTGGGGACGCGCCAAGGCCTTGGCGGCTCTGAACGCCATGGTCCTGCGACTGTTGATGAGCGCCCCGCCAGGACGGGTGTTGTTCACGATCCTGGACCCGGTCGGCCTGGGGGAGACCTTTGCGGGGCTGATGCACCTCAGCGATCACGAGGATCGCCTGATCAACCGCCGCATCTGGACCCAACCCGATCAGATCGAGCAGCGCCTGGCCGACCTCAACGAACACATCGAGAAAGTGACGCAACTCTATTTGCGCAACGAGTACGCCACGATCGCCGATTACAACGCCCAGGCCGGGCGCATCGCCGAGCCGTATCATTTCCTCGTCGCCGCGGATTTCCCGGTCAACTTCAGCGAGTCCGCCGCCAAGCGCCTCCTGAGCATCGCATCGAGCGGACCGCGTTGCGGCGTGTTTCTGCTGCTCCACTGGGACCGGCGCAAACCGCTCCCGGCCGAGGCGGCGCCGGAGGACTTGCGCAAAGCCGGGGCGCGAATCGCCGCGGTGAACCAGGCTTTCGAACTCGAGGACCCGCGCCTCGAAGGGATACCTTTGCGCCTCGAAGAGCCGCCGCCGCCCGAGACGGTCACGACCATCCTCACAAACCTCGGACAGGCGAGCGTGGACTCGAACCGCGTCGAGATGCCGTTCGCCGAGATTGCACCCGACACGGAGAATCTCTGGACACTCGACACCACCCATGAGTTGCGCGTGGCGATCGGCGTTACCGGGGCGACCAAGCTCCAGTACCTGGCCCTCGGGAAAGGGACCCGACAGCATGCGCTCGTCGCCGGGAAGACGGGCTCGGGCAAATCGACCCTCTTCCACGTCCTTGTCACCAATCTCGCCCTCTGGTGCAGCCCGCACGCGATCGAGTTCTACCTGGTCGACTTCAAGAAAGGTGTCGAGTTCAAGTGCTATGGCGAGCGCCGGCTCCCCCACGCCCGCGTGGTCGCCATCGAAAGCGATCGCGAGTTCGGGCTAAGCGTCCTCGAACGCCTCGACCAGGAACTGCAGCGCCGCGGCGACCTGTTCCGGCAGGCCGGCGTCCAGGACCTGCCGGCCTACCACCGGGCCTCCCCGGACAACCGCCTCCCGCGCGCCCTCCTGATCATCGACGAGTTCCAGGAGTTCTTCACCGAAGACGATCGCGTGGCCCAAAACGCCGCCCTCCTGCTCGACCGCCTGGTGCGGCAAGGCCGCGCCTTCGGCATCCACGTCATGCTCGGTTCGCAAACCCTGGGCGGAGCGTACACGCTCACACGCACCACTCTCGGCCAAATGGTCGTCCGCATCGCTCTCCAGTGCAACCAGCCCGACGCCATGTTGATCATGGACGACGACAACGCCGCGCCGCACCTCCTGTCGCGTCCGGGCGAGGCGATCTACAACGACGCCGCCGGCGCGATCGAGGGCAACAGCCCCTTCCAGATCGTCTGGCTGCCCGAAGCCGAACGAAACGTCTGTCTCGAGACAATCCAACGCCGCGCGGAGCGGGTCACGGGATTGCCGCCCCCGCCGGTGGTCTTCGAGGGCAACGCACCCGCCGACGTGCGCGAGAATCGCTTGCTCGAAGAACTGCTGCGCGCCCGGCCACAGGAGCGCCTCGTCGCGCCCCGCATTTACCTGGGCGCGCCCAACTCGATCAAAGGCCCCACCGAAATCGCGCTCCATCGTCAGAGCGGCAACCACGTCCTGATTGTCGGCCAATACGACGAGCCCGCCCTGGCGATGCTCGGGCTTGCCCTGATCGCTCTGGCCGCGCAGCACCCGCCAGGCACGGCGCGGTTCCTCCTCCTGGATGCCACCCCCGCGGCCGCGCCGCATCGGGCCTTCCTCGAACGGGTGACGGCTTTAATCCCCCACGACGTGCGTTGGGTGGGGAATACCCAACTCGACGACGCCCTGGGCGTGGTCGGCGCCGAACTGGCCGCGCGCAGCGATCCCGAAGCCGCCGCGGCCGCTCCGTCCGTCTATCTCTGCATCCATCATCTCGAGCGCTTCAAGCGGCTGCGGTTCGAGGAGGATTTCAGCCTGGCGCTCGACAGCGAGGAGAAAACGATCGATCCGGGGCGCGAACTCAACCGGCTCCTGTGCGAAGGGGCGCATGTCGGTCTCCACGCGCTCTGCCTCTGCGACACCTACAACAACGTGAGCCGGTTCTTCAGCAGGCGCGCGTTGACCGAATTCGAACTCCGCATCCTCTTCCAGATGAGCCCCAGCGACTCGGCCAGCCTCATCGACAGTCCCAAGGCCAGCACGCTCGGCCTGCACCGGGCCGTCCTGCACAACGCCCAGGCCGGATCGCTCGAAACCTTCCGCCCCTATGCCCTGCCCGATCCGGCCTGGCTCGACCGCGCCAAAACCCTCCTCTCGGATCGCACCGCCTAACCCGCATGGCGGACATCATACGAGATCGGCCCGCCCCGTGCACTGACGGGATGTGGAATGCGCGTGTTGGGCAGAGGACTGCGCTTGTCTTCTCAGGCGCGCCTCGCCAGACTGTCCGCCCTATGCGCGGCAGCATGGAAGATGCCGCATTTGCTGCTCTGCGGTGGACGCGGTTGCGGGGCAGTGTGCGCAACCTCCACGCAGCGGGAGCTCGAGAGCATCCGCTTTGGATTCTGCACAGCCTGCTGATGTTCTGCGTGCCCGAGGCGGCCAAGAACGGTCAAAGCCGCTTCCTCTTCCGCCCCCTGGCGGAGCCGGGCGACGTCATCGAGCGGGACCGTCTCTACCCCTTTGCGGTGTTCTTTCCTGGGGACGACCTTGCGCTGGCCCGTGCATGCGCGGCAGGACTCGAGCGTCATCTGAGCGACAAACGCCACCACTTCGCCCTCGTGGAACTCGAGTCCCCGCAGGTCCGGTCGTTGGCCGACCTCGAGGACGCTGCGTCGCGGTGGCCTGAGCGCGCCACCGAAGTTTGTCTCGAGTTCGAGACTCCGTTTGCTTATACCCCGGCGGATGGCCGACGCCCGTGGTGGCTGGCAGCGTCGGACCTGGGCCGGCTGCTGGCGCACCGGTTCCAGCATTTCTTCGTCTGCCCCGCCCCGCCGCCTCGGGCCGATTGGGCGACTCTGACCACGCTTTGCCACTTTTGGAGGTTCGTCGAGCACCGGCATCGGGCCAAGAGCGGTCGGGGGACCAAGACGATCGCCGGCAACGTCGGTCCGCTCTTTCTGCGCGGCACGGCCCAAGCGCTGGCGAGCGTGCGCCAGTGGCTCCTGCTGGGGACCGAGATCGGAGCGGGACTGAAACTGGGTCCTCGAGGCCACTACCGGCTGCGTTTCGATCGGCCCTGGTTCGATCCGATTTTTTGCGACCCGGCCACGTACACGCGAGCGCTGGATGACTTGAAAGGCAGGTCAGGCGTGTTCATTCGTCCGGCCAAGGAAGCGACTGCGGCTCAGAGCGCTTGAAGCGCCAAACCAGGATGCCGTCGGCATGAACGCGGGCCAGTCAGGGGATACATTCCCTCCCTTGGGCCTCGCATCTGGCCCGGTGGCGCTCCCGCCAAAACCGGAATTGATTCTTGCACGGACCCTAAGCTCGAAAGTGTCGTCCGAGTCGGCATTCGCGTGGGCAAATGAAATTCACCGCGAATTGCCGAGGCGCGGCCACGAGCCGCAAAGCGCGCTCGAAGCATGGGGGAGGTGACGCCGAGGGAGGCGGAACTCCTTTTTCAGGACGACGAGGGCATCTCCACGGCCGAACAGCAGTACGACCCGAACACAATCATCAACCATCCACCACTTTCTCCACTCATCGCACGGCGCGCAGCAGCCGCAGCGCGATGTCGTCTTCGAACGCCGGGCTCTGGAGCCGGCACGGACCGCCCCGGTGCGCCACGGCCTCGGAGCCCAAGACCCGCCCTGCGCGCGTCTCGATCCAGTCGGCCCGATAGGGACCCGGAGGCAATTCGAGTTCGATGACGCACGGAGACCGGCCTCTCGCATAGAGGGAGTAGGCGACGCCGGGCTGGCTCAGGACTCGTGTGACAACCCCCGGCGACTTCCGGACAACCTGGGAATCGGGACGCAACGCGACGAAGTTGAAACTTCGGATGAATTCACCCAGCACGTTGAACTGGCGGCGGAGCGCCGGGCTGCCGCCCCCCGGACCGTTCAGCGCGGTGTCTGTCCCGTCTTCCGCGCCGGCGGTGAACGAGTAGTCGAGGTGGTTGAACAAGGCGCCTCCGGCCATCAGGAACGCCCACGCTTCCCGCCGATACGTGTCGTCGGCACTGCCGGCAAAGCCCGTTTCGTCGTACCCGATCGGCCGGGCGAGTCCGTAGTTCCAGGCGACCGCCTCCGGATAGGCATAGTGGAAATTGAGGATACCGACCCCGGGCGCGATGTCCGTCTCGCGCACCGGCAGCCGGAAATTGGCGATGTTCTGGGCGATCAGATGCCTCTGGGGCAGAACGCTCTGTTCGCGGGTGATCCACGACGCCACCGTCGCCTGCCACTCGAGGGACGGCGCGGTCGTGATCTCGACCGCATTCGGGAACTCCGGCGTATCCGGCAGGTAGGGATTGATGAGGTCGCCCATCGTGTGATGATCGGACCACGGTTCGTTCTGGAGTTCGTAGAAGACGTTGTCGTAGCTGTTCAGGGCCCGGACGATCTGGCGCACATAGGCCTCCTGCACCGCCAACAGACCGTCGTTCGTCCGCGTGTGCAGCCGCCGCCAGTCGCTCAGCCGCGTCCCGTTCACGTTGTTCGTCGGGTTGAATGGGCTGAACGACCACTGCTCGTTGTTGTAGATCGACGAGAAGAGAGTCACCTCGACCACGATCCCCCGCTGCCCCGCATCCTGCACAAAATCGGTCAGACGCTTGAAGTAGTCCGGATTCCACCGTGCCAGATCGAACTTGTTGCCCCCTCCGGCGTAACCGGCGACTGGACTCCGCGCCCAGGGCGCCAGGAACTTGCCCGGCCCGGGCGCGAGGTTGTTGCGCGCGATGCCGAAGGCGCCCGGTTTCTCGACGTAGGCCCCGGCGAAGACGCGCGTGTAATTGAGGCCATCGACCCTCAGGGTCTCGAGATACCGTCGGTAATCCAGGTCCGGGTTGATGACCATCCCGTAGTGCTCACCTGACGTGATCAGGACCGTCGGCTTGCCGCGCCAGAAGAAGTAATGCGGGTTGGCCGGGTGCAGTTGAATCGGCTGGGCCAGACAGTGCGCGAAAAAACATAACCCGAGCCCCAGAGCCAGAATCCGACCCGCGGTGGGCGGGAGTGAACCGAGCTTGATCATTGCGGTGTACAGACCCTAAAGCGTGGATGCCATCGAGGCAAGTCTGCGCCTGTCCGGCCAGGGCCAACTCATGAAAGGGAAAAGGACCGAGTGGGGAGGAAGGCTCGTCGCCCGCCATGTCAAGTGAAGGCGGTGTTTCCCGGCGTCGCGACTCCACTCTATGAATTGGCGCTGTCCGGGCACGGTCTTTTCATTTGGAGCGGCTTGACAACGGCTCGGAATTGCCCATACTTCCGCCGCCTGAGCCCGACAGCGTTGAACCGATCCTGGCGATCCTGGATTGCCGAGTGCCGTTGTCCGCGGCGAACACGGATCGAGGGCGACGATGGGCGGAGGCTTCACAAGTACCCATAACCTAAATCGGAGGAAACAACCCGATGCTCGGTCTCGAGCATCTGTCCCCAATCACGTCATGAACTCCATACCCGATCGATTCAAAAAGCCGAGGTTGCTGTCCCGGGGCCTGGCCATTGCTGGCTTGGCGCTGCTGGCCGGAGGAGCCATCAGCCAGGCCGGCACATTCAACGCCGACTTTAACGACGGCATCCCGATTGGCGTCAATCTCCAAGGAACGGCATTCAATTACGACCATTCAACCGGCGGCGTAGGCGGCACGGGCGTCCTCAAGCTCACCGACGCGACCGCCAGCCAGCAGGGCGGGGCGATCATCGATGATTTCGACAATGGCGAGATCATCGGGGGATTCGAGGTCACCTTCGATCTCTACATTGGCAGCGGCAACGGGGCGGACGGGATGTCGTTCTTCTTCGGCGATTTCGCCGATGCCGCCCACTCTGAGGAAGGGCCGGGCACCATCAACGGCCTGACGATCGCGTTCGACGTTTACAACAACGGCGGGACACCGGCCGAAGCGCCGGCCATCGACCTCAAATGGAACAACGTCATCCAACTCCATCGCCTGGTGGGAGCCGCCTCGACCACGACAGGCGCCCAACCGATCGGCTCCGCCACAACCATCCGCACCCAGACCACCGCCGGTGGCGCTCCGGTCTACTGGCCGGTGAAAATACGGGTCGATACGGATGGCACGCTCGATCTCGCCTACAACGGCCAGATCGTGTACACCAATGTCCCGATCTTCCGCGCCATCACCGACTTCCCGATCAGCGGGATAGGCGCGCGGTTCGGCTTCGGCGCGCGCACTGGCGGTTCCTACGACAACCACTGGATCGACAACCTCAAGATCACCACCTTCCCGCTCGACGCCAATTCGGGCCAGCCGCACATGGTGTCGTGTCTGCCCCTGGCGTTGCAGAACGCCACCACAGGCGCCCCGGGCAGCCCCGTGGCGGGCGTCATGATCGACATGAAGGACTATGACTACACGATCGCCGAGGGATCGGTCACTATGACCGTCAACGGCACGACGGTCACGCCCACTCTGAGCAAGGTGAATGACATCTCCCGAATCATCTACCGGCCGGCCTCGGGTTATCTGGCGGGCGGCGTGAACACGATCATTGTGGGCTACAGGACCACCAGCACGCCGGCGCTGAACAACTCCTTCACCTACAGCGCCCTGGTCGGAACCGCAACGGCCATCGATCCCTTCTACGCCCTGCCGGCTGCGGACACGACCAAACCAGGGTTCAAGATCAAAGTCCACCAGATGGACCCGAACCGCAATCCGGCGACCGGCCAGTATCTCAATGCCGAGCGCCAGATCGCGAACGGCTACATCGATCCCTCCACCGACCAACCCTTCTCCAACACCGCGCTCACCGATTGGCTCGATACCTTCGGCAATGTGCTGGCGTCGGCCGATGCCGACGGTTTCTTCACGGCCGAAGGCGTGATCAATTGGAACCAGGACGCCCCCACCGCAGTCGGGAACTTCACATCGGCGAACGGGTTTACGGACCAGAGCATCCCGGGCCTCACAGGCAATACCGGCGTGAATACGACCGATCGCTTCGTCGCCTCGATCGAGACCATCCTCGAACTCAAGGCGGGCGGCTACCGCTTTGGAGTCAACAGCGACGACGGTTTCCGCCTGTCCATCGGACGCGGCCCCGGCGACGTCGTCGGCGTCCAGCTCGGCACTGCAGGCGACCGCAGCCCGATCGATTCGCTCATGGACGTCGTCATCCCCGCGGATGGCTTCTACCCCGTCCGGTTGATGTACTTCGAAACGAGCGGTGGCGCCAGTTGCGAGTTCTTCTTCGTCGATTCCAACGGTGTCCGGTGGCTGGTGAACGATCTGACGGCGCCGCAGCCCATCAAGGCTTACCGCGAAAGCGCCGCCACGCCGCCCTACATCTCGCGCGCGTTGCCGCCGATCGGATACCTCTGGTCGTTTGCCGATCAGGATCTGGTCCTCGATGTGACCGATGGCGCTTCGCCGCTCAAGGCTGGGTCGGCGGTGCTGACCTTGAACGGCACGCCCCAGACAATCACCGAAAGCAAGGATGGCAAGGTCACCACGCTAGTGCGCTCGAGTTCGATGGCGAATCTCCTCCCCTCGGGCAGCGTGACCGCAGTTCTCACCTATGAACACATACCGATTGGTGGCGCCGCCCAAACGGTGACAAACACCTGGACCTTCAGCGTGCCACCCTACACCCGCCCCATCCCGGTCGCGAACAAGGTGTCGTCTTCGGATGTCAGCGGCATGGGATTCCACGTGCGGGCCCATCAGATCGATCGCTCCCGTGACGCAAATCAGGGCAACGGTGGACGTTACACGGGTCAAAACGGTGGAGCGGCGAATATGCCGCGTCCGGAAATCCAACTTGCCAACGGCTACATCAATCGCACCAACAACATGCCCTATCCCAACCTGGCCGTTGCCGGCCCGGAAGCGGACGGCGGCTACGAGTTGGGCGACGTGCTGAACTGGAATTCCGGATCGGGTGGCCTGGCCGCGAACGCCGGCATCTTCAATGCCGACATCGCCGTGCCTGGCGTGCCCGGCGGCGGCAGTTCCGGTTCGACGGCGATCGGGCTGGACAACACCGTCCACGAGATCACCACCTACCTCGACCTCAAGGCGGGCGTGCATATCCTCGGCCTGAATGTCGATGACGGCTGGCTCTGCCTCTCGGCGCCAAATCCGAAAGACACGCTCGGCACCCTGCTGGGGTGGCGCAATACCCCGGGCGGCCAGAACGGCAACCCCCTCAACAACCCGAACGGCGCCTTCACCGTGCTCGTCCTCGAAGACGGCATCTACCCGTTCCGCATCCTGTTCTGGCAGGGCGGCGGCGGCATCAACCTCGAGTTCCTGAGCATCGACCGCAACTTCGGGACCCAGATACTCGTCAACGATGTGACTGGGCTCTATCCGTCGACAACGGCCAATCCGAACTCCGTCGCCCCGCTCGAATCGCCGATTCAGGCCTATAGCACCTATACAGGCCCGGTCCGGCCTTGGACCAAGTTCTCCGTCTACCCGATGCCGACCCACGCGACGCTCTGGCAAAACACTCACCAACAGAGCGGCCCGGGTCCGATCCTCGTCAAAGTCGGCGCGGGCAATCCGGTGGACATCGCCAATGACGAGCCGCGGTTCAATCAGGCCCTGGTCAACTGGCCGTTCGGCGATGCCATCGGCGCCATCGTGGCGGACCTCGGCGCCGGAAGCGTCGGCATGGTGCTGGACGACGTCAGCGTCACCCCCACCGTCACCCCGATCGGCGGGTCGACGGATGTGTTGGTGATGTATGTGCCCAACCCGCCGCTGGCACCCATGTCCACCCACACCGCCGGCCTGGTCTATGCCAACACGACCAATTACTGGACGTTCACCGTCAGCGATTACGTGAATGTCCCCGCCAGCGCCGCTGTCCCCGCCTCCGCCGTCGACCTCAATGCCCCGGGCTTCCGCGTCAAGGTCACCCAGGCTTCCGCCGCGCGCCCGGGCGGCAACACCGTCGCCGCTGCCGAGGCGCAACTGGCCGGCACCCCGGCCAGCGTCGCTGTCCCGGGACCGGAAGCGGACGGCAGCTACATCGACGCCGACATCATCAACTGGAACGTCACCATGAATCCCGGCGGCACGCCCGCCCAGATCGGCAACTTCCAGACGCTCATGACAAGCCAGGCCGACGAGCCTGTCCCAGGCATCCCCGGCACCGGCCTCTCCGGCAATCTGCGGTTCGAGAACATTACCGCTGAAATCTGCGCGTACCTCGAATTGCCCGCCGGCTACCAGAAGTTCGGTATCAACGGCGACGACGGCTGGAAAGTCCAGATCGGCATGCCCGGCCAGACCGACGGCCTCGTCCTGTTCTCCCGCGACCGCGCCGCCGGAGCGCGCGACATCCCGTTCGCCTTCATCACGCCCGAGGCCGGCTTCTACCCAGTCCGACTGGTCTGGTACCAGGGCGGCGGCGGTGGGAACCTCGAGTTCTTCACCTACGGCCCGAATAACACCAAGATACTCGTCAACGACCGCAACAATCCGCACGCAGTCAAGGCGTACGTTCCTTCAGCGGTCCAACCCACTGTCTCCATCGCGCTGCTGGCTGACGGCAAGGTGCGGGTGACCTTCGAAGGCAAGCTGCAGCAATCGTCGTCGGTCAGCCCGACGAACTGGCAGGACGTGACCGGCGCCGTCAGCCCGTACGAGGTCAGTCCGACCGGAACCGAGCTGTACTTCCGCGCCACGCGCTAACCCGCATATTCCACATCCCGTCTGTGCACATGGCAGTCAGACTTCGCAAGAGGACTGCCATGCCGATTAGAAAAGCAAAACCGCGCCCGGCTTGAGGGACAGAGCAATCCGAGACACTGTTCGTGTGGAAGGACGCCGTCACGACCGACGGAGTATCTCTGGTTGCCTTTCTGGGCGCGGTTTTGCCAACTAGCCCGGTTACGATTCCTCGCGAAGGGTGTGAACAACCGGGCTGACCGCGCTAAAATCCGGAACTGCGCAGCCGCCATATCAAGCCATGCCTCGCCTCGAGTCTCTCGAGTTCGCAGGAACGCGATCGCGCCAGACGCTCGGGTGCGAGGCTGGCGGCACACCCCCCTTTTCGACTCGCCAAGCCCGAGCCACCTCGAATACTCGGACCCATGCAGCAGGACCGCTCGGGTATTCGCACTGAAACCATACTGCTCGGAATCGAGTGCGGCGGCACACATACCGTGGCCATCGCCGCCGATGCGGCCGGGCGCCAACTCCATCGACTCGAAGCCGGCCCGGCCAACCAGCGCCTGCTGACCCCGACCCAGTTGGCCTCCCACTTCCGCGCGCTCGCCAACCGGCTGCCCGCTCCGTCCGCCTTGGGCATCGGCATGGCTGGCGTGCGCGAGTCGGCTGACCGCCGCCTGGTCCAGGCCGCGGCCGCGACCGCATGGCCGGGTGTCCCGTGCTGGGCTGGCAACGACCTCGAAACCGCTCTGGCCGCCGCCGACGCGGGTACGTCCGCACCCGATGTCACGCGCGTCATCGTCATCAGCGGAACGGGTTCGTGCTGCTACGGACGCAACCCGCGCGGCCAGACGGCGAGAGTCGGGGGCTGGGGACATCTGCTGAGCGACAAAGGCAGCGGATACGACATCGCGCTCGAGGCCATGCAGCAGGCCATTCGCCGATTCGATCTCACCGGCCGCTGGCCCGACCTCGGCGCGCGGCTCCTTCTCACGCTTCAACTCAACGAGCCCAATGACATCATCACATGGATCCATCAGGCGCCCAAGGACGAGATCGCCGCCCTCGCGGTCCAGGTTTTCGCCGCCGCGCGGGGCGATCCTATCGCCCGAAGCGCCATCCAATCCGCGGTCCGGCACCTGGCGGCGGACGCGGTGGCGTGCGCCCGGCGATTGACCCGGCCCGGTCGCCCAGTCGAGTTCGTTTTTGTGGGGGGCGTTCTTCACCGCCAGAAGACGTTCGCTCGAGCGGTGAGCCTCGAACTCCGACGCCTCTGGCCCGAAAACGCAAGCCGACTCCTGAAACGCGAAGGGGCCTGGGGCGCCGTCGCCCACGCCCGCGCCATCGTCCCCACCCTGCCGCATCCGGCTCGGCGTCCCCGCACTCGCTCGGCTGCGTCCCCCGACAGCCCCGCCCCCTCTTGCCCCATCCCCGAGGCTACGGGCCAGTCGCCGACCGAACAACGCAATCCGCGGTCCCTCGACCTGGACCGGCGATCGCTCTCGTCCGCAATCGAGTTGATGATCTCGGAGGAGACCAGGCTGCCGCGCGCCTTGCGGGCCGAAGCGGTGCGGATCGAGAGGGCGATCAGGCTCATCGTGCGGGCCTTCCGCCGCGGCGGGCGTTTGTTCTATCTGGGCGCCGGGACCAGCGGGCGTTTGGGTGTGCTGGATGCAAGCGAATGTCCCCCGACATTCGGCGCCCCCCCCGAACAGGTGCAGGGCATCATGGCCGGCGGCCACCGCGCGCTGTGGGCGGCCGACGAGGATGTCGAGGACGATACGGAGGCCGGGGCGAAGGCGATCCTGTTCCGCGGCGTGACACGCCGCGACGTGGTTGTGGGGATTGCAGCCAGCGGACGCACCCCGTTCGTCTGGGGCGCTCTGCACCGCGCCAGGGACCGGGGCGCGGCGACCGTGTTGATCTGCTTCAATCCGTTCCTGAGGTTCGCGCGCGGCGAGCGCCCGGATGTCGTGATTGCGCCCAATGTGGGCCCCGAGGTGTTGACGGGCTCGACGCGACTGAAGGCGGGAACGGCCACCAAGCTCATTCTCAACATGCTGACCACCCTCTCGATGGTCCGCACCGGAAAGGCGATCGGCAACCTGATGGTGGACCTGAACCCGTCGAACGAAAAACTGCGCGAGCGCGCGGTGCGAATTGTGTGCGCACTCACCGGCGCCGCGCCATCCGTGGCGCGGACACGCCTCGAACAGAACGGATGGCAGGTGAAGGCCGCCCTGGTCCATCGCGCTCTTGGCGAAGGGCGGCGCTTGTGCCATGAGAAGCGCTGCCAATCATGAACGCCACCATCGTGACCGCGCTCGCCGATCGCGACCAGGCAATCAAGCACGTACTCCATTCCGCCTTCAGCCTAAAACCGTCTTCCTCGTCGGTGAATGTCACTCGGCTCCGATCCGATCGCTCAATCCGGCGCGACACCTTTGCGTGCACAACAGGTCCCGGGTCTCCAAATCCACCCCGTCGTGGTTATCAGTGGACGCGCAAAGTCGGTCAAAAGACCATCACCGTCGCTTTGAGTCGCGACCAGTACCAAGCGCTGAAGCAGGCGCTGGACAACGCCCGCACCCTCTGGAAGACCGTCGCCGAGATGGAGCTCGTCTCCCGCCAGGTACTTTTTGAGACGCTCCCCGACACCCTCTGTCGCAAGCGCCTGTCCAAGAGAGTTTTAGGCCTTATCTAAGCTAAGCGCCATTCTGCCCTGGCCCTATTTCAAATCTTCGCCGGCGAGGCCGCCGACAGTCCAATCGAGGTTGTAAACGGGAGTCGTGCCGTCCATGAACGGCGCGTTGAGCCGTTCGTACAGGGCGAACTCGGCATGGCCCTCGACGAACAGAAGCGCCATGCCCTTGGTGCCGTGGCCCGCAGTGGTGGTGTTCTTGCGGATGTCGTTCCACTCGCGCGCCATGCTCGCGAAGCAGGGGGAGATCGCCTTCTTGGCAGGGGACCGGACCTCGGGGACTTTGCGAAGCTTCAGGGTGCTGTTGTCGTCGGTGCGATAAAACGTGACGTAGTAGTAGTAAGAGCAGGGGAAGAGGAGTTCGTTGGTGCGGATCGGATACGCATTCGCAAGAGTCCACTCAATGTTGAAGCCGCGTCCGCGGTCCGCCGGGCACATGTAGAAGGCCCGTGCGTTGGTCGTGATGTAGGGATCGAAGAGCTTCAAGACATCGACAAAGCCCATCTGGGGCCAGTCGCGACCCGAGTATGGAAAGGCGTCGGCGTTGTCGGAGTTGTACATGGCCATCGTGATGCCCACCTGGCGCAGATTGGAAAGACACCGGGCAAGTTGTCCCTTGGCCTTCGCCTTGCTCAAAGCAGGCAGGAGCATCCCCGCCAGGATCGCAATGATGGCGATCACCACCAGCAGTTCGATCAACGTGAATGCAGCCCTCCGCCACCACTGTCCTGATCCGGCAGCTCCCAGTGTTCGAGGAGGTTTCTTCATCATAGGTTCAGACCGACAATGCCTCTCACCAGTTCGCTCGCGCTGGACTTCGGCAAGGCCTCGAGGCTGTCGACACTCCACGCGCTTTCTGGGTTTCTCGCAAGCAACGATACGTGCGCGAGCCGGGAGCGTCAAACCCTGCAAATAGACCGCCGTGCCCCGATTCACAACAACTCTGGTTGCCTTTTGATTCGAGGCAACGCGCCCTTCATGGCGAATTGCCGTCCAGCACCACGAAAAGAGACATCCGATCTGTGGTCTCCGTCGCTACCTTTGTCGCTCGACGCGCCGGCAGTCGACAAAGGTGGCGACAAAGGCGGTGACGCTGCAAAATTTGTTGACACGCGAGGCGGTGGTCACGACTCCATGCAACATGCTTTCTAGCCCGCATAGCAGTCATCTTGCGAAGTGTGAGTGCTCTGTGCACCATAGGGGTGCGAAACATGCGGGCTGGCACGAAACGCTTTCCAGCACCGGCGCCCTGTGCAATGTATGGGGCCGATCGATGAACGGTTGGAGTCATAGAGGCTGGGGATGCGCCCTCGCCTTGGCCGTGAGCAGCGCGCTCGCCGCCGAGGCGCCCACAAATGCCTTGCCACCCCTCGACACCGTGCTGCACGGCATCGTGCAAAGGGCCGAGGCCGATGCCAGGATCCAGCAGGAGTTCCTCGCTCGCTATGCCTTCGTCCACACCGTGACGCGCCAGGAGCACAATCCCAAAGGCAAACTCAAGAAGCGCAAAACCAAAACCGTGTCTCACGATCCCTCGGTGCAGAACTCGACCCCGCCGCCTTCGCGTTCCTCGGACGGCGGCCAGAACCGGGCCCATCGCAGCCATGCGCGGCCCGAGGCCGTCGCCAATGAGGAACCGCTGGACCGCCCCTACGAGCGGGAGGATGTGGTCGTGACCGACGGTTTGATGCGGCGGTTCGAGTTCACGCTCCTCGGACGCGAACTATGGGAAACCTTGCCGCTCTTGAAGCTCGATTTTCGGCCTGCGGTTCCGACTCTCCACGCCAAGGGAGTCCTCGAGCGGTTGATCAACAGCATGGCCGGAACCCTCTGGGTAGATGAACGGGATTACACTGTCGCGCGCATCAGCCTCCGCCTGATCGACAAGGTCAATGTCGGCGTGGGCGGCTTGCTCGGCTCGGTCTCGGCCTTCCAGTGCGAGTTCGAGCGATCTAGGACGTGCGACGGACTCTGGTATACGCGCCGGGTCGATTGGCGCGCCGAGTACCGCGAATTCCTCGTCAACAAGATCGTCGAGCAGCAGGAAACCCGAACCGAGGTGCGCCGGGTCACCGAAAAGTAGCAGTGGGGTCACATCTTCATATTTGACAATTGTCTGCCCGTTGCGCGAATTCGGTCATGGCGGGTCTGCCCCGTGAAGTCCCCCGGGCGAGGCGGCCTGATGCCTTGGAACATTCTCAGCACAATGTCAAATATGAAGATGTGACCCCAAGGGCGGGTTAGAGCCCGGCGACCGTGCGATGCGCAAGCATCTGCGGGGATCGGGCAAAGAACTCATGGGCCCGTTCACGGGCCTGTTCGAGATTCGGCGCGTTGGCGATCTCGACCCGGAATCGGTGGCCGAAGGCGAAGTTGGCCGCAAAGTACTTCGTGAACATCTGGACCCGGCGCAGGGCCGCCGCCGCGGGAAAATCCTCGGCCACGTAATCGCACAGCCTGCCCCACACGGCCGCATGGTCGACCTCTCGGGGTGCGCCATCCCAGCAGGCGAACAGCCACGGGCAGACAATCGCCATGCGACCGATCATGATCCCGGACGCGGACTCGAGGCAGGGCAAGTGCGCGGCAACGGACTCGACCCCGGCCAGGTCGCCGTTGGCGATCAAGGGCAGGCGCGTCTGTGTGGCCACCCACGGCAGCAATTCGAGCCGCGCGCGCCGGCGGAACTTGTCTTCGAAGAACCTCGGATGGACGACCAATGCGTCGAATCCAGCGTCTTCGAGCAGACGCAGGCGTTCGGCAAAGCGGATTTCCCAATCGGGACGCTGGCGGCCCAACCGGACCTTGGCTGTAAGCAGACCGGGCCAGTGTCGACGAGACTCGCGCGCCACCCGGGCCAGGGCGGCGAGGTCTTCGAAAAGGCTGCTGCCGGCTTCGCAGGCGCGGATCGAGAAGGCGTCACAGGCGAGGTTCAAGTCCACAGCTTCCACCCCCTGCGCCGCCAGCAGACCCAGCACCCGGTCCAGAGGGTCGCCTGCCCGCGCCATGAGTTGGTAGAAAGTGAACCCGTCCGAGGGGCGCCGCTTGACCCATGGAGACTTCCGGAAGTCTTCGGCGATGACCTGGCGCGCATCCAGCATCTCCGTCCAGAGCGCACCGCAACCCCCCAACTCGCCCAGCAATCGGCGAAAGGCGCTGTGGGTGTAACCGGCCATGGGCGCCAGGAAACGCGCCGACACGAATTGCACGCCGCGGATGGTGCATTGCTCGAACATTGCGCATCCTCGCGCATCCCGCGGTCACCGGTGCTCGAGCCGACGACACGCCGGCGCTCCGGTCGCGGGACTTCTCGCGTCATGTGTAACGAGAGGCCGACGCGCGACGCAGGCGGTCGGCGATCCCCTCCCACCGCGGGTCCTCCGGCACCGCCTCGATGACGATTCCCGCCCCGCCCCGCTGGTCGCATCGGTGGAGTTCCGCGTAGAGCGCCTGGGCGCAGCCCTCGGGGTCGCGGGGAATCACGCCCATGCCCCCCCAGCCCTCGCGCCCGGGAATGTTCGTGTGGGCAAGAATCTGGACGGCGCGCCGGGCCCAGCCGAGCCGCCTGACCTGTCGGCGCAGGTCTGCCTCATCGTTCCACTCGAGCAGGGCGAGCGGCGTGCGCGGCGCGTAATGCCGCGCCAGTTGCCCCGGGCTGCGACGCGGCGCGCCCGCGACCGGTTCTCCGCCCTCGGTTTGATCGATCCGAATTTCACCTCCGGACACCCCCAGGACCGCCGTCAAGGCGTCGCGATGGATCATTCCCGACCGCAGCACACGAAGTGGCCTCGCAGTCAGATCGACCACCGTCGACTCGATTCCCACCCGAGCCGGCCCGCCGTCCACAATCAGCGGGATTCGGCCTCCCAGGCTCGCGCGGACGTGCTCGGCACGAGTCGGCGAAAGCGCGGTCGACCGATTTGCGCTGGGAGCCGCCAGTGGAAAACCGCACTCGAGGATCACGGACCGGATGAAGGAGTGCCGAGGACAACGAACGCCAACGGTCGCGCCCCCGCTCGTGACAATATGGGGAATCGTGGTGGCCTTGGGCAGAACGAGCGTCAGAGGTCCCGGCCAGAATGCCCGGGCCAGGCGCTGGGCCGCGCGCGGCCAGCTTGCCACACACCGCCGCGCCATGGCCACATTAGCCACATGCACGATGATGGGATTGTGCGCCGGGCGGCCCTTGGCCGCAAAGAGACGGGCCACGGCCTTTTTGTCGTATGCGTTGGCAGCCAGGCCGTAAACGGTCTCGGTCGGCAAGGCGACGATCTCGCCGGCCCGCAGCAGGGCGGAAGCGCGATCGACCGCAGCGGCGAACAACGCGGGGGTGTGGGTTGCGAGAATCTCGGTGTGGTAATGAGATTCTCGACGCCTGCGGAATTCCGGACCTGCCCTCGACGTGTGGCGGTTTCGGGCCGTAACAGGCCCCTCGAGCCGAATTGTCTTGCGCAAGTCTCTGGGCGGTCTGGTCTTCGGGCTGAACCGCATGGTTCATGGAGTTGTGACCACCGCAAAGCCGGAAACTCAAAGATCGAGACCCACGCGGGCTGGAAAAAGCCCGAGCCCCTGCATCCTCGTCCCGGCATCAGTCTCCAAGGCTAAGGTGCGGGCCAACGGCCATCCACCATGACGCGTCCCTTGAACCGCGATGGGTCAAGCACGACATGCTTGATGCGCTCGCGCTTCCATGTGTAGGTCACGTGGACGAAGCCGTTTTTGCTCAGGATGGCGGCCGGGTACGAGAACTCGCTGTCCGGCTCGTTTTCGAGTTCGCACACGGCCTCCCAAATCTTGCCATCGGTCGAGATGGCGGCATTCAGGACGCCCCGGCCTTTTTCAGTGTGATTGTAGATCAAGAGCTGGCGCCCGTCATCGAGCGTCACTCCGTCAATCGCGCTGTTTGGGTTCGGCAGCGGAGTGCGGTCCATCGGACTCCAGGATTGGCCGTTGTCCTGGGACCAACAGGTCATGATCCGCCCCTGTTTCGATCGGCACAGCAATTGGTAGGTGCCGGATCCATGCCGCAGAATGGTCGGTTGAATCACGGCCATCGTGAACGCCGCATTCAGATACGGCCCGCAGGACCAGATGCCAAAAGGATCCTTGGCCCACTCCATGCGGACCCGCCATCCTTTGTCCTCCCAACTGGCCCCGCACAGCAATGTGCCGTCCGCCATCTCGATCGGTTTGTTCCGAACCGGGCCGATGTAGCCCGCGGGCAAGCGGCCCGCTTTGACCCAGGTTTTGCCGTTGTCGGTGGACATGCGGACCATGCCCCACCAAGTGGAGGGGCTGGGGCCGACCTTGTAAAAGAGCAGCAACTGGCCGTTCTTGCGCAGGAACAGGACAGGATTCCAGCACGGGTAGCGGCGGAACTGGCGCGTGTCGGTGCCGTTGGCGATTTCCTCGGGTGCCGACCATCCCGTCCCGCCTTCGTTGCGGGAGAGCCAGATGCTGACGTCGGGCGCCCCCTCGTCGCTCCCGCCGAACCACGCTGCCACCAGGCCATCGGGTGTCTCGACAATTGTCGAGGCGTGACTGCTGGCAAAGGGCGGATTCGGCGCAATGACCTCCGAATGGACAATCGCAGGATCCCCCGCGGCAAGCGCCTGCTGATCCATGACCGGCAGTCCGACCAGGACTCCCGCGGCCAATCCGGCTGAGACGCATCGATTGAGAAATGAAGACGAGTTCATGTCATGACAAATTATCGGCCACCGACTGCCGTCTATTGTTAGACGCGACGCGAGACTTTTTCAATGCTTAATCATGAAATGCGGGTTAGCGAATCCGGTTCAGCGCGGCGCCTGTGAGCGATCCGGACCATGTGTTGCCGACTATCCGAGCGCACGATCAAAGACGGCCACATAGGCGCCGTCGACACGATCGCGAAACGGGAGGAGTTCGCGCTCGGTCTGGAGACGGAGTTCGGAACGGCGGCTCAGGAGGGCACGGGCAACCTGTTGATTCTCCTCGGGTTCGAGGCTGCAAGTGCTGTAGACGAGGCGGCCTCCCGGTTTCAATCGGGCTGCCACGCGGTCCAGCACATCGCATTGCTCCGCCTTCAAGCGCGGGATCGCCTCAGACCGGATGCGCCAACGGAGATCGATGCGTCGCCGCATGACGCCGGTGTTGGAGCAGGGGGCATCGACCAGGATGCGATCGAAATCGGCGGACAGCGGATCGGTTGTCAGGCAAGTCTGGACGCATGTGATCCCCAGTCGCCTGCAGTTGTCGTGCAGGAGCCCGAGCCGAGCGGCGGAGGCGTCCTGGGCTACGATCCGGCCCTGATTTGCCATGCGTTGCGCGATGTACATGGTCTTGCCTCCGGGCGCGGCGCAGGCGTCCAGAACGACATCGCCGGGCTGGGGATCGAGGGCATGGACAGCCAGCAGGGTGCTCGGGTCCTGGAGATAGAACCAACCGTCCTGGAATGTGCCCAGCCTGGCGAGGGGCGGATGGGTCTTGAGCTGGAAGACCAGGCTCTCGGGAATCCAATCCCAGCGTCCGAAATCGTACTCGACATCCTCCTGTCGCCATCGATCCAGCAGGCGGCCCGGATCGGTCTTGAGAGCATTCGCGCGCGCAAAGGTGTAGGCTGGGGCGTTGTTCCACGCCAGCAGCGCAACCGTCGGCTCGAAGCCCCACCGTGCCTGCCATCGGTCGATCAGCCAGGCGGGATGGGACCATCCGACTGCGGGTTGGGCTCGTTTCAGCACCTCGAGCTGGAGCCGTGTCGACTCCCTCTCGCGCGCGTAGCCGCGGAGGAGGGCGTTGACGAAGCCGGCTTGGGCGCTGAGGCCGTGTTGGCGGGCGAGGTTGACGGTTTCATTGACCGCGGCGTGGTCGGGGATGCGGTCGAGCCAGAAGATTTGGTAGAGGCCGAGGTGGAGGAGCACCCGGAGATCAGGTTTTTGCCTGCGTCCCCGGGTCTTCTGATCGATGAGCCAGTCGAGGGTCGCCTGCCAGCGGACGACGCCGCAGACCAGTTCATGGACGAGCGCGCGATCGCGCGGGTGGAGAGAGGCGCGTTCAAGGGTGCTGTGGAGCAGGTCCTCGATCCAGGCGGGGCCGGTGGCGTGCTGCCAGAGGATGCGGCAGGCAATTTCTCTTGGTTTTTGGGCCGTCACTTCGCAATAATGTACATCGCTTGCGAGTGTAAGCGACCGATGGCCTCATATGAGAGAAGAATTTGAAAAGCTCGTGGTGGCAGGCAAGATTGGACGCCAGCATGTGGAGATGCTGGTGACGCTCGCCGCCTCTGGTTTCTGCGTGCATCGCAGTTGGGGGTTCGGCCAGATCAGGCAAATCGACACGGTGTTTGGCCGGTTCAACATCGATTTCCAAGCCAAACCCGACCATTCCATGGATCTGGCGTTTGCCGCCGAGTCGCTCAAGGCCATTCCTCCGGACCACATCCTTGCCCGGAAGGCGACGGACATTGCCGGACTGCGCCACATGGCTGCGCTGCATCACCTGGACCTGATCCGGCTCGTTTTGCAGAGTTATGGGGGACGGGCGACGGCGGATCAGATCCAGCGGGTGCTGACGCCGGATGTGATCACGTCGGACTGGAAGAAGTGGTGGGAGGCTGCGAAGCGCGAAATGAAGAAGAGCGGCCATTTTCAGATCCCGCTCAAGAAGAACGAGCCGATCGTGTATCAGGTCCAGCAGGTTTCGCTGAAGGACCGGTTGATGGCTGAATTCAAGTCTGCCAAGGGATTGAAGGCCCGCCTGACCGTGGCTTCGGAGCTCCTGCACAACCTGGACGATCTGACGGAACGCGAGACGGCCATCGCGGACGCCATTGCCGCGCTGAACGTTGAAATCCAGTCCCATCAGCGGACCATGCCGGCCCTTGCGCTCGAGGCGATTTTCATGCGCGATGACCTGCGTGCGGCTGCCGGCCTGGCGCGCGGTGAGGGCGAGTTGAGCGGCCAGGACCTGTGGGCCCAGATCGAGAATCCCGGGCGCGTGCTCGAGCAGATTGCGTCGGCCAAGCTCAAGCGTGCGCTGCAGTCCTTTCGCGAGGCTCACCCCGCCCTGTGGGCGGACCATGTGTTGGGTTTCATGAACTCCGTTGGGGCGAAGCTCTGCACCGAATGCGGCCGATTGTTGATCGAGCACGATCGCCTGGACGCGCTGAAGAGCGCCCTGGCCCGCCTCATCAGCCAGCATACCGCAAGCAGCGAACTCCTTCTCTGGCTTGCGAAAGAACGGTCCGACGCCTTTGCGGACATTCTGGGTCCGGAGGTGTTCCGCGCCATGCTCAGCGCCATCGAGCGCGACCAGTTCAACGAAAAGAAATCCAACCGGTTGCGCGACTACATCCTGGATGATCAGAATCTGCTGATCGAGTTGATCGAGAGCGCCGACATCGAGCTCATCAAGGATCTCACCCGAACGCTGCAGCTTTCGCCCAGCTTCGACGACATGGACAAACGGTCGTTGCTGGCGCGCATTGTCAAGCATTCGCCGGTTGTCCAGTCGATGATCACCGGCGACCACAGCAGGCAGGACACCTCGCTGGTGGTTTCGTGGGAGAGCCTGGAACGGCGCAAGCAGGAGTACGACGAGTTGGTCCAGAAGAAAATCCCCGCCAATTCGCGCGACATCGCCATCGCCCGAAGCTACGGCGACCTCAGCGAAAATCACGAGTACAAGGCCGCCAAGGAACTCCACCGCCTCCTCATGCGCCGCAAGGCCGAACTCGAAAGCCAGCTTGTCCGGGCCCGCGGCACCGACTTCGCCAACCCGCGCACCGACGTCGTCAGCATCGGAACCCGCGTCGAGGTCACCGAGGCCGGCACCGGACGCCGGGAGACTTTTCTCATTCTGGGGGCGTGGGATTTCGATCCCGCCAAGCACATCATTTCGTACCTGAGTCCGATCGCCCAATCGATGCTGAATCGGAAAGTCGGCGACGAGATCGAGTTCGAACTCGACGGGCACAAGAGCCGCTACCGCATCGAGTCGCTGACCCTCCCCGAGGCGCCCGCCGCGAAAGCTCCAGGCGCCGACGACGCGCCCGCCGCGGAGCCCGGCCTGCCCGCGCCCGAACCCGCGGCCGCCCCCGCCCCCGGCTCCGAAAGCGCGGCCTCTGGCCGTGAGGATGCCCTGGCCGGGGCTTCCGCCGACCCCGCCGGCGAGCCGGCGGACCCGGCTTTGGCGGCTCAGTCAGGCCTCAACCCGGATCGATAACTCCGCACAGCCTTATGAAATACCCCGGCTGGGCCCTGCGCATGTGGCGATCAAGTCCTGACAGGCGCTCCCGCTCCTCACGTCTTTCACTTATGACGCTTGTCTTGTCCTGCCTGCTGGTCCTGCCCTGGCTTGCCTCCGCGTCTCTGGGTGCGGCGGATTTCTCGTCCGCGGCCCGCGCTTACAGGCGGCAGTTGGGCGAGAAGGTGATGCCCTACTGGTATGACACGGCGGTGGATTGGCGGCGCGGCGGCTATGTGTTGTCGGATGATGCGGCCAAGCCGGCGTCGCCTGCGCGGGAGAAGCAGATCGTGACCCAGGCCCGCATGGTTTGGGGATTCGCCCACGCCCATCGAAAGGGCTATCGGAGCGACACGCGGGATTATCTGAAGGCGGCCGGGCACGGTTACCGTTTCTTGATCGAGCGTTTTCTCGATCGTGAGCATGGCGGCTACTATTGGAAGACCGATCTGGACGGGAAGCCGGTCAATGACAGGAAGTACCTGTACGGCGAGTCGTTTGTGGTCTACGCCCTGGTTGAATATGCCCGCGCAAGCGGCGATCCCGGCGCGCTACGGCACGCCCTGGATCTGTTTCGGACCATCCAGCGGCATTGCCACGATGCAACGCACGGCGGCTGGGGCGAGCATTACGAGCGGGACTGGCGCTTCATTGCCCGACAGGACGATCGCATCGAGGTCGAGGTCGCCGGGCTCAAGAGCGCCAATGCGCATCTGCACTGGATGGAAGCGCTGGCCGAGCTTTGCGAGGCGACGCGCGACGACGATGTGCGGCGGGCTCTTGCCGAGGCGTTGCGGCTCAACGCGACGCACTTCTACCCTCCCGAGGCGGGAAAGGCCTGTTTTCATCGGAATCCGGACTGGTCGTTCGTGGCGGATCCCCGGAGCGCAGGTCTTTCGTACGGCCACAACGTCGAGTTTGCGTGGCTGATGATTCGCGCCGAGGAAGTGCTCGAGCGCGAGCGCTCGTGGCCGCATTTTGACGCCATCCTCGAGCACGCTCTCGAACACGGCTACGATCACGTCCGCGGCGGGCTCTACAACCGCGGCGTCGGCGACCAACCCGCCCACGACACCGACAAGGTGTGGTGGAGCCAGTCGGAGATGATGGCGGCCCTGACCGACGGCTTGCGGCATGCGTCCAATCCGGACTACGCGGCTGCTCTGGAACGGCTGGTGGGGTTTCTCGACACCCATCAGATTCGGCCCGAAGACGGGATTTGGCTCGAAACCGTGAGCGCCGAGGGCAAGCCCAAGAGCACGGCCAAGGCCCACAATTGGAAGGCGAACTACCACGATGTCCGCGCCCTCGTGAAGTTCATCGAGGCGTTTGAACGGCCTGCGCCGTGACTCGACGATGAGTTGGCGATGAGCGTCGCGTTTCGAAGAATCGGGCTCGATGTCGTGGGCTGCGACGGCGGATGTTGCGCGCGCCGCCTCCCTGCAGGGACACAAGGCGTATGATCAGGATCGCTCTGAGCGGGGTCTCGATGGCCTGGCTCTTGATCTCGGCGTCAGCGCAGACCCTCTACGACGGCGCGCTGCGCTCCCTGCCTGTCGAACAAGACTGGACGTTCCTCGCTTTTCCAGGCGGAGCGGTCCAGGCGCTGGCCGATGACGCGGTCTGTCTTGACACCTGGAGCAGCGCGCTCGAGCAGGCCGGGTACGGGCGCACGACACCCATCGCGCTGGACCGGAGCGCGGGTGTGACGGTGCTGTTTGCCGCGCGGGTCGATCAGGAATCGCACGGTGGTCCCGACCGCGCCGGATTCTCGGTGATCGCGCTGGGGTGCGACCAGCGCGGGATCGAGTTGGGTTTCTGGACCAACGTGGTCTTTGCCCAGTCCGATCTGCCGCTCTTCACCCACGCGGAAGATGCTCTGTTCGACACCCGAACGGCCTTTGTCGACTACGCGCTGACCCTCCGGCGCGATCGCTACCAACTCCGGGCCAACGGCAAAACGATTCTCGAAGGCCCGGCGCGCGATTACACCGCCTTCTCCGGCACCATCGACCCGTACGAAACGCCCGACTTCGTCTTTCTTGGCGATGACACCACGTCGGCGCGAGCGGTCGTCTGGATTCGCCGTGTGGTTCTCGTGCCGGCGCCGATCCTGCGCGTTTCCGCCGACGGCACGGTGACCTGGGCGGGCGTAGCCGGCGTTCCCTACACCATCGAGACCAGCGCCGATCTGGCAGTCTGGACTCGATTGGCGTCAGTCACCTCAACCACAGGCCTTTGCACGCACGCCGTGGCCCCAGGCACTAACGCGCGTTTCTTGCGTGTGGCGGGGCCATGAGCGCTGGCGAATGGATCGTGTCAATGGGTTCAGGCGGACCGGGCGATGGAACGTACGGAGCGGACTGAACGTTGAGGCGATCCGCTCTCAATCCGAGGCGGACGCCGCGCTGTCCGGCTGCTGGCCCAGGAACCGAAGGGCGGCGGATGCGGCCTGGCTCTCGGCTTCCTTCTTGCTTTTGCCGATGCCGCGACCCAATTCCACGCCCCGGTGATAGACCGCGCACTCGAACACCATGTTGTGGTCCGGGCCCGAGGTGTGTTCGATGCGGTATTGCGGCGGTGTCTCGGCGCCAGTCTGGAGCATTTCCTGAAGTTCGCCCTTTGGGTTGTCGGCGTGCAGCGGACCGGAGAGCATGTCGAGCGTGGGTGCGAGGCGTCGCAGGACGAACTCCTCCGCGACGGCGTAGCCTCCATCGATGAAGAGCGCGCCCAGCAGGGCTTCGAAGGCGTCCGCCAAGGTCGAGATCCGCTCGCGCCCCGCATGCAGTTCCTCGCCGCGTCCCAGTGTCAGGTATCGGCCCAGCTCCATGTGTCGGCCCTGCTCCGCCAGAGAACGACGGTTGACCAGCCGGGCGCGGGCTTTGGTCAGGTCGCCTTCGGCGGCATTCGGGTGCCGGACATAGAGGGCGTGGCTGAGAACCAGTTGAAGCACGGCATCGCCGAGGAATTCTAAGCGTTGGTTGGTGTCGTTGGTTTGATCCGGTTCGTAGGCGACGGACGGATGCGTGAGGGCAGTGCGCAGCAACCGTTCATCCCGAAACGTGTATTGAATCTCGTCCTGCAATCGGGCCAGATCACTCATGGTTGGGAGGCTCGGCCGGGCTCGAGGCCGGGCTTTCGCTTGGGGCAACGGGCTCGTCCCGGGGCGGCTCGGGCGCGGTGGGCGGCGGTGGTTCCAGTCCGTGCTCGAGCAGGCGGGCGACGCCGCGCTGGACGCCCTCCAATTGGTCGAGCTGGAGGTTGGGGTCGGAGATGGTGAACACCTCGCCTGTCTTTGAATGTTCGTAGATGAGAAGGCGACGGTCCTGTTCGGTCGTCTGGCTCTTCATCTTGAGGAGGCGTTTGCGTTCGAGCATGGCAGCCAGGATGAAGCAGGCCGGGGCGTGCTCGGGCGCATTGAGTTCGAGGAGCTTGCGCAGGAGGGTTTCAGCGGTTTCCCGGCGGATGGGCTCGGGCGTCGGTTGCGGGGCCGAGTACAGGCTTTTCCAGCACGAGACAAAGCCGCGCTGATGGTTGGCGCCTTCGGCGTAGTGCTCGGCCCAGCACGACTCACAAACGTCGACGCGGAGGTAGGCGTTGCGTTCGTCCCGCAAGAGGGTGTGCAGCCTTTCCTTATTGCGGAATGTGCGGCCACACGCTTGGCACTGATGCGATCGGGCCTGGATGCTCCATTCCATGAGAGTGTGGCGGGACGCGGCGTTAATGCTGCGTCATCCAGAACAGGGCAGCCATCGCGGCGAGCCCGGCGAGGACGGCGAGCATGATTTTGATCCAGCTCTTCGGGAAGTGTCCGGCGATGGCGCCGGTATAGCCGTTGACCATGACCTGAAACACCCTGGCTCCGTAGGTGTAGGTCAGGAGCCAGAGTGGAACCAGGATGTGTTTGAAGGTCTGGCTCGAGTAGTCGGCGCGGACCTCGAGGTTGCGATGCGTATCGCCGGGGACCTGGGCGGCACAGAGCTGCCGGACAGCCGTATCCATGCGTTCGCGGGCCTGTTGGGCGGCGGCGACGAGGTCGATCTGGTAGCGCTCGACCACCCAGCCCGAGAGGAACCCGGCGTCATAACGGACCAGTTCTTTCGTGGGAAAGGGCTCGATCCGGCGGAGCAGGTCGGCCTGGACGCCGCGCGAGGCCCCGACAAGCTCGTCGTCGAAGAAGTGGTCGAGGGCCCCCGCGCTGGTCTGCCACCGGATCTTGCGGACTTGCCGTATCTTCATCTGGCCGTTCGCATCGCGATAGCTTTCGGCCACGTAGTAGTAATAACCGGATTCCGCCGTCCAGTCCGCGTGCACCTGGGCGTCGAAGGTCCAATATGGGATGTAGAGTCCCTTGACCGTGTCGGTGAGGGCGCCGGACTTGAGCCTGTTGGGGGCGAACCACCGGTTCCCGTACCATATCCGGACGCTCTCGCGCACCTGGGCTTCGCTGACCTTCACGGGCAGGAGCCCCTCGGGCCGGAATGACTCCTTGATCTCCTGGTAGGGGACCAGGGCCGAAGATCCGCAGAAGTCGCAGCGCTGGCCGACACGCTCGGGATCGAACACCGAGATGGCCTGGCAACTCTGACAGCGAACGCTGGTCTTGGGCGCCTCCCACCCGCGGCGATCCTGCGGAATCGCCCGCAGGGCGGTTGCAAGGTCGTTTTCCCGAATCACCTCCTCGCCGGAGGGCGATACGTCGATTTTTGCCGGCGAGGCCGTGCCGCAAAATGCGCAGATCAAGGCCTGCTTGGCCGGATTCCATACGGCCTCTCCCCCGCAGGCCGGACAGGAGAACTTCGATCGGGCCTCTGCCTCAACCATGGTGCGAATCCCCCAAGCGTGGAGTGGTCTGAGGCGCGCCTTCCTAAGACTTCAGGAACTCGTCGACGGCAGCACGGGGGATGCGCCAGGTGGCGCCGATCTTCTTGCCCTTCAGAGACCCCTCGCCCAGCGCGGTGAGGACGTCGGCCTCGCTGACCCCGAGCAACGTGGCGGCGTCGGCCGGGCTGAGCAGATCGGGCAGGGGCGCGCCGACCGCAGGCGTCGCAGGGGCTCCGGCTCCGGGGATGGCGGGCGTGGTTTGGGCCATGACACCACCGGTTTGCTGCATCATCTGCTGGGCCATGGCCATTCCGACCGCGAATTGTGCGGCCATGCTGCCGGCGCCACCGCCGCCTTCGCCTTTGGCCATGCCTTCGGCCATCTGGAGCTTGACGTAGTCGTTGAGGTTGCCGATGGCGGCCATGCTCGACCGTTTGTCGATGGCCTGTTCCACCTCGGGCGGGACCGAGACGTTCTCGACGATGAAACTGGGCATCTCGAGTCCGTACTTCTCGGCGAGAACGGGGTTGATGAGGGGCAGGAGGGCCTCGCCCAGCTCGGAGTAGCGCGTGGCCACATCGAGCACGGGCACCTTGGCGCTCGCCAGGGCGTCGGAGAACACGCTCACCAGCCGCGAACGCATGGCGTCGGAGAATTCATCCAACCGGAAGTGCGCGTCGGTGCCGGCTACCTCCTTGAGGAACAACTTGGGCTCGATCACCCGGAAATCGTAGGTGCCGAACGCGCGCACGCGCACGATGCCGAAATCGGCGTCACGCATCATGACCGGATTGGATGTGCCCCACTTGTTGCCGGTGAAGAGGCGGGTCGTGACGAAGTAGACGTCGGCCTTGAATGGAGACTCGAAGCCGTATTTCCAGCCCTTGAGCGTCGATAGAACGGGGAGGTTGTCCGTGGTGAGGGAGTGTTTCCCCGGCCCGAATGTATCTCCGAACTGGCCCAGATAGACAAACTGAGCCACCTGGGACTCCCGCACGATGAGTTGCGCCCCGCGCTTGATTTCCTTGTCCTCGTCCGGGAACCGCCAGGAAACCGTGTCGCGCGAATCATCCTGCCACTGGATGATGTCAAGCAGTTGCGTCTTCAGATAATCCATGAGTCCCATTGTGAATCCTTTCGATCGTCCGCCATAAACCGATTCGCCAAATTCATAGCCGGAACGCGCGGCATGAGAAGTAAAATATCCTCAGGTTTGTGTAAGGGTCCGTGCATGATGGTCAAGGGGCTGCGCGGGAGAGAGGCGGGCAGGCCATAAGCGGCCCGCCCGCCCGATGACGTGCCGTCAACTCAGCGCACGTCGGCTGTCTTCGCCGCGGCCGAACGCGGCTTGCGTTTCGGGGTTGTGGCCTTCTGCTCTTCCTCCGTCTTCGGCCCGAAGCGCACCTTCAGCACGACGACGGTGCCGTTGCTCTGCTTCTCGACAAGGCCGCCGACCTCGTCGCCGACGACCGCCTCGGCCAGCGTTGCCGGCTTGCCCTGCCGTATGATCTCGGTCTGCGCCGTGGTCTTGAAGACCCGATCCTTCTCGGCGCCGGCCAGCGTGAACGTGTGGCCAGAGGCGTCGACGGCCTTGAGTTTGCCGCGGATCGGGTACCGACTCGTCTTGGCGGTCGCAGCGGGGGCCGTGCCGCCGGCGCCGTCCTTCATTTGGGCTGCGGGAACCCCGGTTTGGCGGTCGGCAGCCCGAGCCGCCGGGGTGAGATCGAACCACTGGACGCCCAGCACCGCGAGTGTGGCCGCGACGCCGGCGATCAGTTTGTTCGTGAGTGATGCACGCATGGTTTCCTCCTTGTTGGGTTGGACGACGGATTGGCGGCCGGACAAGCCAGGCCGGGGAACGACGCGATCGGTTCACCGGGGCTTGGATTCCGAGGCGCGACATGGGCGCTCGAGATCGTAAACGCAATTCGTCCTGCCATTTGGGTGAACCATCCCTCCTCCAACTTGCCGCAGAAGATAATCGTCCTTTGGAGAAATGCAAGCGGCCCCCCGTTCCTTTTCTCTGTCGCCACCCTCGCCGCCACCTTTGTCGCTCGACACGCCGGCAACGTTTTACCGGAGGGGGCAAGGTCATCTACGCACGAGTGATGACCGTCCATGGTTTGTGTGCTTGACCCCGCCGCGTGCCTCTCTGCGTTGGGGCGCGGTCTTGCCACAGCCCGGAAATCCGGATTCTCGTCCCGGCATCAGGTTTCCGGGCTAGCGCGCGGCAATCCGATAGAACGAAGCGGTCGCGCCGGCTTCGATGACGACACCCATGTCAGGGGTGGGAGCATCCATGTCGACCCAGGTTCCCGGCAGCGCGTTAGGGCTGGTCTGGAGCTGGTAGAATCCCCCGCCGCCGATCCACGCCAGGCGCAAGTGTGCCGCGTCCCGAGCAATTGCCAATTCGATCGGACGCAGTCTGACTGTGATTCCCTCGGGCGAAGGTCTGCCAAGGGCTTCAACTTCGGCGGCGCTGAGCGGGCGATCGGCCATGAAGAACGCGCTCAAACAGACCGGATGAGTGTACACGCCGGATGTATCGCCTTCGTTGAAGAGGAGGAGGTCTGGCCCGGGATCGACGTTCGAGTAGAGGGAATGGCGGCCGTCCAAGGCCGCGCTCCCGGTGAAAACCGGTCGGCCATCGACATACCACCGCGCGGTGCCCAGGGCGAAGTCGGCCACAAAGGCCAGTCGATGCCAGGTGTCCGGGCGAACGGTACCGGCTGCGGAATATCCAAGGGCGCCGATGCCGACGCGTCCGGACGGATCGATGTAGAAGTCGGCGTCATTGGCGTTTTGGGGGTTGGTGTTGAAGAGCGGGGTCCAACCGAGCGGGCTTGGAATCAGGAGATCCCAGATCAATGTGAACTGGTTGAGATAGATGCCGCCGCCATTGGGGCCGCTTTGTTCAAACGAAACGCGATAGCCGTTGCTGGCGCCGGCAAAGGCGGGAGCATAGAGATACCTCGTCGGCTGCCCGTTCATCAGCGGGACGGTTTCATCATCGGCAACGCCGAACCTGGTCAGGGCGGCGGTGGCAGCGTCGGCGTACGCAAGCACACCCTGGCCGACCGAGGGGGCGAGGTTGCCATCGATGAAGCGCCACTCGTAATAGTGAATCGGCTGGGTGGTGAACGACCACACATCGCCCGTGACGATTCCTGAAGCGGTGTGTTCATCGATGCGCCAAGAGTAGGTGGCGCCCGGTTCGAGCGTTCCCGGGATGAAGGTGGCGGTCGTCTGATTTGTGAGGAGGGCAATCGCTTGCGTTGGGCCGAAGTAGACATCGTGGGTCAGCGCTCCAGTGCCCGGCAGCCACGTCAAGGTGGGGTTGCACGCGACATCGGTCAGACCATCGTTCGGCCACGGCAGCGTGGCCTTTGGCGAGGGCTCGGGCGGGGTCAGTCTGAATGCGGCGAGAACGGCCCGATGATCCGACGGCCAGGGCGCGGCGCTGTTGCGGTCGTCCAGTTCGAAAGCCTCGAGCAGCGCGATCCCGTCGCCGTCCGAGTAATAGACGAAGTCGATCCGATCGAATGCGTCGTTGGGTTCCTGGGCGGCGATGGGCGTCCAGGTGATCCCGTGATCGTCGAAGGCGAATGCGGGCGGGTATGTTCGGAGGTCCGGGTGCGCGTCACGGTAGGCATCTCGAAGGCCGGCTGCCAGGGGCGCTTTCGAGGTGGGCCAGGGGAAGTCAGCGTAATCCAGGTGCGAAGGCGCGTTGAAATCGCCGGTCAAGAAACAGGGGGCCGGCCCGGCCAGGTAGGGCGCCATCACCTTGAGGAGTTGGTTGAGGGGTGGCATGCGCGTCTGCTCCTCCTGCGCGATCACGAAAGACTGAGTCTGTCCTTCGCGCATGCTGTAAGGACCGTAGGGGTAAGCGGGCAGGTGGCAATTGAACAGGTACACCAACTGACCGGGAGCCAGTTCAATGCTCACCCCGGAGCCGCCGCCCGACGGGATCGAGGCCCGGATGGGGTATCGGCTTACGATCGAGGTGTCCGCGGCGCCAAAGGCATGCCATCCGAGGCTGGTGGCGATAGCTTGGGCCGTTGCGGCGTTGCACTCTTGTAGCCCGACCAGGTCGGCGTCCGAGTTCCGAATGGCGTCGATGCATCGAGCCAGGCTAAGTCCGCCCTGGACCCAGATGTTGAAGCTCATCACCTTGAGTTCTGTGACGGAGGCAGCGCTCAACTGCCAAACCAAACTGAGCCCTGCCAACCATGGCAACGAAACGCGCGACGGACGGCCCGACGACCGGGCTGGGCGTTGGCGTGGGCGGCTCGGAGGCAACAATGGCCAAATCATGTTGCACTATGCGCAGAGGAGCCGGACCTGTGCAAGGGCGAGAATCCGGACATCGGATCGCGCGCAGCGTTCTACCACCCCATTGCGTCCAGATCAACAGTGCTTCGTGCTGGTGGCTCAATAACCCAGCCGCCCGCCGCGAAACGTACCCTTCCGAAGTGCACAAGGCAGGTGAAGCTTCGCTCGGATGACAACCCGGCCACTCACTCCCGCAGCATCGAACTGGCGTTGCGCAGATACATCATCGACCAGAGCGGGCGGGCGTATGTGACGTGCGAGAATCTCGACTTGCGCTACGGGGCCGCCCACGGCATCGGCGGGGGCAATTCTCCGGCTGAGCGGACGCGATTGGACCGCGGCGCTGGCGATGGATCACAACCGCTGGTATCAGCCGCGCGGGCCGGTGCTGCTCTGGGGCCAGCAGAATGTCGGCGCAGACGACTTCGCCGTTTTTATGCACGCACGCGGCTTCGACCGTCACTCTCAACGGATCCTTGAAATCCCAAACGTATTGCGATCACTTTCCGTTTGAACGCCGATCCCTCAGGCCTTTCAAGGATTGAGCTGTTGCACAGTTGGCACATTTGACACTCCAAGTGCTGGGTCGTTCAACGGGGATGATGTCAACTTCACGGTTCACATGCCTGCGCCACGATTCCGATCTCAGACTCCAGACCTCCTGACATAGGGCCTGCAAGAAATGTCCGCTTTTCTTCTCAGGACGGGGGTATGGATGGCATAGCGCAGACGCAGGCGGGAGCCCGGGAACGCGGTGTCGAGTGCGTTGAGTTGCTCGCAGAGGGCCGCGATGGCTGGGCTGCGATGCGGTGAGCTCTATCGCCGGATCTGCTCGAACGGCCTCGTCTTGAGCGAGGGCAGCTTCACGGCGATCCGGTTCCGGCATGCCGGCCTCGACCCTGAGGAAGTGGTCGGAGCCAGCATGCTGCTGATCGAGTTCATGCCCAGGGTGGGCGTGCTCGTGCAGAAGCTGCGGAGCCGGGTGCTGCATGTGCGCGAATCGATGCGGAAACGCTGTTGAAGGCGCGTCGCTCGGAAGACGAGGGCACGGATGTTTGGAACACGATGAACCGACTTTGCCTCCCGGAGCGCACCATCAAAGTCACGTACCGCAAGCTGCGTTGCGCGGGCACCCGACTGGCCCCGATCACGGACAACCTGCTCGCGTGGCTGACCCCGCTGGCAAAGAAGAGTGGGTCCGTCTGGCCCATAGTAGGCAACTGGCGCGAACGGGCACGCAGCATTTCGGACGCACAGAAAGAGACGGCGGAGCGTGCTGGGTTCCCGTCCTGGATGTTCCGTTAAGGCACACCGAGATCAGTCGCTCGTCGAGCAATTGTCGCCCGTCGAGCAATTGTCTTGACGCGAGGGGGGTAGCGTATCAAGCGACCAAGCAATACAACGACCGATCTCACCCTGAACCAAGCCATCGCTGGGCTGTGTCCTTTATGAGACTCGCAGTTCTCTCTGCCTCGCTGGCCGCCACGCTTATGCACCCTGGCCTCGCCGTGGCGCAGGAACCGGTGCGACTCCTCACGCAACCCCAAGCGGAGGTGGTCGAGATGGACCCCCATCATCGGGTGTGGAGCCGGACCGAATTGGTCCCGGACGGGATGGGGGGATGGCGCGCCGAGGAACGACGGGTGACGGAGCTGGCCACCGGTTTGGGACGATGGGATGAAGGCCAGCGGGCCTACGTTGGTGCCAGGGCGGCGTTCGAGGTCACCGAGAGCGGGCACGTCATCGCCCGAGAGACGGCGCATCAACTGATCCTGCCGCCCGATCTGAGCGAGAGCGCAGTGGACATGCTGGCGCCCGACGGCGCGCGCCTGCGGTGGCAACTGATTGGGCTGGCGATGATCGACCGCGCCAGCGGGCAGAGCGTGCTGCTGGGTGAAGCGCAACCTTCGGCTGTGGAGTGGCTTGGTGAACAGGAGGTCCTGTATCCGAATGCCCTGAGCGGAATCGCCGCCGACGTGCGCTACCGGCTGACGTTGGATGGCCTGGAACAGGACCTGATCTGAATCACGTTGCCTATGGCCCTCGGACGCGCAAAGTACATCGTCGTAGTAGTCTGCCTCAGCGCTGCCTTGCTTGCAGGACTCACGTCTTTGCAAGAAGAGAGAATCACAGGGTTGCTTTGTACAACGGTGCGGGTGTGCTTGCTTCATTGGTCTCTGACTGGGAGCGACAAGGCAAGCCGACAAACATGGCGTTGATGATTCTCCCGTCGAATTACGGCTCCTCCTACGAGCCGTTTGTGTTTACTAGTACGATCCAGATCGAGGGGACCAACCACCGGTGCTTGTTCGGTTTGCGGAGCGCTCGATTTGCCCGCGATGGTGTGCTCGCCATTACTCCAGAGAAGGTAGTTTTGTGGATCGGAACCGGGGACGAGGAAGTGCTTGATCTCGGCCGTTGAGATACATCCGTCAGTCAAAGTAGTAATGGGTGACCGGCCCACGACCACGTCCCAAGACGCCCCCCCTGGGTCAGTTGCCCGGCGTGGTGTACCCGGTCAGCCCGGCGCTGACGCTGCAGTACGATGTGCTCGGCCGCTTGACCAATTTGGTGGACGGCGTCGGCCAGACCCGTTACAGTTACGCAAACAACCGGTTGGCCAGTGAAGATGGTCCCTGGGCCGAAGACACCGTGAGCTACAGATACCAGTACGCCGGGCCGCGAGGCGGGTTGACGTTGCTTCAGCCCAACGCATCGCCCTGGACGCAGTCGTACGGCTACGACGCCGCGGAGCGGTTGACGAGCGTTGTGTCGCCTGGCGGCGCGTTCGGCTACGCTTACGACAGCACGCGGGTGGCGTTGCCGGGCACGTTGACCTTGCCCAACGGGGCGACCATCGCGACGAGCTACGATTTCATGGCCCGGCTGACCAACACCACGTTGCGCTCGTCGCAGTCGGCGGTCCTGAACCACCACGGCTACGGCTACAACGCGGCCAGCCAGCGGACGAGCGTGACGAACCTGGCGGGCAACACGGTGGCGTACAGGTACGACCGGAGCGGTCAGTTAACCCAGGCCAGCGGCAAGGAAGCGAACGGAACGACCCGCCTGAACGAGCAGTTCGGCTACGGGTACGATGACGAGAACCAGTTGATCACGGTGATCGTGACCAACGGGGTGAACAACTCGACGCTGAGCAGGTTCGCGTACGACGGATTTGGCCGGCGTCGGGTGAGGACGGAGTGCGTGTGGCAGAACGGCGGTTGGGCAACCAACGCCCTGGTGCGGTACGTGTACGACGGGATGGTCGTGCTCCAGGAACGGGACGGGAACAACCTGCCGACGGCCACGTACACCCGGGGTCGTGACCTGAGCGGCGGCCTCCAAGGTGCCGGTGGCATCGGCGGCCTGCTGGCCCTCACTCTTCACTCTTCACTCCCCACTCCTCACTTCTTCTACCACGCCGATGGGAACGGGAACGTCACCTGCCTGATCAACGAGAAGCACGCGGTGGTGGCGCGGTACGTGTACGAGCCGTTCGGGAACGTCGTGTCGATGTCCGGGCCGCTGGCCGAGGTGAACCTGTACCGCTTCTCGAGCAAGGAGGCGCATCCCGTCACCGGTCTGGTGTACTACGGCTTCAGGTTTTACGATCCGAATCTGCAGAGGTGGGTGAATCGGGATCCGATTGAGGAAGATAGTGGGGGCAACCTGTACGAGTTCTGTTATGGTGCCCCTGTCGTATGGGCAGATCCCGACGGCCTCGCTGCAAGCGATTTCAGTTTGTGTGTCGCGGCCTGTTGGCTGGGCTTCAAGAGCGTTGCTGAGCTTACGGACACGTACTGGGCGTGGAAAGACCCGAGCAGACTCCCTCGCCATGTCCGGCGGCAGATCGAGCTTGAAGTGCGACATGAGCTTACTGGAAGCTGGGCGAAGCCCACCCAGGAAGCCATCGACGAGCTGATCAAGTGCAGGGCAAAGGCAAAGCTCAGAAAGGAGGTTACAAAGCGCGCCGCTCTCAAAGGCGTGAAGACGCTGGGACCAAACATAGTGCCTGGGGTTGGCAGCATTATCAGTGTAGCAATGAACGTCCAAGAGGCAGGGAAGGCAGCTTGGTGCGCCTTCAAGTGCGCCCGAGGGCGCTTTCCCCTCAGGTAAGAAGGATGCCCACTAGCAACAAAGACCTCGTTCGAGGAAACCGGCGGCTTGCTTTCTTCCTGACGATGGTGTGCTGTGCGACGATGTACACTGGTATACATGTGACTGCCTTCAGTCTGCTGTACTCAGGCACGGACCGGGTCCCGTCAACCCTGCCGCCGATACTATCCTTGAAGTGTTTGACTCAGCACTGGCATTCGACGGCAGGTAGGCTGATCATACTTGTGAACGTAGCCTTCGTGCTCCTGGCGTTCTCGGCTTGGGTCTGGGTTCAGCGATTTCGCACGGGAGCATCACGACCCACTGGCAGATGAGCGAGATTCAGGCTTCCCGCCACCCCGATTCGCGCAGCGGGTTGACGTTGCTCCAGCCCAATGCGTCGCCCTGGACGCAGTCCTACGGCTACGACGCCGCGGAGCGGTTGACGAGCGTCGCGTCGCCTGCCGGCGCGTTCAGCTACGCCTACGACAGCAGGCGGGTGGCGTTGTCGGGGACGTTGTCGCTGCCCAACGGGGCGACTATTGCGACGAGCTACGATTTCATGGCCCGATTGACCAACACCACGTTGCGCTCCTCGCAGCAGGCGGTTCTGAACCATCACGGTTACGGCTGCAACGCCGCCAGCCAGCGGACGAGCGTGATGAATCTGGCCGGCAACACGGTCGCGTACGCGTATGACCGGGCCGGCCAACTGATCCAGGCCAGCGGCAAGGAAGCGAACGGAACGACCCGCCTGAACGAGCAGTTCGGCTACGGCTACGACGACGAGAATCAGTTGATCACGGTGATCGTGACCAACGGGGTGAGCAACTCGACCCTGAGCAAGTTCGCGTACGACGGTTTTGGCCGTCATCGGGTGCGGACGGAGTGCGTGTGGCAGAACGGCGGTTGGGCGACCAACGCCCTGGTGCGGTACGTATACGACGGGATGGTCGTGCTCCAGGAACGGGATGCGAACAACCTACCGACGGTGACGTACACCCGAGGCCGTGATCTCAGCGGCAGCCTGCAGGGCGCCGGCGGCATCGGGGGTCTGCTGGCCCTCACTCTTCACTCTTCACTCCCCACTCCTCACTTCTTCTACCACGCCGATGGGAACGGGAACGTCACCTGCCTGATCAACGAGAAGCAAGCGGTGGTGGCGCGGTACGTGTACGAGCCGTTCGGAAACGTCCTGTCGATGTCCGGGCCGCTGGTCGAGGTGAACCTGTACCGCTTCTCGAGCAAGGAGGCGCATCCGGTCACCGGTTTGGTGTACTACGGGTTCAGGTTCTATGATCCGAATCTGCAGAGGTGGCCAAATCGGGATCCGATTGGCGAATTTGCTGACCGCAACCTCTATCGGTTCAACTACAACAACCCCGTCAACTTCGTTGACCCGAACGGGCTTTGGGGAATCCAGTTCGGCGACTTCAATATCGGCATCGGCAATCCGACGCTCGCGTTCGACAACGACTCTTGGACTTGGCGAATGGTGCGGCTGCAACTGCGGATGGGTTGATTCCGTTCGGCGATCCGTTTGCGGATCTTTACCAGAATGGCGACATCTGGTCGGATGACAACGAAGGCTTGTCCGACTACGAGCGTAGCCTCTATGAGAAAAGCAAGACCGGCGGCAAGGTCGCTCAAGTTTGCCTGACGGCAGCGGCCGGAACTGGTCTGTGGAACGCTCTACGGCTTCCTACGATGTCGATTGGCGGCGCAATGCCTCCTGCGGGTGGTTACACTCCGCACTTCTTTTGGAGCGTCACTACGCGAGCTGGAACGACGACGATGCACACGCTCGGTCGAAGCACGACAGTGGGTGCGGAATTCTGGGGAGGGTATCTCGGCGGCCCTACTTCGATAACTAGGATTCCAATCTTGTTTCCAGGCGCGGCCGCAAGAGCAGGAGTCGCCTCTCCCAATTGCCTAACAGGCATGTGCGGCGCTCTGCGGCGAGGCATAATCGGATTCTGGTCTATGGCGCTGCCTGTTTACATTTCGGACGAGAGCGTGATGCCTCAATTGATGGCTGCCATGAAACAGGTGGGACTGAACTTGCACCAAGTTGCTGATGGCAGAAATACAGCCGAGGGAACTGAACAAGATTGGAAGTGCTCCGATGAAGCAGGCGATCTGTTCGCCTTGGGCACTTGCGAAGTCAATGAAAAGAACGGTCTGCGCTTGAGGGCTGGCACGTTTTGCTTAATCCCCGGTCCGGGCGCACGAGGTCGTAAGCACAAAGAAATAGCTGAAGCCTACAAGAGTTTTGAACGTGTGCTCGCAGCACTGGGCGTTCAGCAAATGCCGCGCAAGTAAAGTTCCCAGCTGTCCCGCACAAAAGGTGAGAAGGAATCTGGCGGCGCTCAGACCGCGCCGGAGCGAGTCGGCCACCCGCGCCTGCCGCACAGCCCTGCACGGTCTTTTCATTTGGAGCGGTGCTTGACGAGTATCTGGAAAGGGATTTGGGGATTGTTCTGGCAGCGCTCCTGCAGGGCGGGCCAAGAAGCCTCGGGGTGAAGGTCCGCCTTGAGCGCGATCAGGCAGATGCGCAGGGCCGAGAGGTTGCAGTTGAGGTTGTAGTTTTTGGAGCGGGTTTTGTCTTCGCGCATGCAGGTGTCACGCACCCAGTGGTTGCGGCTTTCGCTGCCGCCCCAGTGGCCGCGGGCCAGTTCTGCAAAGCGGCGGGCGCAGCCCGGGGCCGGCAGAAGGCTGGTGGTGTAGAAGGCGACGGTGGGCTCTTCGCTTTGATCGAAGGTGGTGGTGCGCTCAATCACGACCAGAGCGCGCGCTGCGGGCAGCCCGGCCTCCAGCGGTTCGAAGGGATAGACTCTTATCCGGCGCTGGTCGCAGCGTCCATGGCCGATGTCCGGCTCTTGGACATGGGCAAAAGGGGGGTTGATTTGGCCTTTTGCACAGCGGCCTTGTAAGCGTGACGGTTTTCATCTTTGAGTTGGAAGAAGTAGTCGCCGCCGCCCTTGAGCACCGCCTGAGCCTGCGGTTTGTTGTTGTTAAGGGCGTCGCCGGTAACGATGGCATTTTGGAGGTTGGTGGTCGCGTAGAGCCGGAGGGCGACGGTGTGCTCGCCTTCACGTTTGTAGTCGTCTTTGCTTTGCTGCTGGTCGTCTTGGGTCTTCTGTTTGGCAAATCCCATGGCGACGGGGGCGCCGCTCTGGTGGTCACTCAGGCACAGGCTCAGGGCGCGATCGCGAATCCATTTGCCGTCCAGGGCCAGGGCGCGGGGAAGGGTGCCGAGGTTGGCCTGGAGCCAACGATTGAGGCAGTCGGCCAGTTGGTGAGGATCGATTCGGATGAGCAGGTTGCGCAGGGCGGAGTAGCTGGGGACTTTGCGAAAAGAGGTGCCTTTTTTGCGCGGAAAGCCAAGCCAAGCGCGTTGGGCCTGGGTGAGGAACTGGGCGTATCGCTGAATGGCGGCGACGTTGTCACGGCCGGCAAACAGGGCCATGGCGATGAACACCAGCAGTGACCAACACGGATAGGTGCGGTTGGCACGACGCGGGTCGGGGAAGTCCTTCCTCAGGAACTGGCCCAAGGATTGAATCTGGCCCTTGTTCAAGGGCAAATCGCGTTCGGGGGTATCGGAGTTGAGGGCTTTGCGGTAGGCGGGGGGCAGGTCCACCGCGGTGAGGATGCGTCGGGTATTGCGATTGAGCGTCTTCAACCAGAGCTTTTTGGGACGGTCGTGCTTGCGGTAGAAGTCGATGCGGTGGCGGGCGAAGCCTTTGGTCTGGCCGCAGGCAATCCAGTTGGAAACCTTGTAGCAAGTCCCATGGTATTGTTCGATGTCCGAGAAGGTCTCGGCCAGCAGCGGCTTGTAGCCGTGGGCCTGCTGCCAGTGCTCGGGCAAGGCCTTGATGGCCAAAGCCAGCGACCTGGAGGCCAAGTTGGGCATGCGTGTTTTGCCCAGGACCAGGAAGCGGCGGTTTAGCACCACCAGGCCCAAGCGTTGGGCTTTTTGCTGGGGGGTCCAGCCGATCCATTCTTCTCGGTCAGCGAGCTTCCATGTCGCCGGCCCCCAATCGAGCAGAGCCACCCATTGACCTGCGTATTCGACGGCCTGGAGCAACTGGCGTCCCTGAGGCACGTCGCCCAGATAGTGTTCGCGGTCGAGCAGTTCGCCCGCCCGTTGGTATTCCTCCGGTTCCAGAGCCCGAACCTTTAGATTCTTGAGAAAGGAAACGGGCGGATCGGCACTGAACAGTTGGTGGTTTGTCGAGATCATCGCACGCCTACTACGCACCAAACCACGCCAATTGACAAGCGTTATTTCTAACCTCAACAACAGCAACCCTTCAGGAATTTAAATGAAATAACCGTGCTCCTCCACCTTCGGCTTCGCAACTCTCACTGGACGAACTGGTCGAACTGGAGCTGGCCCGAAACGCAGAAACCCCGCCGCCCGCCGGCTGGATCGGCGCGCTGAACGCCCCCTCGACACCGCCACCAGCATCACCGCCCTCATCGGCCGGACAACTGCTCGGACTGGAGGAACTGCTCGTGCTCGAAGACGACGCGTAGTAGTAATTGGGGTAGGCCATAGATTTTGGTTTCCTTCGGCCGGATAGACGGCCAGTTCCCTCCTCCCTCCCTCAGCCGGAAGCACACCGCAGCCCACAGGACGCTTCCATTGCGCCCGCCACAAACCGGCCGGAATGACGCAATTGACTTTTCAAGTTTAGGCGCAACAACTTAACCTGCACGCGCCCCTTGGCAAGTGACGTTTTGATGACCTTGATGACGCTGATGACGCTGAAGCCGTCGAGGCGCCCTGCAGACAGTTCAAGTCGCGCGCAAAGCTCCCCCGCAGCGATCCCATTCTTCAGCAGGATGGCTTGGGATCGAAGGCTTCCAACACGGTCTGCCAGGGCAGCAGCACACACGGAATCCGCGCCGGAAAGGGATGCACACCTCCAAGCGCCAACAGCTCTCCCTGGCAGAGGCTGCTCGTCCTTCCCTGTGTTGCCATTGCCTCAACCGCCCTGCCCAACTCACACACGCCTTGCCAGGTCAACCCCTGAGCCGCTTCAGACAACAACGACGCTGACGCACGGCACAGCGCACAGCCGAAGGATTCAAATGACACCTCCCGCACTATGCCGTCCTCGACCCGAAGAAACACCGTGATGCAGTCTCCACAGAGGGGATTCTTGCTCGAAGCGCGGAAGTTCGCGCTCAAGAGACGACGGCAGTTGCGCGGCTGATTCGCATGGTCGCGGATAACGGGTGAGTACAGCTTGGCGATATCCTCGGTCATCGTGTTTCCCAGATTAGTCTGAAACTGTGGCCCCATAGCGCCGCCGAAAGTACTCCCGAACCGATACCCCATCCACTTTGGCTTCGCGTCGCTTCTGCTGCCGCTCCGCATGATTAATCCGGTAATAGCAGACCGGTGCCGTCGTGGTCGCGAACGCAGACAAGCCGTAGCGCTCATGCAAGCGAAACCATAGATCCCAATCTTCCTCCTGATCGATCCGCTCGTCGAACAACCCCACTTCCAGAAGAGCCAGCCGACGGACAAACACCGCACTCGGCAGCATCGGAATAGCCTCTTTGATTCGCAGGAGGCTGGCATCCGTATCGCAAAGGTAATCGTGGTACCGGTAGTCTACGATCCGGTGGCACCCGCCAGCGACGACTTTGACTTCGTCCGTAATCAGAGGTTGTGCACGTCGCACAAGATCGAGCGCAAACGGCGACAGGACATCGTCAGCGTCCAGGAACTTGATCCACACGGCCCGCGAGCGACGGATGCCCAAGTTACGACAGTAAGACACGCCCCGCTTGACCGGGTTCCTGAACCAGAGCACCCGCTCCTTGAATAACCAGACAGGGGAGCTTGGGCACAGGTCCGTGGAGGCATCGTCCACAACGATGATCTCATCCTGCGGTCCAACCTGCCAAACCGCGCTGGCCAAGGCACGGTACAAATATTCCGCCTGGTTGTGCACGGGAATCAGGATGCAGATCGTGGGCTGTCTTGGAGTCGTTTGTTCCTGATCAAATTGAAACACTAAAAGCAAGCATTGATCCTTATGCGCCGTTCACGGCGTATTTCGACAAGCCGCATCAGAAACCATCGGGCAATTTGGGAAGACACCAGCTCTGGGGCAATATGTATATGCGCGGGTGCATTTAGCATTCAGAATACGCAGCGCTCTCGCGGTTATGACGCTAACCCGCACTCGGCTACTAGCGAGAATGGGAGAAAACACTGCAGCACATTCGTAGATCCTTCGGACTTGGTCCGGCCCATAAACACATGCACACACTACTGTGTCAGATGGATGTTATTCGTGTATCTTCGAAGCCTTTCGATCCGCTCCAACAAGCCCTTCTCGCGCTCAAATGGAGTTCGATGGGTTCGTGTAGACCCTGCTATCGTGATTTTGGCGTCAAGGTAGCTACCTCGAAGCCGTGCGGAGATGCTTTCGATTTTGATCGGTCCATCTTGATGCAGAATCTGAAAAGAGATTCACAGCCATCCCACAGGAATTGGCGAAAAAAATGGTTGGAAGCTTGACGAAAACCTGCCACACGGCAGGTCATGAAAAAACACCAAGCCCCAACCGCGGGCAAACTCACCGTTTTGCGTCAGG
>Ga0255346_1000344_pt1 | contig 80077 bp, 60 predicted proteins | sample wastewater_treat_FD_194410 | JGI IMG/M metagenome (GOLD analysis project Ga0255346, IMG submission 194410) | Wastewater microbial communities from Lulu Island WWTP, Vancouver, Canada - plant22 | ecosystem: Engineered > WWTP > Wastewater > Unclassified | place: Canada: Vancouver, British Columbia...
GTGGCAGCTATCCTTTGATTCGGACAGCGGTTTTTAGGTGTATAGAATAATAGACTTAATATATTATACAAGTGCTGTTCGAATTCGGACAGCTGTTTTTTTATTTAAAAAATTAAAAAATGAAACAGAAAAAATACCTTCTTCCTGACTCTGAGATTCCAAAGCAATGGTTTAACATGCAGGCGATTATGCCCAACAAGCCGCTGCCGATTCTAAATCCGGCAACCCGTGAGGTTCTTAAGGCGGAAGACCTCTTTCCCATATTTTCCGAAGAATGTTCAAGACAGGAATTTGACAGGGGGAACGAATGGATACCGATTCCTGAGCCCGTCCGCAAACAATATGCCTCATACAGATGTACGCCCCTTGTACGCGCTTACGAACTTGAAGAGGCGCTTGGCACTCCCGCTCATATTTATTACAAAAACGAGAGCGTTTCCCCCGCAGGCTCCCACAAACTCAATTCTGCATTAGCCCAGGCCTATTATGCAAAGATACAGGGCATTACCAACGTGACTACTGAAACGGGAGCAGGGCAGTGGGGAGGAGCTTTGGCTTATGCCGCTAAAAAATTCGGTCTCGAATGCGCCGTCTATATGGTAAAGGCAAGCTACAACCAAAAGCCTTACAGGCGCTCAATCATGCAGACTTACGGATCCGCCATCACCCCTTCTCCATCCATGTCCACCCGTGCAGGAAAGGATATTCTGACGATAAATCCGAATGATCACGGCACTCTCGGAGGTGCGATTTCCGAGGCAATAGAACTTGCTCTATCCACGCCTAATTGCAAATACACACTTGGCTCGGTATTGAATCATGTCTGCCTGCATCAGACTGTGATAGGTTTGGAGGCTGAGAAACAGATGGAAATGACCGGAGAATATCCCGATATTGTGATTGCCTGCTTCGGCGGAGGCTCTAATTTCAGCGGCATAGCATTTCCTTTCATGAGGCATAATATTCTCAATGGCAAAAAGACACGCTTTATAGCTGCAGAGCCGTCCAGCTGTCCGAAGCTGACGCGCGGTAATTTTACCTATGACTTCGCTGACGAAGCCGGCCTGACGCCCCTGCTGCCAATGTTTACGGTAGGTCATGGATTCAAACCTGCGTCCATACATGCAGGAGGGCTGCGTTACCACGGAGCCGGCGTGATAATATCGCAGCTGATGAAAGACGGCTATATTGAGGCTCAGGATTTTGTGCAGACAGAGACCTTTGAGGCAGGGGTTTTGTTCGCCCGCACCGAAGGCATTATTCCCGCACCGGAATCCTGCCACGCGATTGCATGCACCATCAAGGAGGCTCTAAAGTGCAAGGAAACAGGAGAGGAAAAGACCATTTTATTTAATCTGTCAGGGCATGGTTTGGTGGATATGAGCGCATATGATATGTATTTGGCAGGGGAGATGAGGGATTATGCTTTGAGTGATGAGGAACTTGCCGGCTATATTTCAGAAGCGGGCAAGTTGAAGAAATAGCAGGTAGCCGGTAAGTTGAAGAAATAAAAGGGCCGGCTTGATGCGGTCAAGTCAGTATTTTTCCTTAAATTTGTCATCTTGAATGAACGATTTTCCCTCAAAGACTTTGCAGATGGCTGTTGAGGCCATCAGTTCACTGCCCGGAGTGGGGGCTCGAAGCGCACTCCGTCTTGCTCTTCATCTGCTCCGCCAGCCAAAAGAGCAGATTCATCATTTTTCCGAGGCGATAGCCGCTCTTGCAGACGATATACATTATTGCAGTGTATGCAGCATGGTTTCGGATGGCGATATCTGCAGCATCTGCGCCGATTCTTCACGCGACCATTCTACGATTTGTGTAGTGGAAAGCGTTAGGGATGTCATGAGCATAGAAGCTACGGGCCAATATAAGGGTGTGTACCATGTGTTAGGGGGAATTATTTCCCCGATAGACGGCATAGGGCCTTCAGATTTGACAATCGCAAGTTTGGTGGAAAGAGTAAAGGAGGCTAAGGGAGATGTTGAGGTGATTTTGGCGCTTAGCGGTGATGTTGAAGGGGAAACCACATCTTTTTATATTTACCGGCAGATAGAGGCCTTGGGCCCCAAGGTTTCCACCCTCGCACGCGGGCTCGGCTTCGGAGATGACCTCGAATATGCTGATTCCATCACTTTGGGCCGCTCCATTCTCAACCGTCAGATTTTCAAGCCATGATTCTGGAGCCCGTTCTCCTCTCGCTTGCCCTGTGTGCGGACTGTTTTGCAGTGAGTCTCTGTTGCAGCGTAACAATAAAAAAGATTAAATGGAAGAATGCCTGCGTAATAGCATCGGCCTTTGCAATAATTCAATCGGGAATGCTTGCTGTGGGATGGGGATTGGGGGATATTCTTTTGGGAGTGGTGGGAAAGGCAGCCAATATAATCGCCTTTGCACTCCTGCTGTATGTTTCCACAAGTCTGATCTATGAGGCATTTTCGAAAAAGGTGGAGATGCGCGAGCTGAATTCTGTCAAGAAGGTGCTTTTAGCAGGCATAGCCACCAGCATTGATGCAGCAGCAGTGGGAGCCGCCAAGTCTATGGAGAATGTATCCGGAGAGTTTCTGCCGCTTTTCATAACGCTTTTTATACTTACCGCCCTGTCTGTATGTCTTGGCATTCTCGGAGGAAGCGCCCTCGGTGCCAAATACGGAAAAACCGCCAAATTATTCGGCGGCTTGGTTTTGTTGCTTATAGCCTTTTGGAAGCTATTCCGTTAGATATTTACCGTTCTTAGTCCAGTTCCACAATCCTATTATGCTGGCAATGATGCATATTGCGAATTGGATGACTAAAAAATACTTGCCGAGATTAAGATTGAGCGCTATTGCAAAAACATCTGCAACTATCCACATATACCATTGATGAATGTAAGATAGGGTAAGCCACCAGGTCCCTATAATGCTTAAGGTGGTGGTTATGGAGTCGAGGAGAGGATTGGGGTCGGCAAGAGCGCGGAGAATAAAGTATAGAAGAGGGATGCCGATGACGGCAATTATAAGGCTGATGACGGCCACTTTCCGGCTCATTCTGTTCAGGGGGATGCTTTTGTCGGAGGGGTCACGCTGTTCACGTTCTTTCTTCCAAGTTACTATCCCTACGAATCCCATCACAATATAATAGATATTCAGCACGCCCATCGCCCAGGTTTGGGAGGAGAAGAACACATAGGCGGCTGCTATGCAGCTTGGGATATATACATACCACATCAGCTTGTGGTGGAGAATCTGCAATACCAGAAATACGGCGAATGTAATCAGCGAAAAAAATTCGCAGGCTTTCAGAAATCCGGGACTTGATAAAAATGCTAATAATGTCGTAAGTATCATACTTTCAATGCAAAAGTTTGCAAAGGTAAGGAAATTTTTTTTAACTTTGCAGGCTTTTTGTATCGGTATGCCCGGTCGAAGCATAAATATAAAGTTAAACTACTAGTTTGTTTTTAAATTACAATCATGACAGAAAATCAAGAAATCAAGCAGGAAGTTCCGGTAGAAACACCAGTTACCGAAGAAACCCCTGTAGAAGCTCCCGCACAGGAGACGCCTGCAGAGGTAGCGCCTGTTGCTGAAGCGCCCGTAAAAGAAACTCCGGCAGAAACTGCAACAGTGCAAGAGGCTCCCGTAACAGAAGCTCCCGCAGAAGAAGTGCCGGTTGCTGAAACTCCCGTACAGGAGACACCTGCAGAGGTAGCACCTGTAGCGGAAGCGCCTGCAGCACCCGTAGTGGAAAAACCCAAAAGGCGGCTCAATGCATCCGTACACTCAAAAGACTTTGACTGGGATGCCTTTGAGAGCGACGACGAGTTTTACGGTGGAGCAGATCAGGAAAAAATTCAGGAAGCCTACAATGCAACTCTTTCCAAAGTTGTGGAAGGAGAGGTTGTGGAAGGCGAAGTTACTTCAGTAGGCAAGCGCGAAATAACCGTCACAATCGGCGGCAAGAGCGAAGGCGTAATCTCTACCACTGAATTCCGCTATAATCCCGAGCTCAAAGCCGGCGATAAGGTGGAAGTATTTGTAGAAAGTGCAGAAGACAGGCATGGGCAGTTGGTTCTCAGCCATCGCAAGGCACGCGCTCTCAAGAGCTGGGATCGTGTAAACGAAGCATACGAGAATGACGAGATTGTGAAGGGCTTCATAAAAACCCGCACTAAGGGCGGTATGATTGTGGATGTGTTCGGCATAGAGGCATTTCTGCCCGGCAGCCAAATCGACATCAAGCCTATCCGCGACTACGACCAGTATGTAGGTCAGACCATTGATTTCAAGATAGTAAAGATAAATCAGGAGTACCGCAATGTGGTTGTTTCCCATAAGGCTCTTCTCGAGGCCGAGCAGGAAGCCAAGCGTGCGGAACTCATTTCCAAGCTTGAAAAAGGCCAGGTACTCGAGGGTACTGTCAAGAATATCACCAATTATGGTGTATTCGTAGACCTCGGCGGAGTAGACGGTCTTGTTCATATAACCGACCTTTCTTGGGGCCGCGTAAATCATCCCGAAGAATTGGTGGAACTCGACAGCAAGATAAAAGTTGTAGTTCTTGACTTTAACTCCGAGCAAAAGCGCATCGCACTCGGTCTCAAACAACTTACTGCTCATCCCTGGGATAATCTCGACGCCAACCTCAATGTCGGAGACAAGGTTAAGGGCAAGGTTATCCTCATTGCCGACTATGGCGCATTCGTAGAGATTGAGCCGGGCGTGGAAGGCCTCATACATGTAAGCGAAATGTCTTGGAGCCCAAGGCTTCACAGCGCTCAGGACTTCCTTAAGGTAGGAGACGAGGTGGATGCCCAGATACTCAGCATCGACCGCGAAAACCGCAAGATGAGTCTCGGCCTCAAACAACTCACAGCCAATCCCTGGGAGAATATTTCAGAAAAATATCCCAACGGCAGCGCACACAAGGCCACAATCCGCAACATTACCAATTTCGGCGTATTTGCCGAATTGGAAGACGGCGTGGAAGGTCTTGTGCACATCAGCGACCTCAGCTGGAACAAAATCAAGCATCCTTCAGAGGTTGTTGCCGTAGGTGATATTATAGATGTTCAGATTTTGGACCTCGACGAAGTTGGTCATAAACTCAGCCTCGGTCACAAGCAGCTCACTCCCAATCCTTGGGATGCCATAGAAGCTGAATTCCCCGTAGGCAGTACTGTAGAGGGCACCATTACTTCCACCACCGACAAGGGCGCCAATGTTGAATTGGGCGCTGAGGTTCCCGGCTTCGCATTCAACCGCGAGCTTATCAAGGAAGACGGCAAACAGGCAGTTGCAGGAGAAACACTTTCATTCAAGGTTGTAGAGCTTCGCCGCAGCACCCGCCGTATCCTCCTCAGCCACCTGCGCACTTATCAGGAGACAAAGGCTCGTGCCGCAGCCGCTGAAACCGAGAGCACCAAGAAGGCTGTTAAACGTGTCAATGCCAATATCGAGAAAGCAACTCTCGGCGATATTGACGCTCTTGCCGCCCTTAAGGACAAGCTCGAGGCAAAAGGGAAGTAATGAATTTCTCTGTTACCATGTTGGGTACCGCTTCGGCCGTACCCTTCTCTGACAGAAATCCAAGCGCCCAGGCACTTTCAGTGCACGGGCGCTTATACCTTTTGGATTGCGGAGAGGGCACGCAGCAGCGCCTGCGCCAAGAGCATCTTTCTTTTGTGAAGATACAGGCTATTTTCATCTCCCATATCCATGGCGACCATCTTTTCGGCCTCTTCGGCCTTTTGAATACCATGTCGCTCTTTCACCGCACTGCGCCTCTCTCCATCTTCGGACCTTCCAACCTTGCTCCCGTGCTGGATTTCTTCCTTAATACATTCGGCACCCAACTTGGCTTTGAACTTGTCTTCACACCGCTTACGATGGAGGAGCCGGAGGAAATTTTCTCGGATGGCGATTTGCATGTGTCGGCTTTCCCGCTCAATCACAATACCCCATGCTATGGTTTCCTTTGCACCGAAGAGGTTGGACCGCGCCGTAATGCCTGGAAACCCCGCACTTATGCCTATTGCTCCGACACCGCTCCGTTTCCCGAATTGCCGAATTGGATTAAGGGCGTGGATATGCTGTATCACGAAGCTACTTATCCTCAGGACCTTGCCCATAAAGCACAGCAATACTACCATTCCACCTCCATAGATGCCGCTCGCTGCGCTGCCGAAGCGGAGGCTGGCACGCTTATAATCGGCCACTATTCTTCCCGCATCAAGGATTTGTCAATTTTCGTGAATGAATGCCGTACGATTTTTGCAAATACAGTAGCGGCTGATGACGGGGACATTTTTGAAATCCCTATGGAAAGATGAAAAGGACTCTGACACTGATATTTACCGCTTTCGCAATTCTGTTTTCGACTGCTTCTGACAGCACTCCTCAAGAGAGCTACATCGCCAAATACTCCGGCATAGCGGTCAAGGAAATGCGGCGCACCGGCGTGCCTGCCAGTATAACTCTCGCACAGGGCATGTTGGAAAGCCGCTACGGGCTCTCTAAATTGGCCGTAGAAGGTCATAATCATTTTGGCATTAAGTGCCACAGCGACTGGAAAGGCAAGAAGATGTATCACGATGATGATGCCTCCCAAGAGTGTTTTAGGGTTTATGCAAACGATGCCCAGAGCTTCCGGGACCATTCGGACTTCCTGCGTTACCGCGACCGCTACAAGCCTCTTTTCGAACTCGCTCCCACCGATTATAAAGGCTGGGCTTGCGGGCTTAAAGAAGCGGGCTATGCCACCGACCCGAAATATGCCGACAAACTCATAAAGATAATTGAGGATTACAATCTTCACCGTTTTGACATCGGTTCCGCCGGGGAAAAGGTGAGCGTGCCGGAAGCGCCATTGCTTATTGAAAAGAAAAGCGAGCACAGGGTAGTCAAGGGCGAGCACTATTCCTACAGTCTTTCCCGTCCGTTATATAATCGCAACGGAGTTCGTTTTGTATATTCGCAGCCCGGCGAAACCTATTCCTCCATTGCCGGGGCATATAATCTTTTCCTTAAAGAAATACTCCGTTTCAACGACCTTTCCGCGGAACAGGTCCTCGAAAAGGGCAGCGTTGTTTATCTGCAGCGTAAAAAGAGGTTTGCCTCTCCCGGAATGGAGATGTATGTTTTTTCGGAAGGGGAGAATCTGCGTGATGTTTGCCAGCGTTTTGCCGTGCAGGAAAAGAGCATAATCAAATTGAATGAATTGCCGGAAGGCTATGTTCCGCAAGAAGGGGATAAAATAATGCTTCGCAAGTTAAAATGAAAAAGCTTTTTACCATAATTGCAGCGGCTCTTATTGTATTCTTTGGAATAAAGGGCATACGCTGGTACATGGACAATAAGGCAGGCAACCTTACCGAGCCTACCGAAGTATATGTTTATCCCGACTCCACTCCCGAAGATGTGCTTTCGCAATTATCCGCAAATGTCCGCCGCCCCAAGAGCCTCAATCGCATGTTCAAGAAAAAGAGGCTTGCCGAGTATCTGCAAGTCGGGCATTACAGCTTTGACAGGAATGCAAGCAGCGTATTCATTGTGAGGTCGCTCAACAACGCTTGGCAGACCCCCGTAAACCTTACCCTATCGGGCTCTTTAAGGCTCAAAGGCGAAATTGCCCGTAAAATTTCCGCCCAAATGCTGCTCGACTCCGCCTCTGTGGCGGATGCCTTGCAGGATGCAGCTCTATTGAAAGAATACGGTTTTACGCCCGCCACGGTATTTGCCCTGTTTATTCCGGATACCTACGAAATTTATTGGACAGCCTCTATGAAAGATATTTTGGATGAGCAAAAAGCGGCATATGATTCTTTTTGGACTGAGGAGAATATTGCGAAGGCCCGCGGCTTGGGGCTGAGCCCCATGGAGGTGTCGATACTTGCCTCAATAGTGAAAGGGGAGTCTAAGGTGCAGAGTGAGTTTTCCAAAATCGCAGGAGTTTATTTGAACCGTTTGCGCAGGGGGATGCGTCTTCAGGCAGACCCCACCATTGCTTTCTGCTTCGATTATACCCCCAATCGTATTCTTAAAAAACATTTGCTGGTAGATTCCCCGTACAATACCTATAAACATGCAGGCCTGCCACCGGGGCCGATTTGCATACCCGATAAGGCCTATTTGGAGGCTGTGCTGAATCCTTCTGTTTCGGAAAATTATCTTTATTTCTGCGCCTCGCCATCTTTTGACGGCACGCACCGCTTTGCACGCAGCTATGCCGAGCATGCGCGGAATGCCCGAGAATTCCAAAAGGCGCTCAGTCGTTCCAAACCTTAAGATATTCCTGCAAGGCCCACATTTCGTCGCGGTAACGGGCGGCCTCGCTGAAGTCAAGACTCTCTGCGGAACTCTTCATCCGGGCTCTGTCTTCTTCTATAAGCTTTTCTATCTGCTTGCGGGACATAGAGCGGATTACCGGATCCTGCAGCACCGCTGCGAGGTCTGCTCTGATGCGGCCATCTGCAAAAGCTGCTCCCGCCTCCCTTTTAGAATCATGGCCGAATCCCACTTTTACATTGCCGCGCCCCAGATCTGAGGGGTTGGGTATGTAAACAGGGTCATCGTAAGAAGTGGCTGCGCTTACCCTGCCGGTAGTGCCCCCTGCTATCCTGGGATTCATAGGCTTGGAGCGGAGAGAAGTCACAAGGTCTTCGTTGCTATGGGTTTCGACCTGACGAGGGGTAATATTGTGCAATTTATTATAGGCCAATTGTTTTTCGCGCCTGCGACGGGTTTCCCGTATGGTTTGCTCCATAGAGGGCGTGATTTTGTCTGCATACATGAGCACCAGTCCGTTAATATTGCGTGCGGCTCTGCCTGCGGTTTGAGTAAGCGCCCTGGAAGTGCGGAGGAAGCCCTCTTTGTCGGCATCGAGTATCGCTACCAAGGAAACGCTCGGCAGGTCGAGACCCTCCCTCAGCAGGTTGACGCCTACAAGCACATCGAAAAGCCCGTTTTTGAAATCCTCTATAATTTCCACCCTTTCTGTGGTATCTATGTCGGAATGGATATAGCGCACGCGGATTCCGATTTTACGCAGATACCCGTCAAGCTCTTCCGCCATCCGCTTGGTGAGCGTGGTTACAAGCACCCTCTCATCCCTTTCGGCTCTCTTGTGTATTTCTTCCACAAGGTCGTCCACCTGATTTTCTATGGGCCGAACCTCTATGGGCGGGTCCAAGAGTCCGGTAGGCCTTACAAGCTGTTCCACCACAAGCCCTTCCGATTTTTTCAACTCATAATCTGCAGGGGTCGCGCTCACATATACCTTCTGGCCTGTAATCGCCTCGAATTCATCGAATTTAAGAGGACGATTGTCGGCCGCCGCCGGAAGACGGAATCCGTATTCGATGAGCACGCTTTTGCGGGAATAGTCGCCGCCGTACATGGCGTGGAGTTGCGGAAGAGTTACATGGCTCTCGTCTATAAAAGTAATGAAGTCTTTCGGAAAATAATCTATAAGGCAGAAAGGGCGCTGGCCGGGTTTGCGTCCGTCCAAATAACGGGAGTAGTTTTCGATTCCCGGACAATAGCCCATTTCTCTCATCATCTCCATATCATACTCTACCCTTTGCTGTAAACGCTTGGCCTCCAATGGCTTGCCTATGTTTTCAAAATATTCGACTTGAGCTTTTAAGTCCTTTTGAATATTGATAATTGCGGCATTGGACCTCTCGCGCGTGGTAACGAAATTGTTTGCGGGGTACACCTCCACGCTTTCGAGCTCTTCCAAGATTGCTCCCGTTACAGGGTCTATCAGCGAAACCGCATCCACCTCGTTGCCGAAAAACTCTATGCGCACAGCCTCATCCGCCCCGCCTAAAAACACATCCACAGTGTCGCCTCTTACCCTGAATGTGCCGCGCCGGAAATCAAGCTCCGTGCGGGAATAAAGGGCATCCACAAGTTTATATAGGAAAGAGGTAAGGGTGCGGGTTTCGCCTTTGCGAACGGTAATGGTCTGTCGGTGCCAGTCATCGGGGTTGCCTATGCCGTAAATGCAGGATACGGAAGAGATTACAATAACATCGCGCCGCCCCGACATAAGCGCGCTTGCGGCGCTGAGACGGAGTTTTTCTATTTGGTCGTTGATGCTGAGGTCTTTCTCGATATAGGTGTCGGTTATGGGGAGATAGGCCTCCGGCTGATAATAGTCGTAGTAGCTTACGAAATACTCTATGGCATTTTCGGGAAAAAAGGCCTTGAATTCGCCGTACAGCTGAGCGGCAAGGGTTTTATTATGGCTTAAAATGAGAGCGGGACGCTGCAGCTCGTGAATCACATTGGCCATGGTAAAGGTTTTGCCTGAGCCGGTAACGCCTAAAAGGCATACATCACCCATGCCCCTTTTCAGGGCTTCAGTAAGTTGAGCTATCGCCTCCGGTTGGTCTCCGGAAGGCTTATAGTCGGAAACCAAATGAAATTTCATGCGTCTTTCGCAAGTTGCTTTCTTGCGAATACAAACTTAAGAAAAAATATCAAACCTTATGGTAAGTTTTGCTTGAAAGAGAAGACCCATAGCTTGTAATCGCTTATATATTTCCAAGCAGTGGCAAAAGGAGTATTATTTTATAGTATGTCCGAGTCAAATATTTCATAAGTATTGGTAATTGTTTTTTTTCCTCCTTCTATTTTGTAACCTGTTGAAACCCTTAAATTATCACTACAAAAAATTAACGTAAATTATCTTTTATAGAAAATATCCAATCGTAACGATGTATACCATAAGCATTGTCCCATTTTTTCAATCGCCAAGAACTTTCTTCAAAAAAGCTGTTATCATAGCCTTTTGTATTTCTGGATTCATATAATGCAGGCTCGAATTGCGACAAGTCCTCAGGAATTATAAATATTTGTATTATCAAATCTTTATCTTTTACTGGCTCCCATGCCAACTCAAAAGAATTATCCTCATCAAAAAAACCAATATTATCAAGAAGAATCAGGGTGTCTCCAGGCATAAGCGTTTCACTTTCTCCTCGCTCAGCAGAGAAAATCATTGAAATGTTGTTAAAATTTCTATCCACCAATAGAACAGAATCAGTATCATTCAATATTGACATTGAATATGAGCTGTTCATATATATGTGTTTAGGACAAGCTGTCAACATAAATAAACAGCAAAATAACAACAACCTTTTAATAAATGTCCTAGTCAAATATTTCATGCTTATATCCTTTTTACCTTTAGTACATGCTTGAGTTTGCCGATTTGTGAGATGATTTTATCCAACTCCGTATTGGACGGCACCAATAGGCGAAGGTTTATTTCGTAAGTGCCGCCGCGAGTATTTTCGTTTACGCTTAAAGACCGTAGCGATGCGCGAAAAGCGCCGACAACTTCCGTTATTCGAGAAAGCACCGCTTGGTCGCTCTCGGCGGTAATGTTCAACTTGGCTTGGAAGTCGCCAGAGGATGCGCTTTCCTGCCAAATCACTTTTTGAATGCGATAGGGATATTTGCTTATGAGCCTTTCTGCATTAGGACATGAGATTCTGTGTATCTTAATGCCCTCCGTGCGGGTTACAAAGCCGAAAACATCGTCTCCGAATACGGGATTGCAGCATTTGGCTAATTTATACTCCATTCCGCGCACGTTTTTAGCGTTCAACACAAGTATATCGTCTTTTCCCGAAACATAGGCAGGTTTATGCTCTATTGCGGGAATAGTCTCATGCTCGCTTATTATGGGGGAGGCATCTTTCTTTTTTAGGATAAATGCTTTTATGTCATTGGCATCCAAGCTTTCGCGGCCAATATCCGCAAGAAGGGAAATGACGGAAGAGTATTTGCGCGACTTCATAAATTCGGTCTGGAACTCATCCGGCCATTCCAATTTCCAGTTGCGCAGGCGCCTTTCCAAAAGCTCTTTTCCCAAGGCCGCAAGTTTGCGCTCCTCGGCATCCAACTCCTGCTTTATTTTGCTACGGGCTTTGGATGTAATTACCCAATCTAACCATTGCCTTGTAGGATGCTGGTTTTTGCCCGTCATAATCTCCACCGTATCTCCTGTGCAAAGCTTTTCTTTTATGGATACCCCCTTGCCGTTTATCATTCCGCCAAGACAATGAATCCCCACATTGCTGTGTATATTGAAAGCGAAATCCAACACAGATGCCCCTGCGGGGAGTATTCGCAATTCGCCTGTGGGGGTAAAAACAAAGATTTCGCGGTTCGGCGGCAGCGGAAGGTCTTCCGGCTTGGTGCTGGCGGGATTTTCGAGGGCATAGCGCACGCTTGCAAGCCAGCGGTCAAGATTGGCTTCGTGTTGTACTCCCTTATAGGCCCAATGGGCCGCATTGCCGTTTTCGGCCTCGTAGTCCATACGCGCCGTGCGAATTTGTACCTCTACATAAGCTCCACGACTATTCTTTACGGTTATATGCAGGCTTTCATAACCATTCGGACGCGGGGTTGTAAGCCAGTCGCGTAGTCTTGAAGTATCCGGCTCGTATTCTTCGGTAACATAGCCATAGACTTTCCAGCAAAGGTCTTTTTCCAACACCGGATCGGGCTCGCAATCGATTATGAAGCGTATTGCAAATACATCGTACACTCCTTCGAAAGGAACATTTTGCAGCTGCATTTTGCGGTAGATGGAATAGGCCGTTTTGGTTCGTATCTTAAGTTTATATTTTATGCCGGCATCATCCAACTTTTGCTCGAGAGGCTTTATGAATTCGGTCATCAGTTTTTCTCGGTCTCCCTCTGTAGCCTTTAGCTTGTTGCTGATGCTCCTGTATTCTACGGGCTCGGCAAAACGGAAATAAATTTCTTCCAACTCCTGCTTTATATTATATAGCCCAAGTTGGTGGGCGATTGGAATATAGAGCATGAGAGTTTCCAATATTTTCTGTTCTCTTAGGGCCTTTGGAAAGATGCTGAGGGACCGCATCACTTCAAGCCTGTCGGCAATTTTTATAACCGCCACTCTCGGGTCGGTGGAATATTGCACTATCAGCTTTTTGTAATTTTCCGCCTCCAAACGGGTGTCTTTAGGCTTTATGGTGGAGATTTTATTCAGCCCGTCCACCATCATCTGCACATCTTTAGGAAAAGCTGCAATAGATAAGTCTTTATGGGCTCTGGTGGCCTCGTGCAGGTACACGGCCGCCACGCACTCCGCCGGCAGGCCGAGTTCGTTTTCTACAATTGCAGCCACATTGTCGGCATGGCCTATAAACGGAGTGCCGTCGCTGCGAACTTCGCCGCTTAGCGCCTTTACCGCAATGTCTCTTGCCTTTTGCACGATTTCTTCCATAAGTCGCATTTCTTGCAAATACAAACTTAAGAAAAAATATCAAAAAAATACTCCTCCGGATTTTGGGCTCCGGAGGAGTAAATAAAAAAAACAGCAAAAAGCTACGGCATTAACACATAACGAATTACGAAGAGGATAGCAAGAACCCAAAGAGTTACGCTTATCTTCTTGAACTTGCCGGAAATAGCGTTGATTACCACATAAGCAATCATACCGAGCATAATACCATCGGAGATGCTGTATGCCAAAGGCATGAGCAGCAGGGTAATGAATGCGGGAATAGCCTCGGAATAGTCGTCCCATTCGATGTCACGCACGGGAGCCATCATCATAACACCAACTATTACCAATACCGGGCCGGTGGCAGCAGCGGGAATAGCTAAGAATAGGGGAGCGAAGAACAAAGCAATTATGAAACAAATAGCTATTACAAGTGCAGTCAAGCCCGAGCGGCCGCCTTCTGCAACGCCGGAAGCGCTCTCGATATAGGTGGTGGTAGTAGAGGTACCGAAGCAGGCGCCGGCCACAGTGGCGATGGCATCTGCCATGAGCATCTTGCCTATTCCGTCCACTTTGCCTTCTTTATCTACCATGCCTGATTTTACCGACACGCCAACAACGGTGCCTATGGTATCGAACATATCTATGAAGAGGAAGGTAAATACAACCACGAACATATCCCAGGTAAGTAAATGGGCCCATTCGAATTTACAGAAAATAGGAGCTATGCTCGGAGGAGCAGCTACTACGCCAGTGAAATTGGTAAGCCCCAAGGGGATGCCGATAATAGTGGTTGCCAATATACCTATGAGCATACCGCCACGTACTTTCAGCACTACGAGCGCACTGGTGAGTACAAGACCGATGATTGCCAGTATGGAAGTCTTGGAACCGAAGTCTCCGAGAGTTACAGAGGTTGCCTCCGAAGTTACTATAAGACCGGCGCTCTTGAGGCCGATGAATGCGATGTAAAGACCGATACCCACACCTATGGCTCTTTTGAGAGAGGCCGGAATGGCATTGGCTATGGCTTCACGCACTTTGGTCGCAGAAAGTATAACGAAGATAATACCTTCGATAAGCACGGCGGTAAGAGCAAATTTCCAGCTGTAACCCATACCGAGACAAACCGTAAACACAAAAAACGCATTTAGGCCCATACCAGGGGCGAGTCCGAATGGCTTTTTGGCTATTACTGCCATGCAAAGAGTTCCCACTATTGCGGCAAGAGCTGTGGCGGTAAATACGGCGTTAGTAGGCATTCCCTGACCTGCGAGAGCCGAGAAGATGCTGGGGTTGACGGCCAAAATATAGGCCATTGTAAGGAAGGTAGTAAAACCTGCAAGCAGTTCGGTTCGGAAATTGTGAACCGAAGGCCTAAATCCTAAGGCCTTCTCCATGAAGTTATTTTTCATATCTTAGTTCTTTAGAATACCCACTTGGTTCCTATGCAGGGGCGTGCCCAGAAGCCGGTAAAACCTGCAAAATTGATAGAAAGTTCAACTTCGGCGCCTACGCTGAGGTTGGAAACACCGAAAAGCTGACCGACATTGTACCATATTTGAGGCTCGGAAATGAAGACAAACTTGCCTTCCTTGAGGAAATTTTCACTTGTGGGATCTTCGGCGAAGGCTACCACATCCTCTCCCCAAATATCGGCAAAGCCGCTGAAACGAAGGCCCTTTACGCCAAAGAGGTCTTGCATGCCCCAAACGAAGGTGAACTGCATAGGCAGGCTGCTTGTAGTTCCTTTGCTGAAGGTCTTGTAGAGTAGTTTGAAGTTGAAGGTGTTGCTAAAACTGCTGTTGTGCAGGAAATAGTCTACACCAAAGAGGAAATTTTGGCTGGGAAATCCGATGCCGCCATTATACTCTACTTGTGCGCTGAGTGCTCCGAGAGCGGAATTCTGCCAGAAATTAAGGCATCTGGCAATTTCGAAATAGCTTCCGCTTGCAAGGTTCTTAGCTTCGTTGGCGTTGGTTCCATTGTAATCGTAGTCAACGAAGAAGAAAGTGTTACCCCAGTTGTCCATGTGGAAGCCTTCGAGGGTTGTTGTGAAATGGCCACGACTTAAGTCGTAGAAGGTCTGTAGATTTGTCTGCGCAAAAGCTCCTTGAGCCAACGCCAATGCCACTACAGCGGCGAACATTTTTTTGAGCTGCATAAAATGTAATTTATGAACTTATTATTATATAGAAAAAAGGTTAGAGTTTAAGAAGAGAGCGTACAGGTACGCCTATTCTTTTTTTTGCATCCGGAAATTCTTCCGCCAACTCTATTATAAAGTTGACATAGATGGCTTTGGGTGAGAACTTGCGTACAAGTTCTATGGCGGCCTCTGTGGTGCCTCCCGTGGCCAAAAGGTCATCGTGAATAAGCACCACATCGCCGTCACAAATGGCGTCTCGATGTATTTCAATCGAGTCCGGCCCATATTCTTTCATGTAAGTTACCGAATAAGTTTCGCGGGGAAGTTTTCCGGGTTTTCGTATTGGTACGAAGCCCGCCCCGAGTGCGCAGGCCACTGACGCCCCGAGTATGAAGCCCCGGGACTCTATACCCACTACCTTGGTAATGCCGCAGTCTTTGTAAATGTCGGCGATGACCGAGGTCATTTCGCGTAAACACTCTGCGTCTTGATAGAGGGTGGTGACATCCCTGAACATAACTCCCGGAACGGGGAAGTTAGGGATGGTTTTTATGTGGCTCAGCAGCAGTTCCTTATTCATCTTTTTCCAAACGATTTATTTCGAAATTAACAGAGGTATCTCCAACGGGATTTTTACCGAATTCATAGTCTTTGCCGGGAAGTATGGCATTGAGCAATACGCCCACTATCGCAGCTATTGCGAGGCCCGAGAGGGAGGTAAAGCCTATAGATATGGCATCGTTTGCTCCGTACTTAATGCCTATTGCAAGCACGAGTATGAGCGCTGCGATAATAACATTGCGAGAAGCTTTGAAGTCAACCTGATTTTCCACTATGTTGCGTACGCCCACTGCCGAAATCATACCGTAGAGCACAAGCGACACGCCGCCGATGGTGGCTGTTGGCATACAGGCTATTACGGCTGAGAATTTGGGGCAGAAGGAGAGTATTATTGCGAAAATAGCAGCTATGCGAACCACGCGCGGGTCGTATACTCGAGTGAGGTTCAGCACGCCGGTGTTCTCGCCGTAAGTGGTGTTGGCAGGAGCTCCGAAGAGCGCTGCGAGAGATGTTGCAAGGCCGTCTCCCATGAGGGTGCGGTGCAGACCCGGATTTTCGAGATAATTAATTTCCGTGGTAGATGAGATTGCGCAAATATCGCCAATATGTTCCATCATGGTTGCAAGGGAGATGGGAACGATGGCGATGATGGCGGCTATTACGAGACCCCAGTTGGGGTTTTGGAAGACTGCGAAGGCGGTGTTTTCCCATTTAATGGGGAGTCCTACCCAGGCTGCCTCCTTTACGGGGGTGAAATCGCAAAGGCCGAAAGCTGCCGCTACAATGTAAGAGCCTAATACTCCGAGCAGTATGGGAATAATCTTAATCATACCCTTACCCCAGATGTTAGCCACGATTATTATGGCTATCGCAAGCAGAGCAATCCACCAATTGTTAGCACAATTGCCTATGGCCGAGCCGGAAAGGATGAGACCTATCGAGATGATGATAGGACCTGTAACGATGGGCGGGAAGTAGCGCATTACTTTCTTGGGGCCGAACCATGCGAAGAGGCCGGCAAGAATAAAGTAAACAAGTCCTGCACAGAATACACCTATGCAGGCGTAAGGCAGAGCCTGAGCTAAAGTAAGGCCTTTAGCCATACCCATTTGAGATACTGTTGCATAGCCTCCGAGGAAGGCGAAAGAGGAACCGAGGAAGGCAGGAACCTTCATCTTAGTACAGAAGTGGAAGATGAGTGTGCCAAGGCCTGCAAAGAGCAGGGTGGCGCTCATGCTCAAACCCGTGATGACCGGAACCAACACCGTGGCCCCGAACATGGCGAACATGTGCTGAAGACCGAGTGTCAGCATTTTCCCGGTCCCCAAAGACCGGGCATCGTAGATAGCTTTTTGTTGTTTCATAATATTTATTCCCATTCTATGGTTGATGGCGGTTTAGTGGAAATATCGTACACGACTCTGTTCACTCCTTTTACCTTATTAATTATATCGCTCGATATTTTTGCTAAAAAATCGTAAGGAAGGCGCGCCCAGTCGGCGGTCATGCCGTCAATGGAGTTTACTGCCCTCAGCGCTATCGTATATTCGTAAGTTCTTTCGTCTCCCATTACTCCTACGCTTTTTATGGGCAGGAGTATGGCTCCGGCTTGCCAAACTTCGTGATATAATCCTTCTTCTTTCAATCCTTCTATATAAATAGCATCGGCTTCTTGCAAGATGCTCAGCTTTTCCGGAGTGATTTCTCCAATCAAGCGAATGGCAAGACCAGGCCCCGGAAAAGGATGCCTCGATAAAATTTCTTTCGGCAGCCCAAGGGCTATGCCTACTTCGCGCACTTCATCCTTAAAAAGCGTTCTTATCGGTTCTACCAACTTGAGGTCGAGGTTTTTGGGAAGCCCGCCCACATTGTGATGGCTTTTTATACATGCCGCTTCGCCTACGGCAGAAGACTCAATTACATCGGGATAAATTGTGCCCTGTCCGAGCCAAGTTACTCCCTTTATCTTTTTGGCTTCTTCTGTAAAGACTTCTACAAAGTCGCGTCCGATTATTTTGCGCTTGGTTTCGGGGTCGCTTACTCCTTCAAGGTCGCTTAAAAATTTCTCTCCCGCACGCACTCCCAAGATATTCAAGCCCAAGCCTTTATATTGCTCCAATACGCTTTCGAACTCGTTTTTTCGAAGCAGGCCGCTGTCTACGAAAATGCAGTGCAGATTATCTCCTATTGCTTTTTGCAGAAGAGTGGCCGCTACTGTGGAGTCTACTCCTCCGGAAAGGCCCATCACCACCTTATCGTTACCGAGTCGCTTTTTGAGTGCGTTTATGGTATTTTCGGCAAAATTTCCGCCTGTCCAAGAGCCGTCGCAGCCGCAAATTTCTTTCACGAAATTCTTTATGATTTTAGTTCCATACTCGTTTTGCTGTGCTTCGGGGTGGAACTGCAAGCCCCAAATATTTTTGCCGCATATCCTATAAGCAGCATTCGTTACCCTTTCGGTGGATGCTATGCTTCTAAAGCCTTTAGGCAGAATGGAGATGCTGTCGCTATGGCTCATCAAGACTTCGCTTGATGCGGGAATCCCCGAAAACAGAGGGTCGGAACTGTCTTTGATGTCGAGACTTGTATTGCCGTACTCGCTTGTGGCTGATGTCTCTATAACTCCGCCGGCTTCGGATGCAAGCAATTGCGCTCCGTAGCAGATGGCAAGCAGCGGTACTCCGGCCGGAAGTTCGGGGGCCTTGGGGGAGTTTGCTTCCAATACGCTGGACGGGCCTCCGGAAAGTATAATTCCCTTTGCCTCTTTGGATATTGGTTTGGAATATGGTACAATCTCGCAATAGACATTTTGTTCGCGGACACGGCGTGCAATGAGCCTTGTGTACTGGGAGCCGAAGTCTATTATAAGTATTGTATCCATTATATGTTGTAGTTGGGGGCCGGTTTAGCTATGGTAAGGTCGTGGGGATGGTTTTCGATTACGCCGTTGGCGGTAATTCTCATGAACTTGACGCTGCGGAGCCCTTCTATGTTATTTACTCCGCAATAGCCCATACCGCTTCTTAATCCTCCTAAAAGCTGATAGAGGACATTTCCTACGGACCCTTTGAAGGGGACTCTTCCCACTATTCCCTCCGGCACCAGCTTCATGGCTCCGGTTTGGAAATATCTGTCTCTCGAACCTGCTTCCATGGCATCTATGCTGCCCATTCCACGATATATCTTAAATTTTTTGCCGTTCTTAAAGTCTTCGAAAATTTCGCCCGGGGCCTCTTCTGTTCCTGCGAGCAGGCTTCCGCACATTACGCAGTCGGCTCCGGCCGCCAAGGCCTTGACTATATCTCCCGAATACCTTAGTCCGCCGTCTCCTATTATAGGTACGCCGCTGCCTTTCGCCGCTTCTGCGCATTCGAATATGGCGGATAGCTGGGGCACACCCACTCCTGCCACTACGCGCGTGGTGCAGATGCTTCCGGGGCCTATTCCTACCTTTACGGCATCGGCTCCGTTGTCTATCAAGCACTTGGTGCCATCTGCCGTGGCGACATTGCCCACAATCACTTCCAATTCCGGCAGGGCCTTCTTGATTTTTGCTAAGGCTTTTACTACGCCTAAGCTGTGGCCGTGCGCCGAATCCAATACTAATGCATTTGCGCCGGCATTTGCAACTGCAATTGCCCTTTCCACTACATCCGGCGTTATGCCTAAGGCTGCAGCTACCATAAGTCCTTGCGCATGTACCTTGCCGACTTGCTCGGCTTGGGCGCCTATTGACATATTTTTATGGATAACCCCTATTCCACCTTCTTTTGCAAGAGCCGTGGCCATAGGGGCTTCTGTTACTGTATCCATAGCAGCGGAGGCTATTGGAATGTTCAGTTGTATTTTGCGCGTGAAATGGGTTTTTAGGGAAACTTCCCTTGGAAGTACTTCGGACCAGGCTGGAATCAGAAGTACATCGTCGAAGGTTAGGCCTTCTTGAAGAAAACGATCTTGAAATAAATTCATATGGTCAAATTCCAAAGGGCAAATATAAATAAAAAATCCGCAAGGTCGGATGGGCCTTACGGACTTTTTTAACAAAGTTATCAACAAGCGTTTTTTGTTGACCTTAATCTATTTTAGAGGCTAAATCTATAAGCTCTTTAAATTGAGCACGATAGCCGTGAGGGTCAAAACTCAGCGAGGCGTTTACAAGAGTATGGGCGAGTTCGAAGGTGGAGTTGCCTTTGTGAGGCGACTCGCGGAGTATCATGCCATAGGCGGCAGTGCCGGCAGCAAATGACATATTGGCTGTAGAAACGGCGTCATTCGAGCTCTTTACATTATCTTCTAAGAGAATGCTGGTCTGCCCAAGCGCTTTTTTATAGCGAACGCTGAATTTTGCGCATTCGGTTCCGACAGCATATTCTTCTGCCGGAATGAGTTCGTAAAGAGCAGTGATGGTTTGTCCGGCACCGATTTCAGAAGCATCCTTTTCGTCATCTTCGAATTCCTTATTATCCATAACGCGGTTTTCGTAGCCGATGAGACGGTATTTTTCTACTTGTTTAGGGTCGAAGCTTATTTGCACTTTTACATCGTTCGCCACAGCAAAGAATTTTCCGTAATCGTTTATAAACACTTTCGTCACTTCGTCTTCGGAGTCAATATATTCATAGGTGCCATTGCCTGCATTCGTTACTTTTTCTATCATGGAGTCATTGAGATTGCCGCGTCCGAAACCGCAAATGGTAATATATATACCCTTTTTGGCGTAATTCTCAACTATTTCAATCAGTCCTTCGGTACTGGTAACCCCCACATTAAAGTCGCCGTCGGTGCCCATGATTATACGGTTGTTGCCGCCCTTGATGAAGTTTTCTTCGGCCTCTTTGTAGGCCATTGTGAGAGCATCCGCTCCGTTTGTAGCGCCGCTGGCTTGCAGGCCTCTGAGAGCCCTTTTGATTTGATCTTTATCGCTCGCAAGAGTGGACTCCAATAGCTTTTTAACTCCGGAAGCATAGGTAATTATGCTGACGCGGTCTTTCGGGTCCATATTATCTACAAGGGTGCAGAATGAGCTTTTCAAAAGCTCTATCTTATCTTCGGTATTCATGCTGCCGGAGATATCCACGAGAAGCACAAAGTTGGAATTAGGCCTGCTTGCGAGGCTTTTGCCTTTGAGGCCAAGACGCATAAGGCGGTGAGTTTCGTCCCACGGACAGGCGGTAACTTCGGAATTGATGGCCACCGTTTCATCTCCCTCAGGTTCTGCATAATCGAAGGTAAAGTAATTGAGGAATTCTTCGATTCGGACCGCGTTTTTAGGGGGAAGCTCTCCTTGCATGATAAACCGACGCATATTGGCGTAAGAAGCACCGTCGCAGTCTACGGAGAAGGTAGATGTGGGTTGCTCGTTAGTGGAGACAAAGGGGTTGTCGGCAAATTCTTCGTACTTGTCGCCTCCCTGATTTTCCGTAGAAACTTCACCCGGATAATTCTCTAAACCCGAGCTGTTTAAATCCATGTAACCACTTTTCTGGCAGGCGCAAAGCATTGTGGCAGCTGTCAAAACAGTAAAAAATGTGTTTGTCTTCATACTCGCATATATTGTTTTACTTTTACAAAGATGCCGACCGGGGAAGAGGCGTTGCACGGAAGAAAAAATAAAAAACCGGCGACAGTATTACTGTCGCCGGTAAGAAATAAGGTAAAAGCCGATTATTTTACCTCTTCGTAAGTGAAGCCGTAAGTTGAATCGAGAGCTCCGTCATAATACTTGATTTCCTTGGTGATGCAACCGTTTTTGTCGTACTCGTAAGTGTACTCTGCCTTCTTTTCGCGGTCTCTCCATTGAGCTGTCAGACATACATATGCGGGGGCTTTACCAAGGAAGCCGGCCTCATGAATCCAGCGCGATACATCGGTATCTTCACTATAGGAAGTGTGTACATTACCAAGATTCTTGATAGCGGTGTCGTAGGTGTGGTCTTTATACCTCCATCCTGCTTCGCCGACGCGTGTCCAGTACATGAGGCAGTTGTTCTGAATGGATACTTCCGTAGTGGCTGTACCATCCTTGAATCCCTTAATGAGAAAACCGGCATTGTCGTACTCGAAAGTGAAGGTGCAGTTTTTGCCATAGTCCATGATTGTTGTGGCATTGCCATTAGCATCCAAGGTCATGTCATATGCTGCATTTCCATTTTCCAACTTGACAGAAACCTTGTTTCCATTGTAGGTAAACTGCCAGTTGTGGTCCGCATCGCCTCTATTTGCAGATTTAAGGGTACCATCGGCGTTGTAAGTGAAGATCCATTTGTCTTCCCAGCCATCACCGATGTTGCTGAAAGATGTCATCCTGTAGACAGGTGTCTTTTCTTCGTTGTCATCTTTGCCGCCATTGTCTTTCTTGCAAGAAAGAAGGCTGAATGTGCTTGCTGCAATTACAGCAATCATCACAAAATTGAAAATCTTTTTCATAATCTTTATTAAAATGTTGTTAATAAATTGGTTGTAAATTAATCTGTTATAAATACTTTTGCCAAATCGGCACATCTGAGCAGGTCGTTTTCTTCTTTGCCAGAGGATTTTATCACCCTATATTGGTAAGTTGTTTTTTGAGTCTTGCAGACATTATACAATATGTTCATATCTCTATACCAGGGGAATTTATCAGTGCACACAAAAGCTATATTGTCCGAGGAGTCTAATTTTATGTTTGCAGGGTTTGTAGCTACCGAAGCGTTGATAAATACGCATTTGGAAAAATCGGATTTTTTAGAGAATAGTTTGCGTCCGGCTTCTCGGAAAGCAACGGCTGTTTGTTTGTTTGAAGCGTGGGTGTGCGACCAAGAAGTAATCCATTCGTCCACGCTCTTTTGCGAGAGGTCGCAAGGAAGAAGAATATATTTTGAGCCTTGAATATTTCGATGCAAAACAAGGCATGCCTTTCGGAGCAAGTCGGTGCTGAGTCCGTCATAGAATATGTATACTGCCGTCCCTGTGCCTTCTGCTTTATAGGAATCCGATGCCAAACTGCCGTCATCAGCAAAATCTACTTTGTTTCCTACCGGTGTTTCCATAGCCATTCCCGGCCATTTTTCTCCTCCGCCGGCATAGTACCAGAACATTGGAATCACTTCCAGAAGGGCGCTACGCCAATAGGACGAAGTGTGTGCTCCGTCTGATACCCTAAACTCATGTTCGTAACCATTGTCACGCATAATTACATGTAGGGTATCGTTGGCAATAAGAAGTCGTTCTTCATCGTCGCCGCATGTAAGGTACCAATGTACCTTATCCAATTTTGCGTGATTATCGGCACTAAATTGATATATAGGGCAGTGAGCCTTGTAATATTCTGTAATACGGGATGGTCCTGTGGTGTCATAGCCACCGAATATGCTTCCCCACTGTAAGTTCCAGCCGTCCTTCGATTCTGTCATATACATTTCGTCCGTGCGGAAGGACATGCTCAAAGGTGCAGATGCTCCGAATAGTTCAGGGTGCTTTATCGCAAGTACCATTGCTCCAAAACCGCCCATAGAATAGCCTGTGATGAATCTTTGCTCCCTTTCGGGTATCGTTCTTAGTGTGGCGTCTATGTGCGGGATGAGTTCTTGGACAAACATATCCATATAATTGTACGAACCGTCGTAACGGTTACAATAATAAGAGTTGAATGCTTGCGGATAGACATATATCATCTCGCCGGCCCCGTTATTCTCGGCTATGTCAATACTCCTGATGGAGTCGTCCCATGAATTGTTATCGTCTCCGTAGCCGTGGCACATATATACCACCGGATAGCGTTTTTCTTTGTTCGAGACATAAGTTTTCGGCAGATACACGGAATATTTGATTTCTGTACCGAGTATATTGCTTGTAAAGCTGAGATTCTGAGAATAGCGATTAAAAGATGTAGGATCTACATCCGGAAGATGCCTTTTCTTGGTGCAGCCGCAGGAGATGCATTCTGCCATCAACAGGCTGATTATAAATATGTTAAATGCTTTCTTCATTTATTATCGTAGATAACCATGTTTTTAGCTTCGATGACGAAATCCGGGCTTGGATTAAGGACTTTGAGTGTGAGAGTATGTGAGCCTGCCTCTATGCCATAAAGTGAAAAGACATCATATTTTCGAATAATGTAGTCATGCGGCATCTTGAAGGTTTCAACCACCTTGCCGTCAAGCGAGGCTTCAATTTCCGCTACATAAGGATGAGAACTGTGTCCTGTTTGAACCACAGCCCCCTCCACCACTACGCCTGTTCCTTTGAAATCAAGAGTCGTGGAGTTGTTGAATCTACGCTTGAGAACCTTTTTGTCTGCGACCTTGAGCCCTTCGAAACTTTGTTCGAGCCTTACAGCTACGGGCTTCTGTACGGTTATGATGCAATTTCCATCAAGAATTTGGCCTCCTGCGGCGCAAACTGCGTCTTTGATGAGAGTCATATTTACTTCGCAGCAACTGTTGAGGGAGAGTTTTGTGTAGGGAAAATCGAGATTAGCTATCTTTTCCGCTCCAGGCTTCCATTTATCGGGAATAGCGCTGTAGCCATACATAACCCCAAGGATTCCGGCAGCGCTGGCCGGATTACAGTCGGAGTCTTGCCCGCAGCGGGTGGAAATCTCCATAGTCTTTTCGAAATCTCCGTTTCCATACAACAGGCCAATTACCACATAAGCGGCATTTAACTTGGCGTCTATATTGAGACCGTTCCATACTCCGTCGGGACAGCCTATCTCATCGGCAAAGGATTTATTTACCTCAAACCAACACTTTTTCCAGTCTTTCGGGTGCTTTTTCCATTCATCAATAACGCATTGTATGCAGTCTTTGAAGCCGGAGCCTTCCGGGATGGTTTTCAGCGCTTCTGTAACGACTGCAGGTATATCTTCGCAAACATATGCCAGAGTATACATTGCAGCAGTATAAACCCCTCCATACCAGCCGTCACCGTAGTTCATTATATGTCCTACCGTGTCGCAAAGAGCTGCAGCGGCATTGGGCATCCCGGGATACAGCATACCGATGAAGTCTGCTTCTATCTGGAAATCGATGTCGTCGGCATGCGGGTTGTTCTTCCAATGCCCTGCGGGTTTGATACCGTTAAGAATATTGTATCGGGCACATTGGTTTGCATGCCAAAGTTTGTACTCGGCCTCGGCGAAAGCATTTGCATAGGTGTCGGAAGAGGTTTCTAAACCGTGTTTTGCAATCACTTCCAAAAAAGTCAAATCCATGTAAACATCATCGTAGAGTCCGGGATCTTCAATGAAAGTATCGTAGATGTAATCGTCATACCATGGAATCGGCTGGCTGTCGGGGATTAGGCCGCCTTTGTGCTTGAATTCCGTAGGGCCTCCGTAGGTACAGCCGATAGTTTGGCCGAACCATCCACCGCGAATTTTGTCTGCCAATACTTCTCGGGACAGCGTTAAGCTCTGCCCGTATGGGATTTCGGGGGAGCTGCAAGCTGCTATGAAGAGCAGCGCAAAGGGGATAATTTTTCCGAGTTTCATTTGTTATAGTAGTAGTTGTCGGTGTTTCGCTTAGAGGAGTAGTAAACTATATCATTGATTCTTATCAAGTATTGCTTCGGGTCCGGATTTTTCCAGACGAGTTTTACATTATGGCGTCCTTCGTTGAGCATATATTTCCATGCAGGTTCGAGTTTGCGGTTTTGCGCTTTCATAGGCATAATAGACACATGATCAAGCTCCCCGTCAATCCATACCTCCACCTCTGCAATATATGGGTCGTAGAGTTCTGCCTGAGAGAAAACCTCACTGCCAAGATGCTTTTTAGCTACTCTTGAGGCATAGTCCGGAGTGATGTTGCGGATGCACACCAAACCTCCATAGACCACAAAACCATTACCGTCGAAATCAAAACTGTAAGTGTCTTTCATCCAGCAGTCCTTTTTGTCGCGGAAAATAGGATGAGAGTCAGTGAAGTTTTGTTCTATCGGAAGAACCTTGATTTTTTGCTGAGGAATTTCCAATATGTTCCCATCTACGCCCCCGATGGCCTTGATTTGTTTTTTTGCGGCATTGTAGGAAAACTGTGCACCTTTTTCGAGAGACAGCTCGGTCCCCTCGAAGTTGAGAGACCAGATTTCCCTCAGAGGCTCTACCCAGAACTCAGGAATTCCACTTATGCCCAAAGCCACACCCAAAACACCTCCTACCGTAGACGGATTACAGTCGGCGTCTTGTCCGCAACGGGTAGTTATTTCCATGCTTTTGCTAAAATCTCCTTTACCATAAAGCAGCCCTATTGCAATGTATGCGGCATTTAATTTGGCATCTATGTTAAAGCTGAGAAAAGTCCCCTTCGGACAGCCATAGTCGCAATCCCATTTCTTTTGGATTTCGAACCATGTTCTTTTCCAATCCGATGGGAATTTCTTATGAAATTTTTTCACATCTTCTATGCATTGCCTAAAGCTGCTTTCGCGGGGGATAGTAGAGAGAGCAATGTCGATTATCTTTGCCGGATTACTCTCTATAAAAGCCGCGGCATATAAAGCAGAAACAAAAGCACCTCCATAAAACCCATCTCCGCTATTCATTATATGTCCGACTTTGCTTGCAATATCCAGCGCTTGATTTACCATGCCAGGGGACATGAGTCCTATGAAATCGGATTCGATTTGGAAGTCGAGGTCATCGGCATGCGGGTTGTTCAGCCAATGCCCGGATTCGGGGGGCATGATGCCTTGACGAATATTATATCGAGCAGCTTGATTTGCATGAGCAAGATGGTAATCGGCGTAGGCGAAACGATGTGCAAGAGAGTCAATCGGACAGTCCAGACCAAGTTCTTCAAAGGCTTGCGCAATGGTTAGGTCATTGTAGATATCGTCGAACAGTCCCGGTTTCTTGTCCCACCAATATTTTACATAACCCTGCCCCCATGGAATAGGCTCATAATCAGGAATGAGTGAACCACAGTATCTGAACTCTACAGGAGCTCCGTATACAACGCCAATAGTTTGACCAGCCCAGCCGCCGGCAATTTTGTCGCGCAGCAATTCATCGCTCATCTTTACCGTCTGCACATTATTGCTGCAGGCGGCAAAGACAATAAGAATAAAAGGCATTAATTTAATTTTCATATACTTGCAATTCGGTTATAGAAATAAAGGCGGATACATTTTTTGTATATTTGTTCCAATGTGTCACAATAGCATCATCTCCTATTACTCTGAAGCCTTTCGAGCTGATTGGAGCAAATCTGAACAAGAATTCGACATTATGAGGCTGGATGAATACCGCGTCATTTTCGGGAAGAGACGGAGAAACCGAAGATTCGATTGGTAGCCACTTGTTGCTCTCTGTCAAGTATTCCACACGAATATTGCTGTACCAGCCTCCGAACTCTTCAAGCGTGCCATAGTGGAAAGAAATCATGTTAACGGTTCTCGGCTCTTTCCAAATATATCCGAAGAAGTCTTGTTTCGGCGCATTGCTCTTAGAGGCAAGCGAATAAAAACTTTGACCAATTCCTCCGACTTTGCCGTCGTTTATTATATCAATAGTTTTTGAATAATAACTATGTGGAATAGTTGTCCAACATGAGTCGAGCACATCAAATGCAGCCTCTTTTACACTTGCCACTATCTCATTTGCTTCCGGAGCTATGTTGCGTCCGCGAACCGTAATTAAGAAGTCTTTGCTTACACTTTGCTTGTCGTCGCTTATTTCCAAGCTGAATTTATAATCACCTTGTGCTGTTGTTCTGCCTTGAAGTCGAGATCCATTTAAGCTAAGACCATCAGGAAGTTGTCCTTCTTTAAAAGACCAGTTATATGCGCTATTGCTTATGCAAGCGAAATCATAGTCTACGGCTTCTCCTGCAACTATTCGCGGAGTCGGACCAACGCAGAATTCCAATGGAGAATAGAATTTAGCTTTAGTGTTAATCTTATACCATATCTCCCCGTTTTTATAGATTTCTTTACCGCCGTTTTTGAGAATTACAGCTACCGCCAGATTAACGGTGCGTTCGATTATCTCTTCGATGGAAGCATCCGGCATATCGTAGCGAGTTACATTTATGTATCTGTTGTTAAATGGCTTTTTCCAGTGAGAGAAGGGCATAGAGAGTTTGTCCGGAACGCATTTCCGACCATAAATAGCGCCTAATAGTCCGCACATGCTTGCAGTTTGATTGTCACAGTCAAAACCGAGAGAACAACCTATGTTCATAGTGGCTTCCATATCGCCGCCTCCATAAAGCAGCGAAAGAATGCCCATGGCGCCATTGAGATTGGCGTTCCAAATGGTCTTGGTAGTGTCCGCTTCGTTTACATAGTATTTATCTGCAATAAATTTTCGGGCTTCGTGCCAGTCGTCCGGATTAGCTTTGTGTTGTGCAAAGCATTCGTCAATTATAATACTGAATCTGTCTTTTTTCGGAAGATATTTTTGTGCCTTGCGAATTAAAGTAGGAATATCGTTTTCGAAGAATGCCATAGAATACATAGCCCCATAAATAATGGTAGGGGAGCATGCCCAAGAGTCGCTTGTAATCCGCGCAGCCCAGTCGGAAATTCCGGCGGCATAAGTCGGCATTCCCGGGGCTGTGTAGCCCCAAATTTCGTTTATGAGTTGCGGGTCTATCTGGAACCAATGCGGATTATAGCGTTTATCTCCGGTAAATGGGGGAGTAAAACCATAATGCATCAGCCCTAACGCCCCTCGATTAGCAAGCCATACTCTGTCGCGGATATGATACATCCACCCTTCTCTTATTTGAGCGTAAGTTGGAACAACTCCATACTTTTCCATCATCATAAGATACAGATATTCTACATCCGTATCGTCATCGGAAAAGGCTCCGTCCACGGCTTGCATCTTGCGTATGGATTTCTCAAATGAATATGGACCTCCCGGACCCGGCTCATCAATAAAGTCATTTTCATATTCGAGCCCGTAAATATTGCCCACCATCTGACCCAACCATGCTCCAGCAATACGATCGGAAAGTTCCAATCGAGAAATTTCAACATAGCGAGGACTACAAGCCGTAAGGACAAATAGACACAGTAGGATTGCGTTTTTCTTCATAATATTCTAATAACCTGGATTTTGTGTGAGTTTCGGGTTGGCTGCCATTATTTGATCCGGAATCGGAAGTAACAAATAATTCTCTATTCCGGCCGGCTTGCACCACCAGGCATCCAAGTATTTTCCGAAACGAATCAAGTCTTGTCTTTCCCAACCTTCTATCGCCATCTCATGTGCACGCTCTATGAAAAAGCTATTTAGATTGAGATTATCTGCGGTAAAAGGAAGAAGGCCAGCGCGAGTTCTGATTGTCATAAACTCCGGGATAAGAGAGGCTTCAGCGACCTTATTTTGACGCAGCAAGCATTCTACATACATTAGCACGGCATCACTATAACGGAAAAGAATGAAATCATTTTCCATGCTGACATTATAGCTGGTAAGCATGCCGTCAGTTTGGTAGGTCCACTTGATTATCCTTGCTCCATCAGTTCTTCCAAGCCCGTTGCTATATTTGGACTCGGGTATGTTAATATCTTCCACAAAATAGTTGTGCTTTACTTGATTTCCATCTGCATCGGGAGCAGTGTAAAACCACTTATTTCCGTTCAAATCATATACCTGTCCGAATAACCAAGAATCCTCTTTACGGGTATCGCCTGTTTCGTAACTTGCCATAAAATCGGGCTGCCCCATAAAAGTGCCGTTCCATGTATCACCTATGCCCCAAATTCCCTCTAAATCGCTGTTTAATGTAATGGCGAAAGGATAGAAAGCTTCTTTAGTGAAGATACTGCTATAAGGAATTGCAAAAATGGCCTCTGTAGATGTTTCATTGTGAACCTTGAAATTATCGTTATAGTTGTCCGTAAGCGCATAATTGCCGCTGTCCATTATTCCCTTGACTAATTTGCCGGCATCTGCCCACATTTCTGTTCCTGTCCAATCTTTAGAGCTCATATAGAGCTTTGCCAAAAGAAAGTTAGCCATATCTTTGGTTACTCGTCCGTATTTGTTGGCAGCATAATCGTCAAGATAATCGATATTGTCCTTTATCTCGCTTTCAAGGAAATTGAAGAAGAAATCGCGTCCTTTCTGCTCGGGATAGTCGGACAAAGATTTGTCTACAGCATAAGGAACATTGCCCCAACAATCCACTGCAAGATAGTAATAATATGCTCGGAGCAATTTCATCTCGGCTATTATTTTCTGCTTAGTTTCATTTATATCTCCGGAGTTGCTGACCTCGTGGATAACATCGTTACATGCAGCAATTCCGTCAAAGCAGAACAACCAAGACATGCGTACGAGTTTATTGGAACTTGGTATAATATGCTTTTGCAGTTCGCTGTAGCGGACTTCTCCCCAAGAGCCGTTGTAGGATTTAGGCACAGCCACTTCGTTGCTGAGTTGCATTATCATTGTCCACATGCTCTGCTCTCTTCCCCATCTTTGCAATAGGGTATAAGGCCTTGCAGCATAACTTGAAAGCATTGCTTCGGACGAAAAAAATTCTGATTTCGGAATTTGCGAATAGGGGATTTCATCCAGATTCGTGCAGGATATCATAGCTATTAAGGCTATCCCCAATATCGTATATATATACTTTTTCATATTTTTTCTTGTTAGAAATTAACAGAAGCGCCTATAGTAAACATGCGTGTACGAGGGTAGTAGCTCGTGCCCTCAATGCCCGGAGTCAATCCTGTTAGGGTTACTTCGGGGTCTACGCCGCTATAAGAGGTCAAACAGAAAAGGTCCTGCCCTGTAATAAACAGCCTTATCGCTTTAGTAAATGATTTGTCTTTTAAGGGGATATCGTAGGCTATGGATACATTGTCGAGCTTTACATATGTAGCATCTTCGAGGTATTTTGAAGAGTAGGTAACTTTTCCTGTGAATTCCGGCTCGTCAAGCCACGAAGCAAGTATGTTCTTTAGACCGAGTTCTGAAATGTTTTCGTAGAGCCCTCTCATTTGATTGAATACTTTTCCTCCGAAAGATCCGCGCAAAGTTGCACTGAACGAGAATCTGCCCCAAGTCAAGCTGTTGCTCCATCCAAGCGTGAAGACCGGATATGCGGAACCAAGTTTGGCCCAGTTCTTTTCCGTCATCGTTTCGAAAGTGACCGTTGCCTCTCCTCCGCTACTGAGTCCATTGTATATTGGGCCGTAGAATGTTCCTATGCTTTCTCCTTCGATGAGTCTTTGACAGTATGCACCAAGGGGCGTGTTCAGCCATCCTATACGGTATTCTTGATTTTGAAACTCCTCGTTAGTGAATTTAACCAGTTTGTTTTTGTTTTTGGCAAAAATCAAAGAGCTGTCCCATTTGAGATTCTTTGTTTTGACCGGACTGGCATTCAGGGTTATTTCAATACCGCTGTTGTTTATTGTACCGACATTTGTAAACAGTTCTGGGTAATCGTAAGGGGGAACCGGTACGGCATAATTGTACAGTAAATTTGTTGTAAGGCGGTTGTAATAATCTACACTGGCGCCGATTCGTCCTTTTAATACGCTGACATCTAATCCTATATTGAATTCGGCCTTTTTCTCCCATCCGAGGTTGGGATTCGCATTGCTTGCCGGAGCGTAGGCGTTTTGCCAAGTTCCGTTGTAATAGAAGCGTCCGGAGGTCTTCATGAGCAGAAGAGATTTGTAGTTGCCGAAATCTTGATTGCCTGTAACTCCGTAACCGGCACGCAATTTGAGCTCATCTAACCAGTTCAGGCTCTTCATAAAGCTTTCTTGACTTATGCGCCAACCTAAACTTACAGCCGGAAACCAACCCCACTTGTTGTCTTTACCAAAACGGGAAGAGCCGTCGCGTCTTAGTGAAAGCGATACGAGATAGCGCTGGTCGTAGTTATACATTATTCTGCCGAAAAAGGCAATATACTTGTTGCCTTCTCGGTAGGAATCCATGTCGGCTACACCATTCTTTAGAGCAGAGCCTGCCCCTATGTCATCCGTTTTGAAATAGTCGGTATCATATCCGAAATTGCCCATGTATGACTGCTTATAACTCTCTGTCTGATAAGTGTATCCAAGCATAGCCTGTACTGAATGCTTTCCAAACTGATTGTTATACTGGAGTGTACTTTCCCATTGTAAATCATCCGAATAAGAATTGCTTATTCCAGCTGTTCCTTCATTTCCCCACTCTCCGGGATAGTAGCGGGTCTTGTAGTCTCTGTTTTCGTAACGCTCTTCAGAGAAACTCAAGAAGTTATCCCATTTGAGCCCTTTAATCGGAAGAATATTGAGAGTTGCCCTTCCATTAACACCCATCGATGAGGCATCGGTTATGCTGGTGCGCTCATTAAGCATTGCAACAGGATTATAGTAGTCCATACTTTGGACTGTTTTGTAGCCTCCGTGAGCAGTGTCTGTCTCATCGTATACCGGCTCTGTCGGGTTATGGAAGAATGCTTGACGGAAAATACCCCATCTGGCTCCCTCATATTTGCGCTTAGTATAGCTCAGATTATAATCGAGATTCAGCCAACCATTGAGAGCATTCTGGCGGATATTTGTTCTGAACAGATATTTATTGAAGTCGTTGCCGCGCAACAAACCTTGATTTTGTTCCACATTTAACACTGTACGATGCGAAAAATTCTCGCTTCCTCCTGCAATGGCAAGGTTGTGTTTATGGCTTACAGGTGTACGCGTAATTTCTTTAAACCAGTCTGTTTCTGCCCCGTAGAGAGAGGAGGAGGCAGACGGTTTATAGTTTTCTATAGTGTATTTGAATTCTTCGGCCGTCATTGGAGTAGCCCTTGAACGAACGGATTGAATGGAAACTAGTCCGTCATATACTATAGAGGTAATACCGACTTTTGCTCGCTTGGTCGTAATAATAATAACGCCGTTTGTGCCGCGCGTACCATATATTGCGGCGGCAGAACCGTCTTTGAGCACATCTACCGACTCTACTTCTTGAAAGTTGATATTACGCAGGTCTGCTCCGACTACGCCGTCAATAATGATGAGCGGACCTTGACCTGCACTTAATGTGTTTGTGCCTCTCAGTAAAATTTCATAAGAGCCGGTAGGGTCGGCGCCATTGGGATTAGTGATAGAAAGACCTGCAACTTTTCCTTGAAGCATTCCAGCCGGCGTTAAATAACTGCCTTTATCGAAATCATCAGTCTTTAAACTAGTTACAGAACCGGTAACTTCTTTTTTGGTGGTTGTACCATAACCTATGGCCACTGCTTCTTCCAGCATAGTTGCTGCTGACGGAGTTAGACGGATATTGTGAATATTGCCTTCAACCACGAAAGAATAATCATCGTAACCTAAAAACGATACTGTAACATTCTGACCGTTAGTTGCATTAAGCACGAAAGAACCATCGTTCTCTGTTATTGCATATAAACGAGTCTCTTGGACCAGTAGCGTAGCACCCGGAAGTCCGTCTCCATTTTCGTCCGACACTTTACCTTTGATAGACTGAACTTGCGCGAATCCGAGAGAACTCGCGACAGTAAATAAAGCTATCAATATCAATAAAAGTTTTTTCATTTCTTTAATAATTAATTTCCCGCCGCCACAATGCAAGCGAGGCCGGCGATGAAAAGAATGAACATTAGAGTAAGCAGGATATTGACTTTTTTGTCTGCACCCTTAAACTCTTTCCAAATGAATATGCCCCAGATAGCTGCAATCATGGGAGCTCCCTGGCCTAATGCATACGAAATAGAAGCACCGGCCTTGCCCATCGCAATGTTGTTGAAAACGGTTCCTAGACACCAGATTGCACCGCCTAACATTCCGACAAGGTGAGTTTTTACGCCTCCCTTGAAGTAATCTTTGTAAGAAACAGGCTCTCCAATGAAAGGCTTGTACATTATAAGACTATTAAAAATAAAGTTGCTTGCAAACACTGCAAGAGCGAATATTACCCCGGCCGTATATGGGGTTAGTTTTCCTGCAGCAGGAGCTGCAAAATTTGAAAGATCCATGGCAGATGCTACGAATCTGGAGAAAAAGGACATTAATATACCTGCGCAGAAGGCCAGAATTATGCCCTTGCGAGAGTCTTTTTTATTAATCTGCCCTCCTCCTCTTTTTCCTGAAGCAATCCCGTTACAGATAATGGCTAAAACGACTAAAGCAACACCGATTGAGAGCAGTATTACATTGCCTTGTGTGCCTTGTTGTAAATCGACAAGGTAATTATTCAGCACGCCTATGACAAGGGCGAGTCCTACTCCGAGAGGGAAAGCAACTGCCAATCCGGCTATGCTGACGGATGCGCTTAACAAAATGTTGCTGGCGTTGAAGATGATGCCGCCTATAATAATGCTCCATATTGATGCTGCGGAAGCTTGCCCGAGATCCTGCAGGAAAGGGCGTCCGTCAGAACCGATACTTCCCATAGTAAAGGCGATAACGAGAGAGAATAGGACCATACCTATTACATAGTCCCAGTAGAAGAGTTCGTAGCGCCAGCTCTTGGCAGCGAGCTTCTGGGTGTTCCCCCAAGAGCCCCAGCAGAGCATGGTTATAAAGCAGAATAATACTGCCAAAGAGTAGCTGTTTACTATAAACATGGTTTTATTATTTTAAAATTAAATCAACTTCTTTTCTGTATGGCGCAGCTTCTTGTGCTCCAAGCCTTTGTACTGCAATAGAAGAAGCTGCAGTAGCAAAAACGGCAGCTTCTGTGAGTGTTTTTCCTTCTGAAAGACCGACACATAAACCGGCACAAAAAGTGTCTCCGGCACCGGTGGTGTCTATTGCTTTTACCTTACGAGCAGATATTAATGTAGTTTTTTCGCCGGAGCAAATGAGCGAGCCGGAGCTGCCCATAGTTACTATAATGTCCTTAACTCCTTTGCGCCGCATTACTGCCGCCGCCTTTTTTGCCGATTCACTATCTTTTACATTCATTCCGCTGAAAGAAGAAAGTTCTGTTTCGTTAGGAATAAACAGTGATATGTATTGGAATATTTCTTCCGGCAGGGATGCTGCAGGAGCCGGATTAAGAATAACCATTGCGCCGGCTTTGGAACCTATTTCAGCTGCTTTTAACACGGAAGGTATGGGAATTTCTAACTGAAGAAGGAGAATATTGCAGCTTTCTAAAAGATGTCTTATTCCTTCCACATCTTTTGTGCTAAAGTCTCCGTTTGCTCCGGAGGCGACAATAATACTATTCTCTCCTTTTTTATCGACAGGTATCAGAGCCACACCTGAGGGCTTGTCGCTGCGTAGAATATCTTCTGAAAGTAGCCCTTCTTTTTTATATTGCTCAATGGAGTTATTGCCAAAAATATCATTTCCGACTTTGCAGACAAAGCGTACATTACCTCCAAGTCGTTTTGCTATAACTGCCTGATTTGCCCCTTTTCCGCCCGGCCCCATCTTAAAATCTCCTCCGAGTACCGTTTCTCCGGGATGAGGGAGGTGGTCTGTAAGGACAACCATGTCGGTATTGCTGCTTCCGACGACTAAAATTTTACTTTTTTGTAGTGTCATATATTATGTATTTTTACCTTTCTCGTATATGCTCAATCGATTGCGCTAAAAGCCAACAGTAAAAACGCATAAAGTAAAATGCCAATAAAGTCACTATTTTAGCGCAAACGATTGTGCAAGCCTATGCGACAAATATATGAATTATATTTTAATTATCAAGTATCCGAATAAATTTTTTTATCTTTGCTCGCGTGAAAGTCACAATTTCCACAATATCGCGTCTTACCGGAGTATCGGAGAGCACCGTTTCAAGGGTTCTTTCCGGAAAAGCCGAGCAATTTCGAATATCCAAATCCACAATTGAAAAAGTTAAAGCAGAAGCTAAGCGTTGCCATTATACCCCAAATTTGCTTGCGCAAAGCTTAAGAACTCGTAAAACATTTACAGTAGGTCTTACGGTGCCACGAATAGAGGATCCTTTTTTTTCGTATATCGCGAGTGTTATAATCAACCGTCTCAAAGACAACGGATTTCATACCATAATAGCAGATACCTTGGATTCTGTAACCGACGAGAGGGAAGCGCTTCGTTTATTTCAAGGCAGAGATGTAGACGGGATTATTGCAGTGCCGGTAGGAAATGACCCTTCGGAAATGGAAATCATAAACAAAAATGTGCCTATAGTTCTGATAGATCGATATTATTCAAACACCTCTCTTCCTTTTGTTGTTTCCAATAATTTCGAAGGAGGACGCATAGGTACCGAACATCTTATTAATAAAGGTTACAGACGAATATTGTCTATTAAAGGCGTACCTGCAGCACTTTCCAGCATAGAGCGCGTGAATGGCTTTGAGGCGGCAATTGCAAAGCATCTTGATCTTAAAATAGAAAAGGCCGCAATAGGCGATGCCTTCTCTATAGAAAATGGTTATGTTTCAACAATGCAAGCGTTCAAGAGCGGGAAGAATTACGATGCGATTTTTACATATAGCTCCACTATTCTTTTGGGTACTTTGAGAGCATTAAGGGAATTGGGCTATAAGGTGCCGGAAGATGTAGCATTGCTTTCGTTTGACGGCTACTATTCTTTTGATTACATGAAACCGGCAATTACTCGCATTGAGCAGCCGCTTTTCGAAATCGGCTCAACAGCTGTCGATACTCTGTTGAAAATAATCGAAGCGCGCTTAAAGAATCTTCCGGATCCGAAGCCGTTACAGAAGTTTCTTAATCCCGAATTAGTCGTACGCGAAAGTTGTTGACATTTTGTCACGGGCACGGGCTTTGACATATATATAATAAGAATAGAACTAAACTTATTTATATATGATAACAGGTAAAATAGGGGTAACGACAGAAAACATATTCCCCATCATTAAGCAATTCCTTTATTCCGACAAAGAAATATTCTTGCGCGAACTCATCGCCAACGCTGTGGATGCCACGAAAAAACTTCAGGTGCTAAGCTCCAACGGCGAATTCAAAGGCGAGTTGGGCGATTTGAAGGTGGAGGTGGTTTTGGACGAAAAGGCTAAAACCATCAAAATCATAGACCGCGGCATAGGCATGACGGAAGAGGAAATCGACAAGTATATAAATCAGATAGCATTTTCCAGTGCGGGGGAGTTCTTGGCTAAGTATAAAGACCAAAACATTATAGGCCATTTCGGCCTGGGCTTCTACTCTGCCTTTATGGTTTCTAAAAAGGTTACCATCGAGAGCCTAAGTTATAAAGACGGCGCAAAGGCGGTAAAGTGGACTTGCGAAGGTAATCCGGAATTTACTATGGGCCCTTGTAAAAAAGAAGATAGAGGCACGATTGTAACTCTTTATATAGATGATGAAGATAAGGAATATGCCGAGAAAGGGCGTATCGCCGGTCTTTTGGGGAAATACTGCAAATTTATGCCTTTCCCTGTGGTTTTCGGTAAAAAAACCGAGTGGAAAGACGGTAAGGAGGTAGAAACGGAAGAAGATAATGTAATCAACAATATCGAGCCCATCTGGGCCAAAGCCCCGAGCGAGCTTAAGGACGAAGATTATCTTAAATTCTACAGAGCTCTATATCCTATGGACGAAGAACCCATGTTTTGGATTCATCTGAATGTGGACTATCCCTTTACTCTTACCGGCATACTCTATTTCCCGAAGATAAAAGAGCGAATGGCCATCGATAGGAACAAGATTCAGCTTTATTGTAATCAGATGTTCGTAACCGACCATGTGGATAATATCGTGCCCGACTTCCTAACGCTGCTGCACGGCGTGATAGATTCTCCCGACATTCCTCTGAATGTCAGCCGCAGCTACCTGCAGAGCGACTCGAATGTAAAAAAGATAAGTACCTACATTACCAAAAAGGTGGCCGATAGGTTGGAAATGATTTTTAAAGAGCAAAGAAGCGACTACGAAACCAAGTGGGATAACATTAAGCTGTTTATAAAATACGGCATGCTTACGGACGAAAAATTCTGCGAGCGCGCATTGGATTTTGCTCTCTTCAAGAATACCGACGGCAAATTTTTCAGCTTTGAAGATTATCGCAAGGCCATAGAGCCCACCCAAACCGATAAAAACAAGAAGGTGGTTTACCTGTATTCGTCCGATTTAGAGGAGCAGTACAGTCGGATTGAGGCAGCCAAACAGCAAGGTTACGATGTGTTGCTGATGGATTGCGAACTTGATGCTCATTTTACAAATCTATTGGAGAGCAAACTCAAGGATGCCCGTTTCGCCCGAGTGGATTCCGATGCTGCCGAGAATCTTATTCCCAAAGAGGATAAGCTTAAGCCGGAGATGAGCGAGGAGGATAAGAAGGCCTTGCAAGATATCTTCACCGAGGCCCTTCCTGCCGGCAGCGAATGGTGGGTGGAGCCCGAAAATTTGGGTGAAAATTCATCTCCAGTGCTCATTACCCAAAGCGAATTTATGCGCCGCTATCGCGAGATGTCGGCCTTGGGAGGAGGAATGAACTTTTACGGTCAGATGCCGGAGAGCTACATAGTTAAGGTGAATATGGAAAATCCCCTAATCGCCAAGATTTGGGAATCTCGAAAGACAGTGGTAGAAAAGCCCGCAGGGGTGGATGCAGACGGTAAAGAAACGAAAGAAGAAATCCGCACCACCGCAAGCAAGCAAAAGCTGCTGCATCAGATTATTGATTTGGCCCTTTTGTCCGGCGGCATGTTAAAGGGCAAAGACCTCGCAGAATTCATCAAGCGCAGCGAAAGCCTGCTTAAATAAATGTTTAATAATATAAAAAGGGACCTTCGGAGGAGGTCCCTTTTTTGTGTGGCTCAGGTTTTATTATCTTGTAACACTTATCTCTTGTACCGGACTTTCGGGAGCAAGTACATTGTTGACTTTCCAGTTGCGGGCCTGCTTTATGTTGAAGGCGGCATTGCAGCGGAGGTCGTTTGCGGATGCTCCGAAATGGGCTGTGTATTTGCCTATAGCGGTTTCCCAGCAGGAGCCTGCCTCGTTAAAAGAGGCGAGGGTATAGGCATCTACTTTCATTGTGAGAGTCTGGCTTTCGCCGGGGGCAAGCTCGCGTGTTTTTGCAAAGGAGCGGAGTTCATAAGCCGGCTTTACAAGACCGTTTTCGGGAGCAGTCACATACAGCTCCACTACTTCCTTTCCTGCCATTTTACCGGTGTTGGTAATTGTTACAGAGGCGCTTATATTGCCGTCTTTATCCACTTTTACAGATGGCTTGCCATATTGGAATATAGTATAGCTAAGTCCGTAGCCGAAAGGATAGGAAACCTCTTTTTTTGCGGTGGTAAAGTAACGGTAGCCCACCCATATTCCTTCCTCATAATTTATATAGTCGATATTTTTCTTTGCCTCTTTCTTTCTGCCGCCGAAGAATGATGAAAAATCAAAGCCGGAACCGGAAGAGGTCTCGTATGGGAAGTTGAAGGATGAGGGAATATCGAAGTAGTTTACGGGGAATGTCATCGGGAGTTTTCCCGACGGATAGCTTTTGCCTTTCAGAACATCTGCAACGGTGTAGCCAACTTCTTGACCGGGAGTCCAGGCAAGCAGTATGGCATCGGGAAGGTTTTTCCATGAAGCGGTTTCGATTACGCCTCCGATATTTAGTACCACAACCACTTTTTTGCCTGCTGCATGATACTCTTCGCAGACATTTTGCAATAACTCGCGCTCCTCTGCAGTTAGAGTCCAATCTCCGTTGGTGATTGTACGGTCTGCGCCTTCACCTGCATTGCGGCCTATGGTAACAACGGCTATGTCGTTATCTTTTACACGAGAAGAAATGAGCTTCTTCGGGGTCGAGGGCTCGGACAGTACGGCATCCCCCAAAAGGATGCTCATTCTGGCTGCGCCTACGGCATTGTCAGCCTTTTTGAATGCTATGTATTTGCTGTACCAATCTTCTACGATAGAATCTACCGTAAGGCCGTTTTCGCGCAAGCCATCAGCCAAATTGCGTATATATGCCTTGTTGACATTGCCCGAACCGGTACCTCCGGCTATCATATCGTACGAAGTGATACCGTAAAGCGCTACATTCTTCATATTCTTGCAGAAGGGGAGCGTGGCTTCATTTTTAAGGAGTACAAGCCCTTCGGCTGCAGCTTCGCGCACGAGGCGGGCATGTGAGGCGAGATCGGGATTGTCGGAATACTTATAGCCTTTGAAACGCGGAGTTTTTACTATGTATTCCAACATATATCTGACATTACGGTCTACATCGGCAACGGGAAGGTCGCCGTTTTCAACTGCCTTTACTATTCTTTCTATTTCGATGTCCATACCGGGCTCCATGAGGTCGTTACCGGCCTTTACTGCCTCTACAGTGTTGTCTTTGCTGCCCCAGTCGGTCATAACAATGCCTCGGAAGCCCCATTCGTCGCGGAGGATGGTAGTTAGCAGTTCATAATTTTGTTGGGTGTATTTCCCGTTGAGTTTGTTGTAGGAACTCATTATTGTCCACGGGTCGGACTCCTTTACCATAATCTCGAAGCCTTTGAGCGTTATTTCGCGCAGAGCTCTTTGGTTCATACGGCTGTCGGATTAGTGGCGGTTGGTCTCAGCGTCGTTGGATACAAAATGCTTGGAGCTTACTCCTACGCCACGGCTCTGAATGCCGTTCACATAAGCTGCTGCCACTTTTCCTGTCAGCAGAGGATCTTCGCTGAAGTATTCGAAGTTGCGGCCGCAAAGCGGATTACGATGAAGGTTCATTCCGGGGGCTAAAGCAACATCGACTCCGTATTCGAGGTATTCCTCGCCCATGGCGTTTGTGAGTTGTTGAACAAGAGGAAGGTTCCATGTCGAAGCCATTACGGTGCCTACGGGGAAACCCGTGGCATAGAAGCTTTTATCGCTTCCTTCGCGTTTGGGACTGATTCGGATGCCGGCGGGGCCGTCTGCAAGCACGGTGCGCGGGATTCCGAGCCTATCGATGCTGCGCGTTGTTCCGGCAGCTCCCGGAACGAGTACCGTACTGGAAGCAGTCATGCTTCCGGCTGTCATGCTGCCCCAACCTGCGCCTACGAGCAGCTGTGCCTTTTCTTGGAGAGTCATGGCGGCAAGCACCTCATCGATGTTGTCCGCGGTGAGTTTCGGCTGCGCAAAGGCAGCGCTTGCGGCAAGAAGGGCCGCAAATACGAAAAGAATCTTACGCATATAAAATTGGATTAGTTTCACATTTGCAAACTTAACCACTTTAAGCGTAAAATAATTTCACGCTTGTTCAAAAGTTTTATCCTCTGTATTCGCTTGGCGGAACTCCGAATTGTTTTTTAAAGCTGGTGGAGAAATGCGACAATGAATTGAAACCTGTCATATCTGCTATTTCAGACATATTGTATTTGCCTTCGAGCAGGAGTTTTGCGGCCCTATTGAGCTTATAGCGGCGGAAAAACACACCGGGATTGTCGCCGGTAAGGCCCTTTATCTTATAGTAGAACTTGGTGCGGGACATCTTCATCATGCCGGAAACGGTTGTGATGTCCAATTGCGAGTTGCCGAGCTCTTCTTCCATAAGGGCATAAAGGTCTTTCATAAAGGCTTTGTCCTGCGGAGCCAAAGTATCTTCGGGCAATTCTTCCGGAAGCGTGGAAGAACTGATGGCGGCGCGCAGCTTTTCCCTGTTCTCGAACTGAGATTCTATGAGAGCAAGCAGGTATGCCGGATCGAAAGGTTTGGTTACATAAGCATCCGCCCCTTCTTTTAGGCCTTTTACTTGGTTTTCGGTGCCTGACTTGGCGGTTACGAGCACTACCGGAATATGACTGAAAGCGGAATTGCCCTTAATTTCGCTACATAGCTGGTAGCCTCCCTTGCCGGGCATCATCACATCGCTGAGCACAAGGTCGGGCTCCTCTTCTTCCATGGCTTTAATAGCGGAGTCGGCATCATATACGCAGCGTACATTGTAGTATGGAGAAAGCAGTATTCTAATGTAGTTGGCCACATCTATATCATCATCCACGGCAAGTATGAATTTTTTTTCCGTGCCCTCGCGCTCGACTTCCTCCTCTTTGTGCAAGGTCGGGGAAGTGAGGGGATAGAGCTTGTCTTGATTGTCTTCTCCGTCGGCTTTTTCGCTGTCTTTGTAGGAAGATTCGCTAACGGGTAGTACAAAGGCGAAGATTGAGCCGGTAGTGCCGTCTTTCACAAGGCTTTGCTTGTCCCATACCTTTATATATCCGTGATGTATGCCGGCTAAAGCCCTTGCATAATAGAGTCCGATGCCGGTGCCGTAATTATAGCTTCCCTTTTCGTTGCCGGAAAACTGATAATAACGTTCGAAAATCTTTTCTTTTTTATCGTTTGGAATGCCCGGGCCTGTGTCGGATACTGCGAATTGAGCCCAAAGAGTGTCGGTGTCGGAATCTTTAAGGGGGAAGCGCTTAGCGGCATCTTCGCGATTTATAACATCGAAAGCCAACACTACTTTGCCTCCTACCGGAGTATATTTAAGGGCATTCGAGAGCAGATTGATTATTATTTTGGTCATTTTGTCCTCGTCTATCCACATGCTGAAGCTGTCTTCGAGTCCTCTTGAAAGGAGGTTTATATGCTTAGAGCCGGCATTGACGGAGAAAATGTCCAATATATTTTTTAGAGGTGTAATGACTTCTGTTTCCGCTACTTTAAGACTTAGGGAACTGTTTTCTATTTTTCCGAAATCCATGAATTGGTTTACCAACCTCAGCATCCATGCGCTACTCCTTTTGAGTATGTCGAGCAGCCTCCGGTTTTCGCCCTTAATGTCGGGGGAGGATTCCAATATGGATACAGGTCCGGAAATCATTGTAAGAGGAGTGCGGAATTCGTGAGCGATATTGCTGAAGAAAGCCATTTGCACATCGTTGATATGCTTTTCTTGCGCCTTTTCGGCCTCAGCCCTCTCTTTCGCCCTTTTTTCGTCCATGAACATATTTTGTTGGCGGAAAATCAACAACAGAACTCCCAACCCTAAAATAATGTAGAATAATATTGCCCACCAACCGCCCCAAAATGGCGGGAGTATCCTTACTGAAAGGCTCTCTTCGGTTTCGCTGATACTGCGGCTGTTGTTGCTTATCTTCACTTTAAAAGTGTAGCGACCCGCCGGAAGATTATTGTAATAGGCTTCGTTATTGTAGTCTGCATCCACCCAAACCGGGTCGTACCCTTCCATTTTATAATAATAGTGTATGCGCTCGAACTCAGAGTAATCGAGTGCAGCGAAGCTTATTCCGAAGCCCCTCTGCTTGTGAGTAAGGGTGATTTTCGGCTTATGGCAGAGTTCTTCTTCTATGGGAAGGCCTTTCCCCGGGCGTATTAGTTTATTGTATACCTTTAGGTCTTCGAATACGAGCGGGACGGTACGGTTGCGGGGGATGTCAAGTGGATTGAACATGGTGAGGCCGTGAGTCCCGCCGAAAACGAGAGTGCCGTCAGAGAGTATGCATGCGGCTTTGTTGTTGAATTGGTTGCCGCCTATACCGTCTGCCGCAAAATAGCTTACCATTTTGCCGGTACTGCGGTCGAATTTGCCGAGACCGTTCATTGTGCTTACCCAGATATTGCCCTGCCTGTCTTCTTGAATAGCAGAGATATCTACGCATGGCACACTCTCCACTCTGCCGAGAGTATTATCGGAAGAATTATACCGAATGAGTCCGTTAGCCACCGTGCCGCACCAAAGGTCGCCTGCGGAATCGATAAGTAATTGTGTTGGAATGAAAGAAGAACGGGTAAGACAGCTGTCCAAAGCCTTTTTGGAAATATAGTTTGGGGCTTCCAATGGCAGCGAAGTGCTGCTGTTAATCATACTGATACTATGACCGAATGCGCCCACAAGAACATTGCCGTTCTTAAGTGGAAGCAGGTCTAAGATGAAAGTCCATTTGTCGCCGTCTTCGAAAGGTTTTATCTCTGTAATAGTATCATAGGAATATTTATATACACTTCCAAGCGCATTGCCTATCCATATATTGCCGGAAAAGTCTTCCGCAATAGACATAGGCGTGTAGATGAAAAGTTCCTTTTCCTTACGGAGAGACTGCTCATCGAACGAGCATTGTATGGCACGCCATTTTCCCTCAAAAAGCAACCAAATACTGCCTTTGGAGTCGGCAAATACCTTCCTTACTTCGCGATAACCCACGGCATCTTTATCTAACAGATGCGATACATCCACATGGGAAATCCGGTTGCCGTCCTTGCTGCATACGAACAATCCGTCGTCAAGCGTAGACACCCACAATCTGCTTTGAAGGTCGGTGCAGACGGATAGTACGGATTTGCTTTTGAAGAAAGATGTGAGGTAATGGTTACTATTGAACTGGTCTTTATACATATGTGAGACGCTGTAACCATCGTCTTCGGTACCGAACCAAAGGTTTTGTGAAGAATCCTTGAAAATAGTGCGTATGCGGCGGGAGGGAATCTCGAACGGGAAGCTCGGTTCGTCTTGAGCGCTGACTTTTTCTGCGGGGAGGTAATAGCAGAACATTCCGGAATTTATGGTGCCGAGTAGTATAGTATGCTCGTCCACGGAAAATATCTGGTCCACATCGCCTTGCATGAGGCGTTCTTTTTCTTTGATGGCGTCCGGCAGCTCTTTGTATTCGAGTGTTTTGGTATCAAAAATGGAAATTTTACCCATACCGGACATCCAGAGTTCTCCGTTTGGCATCATGCAGCTATGGTAAACGGGAATATTTGTGGAGAGACTGTCAATGGGAAGGAAAGAATGCGGGTTATAGCTTATGAGCTTTTCCATGCCTGCATACCATAGTTTTCCATCCGGAGAAATATGGAAATCGCCTGCAAAGAAGTTTTTTATTACGGGCTTTATATCGCCTTCATTTAATATATTTAGGGCGGAGGTGCTCTTGAATAGCATATAGCCGTTTGGAGTTTCGAGAATCTGACTAATGTTCCTGTTGTCGTCTAAGATTCTGAAACGCTTGAAATTCCCTTTTTTAGTATAGAGGCAGACACCGTTTGCGCTTGCAATCCAGAGCTTCCCCTCACCGTCTCGATGGAGGTCGTTTATGTAGTTGTCCGGCAGACCTAAGGAGTCGTCCGTGCATATATATTGGTGGTAATTGTGGACATCGAATTTATTAAGCCCCCTAAAAGTGCCTATCCAGATGTGTCCGAAGGCGTCTTCCTCAAAAGCGTTCACTTTTTTATTGGAGAGCTCGTCGGAAATAATTACATCTTTTTCTCCCTGCTCCTCAACATTTAAGGCAGAGTGGGAACAGCCTGCCGCTGTAAGCAGTACTGTTATTATAAAGCTTAAAATTTTCAAGTTTCCGGTCATTTGTTTCTACCACGAAGATAGGTAAAAAACGGTGAAAATGAGAGATTTGAACAAAAATGAAGCAATTTGAACAGATTTGAAAATCAAAATGAGTTAGGGTAAAAACTTTTGACTTTTAGATAAAAAGATTTGAGCATGGAGTCGATACCTTTACATTGTTAAAAACCGCACAATGAAAAATCTACTTCCAATTACTGCCTCTCTGGCGATTTTATTGCTTGTAAATTCTTGCAATTGTAAAACTTCTTTCAATAATGGAAATAGGGCCGACCTGCTCGATTCTTCTACTTCCGCAGCGCTTGTACAAACCCATTCGGGTAAGGTGGCGGGTTATAAGGACGGCAGCGTACTAATCTTCAAAGGTATTCCTTATGCTCGGGCAGGGCGTTTTGAAGAGCCGCGCGATACCTCGTGGGAGGGCGTGCGTAGCAGCCGTGCCTATGGTCCAACCGCCCCGCAGGCAAAGCGTATGGGCTGGTACAGCGATGAACAGGCCTTTGCCTTTGACTGGGATGACGGATTTGCAGATGAGGATTGTCTGAGACTCAACATCTGGACTTCGGGACTGAATGATCACAAGCGCCCCGTTATGGTGTGGCTGCACGGCGGCGGATTCCATGGGGGTTCCGGACAGGAGCAACCGGGTTATGACGGGACCAATATGGCTCGAGCAAAAGATGTGGTGATGGTTACCTTGAATCACCGCTTGAATGTACTCGGATATCTGGACCTGTCCGCATTCGGGGAAAAATATGCAAACACCGGCAATCTCGGCATGCTTGATATAGTTAAGGCTCTCGAATGGATAAATGAAAATATAGCCAAATTCGGAGGGGACCCGAATAATGTAACCATATTCGGCCAATCCGGCGGAGGAGGCAAGGTGAGCACCCTTATGGCTATGCCATGCGCTCGTGGACTCTTCTGCAAAGCCATTATACAAAGCGGGTCCATAACAACCGTAATGCAGCAAAAGTACTCTCGCAGGGTGGGAGTGGCTACCGTTCGCGAACTCGGCATAAAGGCCTCCGAGATAGACAAGATAAAGGATGTGCCTTACGAAACACTACTTAAAGCCTGCCATGTTGCCACTCAGAAGGTACGCAAAGAGGCTATCGCAGAAAACCTGCTGGTAGACTTGATGTTCGGAACTGAGCCTACTGTGGATGGCAAGCTGCTTCCGGCCCAGCCGGGAGAAGAAAAATCCATCTCCCTATCGAAAGACATTCCGGTAATAATAGGGACAACTCATGATGAATTTACACCGCACCAAGAAGACACCGTATTCGGTCCTCTTGCCGTAGCTCAAGCCCGCAGCAGGGTTGCCGCCGGCGCAGCATCGGTGTATATGTACCGCTTCGATTGGGCTTCCCCTGTTCTCGATGGAGCATTGGGCAGCATGCACTGTATGGAAATACCTTTCGTATTCGACAATGTGGAGAGACACAAAACCATGACCGGAGGCAGGGAAGAGGATGTGCAGCTCGGCCATAGAATAAGCGCTGCTTGGGCTGCTTTTGCCCGCACCGGTGTTCCTTCTGCGGAAGGCTTGCCCGAATGGAAGCCTTTTACAAGGGAGAATGAAGAAACCATGATATTCAATACGGATACTTTTTTAAAAACCAAACAATAACCTAATTTTTTTGTACAATGAGACATTCACTGCTCAAAAAGCTTTCTCTTGCTTTTATAGCTCTTTTTGCCGGCCTTATGCTTTACGGCCAGGAGTCTATCACGGTAAGTGGAACCGTTTCTGACAATTCCGGTCCCTTACTCGGGGTTGGAGTCGTTCAGAAAGGAACGAACAACGGAGTCGCCACCGACATAGATGGCCGTTACTCGCTTACCGTACCCAAGGGAAGTGTGATTCAGTTTCTTTCCATCGGCTATATGCCCGTGGAAGTTGTAGCCGACAAGGCTAAGTTCGACATTGTCCTCGAAGAGGAGAGCAAAATGTTGGAAGAAACCGTAGTCATCGGCTATGGTATCCAAAAGAAGAGTGACCTTACCGGAAGTATATCTCGAGTAAGGAGCGAGGACATCCTCAACCGTACCATTACCACCCCAGAGTCTGCCCTTCAAGGCAAGACAGCCGGAGTGCAGGTATTCAGTTCTTCCGCCCGCCCCGGAGCTTCGCCTCAAGTGCGCATCCGCGGAATTTCATCCAACGGCTCCAGCGACCCGCTCTATGTAGTTGACGGGCGTATTACTTCTTCTATCGCAGGTATAGACGCAAACGACATCGAGAGCATGGAAGTGCTCAAGGACGGTGCGTCGGCCGCTATCTATGGTGCACGCGCCGGTAACGGTGTGGTGCTCATCACGACAAAGCGCGGAAGAGGAGACGGTAAAATAACCTACAGCTATCAGCTTGCCAGTCAGAGCCTTGCCCGTATTCCAAAAGTAATGAATGCCGAACAATACATGCAGTACTATCTCGAAAAAGGCAATTACAAGCTCAACGATTTCTACAACAATTGGGATTTCAAAACCAATACCGACTGGATGGACTATTCCTACGAAAATTCGCTCATGCAGCATCACAACATTACATTCCAGGCAGGTAACGAACGCGGAAGCCTGTATGTGTCGGGCTCCTATCTCGACAACAACGGTATGTTTACGGGAGATGCCGATGTTTACAAGCGTCTTACCGGTATGGTGAACGGCAGCTGGAAATTCAAATCTTGGTTGGAAATCCAAACCAACAATCAGCTTGAATATTACAGGGCGCGCAGCGTTTCGGAAGGCAGCGACTACGGTTCCGCAGTACTTTCGGCCTTGCAGCTCGACCCGCTTACCCCAACTTCTTATGCACCGGAGAATCTGCCGGCATTCATGCAGGCCTATCTCGATGCAGGCAAGACCCTTCTGCAGGACGAAAATGGCAATTATTACGGTATATCGGCCTTTAACCCCTCCGAGAATGTGAATCCCCACATAATGAGGGACAGGAGCTATGGTATTGCAAACGGCTTTAATATCAACGGTTCTACCTCCATCAATTTCAAGCCTATAAAGGACCTTACCATAACCTCCCGTTTAGGCTATCGCTTGAGCGCATCGGATAACTATGGCTACGGCCACGATTACTATGTAAACCAGAATGCCTATCAGAATTATGTGAGCCTTAGCGGCAGTTCTTCCAACTCTGTATATTATCAGTGGGAGAATTTCGCTAACTATATGCACATGTTCGGCGCAAATATGATAAGCGCCATGGTGGGCGTTTCTTACAGCCAAAACAGAAGCTACTACATTTCCGGTTCCTATTCGGGTAGCGATACCGACCTCGGTGTCATTCAAGACAATCCTCTGTTCTACTTCTTTGCGTACGCTACTCCAAGCGCAACCAAGAATGTTTACGGAGCGGAGCCCATGTTCGGAAGGAACCTTTCTTATTTCGGGCGTTTAAGCTGGAATTACAAGAGCAAATATTATTTGCAAGCTTCTTTCCGTGCAGATGCCGCTGACCTCTCAATTCTTCCGCAGCCCAGGCGTTGGGGTTATTTCCCCTCCGTTTCAGGCGGTTGGACGCTGAGCGAGGAAGCTTTCTTTGACGGCATAAAAAATTATGTTCCATTCATGAAGCTGCGCGCCAGCTGGGGACAGAATGGCTCCACGGCTTCGCTTGGGGGCTATGCTTATGCAAATACCATTGTTCAGACAGGCAACTATCCTGTGTTCGATGGTAGTAACGACGATGTTTATACCTACTTTATAGGCTATGCTCCGTCTTCCACCGGCAATCAGGAACTGAAATGGGAAACCTCCGAACAGCTCAATTTAGGTATTGACCTGCGTTTCCTTCGCGACAAGCTGAGCATATCTGCCGACTGGTATCAGAAAAAGACCAAAGACCTTATTGTCAGCGGTATAACTCCTTCCACTGTGGTGGGTGTGGCCGCTTCACCGGTAAATGCCGGCAATGTGGAGAACAGTGGTTTTGAGTTTGAAGCTCGCTGGCGTGACCATATCGGAGACTTCCATTATGGTATCAGCGGCAACATAGCCACTCTGCGCAACGAGGTTACCTATATACACGAGTCGCTCAGCGACGGTCTCGATGGCGTAGGCTTCCGTAATTACGGTACTATTACCCGATTCGAGAAAGGCTATCCTGCATGGCACTTCTACGGATATCATTTCACAGGAATAGACCCCAATACCGGAGATGCCACTTTTGCAGACTATGACGGTGTTGAAGGTATTACAGAGGGTGACAAGACTAATCTTGGCTCCGGCATTCCCAAATTGAATTACGGAATTACCCTTAATGCCTCATGGAAGGGCTTGGATGCAACCGTATTCGCCGTAGGCGCAGCAGGGAACAAAATCTTCAATGCAATAACCGTTGTGGATTATCCATCCAACATGCTTAGCTATTATACCAAGGATCGTTGGACTCCCGAAAATACGGATGGTACAATGCCGGCTGCAAATGCTTCCAATTGGACCAAATTCCTCATTTCGGATGGCGTGATATTCGACGGCTCCTACTTTAAGATAAAGCAGATTCAGCTCGGTTATACTTTCCCGCAGAACATCACAAGGCGCTTCAAGATAGATAACCTGCGTATCTATGGCTCTTTGGACGATTTCTTCACTTTCAGCAATTACCCCGGCTTCGATCCTGAAGTTACCGGCGTAGGAAGCAGCCTTGGCGTAGACAAGGGTAGCTATCCTATATCCAAGAAAGTCGTATTCGGAGTAAATGTATCATTCTAACGGACATCAGCCATGAAAAAGATAATAATTACAGCACTTTCCTGCATATTTGCATTCACTTCGTGCAGCGATATGCTTGACATCTTGCAGCACGGTGTGCTCAATTACAATACCTACTATCAGACCGACGAGCAGATAACTTCGGCAAATGTTGCCATGTATCTTGAGGTCAGGGGCTGGGAATTCAATTACATGCTTTGTAAGAATATGCTCAGCGACGACTTCTATGCCGGCGGCTCCATGCGCGGAGACAATATCAACCTCGAAGCGCTCAACGAATTTACCTTCGATGCCGAAGAGTCTTACATCCAAGGCATGTTTACAACCTATTATACCCTCATCTACAAGGCCAATGTTATTCTCGGTCATGTAGACCCGGATAAGGGACCGGTTGCCCGGCAGGCAATTGCAGAGGCAAAGGTGCTGAGGGCATGGGCTTATTTCGACCTTATAAGCATGTGGGGCAATCCTCCTTTGGTGGACCACGAGCTTGTACCATCGGAATATAACTGCCCCAACGGTACCACCGAAGAGCTCTGGGGTTTAGTGGAAAGAGACTTAACGGAGGCCATAGAGTCTGGCGCGCTTGCCGAAAAGAGCAGCGTGAACGATCGCAGCACTTGGCGTGTTACCAAGCAGTTTGCTCAGGCCATACTCGGCAAGGCTTATTTATGGCAGGGTAAGAACTTAGAGGCCGCAACCCAGTTCAATGCTGTGGTTAACAGCGGCAAATATAAGCTCTACGAAGGCAATTACGGCGACCTGCACCTTTGCGATAATAAGTATTATTGCGAGAGCATGTTTGAAACCAATCGCACATTCGACTCCAACAATACTTTCGGTAACTTCAGCTTGTATTACCTTATGATTAATTGGCGTATGGACAAGCTCAATTATCCGTCCGACACTCCTATTATGAATACCGGATGGGGCTTCTGCTCACCGACCAAAGACCTTTATGATGAATTTGTGGCTAATGAGGGGGCGGCAGGTTACCGTCTGAACCAGACCATGAAGACCTACGAGCAGATTCAGACCGAACTCGGCATAAGCGTTAAGAGCAATATCATCAACGAAGGACTTTTCATGTGGAAGACACGCGTGCTTTCAAACGAGCGCGGATTCGCTTCCGATTTTGTGTATAATTCCGATGCATTGTGGATGCGCTATGCCGAGGTGCTTCTATGCGGAGCCGAAGCAAGTCTGGCCTCCGGAGATAGCGATAAGGCTCTTGATTACATAAATCAAATCCGCGCTCGGGCCCAACTTGCACCGCTGGCCTCTGTAACCTTAAATGACATTAAGCGCGAAAAGAGGCTTGAACTCTGCGGAGAGGGACAGCGTTTCCAGGATTTACTCCGTTGGGGTGATGCCGCAGAAAAGCTGGCAAACAACGGAAAGAGATATCCGCTTCTCCAGCCCAATGGCGCCATTATCTACACTACGACCGGCAACACTAATTATGGCTTCAAAGCGGGTAAACACAATCGTCTGCCTTATCCGGCTACCGAAACCCGACTAAATTCAGCCATAACGCAAAACGATGGTTATTAACAGTAAAACAGATTCAGAAATGAAAAAGCTATATAATATCATAATAATTGCTGTAGCAGCGTTTCTTCTCGCTGCCTGCAGCAAGGCCGTGCTCGATCCGCTTCAGGGGATTTATCCGGCTCCTTCCGTAGCAAAACTCGAATCGACCCTTGCTTACGATGCACAAAAGATAGATGGAAAAAGATATTTTACCCTCGATCTTGCCGAAGCAGGCGTAAGCGGCAGTCATGGTTCATATTCCGGAAACGGTATTGCCCTTTTCGCCACCCTTGTGTGCAACGACTATTATCTTAAAGCCAACACCTATACCAACGCCGAAGCTGCTGCCGCCAAAAACGGCAACTTTATTACAGGCGCCACAAGCGTTTGGGACAATGGGACGGCCAAGTCTTTGCAATCGGGCAGTATCACTATAACAAAGAATAACGACAACTATAGTTTATCGGCAATTCTTTTTGCAACGGATGGCACACCCTACAAGCTTAGTTGGAAAGGCGAACTAACCTATGAGGCGGATCCTGAGGTTATCCCTCTTACACAGGTTTTCACCGCCCAAAGTAACCTTGGCAACGGGGTTAAGTCCGTGACCATGAGCCTCGGAACAGCGGATATAAGCTCCACTTTCGATATGAACACATGGACCACCACTTGGAGCGGCTCAGGCAATTATCTCGCAATAGACCTTTATAGCGAGGACGGATTCTTACACGAAGGAACTTATACTCCGTGTGCAGTAGGAGGTGTCATAGAAGCCGGCCAATACGGCATAGGTTATGATACCGAGATGTGGGGAATGAAGTTTGAAAACTGGGGCACCTGCTGGTGGACGGTAGAAAACGGAGTGACCTCTGCCCAGAAGATTTTGAGCGGAAATATTACGGTTGCCCGTTCCGGCAGCGGCTGGTTGATAAGCTACGGTAAAGAGGGGGATGAAATCTGGTGTGAGTTCAAGGGCGAAATACCCGCTCTTACTTCTCCCGATACTCCTGCAACTTTTGATGGTACTGAACTAACCAAACAATTGCTAGGGCAGAGCAATATAGCAAATGGTGTAAATTCGCTTACATTCCAGTTTGCAACGGAGGATGTGAGCTCCACAACAGAAGGCTGGACCACCACTTGGAGCGGTACGGGCTACTATCTCGCGCTTGACATTTACAGCGCCGACGGTACCCTTGCAGCCGGAGAATATAAGGCTTGCGCTACCGGAGGCCAGATTGCCGAAGGAGAATTCGGTATAGGTTTTGATACCGAGATGTGGGGTATGACATTTGAAAACTGGGGTACCTGCTGGTGGACGGTAACTGATGGAGCAACTTCGGCTCAAAAAGTGTTGGATGGAACCGTAAAGGTTGAGGTAGAAGGAGCAGAGTATACCATCACGCTCGAGTCTTCAATTATAAATGCCCGTTATAAAGGTGCGATTGCTATCAAATGATGAATAAACTATTGACTATGTTTGCTGTGGCTCTCGGGGCTCTTTGCCTCGTGAGCTGCGGCAAAGAGTCATCAGAAAACATAGATGCAAAGCAAAATCTTCTTAACCGATTAAGCAAGGAGCCAACCGTATACCGCGATCTCAGCATAAAGAGCGCAATAATGGGACGCACCATGAAATATAGCATCTGGCTGCCTGCCGGCTATAGCAAAGATGAACATTATCCGGTGCTGTGGCTTTTGCACGGTATGGGAGACGATCAAAACGGATGGTTAGACAAAGGCAATCTGAGTAAAATAGCCTCCGATTATGTATTAAAAGGGGGAATAAAGATGATAATCGTCACCCCGGACGGTCTTACTTCTTTCTATACCGGCAATTGGGAAAAATATTTTTACAATGAGCTCATGCCGACAGTGGAGAGCGATTTTGCAATTACAGCAGATGCCTCTCATCGAGCAGTAGCCGGCCTTTCGATGGGCGGCTTCGGCTCGCTCTACCACGCCATCGCTCATCCTGCGATGTACAGCTATGCTTATGCCTGCTCTCCCGCTACGGGAGATATTCTGAAGAATATGGTAGAGGCAATGGAAGATATCTCCAAGCTTCCATCCATTACCATAGAAACCGGAATCGAAGACTATACCGTCGGCTCACAGCCTAAGGATTTTCATGAATATTTGGAAGGAAAGGGGATAGCCCACGAATGGATACTCCGTTCCGGAACGCATGATTGGAAATTCTGGCAGGAATGCCTTCCCAAAGTTTTGGAAAAGGTAGGACTATCATTCAAATAAAACAATAAATACTTCTACAAATGAAGAAATTAATACTTATTATTTCAAGTCTGGTGATTGCAGCCGGCCTTAACGGTCAGGAGCTTACCAATTTCAATTTCAGAGGACGCTTCAAACCCGTCGTTTCTCCCGAAATCACGCAAGACAGCGTGACATTTCGACTAAAAGCCGATTATGCAACCATTGTGAAGCTTAACGGCTCTTGGATGCCCGGTTGGGGCTCCACCATAGATATGCAGCGCGGCGAAGAGAATGTGTGGAGCGTAAAAATTCCTCTTCCTTCTCCGGAAATCTACACCTACAACTTCGTGGTGGACGGAGTGGCTGTAAACGACCCTCAGAATTATATGGTACAAAGAGATGGTGTCAGGTATCTTAATATGCTTATGGTACCGGGGGAGCGCAGCGAGAATTATTTTGGAATCTCAAGCGCACAGCGTGGCACAATGCGCTATATGTGGTACGACAGCGCCATTCTCGGTCTGAATCGCCGTCTTACGGTTTATACTCCTTTTGGGTATGAAACTTCTCCCCGCACCAAATATCCCGTGCTTTACCTGCTTCATGGGGCAGGCGGAGACGAGGAAGCCTGGTCCAGCATGGGCCGTGCCGTTCAAATTTTAGACAATCTTATTGCAAAGGGACTTGCCAAGCCTATGATAGTTGTCATGCCCAACGGTAATCCCAACCAACAGGCTGCGCTTCCTATGGGCTTGGAGTCAAAGCCTTTTGACTGGAGGGACCCGAAATGGGCAAACGCCTATGTTAACAGCCTTTGCAAAGAGATTGTTCCTTTCATCGAAAAGAATTTCCGCACCATAACCTCCAAGCAAGGCCGTGCGATTGCAGGTCTTTCTATGGGCGGCGGCCATACTCTGGCTGCATCGGGGCTTTATCCTAATATGTTCGACTACATCTGCCCGCTCTCTATGGGCGCCCAGCGTAACGATGAGCTCGACTCTAAGCTTCAAGGAATCAAGAAGGCCGGCTACAAGCTTTACTTCCTTGCCTGCGGCTCTTCGGACTTCCTTTTCGGCTCTGCTAAAGAACTTGATGCCGCCCTTACGGCAAACGGTCTTGAACATACATTTTTTGTTACCGAAGGCGGCCATACATGGGCTAACTGGAGATATTATCTGAATACTTTCGCACCTCTTCTATTTAAATGAAAAAAATATTGATTCTTGCAGCTTCAATGCTGTTATGCATTTCTGCCTTTGCGCAGCAGGCACTTTGGGGAGGAGCTTCGTTGGTTTCTCCCGAATTCAATGAAAACGGCACCGTGACTTTCCGTTATCGTGCTCCTGAGGCGGAAAAGGTGCAAGTTACAGGCGACTTTCTTCCGACTCAAAAAGTTAGCACTCCTTACGGCGAATTCGACGCTCCCGGAGTAGCCGAACTCAAAGAAGGCGAGAAGGGTATCTGGGAATATACAACGCCCGAAAAAGTGGCTCCTGAATCGTACAATTACACTTTTATAGTGGACGGCCTTTCTGTTTTAGACCCCAATAATGTGTTTGTCAATAGGGATGTGTCTTCGCTTACCAGCAAATTCATCGTTCCGGGTGGCAGGGCGGCTCTCTATACCATTCAGAAAGTGCCCCACGGAACAGTTTCCAAAGTTTGGTATCATAGCAATTTGGCAGGTTTCGACCGTCGCTTGAGCATCTATACTCCTCCCGGCTACGAAAACGGAAAGGGCAAATATCCTGTTGTTTACATACTTCACGGAATAGGCGGAGATGAAGATGCCTGGCTCGAGCAGGGCCGTGCCGCCCAGATTTTGGATAATCTCATTGCTAAAGGCGAGGCCAAGCCGATGATTGCCGTATTTACCAATGGCAATATCTCTCAAGAGGCAGCTCCGCTTGAGAATTCGAACGGTTATAACAGGCCTACGATGAGTCTTCCTAAAACGATGGAGGGCAGCTTCGAAACAGCTTTTCCCGAAATAATCAAATTTGTGGACAGTCATTATCGTACAATAGCCAAAAAGCAGGGTCGTGCAATTTGCGGCCTAAGCATGGGCGGCTTCCACACGCTTTGGATTACGCTTAACAATCCGGAGAGCTTCAATTATTCGGGTATGTTCTCTGCCGCAATCGGCGTGGGAGATATTTCGCAGGCGACTTATCCCCAAATCTACAATGACATGGATGCCAAGCTTGCAAAATATTTTGCAGCCAAGCCCGCTCTGCTTTGGATAGGAATAGGGGCTACCGACTTCCTCTACAATGCCAATACGGAATTCAGAGCCAAACTTGATGCAGCCGGATATCCTTACGAATATGTAGAAACGGAAGGCGGACATATCTGGCGCAATTGGCGAATCTATCTGAGCGAGTTCCTTCCTAAACTCTTCAAATAGAAAGCGACTCTTTAAATAAAAAAAATAAAAGCGAGTCATCACGACTCGCTTTTTAATCAAACGCTTTATGGTTGGACTAACTAATTGTATAGAAAGCGTTTGATGCTCATTTTAGGTGTCTTTTCGAAAGGTACTGTAACTAATTCTATCTTGGCAAGTTGGCTATAACTCGGAAGATTGCGATTGGCCGAACGGCGTATATCTTCGGGAAGGTCGGAAACCGCCTCCGGGTCGAGTTTTGCATCCTCTATGGCCTTCAAATCCAAATAAACAAGGGCTACAAGTTTGCCTCCTCTGTCTACCACCACGCTTTCTGCCACATAGGGTTTGTTATTTATAACGAACTCTACCTCTTCGGGATAGATATTCTGCCCGTTGGCGCTGAGGAACATTGTCTTGCTGCGACCACGGATGAAGATATTGCCGTCCTTATCCATAGTGCCCAAATCGCCGGTATGCAAATAGCCGTCGGAAGTGAAGACTACCGAGTCGGCCTCCGGATATTTATAATAACCGCTGCAGATGTTGGTTCCCTTTGCAAGTATCTCTCCTGCAATGCGTTGCGGGTCTTCGGAGTCGATTCTCACTTCGGCGCAGTCTACGGCTTGTCCGCAGGAGCCGGGGGCGTATTCCCACCAGTAGCGGAATGCAAGCAAGGGGGCCGCTTCGGTCATTCCGTAACCGACCGTATATGGCAACTCCATCTTCCTGAATGCTTTTTCTACAGACGGATTAAGCGCAGCGCCACCCATAATAAAGTAGCGAATATTGCCGCCGAATGCCTCCATAAGCTTTTTTCCTGCAGCCTTGTAGATTACCTTGCCCAAAAGAGGAAGTTTGGTTAGTATGCCTAACTTCTTGAGCGCAGGCGCAACGCCGCTCTTGTATACCTTTTCCATTACAAGCGGAACGGTAATAACAATGTAAGGCTTGACCTCTTTCATGGCCTTCAATAGAGTAGAAGGGCTGGGAGCCTTACCAAGGTACCAAACGCATACGCCTCCGCAGAGGGGATATAGGAACTCGTAGGTAAGTCCGTAAATATGGCCCATGGGAAGCATGCTTACTATGCTGTCGCCATAGCCGTTAGGAATAAACCTATGGCCATAGTCTATGGTGGCTGAGAAGCATTCGTAACGAAGCATTACACCCTTGGGGGCGCTGGTGGTGCCGGAAGTGTAGTTTATCACGGCGAGGTCTTTGCCGTTGTCGGTAGGATAGTTCACATCCTCGGGGCCGAAACCGTCGGGATATTTTTTCTCAAAAAGCTGATTGAGATTTTCGACAGCCTTTTTAAATATATCGGAATTTGTCCAGAAAAGAGATAGGTCGGCTATGTTAACCACAGCCATGAGTTTAGGCATCTTTTCTATATCCAACTTACTCCATATATCTTCATCTGCAAAGAGAACCACAGAATCGGAGTGGTCTACGAGATGACAAATGCTTTCCGGAATAAAGTCGGCAAGGAGGGGAACAACCACAGCCTCATAAGTGTTTATGCCAACGAAACTGATAGCCCATTCGGCCGTATTTCTGGCTACGAGACTTACTTTTTCTCCTTTTTTAACACCTGCGGCATTAAGCAGCAAGTGGATTTTTTCTGCATTAACGGCAAGTTCTTCATAACTGTATTTTTTTCCGCCGTAATTGCACAATGCGTCTGACTTCCAGTGTGCTTTAATTACATTTTCAAGTTTGCTCAAATAGTGCGGGTCCGTTTTCGGACGCGGAAGAGCTTTAAAATCGGGATGTTTCATGCCGCAAATTTAAATCTCGCGCTCTCAAGAGGCAAGATATTTTTCCAAAATGTGGCGAAATTTAAGTAACTTTGTGGCGAAATTTTATTATAGGGGGCGAATCTCATGAAAAGAAGACCGATTGTAGCACTCATTTACGATTTTGACGGAACTCTTTCACCCGGCAATATGCAGGAGTTCGGCTTCATTCAAGCCGTAGGCAAAACAAAAGAAGAATTTTGGAAGCTGAGTGACGGAATTGCCTTAGGCAATGATGCCAGCAATGTTTTAGCGTACATGAAGTTGATGTATGACGAGGCTCTTAAGGCGGGTATTCCGCTACGCAAAGAGTCCTTTCGCGAGTTCGGCAAGGACATAAAGCTGTTTTCCGGAGTAAAACAATGGTTTAAATTGGTAAATAAATACGGGGCATCCAAAGGAGTAAAAGTTGAACACTATATAAATTCATCCGGTCTCAAAGAGATGATAGAAGGCTCTCCAATTGCAAATGAATTCAAATACATTTATGCCGGAAGCTATATCTATGACGATAACGGCCAGGCCGTATGGCCGGGAATAGCGGTGGATTACACAGGCAAAACCCAATTCATTTTCAAAATCAACAAAGGCATCTTCAGCGCTCACGACAATAAAATGGTGAATGCCAAAATTGCAGCAGAGAAAAAACGCATTCCGTACACCAATATGATTTATTTGGGAGATGGCGAAACCGATATTCCCTGCATGAAAATCGTGAGTATGTTCGGGGGAAATGCGATTGCGGTTTACGACCAGTCTAGTCCTAAAAAGAAGGCATATGCCGAAAAACTTCGCCGGCAAGGCAGGGTCAACTTTATTTCACCTGCCCTCTACACTTCCGATTCTAGAATCTTCAAACTCGTTTGCGCCATAATCGACAAGATTAAGGCGGACGATGAATTGCAGCAATTCAAGAAATCCTTTCGGGATGAGCCGAGAAAAGTGCTATATTAGCAGATTAATTTATACTGATTATTATCAAGGTGATGAAAAGAACACTTAGTTGCTTGCTGGCAGTTATTATTGCATTGCCGGCTTTCTCTCAAATTCTTGAACCGGTAAAGTTCAAGGCCGAACTCAAAACAGATGGTACCGAAATCGGTGAAATCGTTTTCAGCGGCACCATAGACAAAGGATGGCATATATATTCCACACAACTCGGCAACTCCGGACCCACTCAGGCCAGTTTTAATGTCGGTTCCTTGGATGGAGTGGAGCTTGTGGGCGAGCTCAAGGCGTTAGGCAGGGAAATAGAGAAGTATGATGAGCTCTTCGGCATGAAGGTCCGCTATTTTGAGAATAGTGTGAAGTTTATTCAACAGCTTCGCTTTACCAAAGAAAATTATACCATTGACTCATGGTTAGAGTATGGCGCATGCGACAAAAAGAATTGCCTGCCTCCTGCAAGAGTGGATTTTGTGATAAGCGGAACCAGCCCTGCAGTGGGGGTTGCCCGGAATGATAAAGCAGCGCCCGGAGAGACGGCGTCCACCCCTGCTTCTACCGATGCGGCGGCAATTAGCGATGAACAAGCGGTTTCAGCAACCGAAGATTCCCAAGCGTCCGGCGGAATCGAATCTTCCATAGGCCAATCGAAACTTTGGGACCCTGTGATAGAGGAAATCAGCGCCATTACCGAAGCCGGTGCACCTGTCAGCCACAGTCTTTGGTATCTGCTTATAATGGGATTCTTAGGCGGCCTCCTCGCCATCCTCATGCCCTGCATCTGGCCTATTATCCCCATGACGGTAAGTTTCTTCATGCATCGTTCCGAAAACAGAAAAGAAAGCATACGGGATGCCATTCTTTATGGGGTAAGCATTATAGTCATTTATTTGGTCTTGGGCCTTGTAATTACGCTGGCTTTCGGTGGAAACAAACTCAATGAATTATCTACCAATGCGGTATTCAACATCTTCCTCTTTGTACTTTTGGTGGTGTTTGCGCTCAGCTTCTTCGGCTGGTTCGAAATCAAACTTCCAAGCAAATGGAATAACGCAGTGGATGACAAGGCCGGCAAAACAAGCGGAATCATCTCCATCTTTCTGATGGCATTCACCCTCGTGCTGGTATCTTTCAGCTGCACCGCCCCCATAGTCGGCTTGTTGCTTGCAGAAATCAGCACTACCGGCAAAGTCCTCGGCCCCATCTTCGGAATGTTCGGCTTCGCCTTTGCCTTTGCTTTGGTGTTCTCGCTCTTCGCATTATTCCCTAATTTTATGAAGAGTCTTCCCAAATCCGGCTCATGGATGGCTAAAATTCAGGTTGTATTGGCATTTATAGAACTTGCATTCGCCTTTAAGTTCCTTAGCGTAGCCGACCTTGCCTATGGCTGGCATATACTCGACCGTGAGGTGTTCCTAAGCATTTGGATAGTGATTTTTGCGCTTCTGGGCGCCTATCTTGTCGGTTGGCTGAAGTTCCCCATAGATGCTATTGCAGGTGAGCCGGACAAACCTGCATCCGTGCCTTCAATCATGCTCGGTATGTGTTCGTTCATATTGGCGGTATATATGGTACCCGGCCTTTGGGGCGCTCCATGCACGGCTGTCAGCGCATTTGCTCCTCCTCTTTATACACAAGATTTCAATCTTAATAAAAACGAAGTATTGCCGCAATATCACGATTACGAACAAGGCATGGCCGCGGCAAAGGCCGCCGGTAAACCGGTATTGCTGGATTTTACAGGCTTCGGTTGCGTGAATTGTCGTAAAATAGAAGCTGAGGTATGGACAGACCCTACCGTGGGCAGAAAACTCAACGAAGACTATATACTGGTTTCATTGTTTGTGGATGACAAAACCGCACTTCCGGAACAGATTAGGGTTGAGGAAAACGGGCAGGAGAGGGTGCTCCGTACAATAGGCGACAAGTGGAGTTTCCTGCAAAGGTATAAATTCGGCTCGAACGCCCAGCCCTTCTATATAGCGCTTACTCCTGACGGTGAGCCTCTTACCGGTTCCTATGGTTTCGACAAGAGCGTAAGCAAGTATGTCGATTTCCTTGACAGCGGTTTGAAGGCCTTCAAAAAATAGTTATTTTTGCATAAATGACACTAAGACAAGCAGAAATCATAGAGATTCTCCATAAGGAGGTGAAGCCCGCTCTCGGCTGTACCGAGCCAATAGCCGTCGCACTTGCCACAGCTAAAGCCACCGAGATTTTAGGTAATAACAGTAAAAATTGTGTGCCCGACTGCCCCCTTTGGAGGCAGAACAGCGATTTTTCGGTGGATGTGGAGGTGAGCGGCAATATTCTCAAGAACGGAATGGGCGTTGGAATTCCCGGAACAGATATGATGGGGCTGCCGATAGCAGCGGCTTTGGGCCTTGTTTATGGAGATTCAAGTCTTGGATTGGAGGTGTTGCGCGGGGTGAATAAAGATGCTGTCGAAGCCGCCAAAGATATGGTTAAGAAGGGGAGGGTCAATGTAAGGGTGGCAGAAGACAGCCCTCTGCTTTATGTAAGAGCCAAGGTTACTTTGGATAAAGATTACGCCAGCGCTACGATTGCGGACGACCACGATAATATTGTGGAAACAATATTCAATGGAAAAACCCTTTCCGGCGCAAGCGATGCTGACGAGGGCGATAATGGCGAAAACCGCGATTATAAACTCAGCGTCAAAGAGATTTTCGATTTTACCAATACCATTCCTTACGAAGAAATAAAATTTATTTTGGAAGGCCGAGACTATAATTGGAAACTTTCTCAGGAAGGTCTTGAACGCAATTATGGTTTGTGCGTGGGTAAAACAATACGCGAAAATCAAAACTCGGTATTCGGAGACGACTTTATGTCCTATGCCATGGGCGTTACCGCTGCGGCTTCCGATGCGCGTATGGCAGGCTCTACTCTTGCTGCCATGAGCAACAGCGGCTCCGGCAATCAGGGGATAACCGTAAGCATGCCCGTAATCGCCTATGCCAAGCGTTTTGATGTGGACGATGAGCGTCTTGCAAGAGCTCTTGTGCTGAGCAATCTGGTGGCAATACATATAAAGACCTATCTCGGCAAGCTCTCAGCCCTTTGCGGTTGTGTGGTGGCCAGCACCGGCTCCGCCTGCGGAATTGTCTGGCTTGAGGGCGGAAATTACGAACAGGTGTGTGCAGCCATAAAAAATATGATCGGCAACATCACCGGTATGGTTTGCGACGGCGCCAAAGTCGGCTGCGCTATGAAGGTGGCTTCAGGCGTTTATTCTTCGGTACAATCTGCGGTACTTGCGCTCAACGGTATATGCGCCGATGAAAACAACGGCATAATCGACCGCGATATAGAGAAAACCATTAAAAATCTTGGAGAAATAGGCTCGGTGGGCATGAAAGCCACCGATGAAATGATACTTAAAATAATGTCTTGTAAATAATTATGGAAAAAGTAAAAGTTCTTATAATAGGCAGCGGTCCTGCGGGTTATACCGCAGCTATATATGCATCCCGCGCCGCTTTAAACCCCGTTCTTTACGAAGGCCCCGAGGCCGGCGGACAGCTTACTTCAACAACCCTGATTGAGAATTTCCCGGGTTTTGCAGAAGGTATTGATGCAAACGAACTCATGGCCGCCATGCGTGCACAGGCTGTAAATTTAGGTGCGGATGTAAGAAGCGGCATTATCACCAAGGCGGACCTTTCTAAAAGGCCCTTTAAGATTGTTGTGGAAGATGGCAGCGAACTGCTGGCTGAGACTGTGATAATCGCTACGGGCGCTTCTGCGAAATATCTCGGTCTGCCATCGGAAAGCAAATTCAAAGGCATGGGCGTAAGCGCCTGCGCCACTTGTGACGGCTTTTTCTATCGCAAGAAGGTGGTTGCAGTAGTGGGCGGAGGCGATACGGCTTGCAGCGAGGCGGTATATCTCTCCACTCTATGCAAAAAAGTGTATATGATTGTACGCAGGGATGAATTCCGCGCTTCCAAAGCCACTCAGCAGCAGGTTTTCGACCGCGAGAACATTGAGATTCTTTGGAACTGCAATACACTTGAGGTGCTCGGCGATGAAAACGGAGTAAACGGCGTGCGTTTATATCACAATAAAGAAGACAGGGAATTCGAGATTCCTATTGACGGCTTTTTCTTAGCCATAGGCCATCATCCGAATGTAGAGCTTGTCAAAGAATGGATAGAGCTGGATGAAAACGGCTATATCAAAACCAAATGCGATAGCTCAATCACCAATGTAGAGGGAGTGTTTGCCGCAGGAGATGTTCAAGACCCCCGCTATCGTCAGGCCATCACTGCCGCCGGCTCAGGATGCAAGGCCGCATTGGATGCGGAGAAGTTCCTTATCTCCCAAGAATAAAATTTTGCGGAAATAAACAATAAGGGGTGACATCAAAGTCTGTTTGACTTTTTAGTCACCCCCCATTATTTAAGTATATAAAAGATTAAAGCTCGGTGAGCCAAAGTCCGTGGAGATTGCAATATTCGTAAGCTCCCAAGGGTTTTTCGCCCTCGGCAAGAACGAATTCAGCCTCCGGCGCTTCTCCCGGATTGAGATTCTTGAGATGCCAGTAAGTATTCTCTCCGATTTTTGTTTCCAGAACAACGAATTGAATATAGTGCTGGGGAATCATCGGATGAGCCACGCTGCTTACTTTCACCAATACTTTATTACCCTTGACTTCAACTACCGGTACGTGCTTTTCACCTGCGCCATCGCTGGTGTTGGCCTTCAGAAGAGTCATGAATTCGCCGCAGCATGAGAGCTTGCCGCCGCCGTTGACAGTGAGAATGACTACATTCCCACAGATTTTACAATGATAGAAGTGTAACATTTGATTTTTCTTTATTTATTGTTTGCCTAATGTTGCAACCATGACAGCTTTGATGGTGTGCATACGGTTTTCTGCTTCATCAAAAACTATGCTATTCTCACTTTCGAAAACATCTTCGGTAACTTCTATGCCATCCAGTCCGAACTTTTCGAATATATCCTTTCCTGCTTGCGTATCCAAATTGTGATAGGAGGGAAGGCAGTGCATAAACTTGCAATTCGGGTTCCCGGTGCGCTCCATCAGCTTTTTATTAACCTGATACGGCATTAAAATATCAATCCGCTCTTTCCAAACCTCGTCCGGCTCACCCATCGAAACCCAAATATCGGTATAGATAAAATCGATACCCTTTACTCCGGCATCAACATCATCGGTAATGCTTATGCGGGCGCCGGTTTCCTTTGCGATTACCTTGCATTTGTCGACAAGCTCTTTCTTGGGCCATAGAGCCTTGGGGGCCACTATACGCACATCCATGCCCATTTTCGCTCCGCCTACCAGCAGTGAATTGCCCATATTGAAGCGGGCATCACCTAAATATGCGAAAGAAATCTCGTGGAGAGGCTTATCACTGTGCTCCATCATGGTCATCAGGTCCGCAAGAACCTGAGTGGGATGAGCCTCATTGGTAAGTCCGTTCCATACGGGTACTCCTGCATATTCCGCCAGCTCTTCCACTATGCTCTGCCCGAAGCCGCGGTATTCTATGCCGTCAAACATTCGTCCGAGCACGCGTGCGGTATCTTTCATGGTTTCCTTTATACCGATTTGCGAGCCGGTAGGGCCGAGATAAGTAACATGAGCCCCTTGGTCGTGGGCGGCCACCTCAAAAGCGCATCGGGTGCGGGTAGAGGTTTTTTCGAAGATGAGGGCGATGTTTTTGCCCGCCAGCTTGGGAACTTCGGTGCCGTTTTGTTTTGCACGCTTGAGTTCGAAAGCCAAGTCGAGGAAGTAACCAAGTTCCCCGGGGGTAAAGTCGAGCAGTTTAAGGAAACTGCGATTATGAAGATTATACGACATGTGTATTTCTATAAAATATTATCTTATTATTCTTGTGCCGCAGGAGGGATTTCCTAATTGTCCTGCCTCGGTAATGACACATTCTTTTCCTCCGTTTTCCACGAAGAGTATGCCGGCGCGCACTTTCGGAGCCATAGAGCCTTCGGTGAATTGTCCTTGAGCGAGATACTCTTTGGCCTGGGCGATGGTAATGGTGTCAAGGGCCTTTTGGTTTGCCTTGCGGAAGTTGATGAAAACCTTGGGTACATCGGTAAGGATGTAGAATTCATCCGCTTTGATTTTATTTGCGCAGATGGCGCTGGCCAAGTCCTTATCAATCACGGCTTCCACGCCTTTATGCCCTTCGGGGGTGTCGATGACGGGAATGCCCCCTCCGCCAACTGTAACCACGATATTGCCCTTCTCTGCAAGTTCCTTCACTATCTCTATATTATTGATTTTAAGGGGAACCGGGGATGCAACCACCTTGCGCCAGCCATTGCCTTTGGGGTCTTCGCGGTAGATGGCGCCGGTTTCGGAATGCAGCCTTTCGGCCTCTTCCTTTGTATAATACGGACCTACCGGCTTGGTGGGATTCTTGAATTTGGGATCATCCGCATCCACCTCTACCCGGGTGATGAGCGAAACCACTTTGCGCTTGAGACCGTGGCGGCGCATTACACGCTCCATGCCCGTTTCTATCATATATGCTATTGAACCTTGGGTTTCGGAGCCGCAAAAATCCATGGGCATGGCAGGCAGGCCGTATTCCTTCAGGCCGGCTTCGTGACGGAGCAGTCCGTTGCCCACCTGAGGGCCGTTGCCGTGTCCGATTACAATATTATAACCCCTTTTGATGAGAGGATAGAGTTGTTCGCAAGTGTTTTCCACATTTGCGAGCTGCTCCGAATAACTGCCTGTCTGGCCGCTTCTCAAAAGAGCATTGCCGCCAAAGGCAATCATAGCAAGTTCAGCCATTACAGACTTTCAAATACGTTTTTAATTATTGAGATTGCCACTCGCAGCTGCTTTTCGTTTATTATGAGAGGAGGAGTGAAGCGGATTATATGCTGGTGAGTCGGCTTTGCAAGCAGGCCTGCATCGCGCAGTTTCAGGCAGATGTCCCAGGCTTCGATACCGTTTTGCGGCTCGGTGACAATTGCATTGAGGAGACCCTTTCCGCGCACATTCTTAAAGAAGGGACTCTTGATCTTTGCGATTTCTTCACGGAAAATAAGGCCCATATTATAGGCGTTTTCAGTAAGTTTCTCATCCTTTATCACATTGAGCGCCGCCATAGCAACTTTATTGGCAACAGGATAGCCTCCAAAGGTGGAGCCGTGCTCGCCCGGCTGTATTGTAAGCATTATCTCATCGTTTGCAAGCACTGCGCTTACCGGGAGAACACCTCCGGAGAGGGCTTTGCCTATGGTAACGATATCCGGATGTACATTTTCGTATTCGCAGGCCATCATGCGGCCGGTGCGGCCTATGCCCGTTTGTATCTCGTCAGCAATGAAAAGGCAGTTGTGCTTTTTGCAGAGGTCGTAGCATTCTTTAATGTAACCATCGCGCGGAACATATACGCCCGCTTCGCCCTGAATGGGCTCCACCAGCATTGCCGCCACTTTGTCACCCTTTTCTTCCAGCACTTTGCGCACAGCATCCGCATCGTCGTAGGGCACGCGTATGAAGCCCGGAGTGAAGGGGCCGTATTGAGTGTAGCTCGACGGGTCGTTGGAGAGCGTTACTATTGTGATGGTGCGACCGTGGAAGTTGCCGTCGCATACTATGATAATTGCCTCGTTTTCGGGTATGCCTTTAATTTGATAACCCCATCTGCGGGCAAGTTTCAGGGCGGTTTCCACTGCCTCGGCACCGGAATTCATCGGGAGAAGCTTGTCATAGCCGAAGAATTCGCAGGCAAATTTTTCGTAAGGACCGAGGGTGTTGTTATAGAAGGCGCGTGAGGTAATGCACAGCTTTTGCGCCTGGTCGCACAGGGCCTTTACTATTTTCGGATGGCAATGCCCCTGATTTGCTGCTGAATATGCAGAGAGAAAGTCGAAGTAGCGCTTTCCGTCCACCCCATAAAGGTAGATGCCTTCACCTCTTTCGAGTACAACGGGAAGAGATTGGTAGTTATGTGCACCATACTTGTCCTCCAATGCAATATAGTCTGCAGTTGTTAGTTTTTTTTCCATAATTGTTATTAGTTTATATTTGATTTATTTATCTCTACGCAGAGGGAGAGTGCTGCAACGAAGCAGGCCTCCCATTTTGGAAATTTCGTGATAGGGAACTGTTTCCACCTTGATTCCAAACCCCTCCAACCAAACTTTCAGACGGGTGAACTGCTCTTCCACAACCACCACATCAGGAGTAATGCTGAATATATTCGATTTCATGTGATACATTTCTTCCCGATTCAATTCAAATATGTTTTCCTTACCGAAAATATTCACCAAATGCTCGGCATCGCGCGGATTCATAAAGCCATCTTTATAGATGATGGCCTTATTGCGGCCGACCGGCATAAAGGTACAGTCGAGATGTAGTATGCCCTCGTACGGGTCGGTATCGCTTTTGCGAAGGTTCAGCGGTATGATTTCTTTTTCGGGGAAGAGCATTCGCAGATAGTCTAAGGCAAGGGTGTTAGTGCGGGCCGTTTTCACTTGCGCATAGTCCTGGAATGCATATTGTCCCAAAAAGATATAATTCTTGTAGAGCACTACATCACCGCCTTCAACATGTACCGATTCAGGAAGATTGTAGATTTGTTTATAGTGGATTTGTCTATAGATGTCCTCGTAGGCATCGATTTCCTTTTGCCGGTTGGGTATTATGTTGGAAACAACTATTTTGTCGTCAATCACAAAGCCCACGTCACGTGAAAAAATCTGGTTGCAGTTTTCCACAAAACGGGGTCGGTAAACGTCCACGTCGTATTTGCGGAGAACCTTTTCGAAGGCTGCCATTTCGGTGATTATGTCTTCTTCCTTCGGATATACGCCTTTCACTACGGATTCGTATGATTTACTGTCGTAGGTTTCGGTAAGATTTGGGATGGGCCCGTTGGAGTTGGGCAACCCTAACACCACGGCTCTCAGCCGTGAAGTTTCATTCTGAACAAAGATATCCATTGCTTACAGATTGACGTTTTAGTGCAAACAAAGATAATGAATTGCTTTCAATCTTCCTAAAATTTTGATAAATTTGCAATATGAATAACGCTATTATTAATTTCCCTCTTCCGGCGAATGAGCCGGTAAAAACTTATTTGGAATCTTCTGCCGAAAGAATCGCTTTAAAAGAAGAACTCGAACGCCAATATAACACCGTGGTGGAAATTCCCGCCATTATAGGAGGCAAAGAGATTTTCACCGGCAAAACAGCCGAAGTCAGGAATCCCTGCGAACACGGACACGTGCTTGCCCGCTATCATATGGTAGGGGAGAAGGAGGTAAAGATGGCAATAGAGGCCGCCCTTGAGGCCCGCAAAGCATGGAGCCGCACCCCCTGGACAACCCGGGCCGCCATCAACCTCAAATGCGCTGAACTGCTGAGCACCACTTGGCGCACCAAGATAAATGCCGCCACCATGTTGGGGCAGGGAAAAAACATTTATCAGGCGGAAATAGATGCTGCAGCCGAAGCCTGCGACTTCTTCCGCTACAATGTCTCCTTTGCTTCGCAAATCTATGGCATGCAGCCCAAGGATGCCAAGAATTGCGTTAACCACAATGAATTCCGTCCGCTTGAGGGCTTTGTGCTTGCGATTACTCCATTCAATTTTACAAGTATAGCCTCCAATCTTTGCATGGCGCCTGTACTCATGGGCAATGTCGCTATTTGGAAGCCCAGCCGCACTGCTCTTTTGAGCAATTATTATCTTATGAAATTGTATAAAGAGGCGGGTCTGCCCGACGGCGTAATCAACTTCCTGCCAGGCAGCGGCGAACTCATAGCTGATATTTGTACTGAAAGCCGTTATTTCGCAGGCCTGCATTTCACGGGCTCTACCGAAACTTTCAATAAGCTTTGGATTAATACAGCCAAGAATGTAGAGAAATATATAAGCTACCCGCGCATAGTGGGCGAAACCGGAGGAAAAGACTTCATCTTCGTGCATCCCAGTGCAGATGCTGAGGCCGTAGCTCATGCGGCATTCACCGGCGCATTCGAATATCAGGGACAAAAATGCTCTGCCGCTTCGCGTATGTATATTCCCAAGAGCCTTTGGCCTGAGGTTTTGGAGCGTATGAAAAAGATGTCCGGCGAGGTTAAGATGGGTCCTGCCAGCGACCTTCAGAATTATATTAATGCTGTTATTGACGAGGCTTCTTTCAATAGGATTGAGGCGCAAATTGCAAACGCCAAATCTTCTCCGGAGGCCAAAATCGTGCTCGGAGGTAAATGCGATAAGTCTGTAGGCTGGTTTGTGGAGCCTACCATAATAGAAACCGTCAATCCCAAATTCAAAAGCATGGTGGAAGAGATTTTCGGTCCCGTGCTTACGGTTTATCCCTACGAGGATGTAAAGTGGGAGGAGGTTGTTAAACTTTGCGATGAAACCTCTCCTTATGGCCTTACAGGCTCGGTTTTCGGCAAGGACAGGATTGCCTGCGAAAAAATTTCCGAAATGCTCCGCTATGCTGCAGGCAATTTTTATATCAACGACAGGCCTACGGGCGCAGTGGTGGGTTGCCAGCCTTTCGGCGGAGCCCGCGCTTCCGGAACGGATGATAAGGCAGGAGGCCCCTTCAACCTTTTCCGCTGGGTTTGCCCGCGCACTATAAAGGAAACACTAGTGTCACCGACCGACCCCTTCTCGGCTTATCCGTTTATAAAAAGATAATTTAACAGTTATTAAGAGAATTCGCTCTACCGTTTATAAAAAGATAATTAACTAATAAATATAAAGATGAAACCAGTAAATACAGAAAAGGCCCCTGCGGCCATAGGACCTTACAGTCAAGCAGTTTGTTCCAATTCACTCGTATTCGTTTCGGGGCAATTGCCTATTGACCCCGCTACAGGCGAATTTGCCGAAGGCGGCATAAAGGAGCTCACTAAACAGAGCCTCCTGAACATGCAAAATATTCTTTTAGAGGCAGGTACCGACCTCTCTCATGTACTTAAAACCACGGTATTTCTTGCCGATATGAACGATTTTGCCGGTATGAATGAGGTTTATTCGGAGTTCTTTACCGAGCCCTTTCCTGCACGTTCCGCAGTTGCAGTGAAAACTCTTCCCAAAGGCGCACTTGTAGAAATCGAGTGCATTGCCAAAAAGCCTTGCTGTTCGAGCCATGAACTCGATATATGCGATGGAAGCGGCGCCGGACTTGGAAGGCGCGGAAGAAGCGGCCGAGGCGGCAGAGGCGAAGGTGAGGGAAGAGGTTTAGGCGGCGGTAGCGGCTTAGGCGGAGGCCGTGGAGGCCGTGGCGAAGGTGTTTTAAGCGGCGGAACTTGTGGCTGTGCCTCAGAGGCAGAAGAAGCCGCAAAGGTCGGAGAAGCGGACTAACCTTTATTTATCATCAGATTATCGCCTTCGCGGATGACAGTGCCCCCGTAGGGGATAATATTATTGTCACCGCGTTGAATGAGCAACAGTTGCTCGCCCTTTCCGAGGTCGAGTTCGCTTACTTTTTTGCCGATTCTGCTGTCGTCTCGTTTGATGTCTTCTTCTATAATCCTGATATCGCTTTCTCCGCTGTAAGCGGTGCTGCACAAGATTATATTATCCCCCTCAAGTATTTGAGTATTGCCATGGGGGACAAGTTTGGTGCCGTCAGGGCGTCTAATAAGGCAGATAAGCAGAGATTTTGGAAGAGATAATTCCGCCACGGTTTTGCCTGCCCAAGAATTGGAGGCATCTATATGCAAACCGGTAAATTGAAGGTCGGCTTCCTCGGCAAAGTCCGTGAAGGTCTTCATGACATCGACTTCGGGGTCGACCTGTCCCAATACTTTGGACATAAAGGGCAGGAGCCCTCCCTGTAAGGAGATAGACAGCAGCACTATGCACAAAACTATACCGAAGGGGTCGTGAGTCAGCAGCCCTGAGGCTCCCACACTGGCCACAATGGCAAACACTATTGAGGATGCGCCTTTAAGCCCCGAAAAGGCAAGCAGTATTTGTTGTGCGAGCGGATATTTGCGGAAGGGAGTGAGTATTAGAGCAATTGTCACAGGCCGGGAAACGAATAACATAAAGGCGAAAATTGCAAGCGCCGGCACAAACTCGTTTACAAGGCTGGCGGGTTTAGCCAAAAGACCGATAGTAAAGAAGATGAGCACCTGCATAAGCGAAGTAATGCCATCGAAGAAGTGCACCATCTCCTTTTTCTCGCGGAATTTGGCATTGCCGAGCATCATGCCGCAAATATAAGCCGACAGATAGCCATTGCCGCCTACAATATCGGGCAAGCCGTATGAAATCAAAACCACGCCGAGAAAAAACAAAGAGGAAAATCCTGATGTGGCAAAGCCTATCTTGCGTACCACCCAAATGGCAAACTTTCCTATAAGTAAACCGCCGATGACCCCGAAAATCACTTGAGCCGCGAAAATCCATACTACTTGTCCCGCGCCTATACCTCCTTTAATAAGAGCGAGGAATACAACCGTCAACAAATAGGACATGGGGTCGTTCGAGGCGCTTTCCACTTCAAGCAAGGGAGCTGAATAATTGCGAAGCCCTAATTTCCTGCCACGCAGGATGCTGAAAACCGTTGCGGCATCGGTAGAGCCTACAACCGAACCTATAAGCAAGGATTCTATCCATCCCCATTTAAGTATAAAATGGCATAAGGCGCCTGTGATGAAAGATGTAAGTATAACGCCCAATGTTGCAAGCAGACCTGCTTCTGTAAGTATGTTTTGGGCAGTCTTGAGTCTTGTACCGAAGCCGCCGTAAAACAATATGAAAATAAGTGCAGCCGAGCATAGGCGCTCTACCGTATTATAGCTTTCTTTTTCTACGGGTAAGATGCCGGTACTCCCGAACACTATGCCTAAAAGCATAAAAGCTAATAGCATCGGTATTCCGAACTTGTCGGATGCGTTGTTTAGTAGTACACTTATGAAAATAATTACAGCGACGAGTATAAGTATGCCGGACATCTGTTAGAAGTAAAGTTATAATTTATCTTTTTGCTAAAAAATCAGTTGCAAAGTTAAAAAATAGAGGGTGAAAAATAAAATTTAATTTTTAAACCCTCTCCGGCATCAGCCGAAAGTGACATCCAATACCATCATCAAGGCAAAACCTATTGCTACTCCGATCGTGGCTATATTGCTGTGTCTGCCGACCTGTGATTCGGGTATTAGTTCCTCCACAACCACATATAACATGGCTCCTGCGGCAAATGCGAGAAGATAAGGCATAATGCCGATGACCTGCGAAGTAAGCAGCATAGTTATAATTGCCGCCGCCGGCTCTACAGCTCCCGAAAGAGTGCCGAGAAGGAAGGCCTTTATTTTGGAATGGCCTGCGGTTTCGAGCGGCATCGCCACAATTGCGCCTTCGGGGAAGTTTTGTATTGCAATTCCGAGCGACAGAGCCATGGCTCCCGCCATTGTGAGGCCGCCGGCTCCGCTCATTGCTCCTGCCAGGGTGATTCCAACCGCCATTCCTTCCGGAATATTATGCAGGGTAACAGCCAACACTAACATCGTACTCTTCTTCCAATTGGATTTAAGACCTTCCGCTTGAGAGGATTTCACATGGATATGGGGAATCAGACTGTCTAATAATAGCAGAAAACCCATTCCGGCAAGAAATCCCAAACAGGCGGGAAGCCAGGAGATTTTAAAACTCTCAGCTCCCATATTCAAGGAAGGTATGAGCAGCGACCAAATAGATGCCGCAATCATTACGCCGGCGGCAAAGCCCAACAGCAGCTTTTCCACCCATGAAGGCATATTCTTGCGCATCAAAAACACCATCGCTGAGCCTAAGGTGGTGCCTATGAATGGTATGATGAGTCCCCAGAAAACTTCCATCTTAATTTCTTACGATAAGTTCTTCCTGAGTAATGATGTCTTTCAGCAGGCGGTTGAAGTCGATTACACCGTCAGGCTTTGGGGAATAGCCGAGGATAACCACCACTAAATCGTGAGATGGGATAATAAAAATCTGCTGGCCGTCGTGGCCGGTGCAAAAGAACATATCCTCCGGGGCGTCAGGATGGCTGTCGTTATGATTCAACCAGAAGAATGCTCCATAGCCGCCTTCGCTGTCGGAAGCGGGGGAGACAGTGTAATTTACCCAGCCCTCAGGCAGAATCCGCTCTCCTGCAAAGGTGCCGTCACTTAGGTATAATTGGCCGAATCGGGCGAAGTCGCGGGCTGTCACATAAAGATAGGAGGAGCCCACGGGGACACCGCTTATATCTGTTTCGAAATGTGCATTTCGGATGCCTAAGGGGAGAAAGAGCTTGGAGCGGATATAGGCGTAAAATTCGGCATCTGAGGAGAATTTGCTGCGCAGATATCGCATTACTATATTGGTGGTGCCGCTGGAATAATACCAATGTGTGCCGGGTTCGTGGGTAAGAGGCTTGTCAAGGGCGAAGAGACCCATGTCTTGTTCGCGATGAAGCATCAGATTCACATCCGACCTGTTGCCATAGTTTTCGTTCCATTCGAGCCCGCTTTGCATTTGCAATAGATTGTTCAGGGTAATATCCTTTCGCGCATCTCCCTGCCATTCGGCAAAGTCCGGCGGAGTATCAAGGTCTACGAGTCCGTCACTTACCATGATTCCCACAATGGCGTTCACAAAGCTTTTGGCAACGCTCCAACTCAGCAGTTGTGTGTTTTCGTTGCAGCCATAGCCGTAGCGCTCAGCCACAGGCAGCCCTTTATGCAATACCAGAAAAGCGAATGGGGTGCCGCCATAAGATTTTTCATCTACAAAAGCTATTGATATATCTTCCAAAGCATCTTTCATGGCCTCATATTCAGGGCAGGCAGGCTCTTCTATCCTATTCCCCAACGGCCAATCAATGGTGTCGGGATTGCAAGCTGGCTCGGGAGGCAGCGGGAAGGCATCCGCCCTTAATTCATCCGCCTTCTTCCCCCTAAGCAGGGTAACTCCGTAGCCGTCGCGATAGACAGCGGTGGATTTGTGCCAGAGGAAACGGCTGCTTACGCTTTTATTTTCGTAATCAATCTTGTTGCGGTTGAATTTGATGAAAGAGAAATTGAGGTCGAGCGCCTCTACATCAGCCGCCTGCCGGCCTGATACAAATACTGCAGAACAAAGATTCTTGGCGGCATAGCCGGTAATGATGCACATAAGGCTGTTGAGGTATATGCCACCTCCGATTATGGCAGCTGCAAGCAGCGCCAGCAAGATTTTCCAAAGTCTTGATAAGAATGATTTTTTCATGTGGTAAAAATACATATATTTTCGCTAAATTTGTTACTTGTTGAAAATAAACCTGAATTCATATTGATATGCTTAAAGAAGGAGATAAAATACCGGCATTTTCGGTCGTTGACCAAGATGGCAAAACTATTACAGACAAAGATTTATTAGGACACAAAATTGTTCTTTATTTTTACCCGAAAGACAATACCAGCGGTTGTACGGCACAAGCCTGCAATCTTCGCGACAACCTTCCCGCACTGCAAGAGCGCGGTTATACCATCTATGGAGTGAGCAGGGACAGCGCCGCTTCGCATGTGAATTTCCGGTCTAAGCACGAACTTCCGTTCGATTTGCTTTCCGACCCTTCCACCGCAATGCTTCAAGCTTTCGATGCTTGGGGAGAAAAAAAATTGTATGGCAAAACCGTGGTAGGTGCAATCCGCAAAACCTTCCTCATTGCTCCGGACGGCACAATCGAAAGAATAATCGAAAGGGTTGACACGAAAAATCATGCAGAACAGATTTTAACTTAGTTTTTTAATACTTAGTGGATTAGAATGAAATCGCTTAAAGAATTTTATAGAATAGGGCGCGGACCTTCCAGCAGCCATACCATGGCTCCGCAAAGAGCGGCGCAGATGTTTGGCGAAAGGCATCCGGAAGCTCATAATTTTGAGGTAAGCCTTTTCGGAAGCCTTGCCGCCACAGGTAAAGGGCATATGACCGATGTCGCTATCCTTGAGGAACTTGAGCCGATTGCCCCGACCAATATAGTATGGAAGCCGGATATTTGGTTGCCTTTCCATCCTAACAGCATGCTGTTCAAAGCTTTCGATGCCGAAGGCAGGCTTATTGAAGGTTGGACAGTGTATTCGGTGGGAGGCGGAGCCCTTTCGGAGGGAAAAGACCCGGATGTATTCGACACCAAAGAGGTTTACAGCCTTAATACTATGAACGATATTATGTTGTGGTGTCATAATACGGGTAAAAGTTATTGGGAATATGTGGAGGAAAATGAGGAGAGCGATATTTGGGATTATTTAGAGACCGTTTGGAAGGCTATGCAGGAAGCGGTTGAAAGAGGGCTTGATACGGAGGGGGTACTGCCCGGTCCGCTGCATTTGCCCCGCAAGGCCACTACCTATTATGTGAAGGCCAACGGCTACAAGCCAAGCCTGCAGTCACGAGGGCTGGTGTATGCCTATTCATTGGCTGTCAGCGAGGAGAATGCCTCCGGCGGACAGGTTGTCACAGCCCCGACTTGCGGCTCCAGCGGAGTCGTGCCTGCGGTGCTTTATCATCTTTCCAAATCTTACGAATTCAGCGATAAACGTATTTTGCATGCATTAGCCACTGCCGGCCTTATAGGTAATATAGTAAAACACAATGCCAGCATTTCCGGTGCTGAGGTGGGTTGTCAGGGAGAGGTGGGTGTAGCCTGCGCAATGGCCGCAGGAGCCGCCAATCAGCTTTTCGGAGGCAGTCCGTTTCAAATAGAATATGCCGCTGAAATGGGTATTGAGCATCACCTCGGGCTCACTTGCGATCCGGTGTGCGGATTAGTGCAGATTCCTTGCATAGAGCGTAACGCTTTTGCTGCTTCAAAAGCAATGGATGCAAATTTATATGCCGCTTTTTCAGATGGAAGGCATCGTGTCTCTTTTGACCATGTCGTAAGAGTGATGAAGCAGACAGGCAAAGATATTCCGTCTCTATATAAAGAAACCGCCCAAGGCGGTCTCGCAAAGGATTTCTTTAAAAATACCGAGATATAAAGCAGCGCAGCTTTATTGCAAACAATTAGCTTATGCTATGTAAATGCGAATAATATCAGCACTTGGGCGGCAAGTACGCGCAGAAACATCGTGAAAGGATAAACTGTAGCGTAATTAACCGCAGTATAGTCGGTTCCGTAAGCTTCTTGAGCAAATGAAAGTGATGTGGGATTGGAGTGTGTACCGGCAAGGAAGCCGCAAAGCTGGTAGAAATTGAATTTCAGGAACACTCTTCCTATGAATCCCGTTATGATGATAGGGATAAGGGTAATCAATATTCCGTACAATATCCACCAGTATCCACCGCCTACTATGGCAGCTACAAAATTTTCGCCTGCACCGAGTCCCACCGCCGCCATAAACAGATTTATCCCTATTTCGCGGATCATTTTATTGGCGCTCAATGTAGTGTAAGTGGTAATGCGCAACTTGGGGCCGAAATGGCCGAGCAGGATTGCAACGATGAGCGGACCTCCGGCAAGACCGAGTTTGATGGGCTGGGGGATTCCCGGGAACTTTATGGGGAGACTTCCGAAAAGTACGCCCAAGGCAATGCCGGCAAAAATAGGAACCAAATTAGGATTGTCTAATGATTCGGGCTTATTGCCAACGAGTTTGGCCAAGCGGTCTATATCTCCCTCGGAACCAACAACTTGTATGCTGTCTCCCATTTGCAGAAGCATATTCGGACGTGCCACAAATTCCACTCCCGACCTAAGCACGCGGGTTATGGTGACTCCGTAAGCCTCACGAATGTGGAGACTGCCGATGGATTTGCCTGTGAGAGAGGACTTTGTGATGCTCAGTCTCTTGCTGACATTATGTTCATCCCTCTTCTGCCAATCGCTCAGATTCATGGAGATTTCTTTGCCGAAGATGATGCGCACCCTTTCTTTCAGCTTTTTGGAGGCAACTATAAGCAGTTTGTCGCCTTTTTCGAGTATGGTCTCGGGTGTTGGTATGCCGATATCATCATCTTTCAGTATTCTCGCAATAACGATTCCTTCACCCTCTTCGGAAAGCACTTCACGAACGTTTTTTCCGAAAATCGCAGGATTCTTGACTTCGCAATAAATACGCTCCGCATAGTCTTCAGCGCTGCTGTCCGCCGCCTCTATCTTCTTGCGCTCTTTATCAAGGTCTATCTTGAATATAGACTTGAAGACTATAATCATTATTATCACACCCACAACTCCAAAGGGATAGGCGAGGGCATAAGGTGATGCAATATCGGCTGCGGCCTGGCTTGCAACGGCAGTGCTTTGGCCCTCGGCCACCAATATATCCTGCATGGTCTGCTGGGCGGCTCCAAGTCCGGGGGTGTTGGTTATCGCACCGGACATAACGCCCGTCATGGTTTGCAAACTTTCACCTGTAATATAGTGAATGGCGAGAGTAACCGCCACTCCCAATACTACCACTAACACGGCAAGCAGATTCATACTTACGCCTCCTTTACGGAAAGAGCGGAAGAAGCCCGGACCCACTTGCAAGCCTATTGAGAAGACGAACAGAATCAGTCCGAAATCTTTAATGAAAGCGAGCGCCGTAGGATCTACCGTATAGCCGAGATGGCTTATAAGGATTCCAACGAAAAGTATCCAAGTGGCTCCTATTCCTACGCCTTTAATCCTAACTCTGCTGAGTAAGAGCCCGAGCGCAATGGTAATTGCAAAAATAAGTATAGTTGCGGCCATATATTCTATCTATTCTATTCTATTCTATTCTATTCTATCCTGCCTTCTCCTCTTTCCTCTTTCCTCTTTCCTCTTTCCTCCTCTCCTGTTCCATATTATTTGTCCCTGCAAATCCTACAAAAAATCTTCGCTAAGTTCGCCATTATTTTGATATAAACGAAATCTTTGCAAAGCATTAAGTTTATTTCTGAAATTCGGACATTACTTCGAAATAGGCCTTCACGGCATTGCGCACGCAGTCACCGCAGGGGCAGAGTTCTTTTCCATCCACCTTGCTTTTAAGCTCTTTGCAGGTAATGGCTCCGCTTCGGGCGCGAAAGTTCTCATTTATGCGCCTGGATATGCGGAAAGCGCCTTTCCCTCCGCTCTTAAGCCCCGCTATCATAATGGCTCCGATAAGCGAGCCGCAGGTTCCTTCAGTATTACCCATGCCTACTGCAAAGCCCGACGCAAGCTTGTGAAGCGTTTCTTTATCTACCTTTATTTCTTCCTTCTCCTTCTCCTTCTCCTTCTCCTTCTCCTTCTCCTTCTCCTTCTCCTCCATTTCAATCTCGCCGGAAAGGGCCTCCACCACCGATTGACAGCAGTTATATCCGCTTTCTTGCAGTTCCGCTGCTTTTTCGCTGCAGGCATCAAATTTTTGTTGTGTCATTTTGTCTTATCTGAAATCGGAGCACAAAATTACAAAAAGTTTTATCATAAAACTTATAACGTGCAGAAGAGTGATTTTGCGAGAGAAGAGAAATATTGTTTACAAAAATGAAAATTTATTTGGTTTATATTATAAACTTGTTTATATTTGCAAAGAAGTTTATGGTGTATGCGCAGCACTTGGGGCTTCAACAAACATAATATCAATTAGTTATCTATTAATTATGGAAACAAAAAACAAGATGACAGCTGAGCAAAGTCTCAAGCTCATCAACGAAACGATTGAAAACAACCGTCGCGTCATCACGAAGAAAAACGGCTCTTATTACATTCTTTGGGGAATACTTCTAAGCGTGATTTCTCTTGTAATCTTCTTCTTATGGGATAAGACGGGTTCTGCCGCTTGGAATCTCCTATGGTTCTCAATGCCGATAATCGGACATCCTCTTGCATTATTACTTGATAGGGGAGAGGAGAAGGTTCCCGGCTCTTTTCTAAGCAGGCTTACCGCTTGGATATGGGGTATCTTCGGAGTATTCTCTTTATCCTTGGCTCTTATCGCCTTTTTCTGGGTACCAATGAATCTCTCTCTTGTAATCATTCTTCTTTTCGGCTTTGCAGAATGTATTTCGGGCATTACCCTTAAAAGTTGGCCCGTGATTGTGAGCGGATTAATCATAGGACTCGGCGGGGCAGTCCTTGCTGCAGGCGTATTAGCAACATCTGCCAGCCAGATTCTACTCTTCACGCTTGCAGGAGTGGTTCTTATCCTTACCGGTGTGCTTATTAAAATTCAAAAGTAGCTTTTCATGTTCAAGAAACTCGACCCGCTGCTCCACTCGGAACTCCGGCTTGCGGTAATGTCAATTCTGGTGGGTGTAGACGATGCAGACTTTGTCTACATAAAAAACAAGACAGGAGCGACTGCCGGCAACCTAAGTGTTCAGCTGGATAAATTGAGTGAAGCAAATTATATCACGGTTAAAAAAGGGTACAAAGGCAAGAAACCTTGCACCACCTGTGCCGTTACAGATGTCGGAATCAAGGCCTTCGAAGAATATGTAGAAGCGCTTAGGGACTATATTGCAAGGCCGGATAAGGAATAGATGACGGCTTGGTGCGCTTAGGCCTCTTCCGGCGGTTCAGCGGTTCGGCGTTCCGGCTCCATTCAACGCTCCGGCGTAAAATGACGGCTTGCTGCCGAATACTTTATGAGAGGGTGACCTTTTGGTCGCCTTCTTTGTTTATTGTGCGAGTTTCCTATCGCTGGTTTTGGTTGACTATTTATTGACTTTCATGATAAAGCAAAAAAGGCCGAAAGTGTCGTAGCCCCATGGTTTTTTTGGCGAGGGTATGACGAAAAGGGCCGAAAACGTCGTACCATGTGGCTGAAAATAAGAGCTTTCGACGATGGCGAGAGAGGGGCTCAGTCAAAAACTGTCGAAAACGCCCTACCATGTAGCGAATAATATTACTTTCGAAGGCGCGGTGGGTCAAAGTCGGCTGATCGCGTAAGCCCGCTGATTGCGAAAGTCAGCTACTCAAAAGATTTTACCATAATGCCTGTAACGTACAGAATAGAGCCTATGTGAGAGTAAAATAATTTTGTGCTTTTAAGCGGAAATGATTAAATTTGAGAATTATAAATGATGCAAGAAAAATTTTAAAAAATAAAATACACATGAAACTTTTTATCGCAATGGCAGCACTTCTTGCAATATCAGGATGCTGCGGCAAAAAATCAGAAACTACCATGAACGAAAAGGCTATTGAAAACATTATGACACGCGCTTCGGTACGCTCTTTTACCGATCAGATTGTTGAGGAGGAGAAAATCGAGATACTTTTGCGTGCCGCAATGGCTGCGCCTACGGCAATGAACAAGCAACCGTGGCATTTCGTGGTTGTTACCGACACAAGCAAACTCTCGGAAATAGCGCAATATCCTTCTCCGCTTGCAATTGTGGTGTGCGGAGATA
>Ga0255346_1000351_pt1 | contig 79644 bp, 69 predicted proteins | sample wastewater_treat_FD_194410 | JGI IMG/M metagenome (GOLD analysis project Ga0255346, IMG submission 194410) | Wastewater microbial communities from Lulu Island WWTP, Vancouver, Canada - plant22 | ecosystem: Engineered > WWTP > Wastewater > Unclassified | place: Canada: Vancouver, British Columbia...
TGAAACCTCTGAAAAACTTGTTAGTAAAATTCGTCTCGCGCTCGAAGCAGGTATCAGCCCTATTTTTTGCGTAGGCGAAAAACTCGAAGAGCGCAATGCCGGTAAACACTTTGATGTGGTCAGAGCTCAAATCCGGGAGGTACTGTTTCAGTTTACTGCTGATGCAATGAAAAACATCGTGATTGCCTATGAACCGGTATGGGCCATAGGTACAGGTGTGACCGCCACTTCAGAACAGGCTCAGGAGATCCACGCCTTTATCCGCAAATGTCTTGCAGATAGATTTGGAAAAGAGATTGCAGAGGGTACATCCATTCTTTACGGGGGCAGTTGTAAGCCCTCAAATGCCCGTGAGCTCTTTGCATGCAAAGATATAGACGGAGGACTTATCGGGGGAGCTGCACTTAAAGCAGAAGACTTTATCGGTATCGCTACCAGCTATTGATTATGGACTATATCGTAGTCCATATCGAGGTAAAGCCCTTTACTGAAGAGAGGGCTGAGATAGTACTGGCCGAGGTTGAGGAGCTTGGATTTGAAAGTTTCTCCATCGAGGAGCCTTTTCTCCATGCATATATTCCTAAAGAAGCGTTTTCAGAGAGTGCTCTGAAGGCTCTTCTCAGCGCCTATGCTACCGGTGAGTTCAGAGTCTCCTATACTACGGAGCTTATTATGGATCAAAACTGGAATGCACTCTGGGAGTCAAATTTTGAACCCATCGTGATTGATGGACTTTGTACTGTCAAAGCTTCACACCACAAAAACCTGCCTCCAACAAAATATACCATCACCATTGATCCCAAGATGTCATTTGGCACAGGCCACCACCAGACCACATACCTTATGATGGAGGGGTTGTTGGAGCTTGGTGCTGGAATAAAAGGTCGCCAGGTGCTGGATATGGGATGCGGTACAGGAATTCTGGCCATTCTGGCTGCAAAAATGGGAGCAAAAGCTCCTGTTCACGCAATAGATGTCGACCATATCTGTTTCAATTCCGCAAAGGAGAATGCCTATGAAAATGGAGTAGGGGAGATGATACACGTGCTTTGCGGAGACGCATCACTATTGCAGGCTTCTAAATATGACCTGATTTTAGCCAATATAAACCGCAATATCCTTCTTGAGGATATGAAGACCTATGCCAGATCTCTGCGTCCGGGCGGTGAACTCTTTATCAGCGGTTTTTATACCGAAGACATCCCTATGCTCCTGGAAGAGGCATCCAAATATTCACTTCAAATGGTTTCGAGTCGGGAACTTGACCGATGGAGTATGGTCAGGTTACGCTCTTATTCGTAGAAATAATTGACCCCGCCTGGAACTCCATTTGTTGTCACTGTCTTTGCCAGAAATCCTATAGTATAGTTGAAGTTGTTGTAATAGATGTTGTGAAAATGGTCGGAGCCTGTAACAGAACCTTTGAGATAGAGTTCGTATGTCGTATTGGGAATGATTTCAGGAGCGGATATGAGACAACTGATAGTTGGCTGGTATCTTCTGGTGGCCTTGTATACCGCTATGAAATTGCCGGATATTTTTTTAACAGCTACTATTGAAGGTTCGTAGAGCGTGGTGTTGTAAATCACAGATTGCTGGGTAGAGCCTGATTCATCAGGGATACTGCTTTTTCCGCCCATTGCTACCAAACGTCCCCCTTTCATCAGTATTGAAGATTTGGTATTTAGTGCTTTGCCGGCTCCGTCAGAGCCCAGCGCAAGGATTAATCCTCCGGAGAAGGTCATATCATCGTCGCTGTGCATTGCATAACCGGCCAGACTATAACAGTAAACAAAGCCATTACTAATATCCAGCGTGGATGCAGTGCCCATGGATGTGTTAAATGAGGTCAATTCTACCTTACCGCCTCTGATGGATATGGGCCCTTTGGAGTAGATGGCCATGTTATAGGAGGATTCAGTATAGATGGCTATAGATCCGTTAATGATGCTAAATCTGCCATCACTTTTAAGTATTGCTGCTCCTGCTTCAGTGCTGATTGCGCTTATCGAACCGCCATTAATGGAAATGTCGCCTTTGCTGAATATCCCTGAACCTTTGGAGGTTATATGTGAGATACTACCTCCTGTAATGTCAATATCGTCTTCGCCATATATGCAGGCCGGTGTTTGAGAGCCCAATGTGTAGGTACAGAGGATGGTATTGCTGATTAAAGTTTTGTCAGAAACGTATATGCTGTGGGATGCATCACCGTAGGTGTCTGTGATGATGGTGTCCCTGTTCGATATTGCAAGGCTTCCGGCAGCTTTGATGGCGGGAGCTTGATCCCCAAGTGTGGAGAATCTATGAATGCCACCGGTGATGGTGATAGAGCCTTTGTCGTCATCTGCTGCATTTAGTCCGCTTTGTGATGAGAGTGTCCTTATGCGTCCTCCTGCAATCTTTATATCTCCGGAAGTGCAATGTATGGAGTGTCCGGCTGCCTCTTTTATAATTATGGTTGTCTGGTCGATATTGATGGAGCCGCCGCATCGGAGAGCATCTGCTTTTTTGCCTCTGAGTTGCAAAGTCCCTTTGCCAACTATGTCAAGAGGGCCTTCACAGATTAGAGTGGCTTTTGCGGTGTTTGTAGTATTATTGCCGTCAATAAGACGGTTGGAAGTGTTGTCTTCAATTCTCATGTAGCAACCCTCTTCGGTGAGAATGGAAAGAGCAGCTCCGTTCGGATTGGTAATACCGGTGCCGTTTAAGGTGAGTTTTATGCGGTTCTTACCGTGGATCTCAACTGAACCGTTTTCTGTGATTCCCTGAAGGTAATAGGAATAATTGCCTTCGCTTCGCGGTTTGATGATAATGTGCCCTTTATTATTAGTGATATCGATGGTTTTCACAGGATCATGTATCTCTGCGTTCCCATCACTGAATGTGATGACAATAGCATCTGAAGGTATAGCTGTCTGGCTATTTGGTACAAGAGCAGGATCTGTGGGTTCAACTGCCGGGGGAGTGATGTTGATGGTGAGTTTTTCCTTTTCTCCCTCGTCAGGTTCTGGCTCGGGTTCCTCTATTTCTTCATTCTCCTCATTTTCATTACCGGGTGTAATATCGCAGGAAACTGCAGTAAGAGTAAGGTAAAGGGTAACCGCTACGATGGCCGTTATTATGGTTTTTAATTTCCTTATAATCATAACATAAATCTATTTCGTAATAAAGTACAAAATTAATCTTTTCTCTACAAAAAGAGTACAAACGTACCCTTTTTTTTGTAGAAATATAAAAAGTTAAGTACTTTTGCAGGCCTTATATAAAACTCTCATTTGCGGGCGTGTTGTAACTGGTAGCCAAGCTAGACTTAGGATCTAGTGCCGAAAGGCGTGGGGGTTCGAGTCCCTTCGCCCGCACAAAAATCCCCCCTTAATCGTCTAATTTTGAGGGGATTGTTTTTTGACTTATGCCGCTTTGTTGGGCTCTGCCACAATCCTGTTGTGAATCTACAGGTCGATTATACTGATCGCTTTGACAATGTTAATATGTATTAATAGGCACCGTCATGTGGAGTTATGCCGGAATAACGTATGTCAATTCTCTTTTTGTCGGTCAGGACTATGTGTATGTCAACCGAATTCTCCCTTTCAAGAAATTCATAAGTGTAATAAAAGTATCCTCCAAATGAATATTCGTTAATGGTCACCGAGGAAACAAGTTCATTACCTCCTTCATAAATTCCATTATTCAAAGGGATCGTCAAGTCTCCGATAGAAGGCAAGTTATAGAGGACAATAGTGTGAATGTATTCTCTTGAAATGAGACAGCCGCCTGTGCGCCAATTGATGCCCAGATATCCGGTAATGGCAACTTTTAGCGTTACTGCGGGATCCAGCCAATAAGGGCTTTCAGAGTAGTAGTCCTCATACATACAAAAACGATGAAATCCATAAAACATGGAATTGCCGATGAAAGCGGACTTTGTCTCTGTATGCAAACGTTCATTTATAAATACTCCGTTCTTATCCGATGTCCGCAATGTTTCACATCCGCTAAAAGAAAGGGAGATAGCCAAAGCTATCAACAGTGCAATAAAACGTTTCCCCATAATGTATTCCTCGTTAATCTTGTACAAATTTACTAATTAGTGCAAATCGTACAAAACATTTTTTGAGTCCCGGGGTATTATTGGATATTATGCCGTTGCTTTGGACTTGACTACAACTTTGTTGTAAATCAACAGCCCGATGATGCTAACCACTCCGATAATGGAAAGCAGTGCCCATAACTGGCCGGGACGGCCCATTTCATCCACAAACTTCACATAGAGTGCAGAGCCGAGGAAAGAACCTATGGAACTACCTATTACTCCATAGAGGAAGGAATAACCCATATAGAGAGCCTTCTTGTCCGGAGGGGAAATCATTCCTATGTAGGAAAGGAACTTGGGATGGGTGGTCATTTCACCGATAGTAAAGACCATAATTCCGATAATGAAGACCCAAGGTTTTGAAGAGATACTCAAAATAAGCATACCCAGCGTACCCAGTGCCAGACCGGTAATCATGGTAGGAAGGGGACGGGTCCTGGCTACAATCTTCGAAACGAAAAGCTGAAGACAGATGATGACACCTGCATTGACTACAGTCACATGCTCCGTATCGAACACCCACGAGGGATTCTCAACGAAAATTCCAAGGAATGAATTAACCGCATTATTGACCGGTGTCATATCCATATGATCCCTGAGGTACCACAACACCGTACCATACATTTGGAAATAGAGGATCCAAAAACCCGAATAGAGCAGAATAAAGATTATAAACTTGAAGTCCTTGAGTACTGTGAGGATCCCAAGAAGCGTTTCGCCAACGCTCTTCTGCGGAGTATCAGGGTTTCGTAGAGAAATGGGTTCTTTATAGAAAAAGGTATTGATAAGCAGAAGTATCAATCCCACAACCGCAGCCATGTAGAAAATATATTCATATCCCATTGCTTTGAGGTTGGGAACCAGGAACAATGGAAACAGGAAGGCGCCCAGATTAATAGACCAATAGAATATTCCGAATCCGAGGGTGGAATTGGTCTCATCCGTCGATTTGGCTATTGTGCCGCTGATAACCGGCTTAAAAAAGCCCGCACCTATCGCCATAAGGATCAGTGAAGCAAAGACAAGACCATAATTAGTAAATACACCTGTCAGTGCATAACCAACTATCATACACGCAAAGGCGAAAAACAGGATTTTTCGGTAGCCATAGCGGTCAGCAATTCCTCCGGCAATTATCGGAAGAAAGTAAAGCAGAGGTTGGATAGTACCTAAAATAGTACCTGCCTGCATTCTCGAAAATCCGAGGCCGCCATCCATAGCACCTGCAACCAGATAGACCGATAAAACCGATAATACACCGTAATAAGCACCTCTTTCGAAGAACTCCATCACAATAACTACCCAAAAGTTTCTTTGAAATTTGCTTCTCATAATGAATCTTAGAGATAAGTCCTTGGAGCCTTTCACGGGACTCGAACCCGCGACCTGCTCATTACGAATGAGCCGCTCTACCAACTGAGCTAAAAAGGCCTGTCAGCGGCTGCAAAAATACAAATTTTTTACAGAAAAAGCTTTTTAGGTGAACAACTTCACATTATTTTACTTACCTTTGCCGACAGCACTGCAGAAGAGTGCACGTTTGAGATGAACAGAATCTTTACAAATAACTATTACTACTACTATTACCGCCGTTCCACAGACCGGGGATAGTACCCTTTTGTATTCGTATTTCTGTTACATGTCCCGGTCCTTTTGGAGCGGGTTTTTTTTTGAAAAAAATCAATAAACAATAAATAAACACAAAAAACACACAATTATGGCAAACATTAAATTTTTCTCAGGCGAGGAGATTCCTCTGGAACTTCACAAAGTAAGAATTGTACAGAAACTCCATCTGGTGCCTATAGAGCGCCGTCGTGATGCTATTAAAGAGGCAGGCTACAATACTTTTAAACTCACTACAAAGGATGTCTTCCTCGATATGCTCACTGACAGCGGCACCAATGCTATGAGCGATAACCAGTTGGCAGCTATGATGAGGGCGGATGACGCCTATGCGGGCTCAGAGTCATTTGCGCGCCTGCAAAAGGGTGTAAAGGAAGTTCTTGGTAAGAAATATCTCCTCCCGGCTCACCAGGGGCGCGCTTGCGAGAACATCATAGCCAAGGCATTCATCAAACCAGGCCAGATAGTGCTTACAAACTACCATTTCACCACTACACTTGCACATATAACTGAAGTGGGCGGTAGGGTAATCGAACTTCTTCACGATGAAGCACTCGAACTTGAATCCTCCAATCCCTTCAAGGGCAACATAGATATCGAGAAACTGGTGGCCGCTATCGAGGAGAACGGAGCCGAGAACATCGCGTTCATCCGTATGGAGGCTTCGACCAACCTGATCGGCGGACAACCCTTTTCCATCAGAAACATGATGGATGTGCGCAAGGTGGCAGATCACTACAATATAATGCTTGTACTCGATGCCAGTCTTTTGGGCGAAAACGCATACCTGGTGAAGCAGCGTGAAGAGAAATGGAAAGAAAATACGATGGCAGATATTGTAAAGATGATGACAGGACTTTCAGATCTCGTCTATTTCTCTGCAAGAAAACTTACCTCATCACGCGGAGGCGGCATCTGCACCAATGTAAGGGAACTTTATTTGAAAATGGAACCGCTGATTCCCCTTTTCGAGGGATTTCTCACTTACGGTGGAATGTCAATTAGAGAGATTGAGGCGATGGCCGTGGGAATCTATGAGACCATTGACGAAACTATGATCAGCCAGAGTGTCAATTTTATTAAATACTTCGTGAACAATGCAGTCAAGGCCGGAATTCCGATGGTAACTCCTGCAGGTGTTCTAGGAGCCCACGTCAATGCAGGTAAATTCTGCGAACACATCACCCAGCATCAATATCCTGCAGGAGCACTAGCAGCGGCATTTTTCTTAGTTTCAGGTGTAAGGGGTATGGAACGCGGTACTGTTTCAAGCGTCAGGGATGAGAAGGGCAACGAGATTCCTGCAGATGTCGAGTTGCTGCGCCTTGCATTCCCACGTAGGGTATTTACTCTTTCACAAACAATGTATGCACTCGATCGCCTTACCTGGCTCTATGAGAACAGGCACCTTATTGGTGGCTTGAGATTTACCTATGAGCCCCCTGTGCTGAGATTCTTTATGGGAGAATTGGAACCTCTCACCGATTGGCCCTCTAGACTGGTGGAGAAGTTCAGGAAGGATTTCGGTGACAGTCTGTAGCCAATGGTTTAGGATTGAAGGGCTTATTTGAGCCTTACTACCCTGATGCCGTTATTGCTTTTAATGCCGCTGATATACTCTGTCAGCGGCTTTTTATTGATTACCACCTCCATTTCAACCGAAGAGGCGTGGATAAAGGTCAGTTGACCTCCTTGCCAATAGGCGTAACCAACGTGTGCGATGTCGAGTCCTTTTGCGGTGCTATTGAAGCAGATGATGTCGCCATCGCGGATAAGATGCTCACAGGCGGCTATTTCTTCCTTGGGGATGTAGTAGTATTCGAAACCGTTGAGATACTCCTCTGCAGCGCGGATCTTCTCCACAAGATAGGGATTTTCCCTTAGTTGGCGGTATGAATCAATGTGGGTACTCATAAAGGAGAACTCCTGTGCCCAGGGTACGCCTCCGATCTCTGCAGTAACCTCCTCCATAATACCTCTCTCTGCAGCTTGCCTGATCCATTCCGAAGTGTAGTGGATACGTGAGGAATAATCTCCTGCGACTCCATCACGATAGCGGAGTTTTAGCAGATTGTCGCAATAGGACTCAAAGTCAGGATTCTCTTCCTTCAGAGTAAGTGAAAATGCCAGACACATCTCAACAAAGAGAATGCAGTCAGTTTTGTCCATGTAGACAGTGAGCATCTCGGGATCCTCTTCGAGAGTGCCGGCAACATAGGGAGTGCCGAACTTTTTAAGTGCGGTCTCAATTACCAATTGCTCCATCGGTAGTGCCTTGTGGGGCAGCATCTGTTCCAGTAGTCTCTCAAATGATGCTTTGTCTTCAGGGGTAAAACGTACCTGCGGTTGCGGCTGACTGCAGGATGGTGTAAGGGTGCAAAGGAGCACCAGGAGTGAAAGTATGTATCTCATAGCAATGGAATTATCAAAAAAGGTGAGACATAAGCCGGATTCTGTACCTTATTATCTTAAAGGTTCCTATCATTTATCTATCGCGACCTACCCCCCGACAACGGGCGAGCAACCCTTGATTGCCGGTATATTTGGTCTTGCAGCCTCCCGGTACGTACCCTGCCGGTGTCACCATCGACAGTTGTGAGCTCTTACCTCACATTTTCACCCTTGCCCTTGCGGGCGGTTCTTTTCTGTTACGCGCTCCACAAACTTTCATCTGTCTGTGCTTTCCACAGGGAAGTGCTCTGTGCTGTCCGGACTTTCCTCTCCCGAAAGAGCGATAGGAAGTCTCACCTGCAGTGCAAATATATGAATATATTTTGGAAAAGATCTTTAAGGGATTTAATCCTGAATCAATTGATTTCGGCTTCTTATCTTGAAAGTGAATCTTTATTTCTATATTTGCACAGATGAAATGGATTGGGAGAATATTGCTGGCTTTGGTTGCCTTTCTGTCGCTTTGTGTTGCAGCTCAAAGCGGACATGCCGTTTTGGGGCAACTTGTTCTCTCTGATGATATCACAACTTTTGCCGACCACACCGGCAAAATACCTCTGCCCGAGGTGGACCGCAGATATGATTTAATGCTGCCCGTAAATAGTGCCGGTGTTCCCGGGATACATTTTCAGCAGGTTGCCGGCTCAGCAAACAATTCTCCGGGCCATAAGAGGCAAATGGATTCTTTCAAGCGCTATACGACACTTCTTTACGGCCGAATCTGTCCCTGCGGCTTTATCAGGGAGAACCATATTACATTTTTGGCCACATCATCACTTATGGATTCAGTCGCAAGGCGTATTTCAAATTGTATTCTGATTATTTAGCGGTAACGGATTTTATGTATTACCCTAAGTGTAATTCCGGGAATGACCTAATTTGCAGTCTTCCCCCTTTTTATCATATTTATCCAACCCTTAAAAGAATACGAACATGGACAATAATTTTGTAAAAACCAGATCTACAAGAGACATAATAATATCTACAGTTCTCCTGGCAGGAGGTGTCCTAATGGTGGCCCTTCCCACGCCGGCATCAGTTAATATTGCAGGCCTCTTTATCGCCTGTACAGGAATCGTACTCTTAGCAGTACTCAAAACCGGCTGGAAAAACAGCGAAACCCGTGAAAAATTTTCCTCCAAAACCCTCTACTTTTCCAGGGAAATGGAAAGCAAACTAAAAGAAGCCATGGAAGGCTCACTCAAGAGTATAACTGCTGATACCACAAGCCAGTCTTCAGCAATAAAACTGGACATCCTCTACAATAAAAAGACAGGCAAAGCGTTTTGCCAGCTTTCAGAATATATCCCTTACCAGTACCACCCTTTTACTGAAATGATCTCCAAGCCTCTAGAGGAGATACTTCATCTTGTCTGAATAACATAGGATGGAATACGTAATTCTGATAATATCGCTGCTTGCAATAGTCTTCGGAGCTGACCGTTTTGTGGGTGCCTCCGCGGCTATTGCTCGCCGTCTCAAAATATCTGATTTTGTAATTGGAGCAGTTGTAGTGGGATTTGGTACCTCATTTCCCGAATTGCTTGTCAGTCTTAAAGGAGCAATTTCAGGAAATGCTGATGTAGCTATCGGTAATGTGGTAGGTTCTAATATTTTTAATGTGCTGGGAATTCTTGGAGTGACTGCATTGCTCTTTCCGATAGCGACAACTAGGGAAAATATCCGTAGGGATGCTCCTTTTTGTGTTGGAGTCAGCGTATTGCTGGTCCTTCTTGCTTTTGATTTTTTTACTAAAGGTGAAACTCTCATTTCCAGAATAGACGGCATAGTGCTTCTGGCGGTTTTCGCATTTTTCTTGTGGATAACTCTCAGAAAAGGAAGTCAGGATTCATCGGATGACACCCAGGTAAAACTTTCCAATGAGAAACCATTGTGGTATAGCATCACAGTAGCGATTGTGGGACTAAGTGTCCTAATACTAGGGTGTCATTTCTTTGTGGAAAAAGCTGTGGTTGTAGCACGCAATTTTGGGGTAAGTGATGCCTATATCTCTATTACCCTCATAGCTTGCGGTACTTCTCTTCCGGAGTTGGCAGCATCTATTACAGCAGCGTTCAAAAAGAATACCCAGATCGCTTTGGGAAATGTTATTGGCTCCAATATTTTTAATATTTTATTTATACTGGGAACAAGTTCTTTGGTTCGGCCGCTTCACAGTCCGGACATTGTGCTTACGGACTATCTTGTAATGACAGGTGCAGCACTTCTGTTGATGATTTTTGCCACCACAAAAGTGCGTATTTCACGTTTTGAGGGGTTGTTGATGCTTGCTGCTTATGTTGCCTACAATATCTGGCTTTTGAGTATGCAGGGTTGATCGCTCTAGGGTTTCATTACTGCCTGCCAGCAGGCTTTGCGGAGTGTGCCTCTAGCATCGTCCCCATCGTACTGCCAATACATTATGCCTTTCATGCCGTTTCTATGGAGCCATTCTCCTTTGAGAGCGATGCTTTTTGCATTGTCGTAGCCGCAATAGAAACTGTTGTTTGATTTGAGTGTTACGTAAGGGACTCCGGCAGCTTCATCAAAATTATCAATCTTGTAGACGTTTGGATCTAGAGAAAGGATTCTGTCGTAATTGATGGCGGTGGGTGCGGTACTAAATGAGCGACGGCCATAAAATGGTACTCCAAGTACTAGTTTTGAGGGTTTTACACCGGCATCAAGATATGCCCTCAGCGCTCTTTCACAATCAACATAGGCTTTTGGGGATTTGATCGCTGAGTGGTGGTTGGGCGCAGCATCCATATCATAGGTCATGATATTTACAAAATCCACATAGGGATCTACGGCAGCGATGTCAATATATCTCCAGCCTCCGGTTACTGCAACTTTGTCTTTTACATATCCGGCATATGAAAGGATATATTTGTCTCCAAGAGTCTCACGAAGCTGTTTCATCAGCAATACGTGGTTTTCAGTATCGATAGAGGGATCGCAGGCGTGTCCGCTCCAGGAGAGGCCCGGAAATTCCCAGTCGATATCAATGCCATCAATGCCCCATTTCTCCAGAAAAGCCTTACAATCTTCCGCAAACTTTTTACGTCCCTCATCAGTGCTTGCCATTTTGGAAAAACCGCCGCCCTGTTTATTGTCGGAGTTTGAGACGGTATGGGAAAAAGAGAGCGAGATCTTCAGGTCCGGGTTTACCTTTTTGAGTGCTACGATTGTTTCGAAACGAGACTGATTCCCCTGAAGTTTAAATCCCTTGTACTCTCCATCCACTACATAAAGTTCTGCAAAAGCGTAGTTGAGGTGTGTCATGATGGATGGCTCGGGGATTTTTAGACCCCAATATGTGACATAAGCACACACATTTCGCCCTTCGATCTTATCATAAGGTACAAACGGCGTATCAGGCTCACCATTATTAGGGTTGTTCGGTTTGTCGGGATTGATATTATCCTCGTGACAGGATGCGATTGTTAAGGCACAAGCAATGGCTATTGCATATGTCAGTAATTTCTTAAGTTTCATGATCAATGTTATTTTGAATATCTCTTTTCGCAATCGCGCTTGAGTGTGGGTGTGATATCTTTGCATTTGGTGTGACACTGCATGGAGAGGGAGTACATTCTTCCCACACAGAAATTAACCTGTTTGCAGGCACTGCAATGATCTTTCTCTTCACGAATTTTTTTGACGAAGTCGGTATCCCTGATAAGGGCTCGTGCTATCTGAACCATCTCAAATCCGGCATCCATTATCTCATCAATACCTCTCCTTGAAATCGCACCTCCGACATAGACCAGCGGCATGTCGAGAGCTTCGCGGAACTTTTTGGAGTCTTCCAGAAAATAATTCTCCTTAAATGGCACTGTGGGAGCCACAATATGGCCGAACAGACGTACTCCGAGTTTTAGCCACCACTGCTTGAGGGGCATATAGTGAGCTATTGCTTTGACAGGAAATGGGCCACCCATCACATACATAGGCATTCTGCTAACAAATCCGCCGCTGAGTACAAGAGCGTGTGCTCCGAGCTCCTGAAGCCTTTGTGCTACACGGATGCACTCATCAATCTCCATTCCACCCTTGAAACCGTCGCGGGTATTTATCTTCACAAATACAGCAACTTTATCATTTGCGGCTGCCATTACCTCTTTCATTACCCGTTCCATAAAGCGCATCCTATTTTCCAGCGAACCACCATATTCATCCTTGCGATGGTTGGTGTAGGGTGAGAGAAACTGAGAGATAAGGTAGCCGTGTCCCGCATGGATCTCTACAGCATCAAATCCCGCTTTTATAGCCATATGCACAGCTTTGCCGAAGTCCGCTACTATCTCGTCGATTTCCTCCACGCTCATGCCGTGGACAAAGGTGGGAGAGTAGAGGTTAAATCCGCTGCTGGCACCTTTGGGACGACATTTGCAGATAGATCTGTGCGACATATTGCCGCAGTGACCGAGTTGGATTGAGGCAAGAGCACCCTCCTTGTGGATTGCATCCGTGAGGGCTTTGAGTTCAGGTACCACCTCTTCTCTCATCCAGAGCTGTCGTTCAAAAGAGAGTCCGCTCCGGGATACCGAAGTGTAAGCGATAGTGGTCATACCCACGCCTCCACGCGCCACTGCAGTGTGGTAGTCAAATAACTCCTGTGAAGGTCTGTTGCCGGGGCACATCCCTTCGAATGCAGCAGAGCGAATGGTCCGGTTGCGAAGTTCTATCGGGCCGATCCTGTACGGTGTAAAGAGTGTATCACTCATCTTGTATTACTTCAGTTGAGTCCGATTCTGCTTTGATTATCTCACTATAGCCGGGGATTACAAATCCCGTAGCATAATGAAGTGTTCTACGATCGGTGCTCATAGAGAGAATTTCATTGTCGGGGGTGATGGCAAAATAGAGATCATCCAATATCTGTGATTTTTTCCTAATGATCCTTCTAATTATTCCTCCCGTTTTAACCTCCGCTCTGACGCGGTAATCGTAATATGCTACCATATAGAGGGAGTCGCCCATTCTCTCTTTAACTATCCGGAGGGTATCAAGGATTTCATAGTCCTTGTATATTTCATCGTACTTGATGGCAGCATTCTTTTTGAGTCCTCGGCGGTAGTAGTCATCGTGAAACTTCTTGTTCTGTTCAATTCTTGTTTCGAACACCTTTATTCTGCGATCAAATTCCGTTATGAAGATGGTAGAGTCCAGCTTTTCAATCTCTATGACAGAGCATTTGTGGTGCCCATCAAGTGATTGAGTGATTTCTTTTTCGATTGCTTTTTCGAGTTTGGATGGTGATTTTTTTTCCAGCAAGCTACAGGAACTGACTATTGCAGCTGTCGCTAAAATGATGATGCCGATTCTTTTCATATCAGTGTCATTTTTTAATAAATAATTCAATAGATAAAGGGGAATAATCGTTTGCGCTTAAGTGAAGTAAATTCTTCACCAAACTCTTCCGCATATTTATTGTAGAGGGAATGTGCCCTCGGTATCAGGTTGGCGCAAGTCCAGAGTAGGAATACAGCTCCGGGGAGTGACCAGGTAAGGATTGCAAAGCCCGCCCACTCGAGTATTTCACCGAAATAGTTGGCGGATGATACATACTTGAACATTCCTCCCATTGGGATATAGTGGGCATTGTCGCCGGGTTTGCGCAAGTGGCGTATGATGTAGTCGGAGTGGAGGTTGATTGCCATTCCGACTATGAAGATAATCGTTCCGATGATAAATTGTGGAGTCGTGAGCCATTCTACCGTATACATATCCTCCGGGGAGAGATAATAGAGCCAATATCCCTGCATATAGGCGTTAGTGAAATTAAACGTCATGCCCAGGGCGATGATAGAGAGTGGCATCTTGTTCTTACCCCTTATCAGTAAGGGGAATATGAATGTGCGCTGAAGGTAGTGTGTCAGAAAGAGCAGCGTAATGACAATTATTGCAGGATCACCGATCCTGTCACTGTCAAGATAGAGGGCCAGCATGGTGACAAAAATAGGTGCCTCCATCAATATCCATCCGATCTTGTTAGGAATGGAAGGACCCCATTTAGAAGTTCTCAAAAAGCCGTATCCGGCTCCAAAGAAAAAGAGTGCAACGAAAACCACGACTGCCAGCGCGGTCATCGTAATCAGTGTTATGTTGTAGATACTCATATATTACTTGAATGAAATCAGAGACTGGAAAATATTGTGCCCATCACTGCGTCCCTCGACATAAAAGGAGTTGTCAGTTATGGGTGCCTTATATATCTCCACCAAATTGTCAAAAGTGCATTCGCTATTGTAGTTTATCTGAATTTCATCCAGAGGATGTTCTCTGAGAAAGTCCATCCCAAAAGCATCAATAATCCAATCGGCATATCTGGCATTGTTTGCGTGGTAATTGTAATCTATATCGGAGATACGGACGCGCTTGGTATAAACAAATTGAAGGTTGTCAGGCGCGGCAATTTTACCGCAGCTTTTTGCAATCGCATCTCTATCCATTAAGTGCATGCCCTTCTCACCGAGAATCTCCGAAGTTCTCTTGAGACGGCGGCTCTCCATATTCATTATGAGCCAGGAACTGGTGGAAACCGCGATGCTTTCTCCCTCCTCAGTCAACAGTTCGTAGTCGCGCAAGGCCATCAGCCCCTCTTCTCGTTTGTGCCAGGTCTCCATTTTAACCCATTCTCTCCACCGCGGTGGGCGCAGGTATTTTACCTTTACTCTCGAGAGTACCCAAACATTGTTGTCCTTAATCAGGTCGTCATAACCGAATCCCATCCTGGTGGCACTTACACCAGCAATTTCCTGAGCTACGCTCAGAAATGAAGAGAGCTTGAAATGTTTAAATGGGTCCGTTTCAAAACTCTTGATATAAAAATGTTCGGTATAGAGGTTCTTACGACTTTCTATGTCCATATCTTACCGGTATTTTATTTTTCAATTAGACTGCTAATGTACAAAAAAATATCTACTTTTGCCTGAGTAATGAAAAATCGTTTGTTGTATATTGTGCTTTTTACTCTCTGTGTGTTTTTCACTTCTTGTAGCGGCAACGCTCAAAATGTGAAACAATATACCTTGAAAGTAGAGGAGAGTCTGCCTCATGATGTCGGCGCATATACGCAGGGGCTCTTTTTTTACGAAGGAGAGCTCTATGAGTCTTGCGGGCAATATGGCGAATCTTCATTCCGCAAGGTGGACCTTGCTACCGGCCAGGTGCTCAAAAGGATCAATTTCGATAGGAAATACTTCCTTGAGGGTGCTTGTGCTCTAAAAGGCCGTATATATATTCTTACCTGGCAGGAGAATGTCTGCTTTGTGTATGATGTAAAAACAATGGAACTCATAGGCTCGGTACGCTATATGGGAGAGGGGTGGGGGCTGACTACTGACGGTAAATACCTGATAATGAGCGACGGCACATCCTCGATTACTTTCCGTAATCCCGATAACTTCAAGGTAGAAAAACAGCTTGCTGTGACACTTAACGGAAAGCCTCTGCGCTTTGTAAATGAGCTGGAGTACATAAATGGCGAGATCTGGGCCAATGTTTATGGCAGCGATGCAATAGTGACCATAAATCCTTCCAGTGGGGTAGTAACGGGCATGATTGACTGTCGCAATCTTCTGCATCGCACTTTGCGTAAACCATCCACAGATGTGCTCAACGGTATTGCTTACAATGATCAGGACGGCACTATCTGGCTCACAGGAAAATATTGGCCGAAAATCTTCCGCGTAACACTTGTGGAGGCTAAAAAATAGAAAGTTTCCCCTTTAGGGGTCTTTGACATAGATTTATTAACAATCGGGGGTGCTCCCCTTGCGGGGGCTGAGAACACACCCACTAAACCTGATCCGGATAATACCGGCGTAGGGAGGATTTTTATGAAAAAAACATTGATTTCAGCAGCATGTCTGCTGCTTTGTGCGCTCTCAACCGCACAGCAATTGGCACATAACATAGTGCCGGATTCAGACGAATCACACAAGCATTACACCATCGACAGTACTATCGTAACCGCCTCTAGGGCACAATCCGGTACACCTGTCACATCCACCGAGATCAAGAGAGAGGAACTCTCAAAAGCGGGCACCATGACCTCGCTACCGATGCTTCTCTCGCTGCAACCCTCTGTGGTGGCTACAAATGAAGGAGGTACCGGTCTGGGCTACTCAAAAATGAGGGTAAGGGGCAGCGATGCCACCCGCATCAATGTCAATATCAACGGTATTACGCTCAATGACGCCGAATCGCAGGTGGTTTTCTGGGTAAATATTCCGGGTATAGCCGGATTTCTTGAATCGGTGCAATTACAGAGGGGCGCAGGCACTTCGGTCAATGGATCGGGTGCTTTCGGTGCAACTCTAAATATGAGCACTCTGGGTGCGACTGAGAAACCTTATGCCACAATAGAACTCTCCGGAGGCTCCTGGCTTACCGGCAGCGCCACTCTCGGTGCCGGTACGGGAAGAGGCAAGAGCGGACTCTCATTCGATATGAGGTACTCCTACAATACCACTGAGGGATATATTCGCAACGCCTTTGCGCGGCTCCACTCAGCTTATGCCACTTTGGGCTGGTTGCGCGGTTCCAACTCAGTTAAGCTTAACTGGATTCTGGGCAAACAACGCAGCGGCATAACCTGGGAGGGTGCTCCGGCGGATATGTTGGAGAGAGACCGAAGGTATAATCCGGCGGGAGAATACACTGATGATTCCGGCAATGTGCGCTATTATGACAATGAGATTGACAACTATCTTCAGAATCATCTGCAGGCTATCTGGGTGCACCAGTTCAATCCGCACCTCTCCCTGAGTACTACTCTGAACTATACCCGCGGTGACGGTTATTATGAGAACTATAAAGCGGGGAAGAAGTATTCCGACTATGGATTGCAGGAGCAGACGGTGGGTGGAGTCCGTTATAAGCGAAGCGATATAATAGTCCGTCAGCAGATGGGGAACAATAGTTTTGCCGCAACAGCCAATCTAAAGTACAGCGGAGAGGTTTTTTTTCTGCTTGGCAATCTTTCCTGCTCGCTCTATGATGGTGATCATTACGGAAATCTAATCTGGGCGAAATACAATGAGAACATTCCGGAGGATTGGAAGTGGTATCTCAATCGGGGTTTAAAAAGGGATATTTCCGGCTTTGTGAGGGGCGAGGGAGCCATTATCGGTGGCAGGTTGCATCTTTACGGTGATATTCAGTATCGTAATGTCGATTATACGCTTTCAGGTATTGACAAGGATTTTGTTGCTTTGGACAAAGATTTCGTCTATAATTTTTTCAATCCTAAAGGGGGATTTTCGTGGAATTTTAACAGCCGTTCGGCAGCCTATGCATCGCTGGCAGTTGCACATAAGGAGCCTTCGCGCAGCGATATCAAGGAGGCGATCAAGGCAGGAGAGGGGGAGAGGATTCTTCCGGAGCGGATGCTGGACTGGGAGTTCGGCTACAATTACACTTCGCCTGTTTTTGCCTTTTCGGCAAATATCTACCTTATGGAGTACCGCAATCAGTTACTTGAGACGGGCAAAATTTCAGAAACCGGATACAGGATTAAGGAGAATGTGGAGCGCAGCTACAGACGAGGTGTCGAACTCTCTGCCGGCTGGCAGGCACTGCATTGGTTGAGGTTTGACGCCAATCTGGCATTGAGCCGCAACCGCATAAAAGAGTGCAATCTTTGGGTGGACAGATATGACAATCCCGACGAATGGAATCCCCTGCCACAGGCAGTGCAGCATATTGAAAATGGAGAGATCCTGATGTCTCCGCCGATAGTCGGAATGGTTATGGTTACCTGGACTCCTCTGGACAAGCTCTCTTTTTCTTTGCGTGGCAAATATGTTGGCAAACAGTACTATGACAATACCTCATCCGATGAGCGTTCCCTGCCGGCATACACGGTTTTTTCGGCAGATGCACACTATACCTGGAAAAATATCGGTATTTCGATCTATCTAGACAATTTACTAAATCGCAAATATGTGGCCGATGCCTGGGTCTATCGAGCCTCTTTTGCGGACGGAAGTGCCGACTATATTGAGGCGGGATTCTTTCCTCAGGCGGGATTCAATTTTATGGTTAAACTTGAATATAAATTTTGAAAAATGGCTTGTCTTAAGGCCATGAGTGGGACAAGTAGTAGCGCAAATGACCGCAAGTGAGGTAGTTTTGTTGGATTCTTCAAAATAATGGCTATATTTGTAGCCCCGAATCCGGTGCCTTGGATGAGTGGCTTAGTCAGCGGTCTGCAAAACCGTTTACGGCGGTTCGAATCCGCCAGGCACCTCAAAAGAGAATAGCGACCACCGGTCGCTATTCTCTTTTGAGGTGCGGGTTGCGTGTTGCATGTTGCGTGTTGCGCGATGTTGATTCAATACTCAATTTCACACATTGACAACTCATAACCAAACACCCCGTACCCATACCTTGTATCCCGCACCACTCATTATAATCCTAGTTTGATAAGAGTTCTGTCTCCCTCTGATTTAGTCTCACCATTCTTCTGTTTAAAGGAGTTGAAGTTGTATGAAATCCCCACCCACAACATTCTGCTCTTCATGGTACTTATGTTTGTCAAGTCAAAGATCTTGTTGCTCGAATGCACCTGCCATTTATATGTATTGAAAACATCAGTTAAGAGTAAGGATAGGCTCATAGCTCCCTTCAGAAATGTCTGCTTCAATCCGACATTCATATGATGTGTGAGTGATGTCGTGAGTTGAGGAAAATATTGCGGTGTGGTGAGAAAGTATTGTATCTGGAGGTCAGTGGATTTTCCAATTAGGAAGTCAAGGAGCAAATTACTGTTGTTTGACCAACCTCTGTTATTTATTTCAGCCCCTGCAAAGTTGCCTCTGGTGTCAACATAGAAGGTGTTTGTACTCAGTGTAGCGGTCATCCATTTTGAAGGAAGCAACTTAAGTGAAATTTCCGTTCCGCTCTTTAGGTCTGAAGTGCCGTTTATGTAGGTTGTGATAAGCAGACCATCCGATATTTTCGTTATCTGTGAAATGTAGCCCGTGGTATAGTTCAAATAGGCATCCGTAAATAATTGCACATATCTGCTTTTAAGAGTGTAGCTAAGGTCCAGCTTTGAAGACTTCTCCGGTCTTAGATTCATGTTGCCCTGCTCAAAAGTCGAGGCATCCACCATGCTCATATAGGGATTTAGCTGAGGGTAGATAGGCCTTCCTATTCTGCGTGTAAAAGCAAAGGCAATCTCTTGATTCTTGGTCAGATTATATGTTCCGGACAAACTCGGGGCAATAAATAAATCGTTATTTCTCTCTTTGAGTTTTTCCCGATTACTTTCCAATGTAACAGTACTGAATTCTCCTCTTAATCCCGCTTTATAAGTAAATTTCCCTTTTCTTGATGATAGCAAAATGTAAGCTGCATTTACAAGCTCAGTATGATGTAAGTCGTTGCTGAATGTCTCCGAGTAATTCCACTCCCCATTTTCATTTGAATAGAATCGGTGATAGATGTGATTGTCCCTATATGTCAATTTTGCTCCGGCTGATAGTGTGCCGGAACTGATCTTTTGTTTAAAGTCTGCTTGTAATGAGGTTATGAAGGGGCTTCCTCCGGAATCAGAACAATTTATCTCAGCTCCTTCCAGGAAATAGTAGGAGGGTCTGTGCCCCCATGTTCTGGATATGGAACCGTTAATTGTCAGATCAGAGATGTCAGGCTTTATGATATGTCGGTATGATATCTTTCCTTCTATGTTTTCCCTGTTCCATGTAACATCTTTGCGCCTCTTCTCCTTACTCTCTATTCCCTCCTTAATGTATTGATTATCCAAGTCTTGCTTTATATTATGTCTTGGCAGCATGGATTTTAGGTCAATGCTAAGAATGTTTTTATCGTTAATTCTTAAGTCAGTACCGACTCCGATGTTATTGTTGTACACATATCTGGTGGCTCTCATCTGCTGGCATGTCTGATTGCCATTTTCGTGTATCAGGCGATTTAAGGTCGTATTGACGATATCGTCTTCATATTTCGTGTTGTAATTAAATCTCCAGGAAGTCTTGGGCTTGCTGTATGACAGGGCCAAATTGCCTGTTACAAAGTGGTTGAAGCCGTAGTTTGCTGAAATTACCCCACTGAAGCCTTTTACAACACTCCTTTTGGAGACTATGTTTATGATTCCGCCGGTTCCTTCGGAGTCGTATGAAGCATCGGGGCTGGTAATTATTTCAATGTTTTTGATATTAGCTGCCGGAATCACAGCAAGGTCACCGACTGTGGTAGGAACTCCATCCAGAAGTACGAGGATATTTCTGTTACCTCTGATTGAAATGGCATCATTTGCCAGTGTCACAGATGAAGATGTGCGGAGTATGTCGAGAGCCGATCCTGTTTCGAAACTCATATTTGCAGAAGCGTGTATCACGGTATGCTCAACCGAGGACTTGGCTGCATCCCTCTTAGCGGTCACAACAGCTTCGCCAAGAAGAACTGCATCTTCTTTTATAATAATCTTCTCCAGGTTTATTGATGACCTCTCAGGTTTGAAACTAACTTCTCTCTTAGCGTATCCGATAAATTCTATTACAAGTAGATGTTCGTTAGCGCTGCGGTTTATTTTGAATGAAAACTCCCCATTCTCACCCGTCAAAGTGCCTGTCAACAGTTTGTCCGATTTATATACCACGACGGACGCATATTGTACAGGTAAGTTATTGTTGTCAACAACCGTTCCATTGACCGTACACGAAGTTTGGCCGTGGCTTGCAAGATGGGTGAAAACCAGAAAAGTTAAAATTACTATGAATTTGAGTTTGTTTCTCATTTTAGATAGGATGGAAGTAGTCATCAAAAGATCTTCAATTAGGCATTATACTTTTTAAAAAAGAGCTTACCCATCGGTAAAGTCTTATTATCTCTCTGCAGGATTGCACTAGTATTAGACTTTGTGTTGGCCCAAAGAGTTTAATCACAGTTATGGAGAAATGACGTTTTTATTTTTCTAATTCTCTATAGGAACTTCATTCAATCTCATCAGTTTCTGTTGTTCCATATCAAACACAAAAGGTGTTGCGCTATCAATCATGTAAAAATCAGATTGAGGAATATCACCATTTACAATTTCAAAAACATCAATATCACCGGAATCACCATAGTTGCCACATACAACAGCACCAGACCTTATCATCCGTGTATGAGCAAATATTTGCACAATTCCCTGCTCTTTACCCCACATCGAACAATCTGTGAATTCATCTATATCTGCCCAAATACAAGAAGAAAATTGATCTCTACCCCCACGATGGGCACTTACCATTGTCAACGCCGTTGAACCATTCAAAGAATTAATGAAATCCTCTATGTTATCTATCTTTTCATCTGTAAAGCTATCCAGCCAATCCAAAGTTATACCGGCATGAGTAAACACTACATTATCAATCTTTCTGCAAAATTGAAATAGATTTTTGTTAGTTCTAAAGAGTTCTGTGATTTTCTTCTTATTAGTATAATCCATCCTACAACCATATTCATCACCATTTATATAATGGTAGTCGTGATTACCATAAAGCATGGTTATAGGCCTCTCTTTTTGGGCATTGCGCCACTCCAATATTTCCTGAAAGTTTTTAAGTGTTGAGGTTGCGTCAACATCATCGAAAGAGTAATGATCCAGATAATCTCCCAGGAAAACAATTTCATCGAAATCCCCATCAACAGCCTCTTTCCAAAAAGTCCTGCCGTGAATATCCGGAAGAATTAATATCTTTTTGCCCATATTTTTACCCATAGTAATTATAAAAGTAAGTTTTGTGAAATATAGTCATAAAAAGGGAGTCGCAACTCCCTTTTTGCTTTTTTGATAATCCTTATTCAGGTGGAAGGAGGTATATGAGCAACGCTGGTTATAGAGGAGCTGCCAACGCTGGTAAGTCTTAATCCTTATTCGTGTGGAATATAGACTTAGGGATAAATAAGACGGTAATCGATGGTCTCCTGCAACTAAATGTCTTAATCCTTATTCGTGTGGAATATAGACTTAGGGGGTTATGTATATTTCCTTAAGTCGTCATACGTAGGTCTTAATCCTTATTCGTGTGGAATATAGACTTAGGGAAATTAACCACAACTCAGAGGATTACTGCTCTGGAAGAGTCTTAATCCTTATTCGTGTGGAATATAGACTTAGGGACAGTTTCAAATTCTACTACTATCGTAGGAAAAAATTAGTCTTAATCCTTATTCGTGTGGAATATAGACTTAGGGAAAAAGCTAAGTGTATTTGTAGATCAAGAAGCTAATAGTCTTAATCCTTATTCGTGTGGAATATAGACTTAGGGTGTGTGTTTTTGTTATGATGTAGGTTCTTATTCTTTGTCTTAATCCTTATTCGTGTGGAATATAGACTTAGGGCTTGAGGATAAGCTATTTCTGGATGACGAAAAAGCCAACGTCTTAATCCTTATTCGTGTGGAATATAGACTTAGGGGTATCAACACAATCCATTATTGTGAAAGATTTTCTCAGTCTTAATCCTTATTCGTGTGGAATATAGACTTAGGGATAAATAAGACGGTAATCGATGGTCTCCTGCAACTAAATGTCTTAATCCTTATTCGTGTGGAATATAGACTTAGGGCCATGAAAGATATTATTTTGAGTTATCCTAATTATTCGTCTTAATCCTTATTCGTGTGGAATATAGACTTAGGGAAACTCTAGAAATATTGCTTGTAGATATTATTTTTAGTCTTAATCCTTATTCGTGTGGAATATAGACTTAGGGGTATAATCGGACTTGGTCCGAAGAGCCAACCCGTGTCTTAATCCTTATTCGTGTGGAATATAGACTTAGGGGAGAAAACCAGAAGCGGTGTCGAGTACACCCTAGGTCGTCTTAATCCTTATTCGTGTGGAATATAGACTTAGGGTTTATATTTTATATGATGTAGTAATCTACTAGTATAGTCTTAATCCTTATTCGTGTGGAATATAGACTTAGGGTCCATGGAAAGAAATGATGAGATTGTCCATTATAAGTCTTAATCCTTATTCGTGTGGAATATAGACTTAGGGAGAAACTTTATTCTATTTTTAAACGCGGAGCTCAGCGTCTTAATCCTTATTCGTGTGGAATATAGACTTAGGGATTATCAAACAACCCTCTCAATAACAGATAACAACGGAGTCTTAATCCTTATTCGTGTGGAATATAGACTTAGGGATTATATCAGGTTAATCAACAAGTAAAACCATATTAGTCTTAATCCTTATTCGTGTGGAATATAGACTTAGGGTATAGTTATTAATCTTATCAATTTAAGTATTTTAGTCTTAATCCTTATTCGTGTGGAATATAGACTTAGGGAGATAAAATTTTTTCATACCCTAATTATTCCATTGTCTTAATCCTTATTCGTGTGGAATATAGACTTAGGGGGATATAAAGTTAACCAATATATCCATGAAACAGGGAGTCTTAATCCTTATTCGTGTGGAATATAGACTTAGGGGCGTTTTCTTTGATTATTAACTATTAAAAAAATACAGTCTTAATCCTTATTCGTGTGGAATATAGACTTAGGGTCGATGGTCTTGGAAAGTTAAACTCCCGTCTTTATGTCTTAATCCTTATTCGTGTGGAATATAGACTTAGGGGGCACAAATTATATTGTCTTGAAATACAAAGTGTTATAGTTCAAAAAATGTATAAAAATATTCATGGTTGTCAAAAAAATGTACCTTTTATGGCTCTAACCATAAGTATACATCATATTATGAACGTAAATATAACCATAAAGCATGGATTGTCAAAATATCAAAGAACGTTTCAATAAAAATATTAGAAAAACAATGTATTCTTACTACGCGTAATCACATCAATGTCTATTGATTGTCCTATAATTTTCATTGCGCTAAGATAATCGGTAGAAATAGGGAAAATCAGGATGCTGTCATTATTGTCGTAACTTTCTTGTACCAATGCCAATTCCTCTCTTATGGTATTATAAATCGAAGAGGGAAGATCGGCAAGAAAAATGGACTTTTGTACTCTGGTACATCCCTTCTTAATGAGGTATTTCATTATTTGATATCGCACCTTGTTACTTTCGATATCGTACATTACAAAAAATAACATATTTGAAGCCGGTCTTTTATCACGATGTATAATATCAAGTAAATATTCAACTCTATTCTCTAAGCTCATTATCTCCTCCTCGCCTGATAACACTCGATTAGGCGCAGTCTTTTTAAGACCGGCACTATTGAGTTTTTTCATAATCTCGACAAAGGGAATTTCTGGTTTCTTTCTGGGCATATTTAACAATTGATATTCTCAAACAAGAAAGTTTTTACTAAGTCTGCCATAAGTTTATTGAATTCGGAATCGGTGCCGGTCCTTGCAGACTGGACAATACTAAAACCACGTTTCCCATAAAATAGGTTGATTTCAGCATTTTTACCTTCCGCCTTAAACTTTATCTGCTTACCATAATTAATGTTCACAATATCTACAACCCTAACTCCATTCTCCTCAATAAAACTCTGAAGGTGAGGCATTATTTCAGTGAGTTCGTTTGGCACATAGGCATTCCGTTGTGTCTTCTCAAGTGCCTTAGGGTTAAGAATTGACTTTATGTGTGTCAGTACCTCCGAAGTTGGTTCCGGTTCATTATTCTTGGCTTCTTCTTTTGCAGTGGATTTGGCTTCTTTTTTTATCTCATTACTCAGTTTAAATAGTTCTGTGCTATCATCCAAATCTATGAAGGCCTCGAGATCAACTTTATCTGCATCTTCACGATAATACGCTTGCGGGTCTACACTTAAAAAACATGCTCGTGTGACATCGCTCGTACGGATATCTACCACCTGCTGCAGATTATACTGTTTTGAAAAAGATTGTGCAAAGGTGCGGTAAAAAATAGAGAAGATATTTTGGTCATAGCAGCGCTCTTTGAGACGGAAGAAGACTTTTAGTCCATCTTCGCTCGGGGAAACAAAACATAGTACCACTCTGCTATCCTGAACTATAAGTTCTTTAATGGACTCCAAAGAGAAATCCTTTTGAGAAATATTGTCAATATCAAGAACGAAGTATTCTGTATAAGCAAAGTTTTCTTTTCTGCGGTAAGGTGGATTGAATATGGCACATACCACATAAGGGAGATGTTTCTTAAGGTCATTAAATTTATTAATATCTATATTACGTACTATCCTTAACTGACGCACTTTTGCAGCTAGTTCAGGTTTAGGAGACATAATACTCCTATATAGGTAGTCTAAAGGAATTTTTTTGAGTAAATCGTCTTTAAGTGTGATATTTGAACCAGCAGACACCATACTTACCTCCTTTCAAACTTTTTGAAATATTGTGCTAGATTGTGGCAATAAAGTGCTATCTGGCTACGCCTAGAGCGGGATAAACCATTGTATATGACAATCTCATCCAAATAGTCATTAAGCGATTGAATCAGCACTCTGCGACCTAGCGCCTCTAACCAATAGGATCCATCATCCTTGATGGAATAATACTCATCTGTTATAACATCCTGCAATGCAAGCGTATAGACCACATAATCAACCCAGATGCGATAAAGCTCGATAACGTCGTAGACTAGCACCGGACGGTTGTAATTGTCGCGGTGCATAACCCCAATATAGGGGTCAATACCTGCCTTAATCATTGCTCCCTCTATTTTTCCATACAAAATCCCATATCCATAGTTAAGAAAAGCGTTTATAACGTCCTTTGCAGGATGCTGAGATCGAGATTCAAACTTCAGGTGCTCAGGCAGAAACTCGTTGAGCGCATCAAAATAGATCTTAGATGAGACTCCTTCCCATCCACGCAGCGTAGGGGCAACATCAGAGACTACCTCACCTGTAACTCCAGCCACCTTGGTGCGATAATCTTCTAAACGTCTTACTGCCCTATTCACAATATTTTTTTTGGCAAAATCCTCAGTGCTTAGGGTCAGGAGCATTGCTTGTTGTGACTCAATCTTCTTCTTGACTATCTTTTTTATCCACTCTACAGCATCGGGAGTAAAAGTGAAGGCCAATTGACCCTTACGTATTGTAGATATCGACCCAAATTTTGGGCTCCATATCCTTCCGATAATATTGCCACCTTTATCAGTAAAAACAATTTCAATCTCATGCTCTAATGCCAGCAACACTGCATCTGAAGTTATCTGTGCCCCACTATTTATATTTATCGAGGTCACAGCTGAAGCAGGTATAAGCTGTTCTCCGTCTTTGTAGTTAATAAGAAAACCACTATCTTTTCTATTGAGTGAAACTCCAAAATTATTGATAACAAGTTCCATAATTATTACAGTCTATCAAGCATTTATTGCCCATGAGGCTTTGTTATGCTATGAACATCACTATGATCATATTAAATCATATATTTCCTAAATCTCACAAACCGGAAAGTGGATTCCCTAATACCGTCAGCTCTTTCGATGGTTTCTCTTCTGGTTGTCGATGCGACACACTCATAACCCGCATTAATAAGTTTTACGAGAAGGTTACAAGTAAAATTCATTTCGCCCATAAGATGTATTGTTGGTTTGCATCCATATTTTGAGGACAATGATTCTATTTTATCAAAATAATCATTTGCAATTTCCTCAATATAGAGTTCATCGCCATCAGGAGAAATATCAGGAAAGGGCAAATCAACAACTTTACAAAATTGCTCACTAGCGGCTCGTAATTGTAGGTCGCTCCATTTTTCACTAGGATGATTTGAAAGGTTGATTAGCATTATAATAGGTCTTTTATGGATTGTGTATTTAACAATTGCTCCTTACCAACTACTTTAACTTTTGAAATCGTAGCTCTATTCAACAAATCAATCATCTGGTTGGCATTATTATGCTCTTTTGATGCATACTCTTTGAAGTCAGTAAGTGTAAAAATGTATGACTTTGCAAATAGTCCAAATTTTGTCTTCAAAGCATCAGATTTGTATATAGTGTCTCCAAGAATGTTAGTAGATTTGGAGGTTATTTCTTCAATAGGGGAGCCTTTCTTATCTAAAATAGGAGTTCCTTTTTTGTCCTTTTTTTGTTTTGTTCCCTGATGGGAAGAAATGATTGAAGTTTTACATTCTATTACGTGGAATTTCCCATTCCACATAAACATTACATCAATTTCATTCAAAGGTGTGGATTCTACCGGTGAGTCATCTCCTAAGAGTTCTTTAATGGAATTCAGTTCTTCATTAGGAGCTAGGTTCTTTCTGATCTTAGCTCCGAGCAGTATGTCCGAGTCTGGTAAATTTAGTTCTCTCTTTATACGCCCACCAATATATTCTTCAAACCACTCTCCTGTTAGATAGTTCACTTGTTGACTGGAGAGTCTATTATCATCAGTTTTGAATCCAATACATTCAAGGAAAGAAGATACGTTACAAACTTCAATATCTCTTACTGTCTTATTCCGTCTTCTCCTTAAAAATCCTAAGGCCTCCTTATGTTCCTCAAAACCACCATTAATGTATTTTTGGAAAATTCTCTCAGTTTGGTCAAAACTTATTTTACTCGCCAGATTAGGTGTAATTTTAAAGCCGTATGCAGTTAAGTACTCATTGAGTGTGATCCTCGTATTTAGAGAATATCTATCCTTTTTTTCCCCTGGAAACAGTTTTATAACCTCATAGTTTCTACCTGTCAGATAATAAATTTCCGCTCCCTTTTCCTTGAAGAAATCATATGATGCAATGGTCATACTTTTAGTGCCACCCGTGAGATTAACGATAACTTTATTATAAATAGTATAATCCAGTTTGCTCAACTTAGCAGTAATATCATCAATCGAAAACTGATCTACAACGATTGGTTCCAATGATTTTATTTTTGCCGCATTTTTAATCCATCCAAGTGTTCCTTTCCTCTCCATTTCCTCAGTAGTAACAAACAGATAATCAGAAACTCTGCCTTCGAGTTCTTTGATAAACTGTACATTGGGCAATGTCTGGTCACTCACAAAAGAGACTAATAATGACTTCATAACTATTTTATGTTTATACCGAATAATTCTTTTTCGAGAAGCTGGTATAATGCTATTTCCACAGGGAGACGCCTATGTTCATCTTGCAATGAAAATGAGATTATCCCTGACTCCTCACATTTTTCTTTTTGGGTATCAGTCATTTTTACCTCAGTGACAAATAATGCCTTACTACCCATACCTCCATAATTTTTAACTACTGTTCTAAACTTATCAATATCATTTGAACTGAAAATTTTTGTCTTACACTCCACAAATAGTGGTTTAAAGCCAGTATCAACAATAATGTCAACCTCATTTTTGGGGAATTTTATATTCTCTTTACCATCGAATCGAGGAGGAAAAATGCAGTTCATTCTAATCTCTTTTGAATGTTTCCATTTTGAAATCATCCTGGCAATCTTATATTCGAACCAACCGGAGTTGAAAGCCAGTGACACAGCATTAGGAGATTCCAGTTTCTGTTCTTCAAATCCGAGTCTTGTTTTGAGAACCAAGCGAACAAATTCCTCCTTTTCCCATTCTACATAAGATCCGTTATCTAGTGGAAACTTACCATTTTTTTGATTTGTCAGTTTGTTTGCCCATTTTTTAGAGAGTTGAGTTGTAAGATTATTGAAATCTTCGTAATTCTTTCTCCTCATTCTCTCCAAGGTTTGCATTGATTTAAAATCAGCTTCAGTGTAATCAGCGAATTTAACATAATGCTTTAGTGGGTTGCCATACAAGCGGAAATGAGAGTCCATATCAAAAGGGATAGGAGTTTTAGTCTTATTAGTCATATCCCAAATAGTGTTGTTTTGGTCAACATAGAATATTGTTGCATTTTGTTTTTTCCCAAAATGCTCTATAAAAAAATATGTCCAAGCCTTAGTTCCACCTGATATATTTATCGAAATATCGTTATTAGAAAAAGAATCGGCTAACTCCTGAACATTTTTTTCAATATCAGTCATCTCAACAGGATTAAGCTTTATTTTTTCAGACTCGATATTCACCTCTTCCTCTAACCTTTTAAGAGCATCACGCGTGTCCTCAGAATAAATATAAACTACTTTGTCCGGGTTTATATAACGGATACCGTTATAAATTGGTACCGGCTGGGCACCGACAAGTGCTATGTGAATTTTTTTCATAGTGTAATTTAATTTATATAAAAAGAATGTGAATTACTTATCGAAGTTTGTCAGTAATAGTTATTATTCACATACTTATCCATCTATTTTTATTTGTTCCTTCAAAAGTGCAATTTTGACAAAGCCCATCAAATCAAAATGGTCCTTATGAACAGCAATTTTACGGGATTTTGATGATAATCTATTATTGTACATACCTCTTGAAACATGTCTACGTCTATCCAGGCCATTGATTGAATAGTCACTAAACTGCCAATCGCCGGTAATTGAATGAAAACCTGAACCAGCCGACATTTTCAAAATACAATAAGAGTTGTCTTCAGGGATTTTGTCAAGCAGCTTCTTTATTGAATCGAGAATTTTACCACTATTTTTAGCAGAATAGGTCTGAAAGAATTTTTTCTCTTTCTCCAAGTATACTTTTGTGTGGTCATTTATAATCTGGAATAATCCATTCAAATTGCCCTGATTATTTAAAACCAAATCTTTTTTTAAATCAACCTTCTTTAATAAGGATTGGAACATTTTAAGCTCTAGCTGCGCTTTTGTGTCATAAGGATTTCTAATTAACTTATTCCGTAAAGAAATAATCTCATTATTATAATAATTCCGAAAATCAAGTTTAAGTTCGGAGTATACTTTGTTAGACAATATACTGATACTTGAATAACTCTTTTCACCGGGCATTATGCTTTCGTATAAAGTATTGAAGCCGGTTGGTCTAAAGTCGCCTTCAGTTTGATTGCCAGAATGTTTCCAACCGCCCACCCATTGACCTTTTGATTGTCTAAGATTGAAAATCTTAGTATTCAACAAACTTGTTTTTTCAAATTCGGAATCGGAGATTTTTATAAAACGCATAAACTCATCACCTTTATCCGGTGAGCCAAAAACATCTTTCTCTTTTGTCTCATTAGAGCGTAAATAGGTAAATAAAATGGAGCGAATTGCACCCTTCAAAGAACTACCGGCCAAAATAGGCTTTCCGTTCAATTGATTCTTTACAAAAGCTTTAACATCATTTTGAGAATCACAGGGTAAGGGAATAACAGCGTCAGATACACTTTCTAACTTTTCCCTTGTAATCAAATTGATTACCCCACCTTCATTTTTACTTGCAAAACAACTCGCCAAACGTGTTGGATCAACTCTAGCTTTTGCGATTTTTTTTATATTGAGTTTATAAATCTTGCCTTTTTCTACCACAAAATCAATTCCACGAACCCAGTCTTTTTCAGCCCCCGCACCGATAGAAAGTGGAGTTAAAACCTCTATTTCTATTTCATATTTTTTATTTATTCCCTCCATAAGGCTACAATTTTAAAGGTATAAACAACGATTTTCCACAACGCCAAATGGGATGATCAATTCTAGGCTCAAATTCCAGGGACGGCTTTAAATCAACTATTCTTCCCATCTGTTCTATGTTATTAGTTTGATGTGAAAATACTGAAGCTGCTGTAAATGCGTGTATAAATTTTTTGCGTATAGTGTTGTGGGGCGGTGTAGTAATCCAACCTCCACGACGAACAAAATCGTATGCTACATTTTTACCTGCAATCAATTTACTTAATTGATCTTTAGACTCAGGAATAAAGGAAGAGAGTGATACCACATAATCTGCTGCTTCCGGTAAATTCAATTCTATGCTATCTTTTCCATATTCAAAATAGCCATTGCCAACATTCCTGTCAGTTCCAATTCCTTCGTGTTGAAGTAACGTCAAAGCCGATTCCAAAAGCGAGGTATCACCCTCTGCAACAAAAAATAACCCTGAATGATCTTTAAAGAAAACTCTGTCCATATAGAATGGTCTGGCATCTTCCGAAAAATTACGGGAAACGGTAACGCGTGGCGACACTTGCGTGGTTATAAACTCTTTATCAAAAGCATCGTAATTGCAGGTGGTCAAATAATCTCCTTTTATATTGTTCAAATCTTCCGCATTATCAAAAAGTTGCTCACCATTTAATGCCTTTTGAAAATAATAAACATCAAGCCACGCGACTTTCTTTACACTTTTCGCTTTTGTCAGATCATCCAATCTTGGTAAAGTCTGTCTCAAGGGTTTCGGAAAGAATAAAATTGCTTCCGCTTTTGCATCTTTCTGATAGAAAGGGAAGAGAGAACTGATTGTACATCCCAAGTCACCGTCATCGGGGATTTCTTTGCCCAACTTGGCAAGGCACGAAGTAAGCGCAGCATACATAGTGTCAGAGGCTATGGTTTTAAGACTGACACTATAGTCATCCCGGGCATCTCCCAAATGAACCGGCGAAGTGAAATGCAATTTATATATTGTTAATTGCTTCTTTGCCATATCATTGTGCTTTCCGGTTATTGTTGTCTATCCAGTTATTGTTTTCTGAAAGTTCTGTCCTACTAAAATTACCAAATTTGATTTGACCATAACCACGTGAGCCATTGCCGCCCAAATAATCATTTTCAAGAGCGTTTATACCCTTTCTCAAGAGATTTAGTAAATCTTCCTCATTGTCATTATCCCACACATTGATTACAAATTCAACATCAAATGACACACCGGCAGGAATGCGTTCAGTTTGACGTGGGTGTTTGGCTGTGCCCTCAACGCGATCAATAATGTTTTCCCATTTGCCTTCAGTGTAAGGCATATCTAGGTTATCACATTCTTTCAACTTTTCTGCCCAGGAGGGTTGCATCATTGCATCACGAACGATTAATTTAGAAGGTTTGCCCTCGATAACCACTTTTCCGTCTTCTTTTTCTTCAGTAGCACCAAATAAATTATTGATTTCATTATTACCTCCGACTTTTGCGGAACCGGCAATTTGCTCCAACAAGCATCTAATTTTACCTTTTAAAGAGCTGCCAGGGATGTAGGGTTGATTATCTATTGTTGCGATCTTGATAACCGGATTATCTATTCCGCCAATTTCCACATTATCACTACTGCCACCAATGTGCAAACCTGTAAGTAACTCGATACTTGTATTGAGTTTGATTTTTTTTACTAATTGTTTCATATTAATTAAGATTAATTTTTACTACTCTCTTGACCACCGTAATATTTATGATAAGCAACTACCGCTTCGAACACTTTAACGAAATTCTTGAATCTACTTATTATTTCATCATCACTTTTTCCCTCTAATACAACATCAATAGCCTTAGTTATTTCCTTCGCGAATGCGTCAATTCTAGTTTTGTTCACATTACCACCCTTAGTCTTTTTTATATCACGCCCAACCGCATATGCAAGTAGTGGTTTTAGCATAATAATATCACTTTTGTATTTTTTAATATCAGACTCAATATGCTTAACTTCTCCAAAAAACCTTCTTAATTGTCCGGTGGTTAATGCTGCCTTCTTATTTTGGTCGTCATCTTTGTCCTTGATAGCACATAGATATTTCCCAAATTGTTTAGCCCATGAGTCCATTTCCAATGTAATCCCATCAGAAATCCATTTTACATCAATCTTTTGATATTCACTCATAATTACTCTATTTAAATTGTTATACATTATTTCTTTTTTTTAATTCCAGTTCTGTCCAACGCGCTGCCAAAGCTATTAGTTCATAATTGCGTGGTAGTTCTATTAATTCTGTTGACAGGTTCCTGCAAAAACTCTTTATTTTATCTGATTTGCCGCTTGAAAAACGCTTAAGGAAATAAGCGGTATTCCACACATAACTTATCTCACCACGTTTCTTCATATCAGCAAAAGTCATAATTCTATGCAGTATTGAGCGTGGCATATTTTCGCCTTTTTCATCGCATAGTTCTACAAATTGACTTTTGTAGTCTTTTACAAATTCAAACTCTTTACCCCACGAGATTGTCTCGCCAAACATATTAAAGGCATTTTTCTCAGGCCCGAATTTTTTAGCAGCACTTTCCGCATCACCAGCCATTTCAGCTGCTTTCGCTATGGGAAACTTATCACCGACAATGGCAATACCACCGGAAATGGAAATATCATTTCTACCAACAAATTTTTTAAAATCACTGCGAATTGCTTCTGCAAATTCTATCAATTTGTTCCATTTCCCTACAGCAAAGACATCATCACCGCCCGAATAAATTATGTTTACATCATTTATAAAGTTATCACGTTTGCGAATGGTATTCAAATAACCACTGAAGAAATATTCGAGCATAAATGATAATGTTGAATAAGCTGAAAAACTCTTATCTTCGTCAGGCAAACCTTTTATAAATATGGCCCCCAAATTGTCAACGTCCATTCTTAAAACTCCGAAATAGCTCTTATCAGCCAATTCTTCAAAGGTTTTCAATTCATTCTTAGAATTCTTTGCCTGTTCGTTGCCTCCATAGAATTGAAACCCATAACTAAGATTATTACCCTTGATATCGGGGTCCAGAAAAGAGGTATTGTTGATCCACCTTACCCGACAAGTATCAGCAGATGTAATTTGTCTGAGATCTTCATCATCTATTTTTTTTAGTTCCTTTTCGTCAAATAGATAATTTGATACTGAAAATATAGCAATGTTAGACTTACTCCTTGTGTTCAAATATGATGATTCTTCGTTATAGAGATGAGTAAGAATACAATCCGCATCTTTTAGCGTTTTTCCCAACTCAGCTTGTTTTCGCACAATCGGAAGAACATATGTTTTAATCTCTTCTTTCGGATCAATAGCAACACATTCATCCGACTCTATTCCTGTAACAGCACAAACTTTCGCATCTTTATTGACTGGCTGCACTTCAAACAAATCACTAAACTTATTATTCAATAGAGTCTTAAACTTTTGGTTCTTTTGGACCACAAGCTTATCTGCAAGTGCTTTCCATAATTCACCAATAGGTTGATTTGTTACAGTTTCGTGTTTATCATTTTCAAAATCAATCTTTCTTTCCTTGTTATTATAGGCAAAAGGCACAAAATCAATATTCACTATCAATTGTCCATGATGTTTCTCCCAAAGTTCATTTTCAACTTCAACTTTTAAGTTAGCAATTGCATTTTTTACATTATCGGTATTAGGTAAAAGCATATAAAACTTACCGCCGGAAGAATAAACAACGTGACTGAGAGTTGCTTTGATGTTTTCGTGTGATATAATTCGTTGGATTATTGAATCAATCAACAGTTGTAGGTAAAAAGAGCGTCCTTTAAGACTTACCGCTGCTTTCCTTGATGCAATATTATAGATGAATTTCTGAATCCCTGATAAATCGCCACCTAGTAAAATAACGGGCTTTACATTCTCTTTTATAGTAAGTCTATTATTACTGAATACAAAATCATCGGGATTCTCCTGTTCATATAAATACAAACAATCAGCAAAAGCAGCAGTTGTTTTCAAATGCTCGAACAGACTCACATTTTCCATATCAGTCGTGTTTGAAGGAATACACCAGGTGTACTTTTTCAGAAGATAAATCAAACCTTCTGAAAATATATCAAAAGAATCTGTGGGGAGTTTTTCTATTTCTTCTTTGAATTGTTTCCATAGTGCAGCATACTTTTCCTGCGATATACCGTCCTCTTTTTTCTCAATTTTAGATGGGAAAAAACCTTCTTCATCGATTGAAAGGGCTTTTAATCCAAATGCAGAATTGTGATTCCCGTTGTTTATTTTATTAAAAATAGAATATAAAGGAATATGCTTATTGCGCCGATTACCCCACTTGATGATAGACAGATTATCATCCTCCTCGACCTCCAATCTTTTTCGTCTTTCAATTCCGGCACTCCACCAATCGGCAAGCGATATAAGTGCCTGTAATTCTGAATTTGGCTTATGATGATAAGCCGCAAGCCGATAAATGTTATCTTGTATATCATCAAATGCATTTTGTGTGAAGTCCGGGATTTTATTAAGTATTGGCTCAATTTCTTTTAAAAACTGGGCAGTCCATAGGTTATGTTGATGGCCGAAATTATTTTCTTTATGCAAAGGACATATGTCATTTGCCAGTTGTAGCACATCTTCAGACATCTCATTTTTTTTATCAGCAAAAGATTTGTCTGCCCTCTGGTAAAACTTACCAATATCATGCAGTAAGGCTGCAAGATAAACTAGTTCTCTTTGTCTTTCCATATGTGATTTTATATGTTGTTTATCGTTCACGAAGTTCAATTTTCCAAATTTAGCAAACGTCAACGGCCTTGTAAAACTATAATTTCATGTTTTTATTTGTTGCGTCTCCTTTTTACCATACCGAAACCAATACTTACACCTTTGCCCAGTCCCACAAAATCAGGAATTGTAACATCTGATTTAAATGCAATATCAAACGACATCATTTTAACTCCTTTATAATTAGTAACTACGGGCTCTTCCAAATCTAAAATGCGACAGGAAATCTCTTTATCGAAAAATACACCAACACCTTTCGCAAAAGATAGAACATTGGCGGTAAGGATACGCTCAAGTAGAGCAATCCTATCTGCGACAGCCTCGCAAGCCAGATATTCTCTGTAGTTATCACTATTGAAGGGAAGCCACTTTCTTAGTGTATAATAAAAAACATCATCCCATCGTTGTACAAGGCAAAGATCAGCTTTAACCTGGTTAAGTATCAATTCAGTATCAATTTCACCTATTCTAATTATAGAGGGACTTACTGAAAGGAATTTCCCCACTAAATCTGCACCTTGATTGATACAGACAATAGCAGCTTTATTGTTGATTCTTTTATATTGGATCTTGGGATATGTATAGACAAATCCTTCACCATCGTGATTATGAAACTCTAAATCGGCATCCTGGCCAAGTTTACTAATTACTGCGCCTCTAAATTTTCCGATATCAGAGTGCTTGAGCTGATTATCATACCTAATTGTGAGTACTCTTGTCCGATTCATAGATTTAAGTTATGGTTATAAGGATGTTTTTTATTGATTTTCCAAATATAATAATTTTCCATCAATCCAACTCGCTATTATTCATGCATTAGCGTAATATTTAACTTCGAATGACAAAAAAGACGGTCTACAATCTAAGACTTTTGATGAAGCGTATGTACTCGTTCCAATCATCATTGCTCTCAGCTCTTTCTACTCTTAGTTTTTCTAGGAACTCTTTGTCACTGGCATGTTTGTCAAGTAGTAGTTTGACAAGTTCGTTACCTTGTAAATTTTCCTCCTCATTTGTTTTCTTTGCCTTGTATTCTTCGATGACATCCGGATGCTTCCTAAGCATCCATCTTAGGGCTATGTGGTACTTGTCATAATAAGGATTTTCATCTATAAGACTTCTAATCATATCAAGCCCAGGACCATCGAATTGCCTTTCATTCAGTATTGCTGCGCGATACTTAATTTTTCTGAAGCTAACTGAGTCCAGTCCTACATTTATAGTGGATGCACATATTACAATCATCTTGTTGTAGACCTCCTCAACCTCGACCCATTTTCCTTTATCTTCAAGGCAACGGGCTAGTATATAAAGACCAAGAAGGTTGGTATCAAGCCAAACTTTATTAATCTTCATCAATATTTCTTCAGCGGACTTTCTGTCCCCACTGTAATAGAAGCCACAAGCATTCATCACATTGTATTCATTGCTTGATCCGTTTACATAAGTCCAAGCTTTGCCTTTTAGACACTCATCATCTACGATGTATGCCATAGCCCTGGTAAGGTAGTCGTATGCCCTATCTCCGTTTCCGGCCTTTGCCTCTTCCTTTGCCATATCATAAAGTGTTGTAGCCACACCATCGTAATCTTTGTTTTTCTCAAAAACATTAATGGCTTCCCCTATACTGATTTCCTTGTTAATTGCGTCGATATCGTTAAAGTTTCCTGTGAAATCAAGTACATCACGTGATACTTTTACAGATGAAGGGTGCATAGGCCTGAGTAGTTTAAGACCTTCTAAACTTCTTGCCCTGCTTAGCGCTACGTATGCTTGTCCGTTAGAAAATGCGCCATTTCCAAAGTCTATTGAGACCTTGTCAAACGTCAGGGACTGGCTCTTATGTATTGTTATAGCCCAAGCAAGCTTGAGCGGCAGTTGTATTACTTTGCCTACTATACTCTTTATGCAGCACTTCTTTTCGTGGTCATATTCATATTCTATATTTTCCCACTCATCTCTTTCGACGACGTGTTCTTCACCTTTCTCTAGTCTGACAGTTACATTTTCCTCTCCTAACTCTACTACTTCACCTATGGTGCCGTTAACCCACCTCTTGCAACGGTCATTTTTATTAAACATTACTTGTGCTCCGACTTTGAGAACAAGTGAATCTACTACAATATCTGAAGTCGCTTTTGTTATGCCAATATGCACCGCTTTGTAAGTTTTAGATTCCGACTTGATTGCTGCAAGGCGTCCTTCGTTAATTCTATTTGCATCAGCATTAATAGAAGTGAGTGTAATCCTCATCTCATCGTCCTCGTCGGATGATACACGACTATTTATTTTCATTAGATCTCCAGTTGTTAATTCTCCTACACGAACATGCTCCAACAGTTCTATGAATTCAGGATCATTCTGACGATATATATTCAGAAACTCAATCTTTGGTAGATTAATATGTTCTAAAACCGATGCTTTGTAGAAGTATAAACTATCGTGACCATAGATTTGCTTTAGTGTATCACGGTCTTTCTTGTTAGCTATTGGCTCTAGTTGGAACATATCTCCGACAAACACCATTTGGATTCCTCCAAATGGGGCAGAGTTGCCCACATGAAGGCGCAGAGTTCTGTCAATTGCGTCTATTATATCGCAGCGTACCATGGAAACTTCATCAATTATTATTGTATCAAGGTTACGAACTATATCTACCTTAGAGAAGTTTATGTTCCCCTTTTCTTCAGGGCCTAAAACACCAAGGTTGAAGCCAAAGAATGAGTGGATTGTTTGACCTCCTGCATTAATAGCAGCCTGACCGGTAGGAGCGAGAATTACGAATCTTTTATTTATGTTCTCAAGAACATTTTTAAGAAACGTTGTTTTACCGGTACCGGCTCTCCCAGCAATGAAAAAGCAGCTATTAGTTTGCTCAATCATCCTGTAGGCAGTTACTTGCTCAATATTAGTATTGTCTATTTTTGCTTCCATGCGTTTTGGTTTTAAGTTATTGTTCTTAGTTAGGTTAGCTGCTTAAGGCTTTCATTACCAATTAGACTAGTGGCCTTAATGGTGTTGTCCACGAAAGTAGTTGCAATCTGTCTAATCTCATTAGTATTATAATAATTTATGCCAAGTGTTTTTAAGTTACTCTCCAGAGTCTCAGCAAGAAGATTAACAGTTGCTCTGTTAACAAATTCATCGTTCCAAACGCAGCAGGAGAAATATCTTTCATTAATTAAAACAAGCTTATTATCCTCATATTTGAAGATTCTTATACCGTTTAGGAAAGTATATATGTAACCATGACCAATGCAATAGGTTATTGCTATCCTGTCAGAGAATCGAAGTCCTTGCTGGTATGCGTTTCCTGCTCGCGAAATCCATAGCGGCGTGAGGAACATTTTTGCAATGTCGTTGTAAGTCAGCCCTTTGGCGCTAAGGGAAGGGAGTACGGAATTTAAAGTAGAGAGTATTAATGAGTTATTCATATAGCGTTTTCTATTTTAAGGTTAGATATTATTTGACATTAGACAAATTTGAAAAGGTCAGAGCAATATTTATAATTATTACAGTATGCCAGAAGCACTTGTCTTCCAAGAGGAGTATCAAGGTAAGACTCAGTTTTAGAGAACAAATTTTTAGTAATCTTATTTGCCTCCTCTTTAATTGTTCTTTTACTAATTCCTTTTGCAGCGGGACTATTGTATACGTATTCTTCAATGCTTACGGATACTAAGGAGTGTATCTCGTTAAAGTCAACTCTAGTACTCTGTTCCCACTCTTTAGTTGCGATTACCTTGATATTGGTGCCGTCAGGAGTAAGGACTCTCAGTTTGTTCATGTATTCCCAACAATGATAATGGCCAAACACAACTTCGACAATAATATTATCAGATATTGCAGCGTATGTGAGTGTTCTATTGCCTGACTCAAATTGATATTGATCCACGAGGTACATGTGTTTATCACTATCAAAGACAGGTAAATCAAGCCCCTTCGTTCCAAATGGAGGGAGGATTTGGTTAATTATGTCAGTAACATTAGTTGTCGTAATAGTCGTTATCATATATCAATTTTAGGTTTTATAGTTGTAAAATATAAGTTCTCAGTAAGTCGAGATGGGTTAATCTCGCTTCCGATTGCAAAGGTAAAAACCAGGTGTGCAATGATCTTGCATACCTATAAAAAGTGTTGAAAAAACAAGTATTGCCTATAAAAGATAAAGCTCAACAATGCAATGAACAATTTATTCAACAAGTTTCCTTCTCAAGTAGAGATTCAAAGTTCACTTGTTTTCAGATGCAAAGGTGAGCATGAGGTGTGCAGTGATTTTACACACCTGAATATATTTTTGAAGTTTTTGCTATTATCTCTTTTATATGGTCTCGATAGTCCGCAGGAGAAAGCACCTCAACATTATTTCCAAACGACAGGATTAAAGCATCCAACTCATTATTGGGTATAACCTCAATTTTTAAGATACCATTAGTTCTGTCTGTAACGACTTGAGATTTATGAATTTGTTTGGTTTCAAGATAAGGGAGCCAGTATTTCGATGCTTTAAGAATAATCTTTTCTATAGGCTTATCATTCACCGTTACTCCTGCTACATTATCGAAGTAGGTCTCAAAGTCTATTTTATCATTTGGAATAAAGTTTCTATTGGTAGGCTGTATATCGCGAATCCTATCAAGTGCCGCGTTTATAATACGGCCTTCAGTTTCACTGTAACCAAATAGGAACCAGCGGTTGTTGTATTCTTTTATGAAATATGGATGTATTATCCATTCTTTATCACTATCTGCAAATGGACTATAAAGTACCTTTAATACTTGTTTGTTTATTGTATAAGTGAAAACTTCAGTAAGAATTTCAGATCCAACATAATTCTCATTTTGATCATAACCAATGACTCTTTCCTTGTTTCCTCGAAGTTGAAATTTATCTTCTAATCTAGTTATTAGCCCTTCCATTTCATCAAATTCAGGCAATCCTTTAAATCGTCCTAGCATGAAGATCACTGCCTTCAGTTGATTAATTTCTGAGTCACTTAGTTCATTTGTGTATATGGAATAATCTTTTCTAGAATAAGAGTACCAATAACCATTAGGACCAGGCTTTGACTCAAGGTCAACTTCCAATTCGGTCTCTATATATGACTGTCTAGCAATCTCCCTCAAGTACTTTATGTCATTACGGAAAGTTCTTACGCTTATGTTGCAGTCAGAATTGGGGTCATATTCGCAAACTGCTTTATTACATTCATCAATTAACTTTGCCATTGTATACTTGACGTTCTGCTGTGCCAAACATTTGTCTAATACTCTATATCGGATTGCAGCATGATAGTTAGTAGCCATAAATCTATTTATTATATCTGATTAAACTTCTTACCGCATTTGGTGCACTGGTGGTTGACGTTTTGGTATTTGCTTATAACCATTAGTGCGATGCTGGATAGGATCATTACTATTGCAATAATATCGAGGGAGTTGGATCTTATGTCCAGATTTCTGGAATAGACAAAATAGAGTCCGGGGATCAGGAATAAAAGGACAGCAAGCAGTATAACAACTTTGGTGGACTTGGGGCGGGGAATGACTTCAACCTCTTTGCTGCCACATTTGGGGCAAAATGGTTGCGGACCTTTAATGTTATCCTTGATAACCGGATCAATTAACTCCAGTGCCCTGTCGAAATCTTTTTCAAATACATATATGGAAATACCCGGAATTGGTCCGTAAGCCCCCGGCCGTTTGTCTATGGTCTCATCGTGCTGACGATAGGCAATATTGTTGACATCCAGGATGTTGACAATCCTGTTTGCAACAATGCTATCATTGCTTTTGTAAAGTAATATTTCTTTCATAGCTTGTAGGTGCAGTTGAGGTTTTAAAACTGCAACGCAAGGGTAAATCCAACTGTGGGCTGCATTGTATTGCCCATTTGTATGCAGTTGACTGAGGGATATAGATCAAGGTTAAATGAGTAAACTTGCCTCAGGTCTTGTTCATACATATTCTTCACTTTAGCTATCCTTATGGCGTCTACAATACTCCAAATATTGAGTCCTAAAGCACCTGCATAGCAAGCGGCTGCGATTATAAGTGGTCCTCCTTCCTCGCCATAAAAACCCACTTGTGTGAATACGGCAGCAGCACTTACAAGCGCAGCACTACCAAAGAATTTACCCAGTCCTCGTCCCCACTCTTCATTTATACACTCTCCAAGACCTGGGATGAAAAAGGATGCTACGCCGCTCCAAGCCGGATTAAGATCACCCGATACCGAAATGTAATCCTGATGGTTATACAGATGTTTGAGCTCTTGATATTTCATGCCCGGCCTAATATCATAAAGAGGCTCTCTGCCTGAATAATAGGGTCTTGGCATCACTTTGTGGGTGAATACCTCACTTCTGCCTGACTCATAATGAATCATAAGAATGTCGGATTTCCATACAGAATAGATAACACCATCGGGTTCTTCGTACAACCTGTATTTAACTTCATCTGAGGTTATTTCAAGCACTTTTGCCCTAATTTCATCACCATTATTCATGATTACGACATCCTGGGCGTTTGCTAAACCAATAGATGCGATTATTGCAATGAGAGAGTAAATTATTTTTTTCATGACTTAAATGTAAACTTTATAAAATTCGTGAATTTAGATCTGTTCTTAGGTAGTGTTCAAGCTGTTTTTCAATACAATAAGCGTTGGCAAATGCACACTTAACACAGGGACTGCCACTACATTTGACTCGGCAAATTTAGATAATTATGGCAGAATAACGAGAAAAAATCGATCTAAATGGTATCGTTTGCTATTTTTTTAACAAAAGCAGGCAAAGCACTTTTATTCTGATCTTGCGAATGCGCTTTTACTACGCTGTATAACGGGAATTCACGTTAAATATTAGGGATTTATTATCTTTGCAGCGCAAATGCGAAATTTTTACTTTTATTTAGGAATACAATTATGAAGAAAATCACTGATGATGTTATCTATATAGGCACTGACCACCTTGATATTGACCTTTTTGAAAGCCAATACAGGGTGCCGCAAGGCGTTTCCTATAACTCATATCTTATTCTGGATAAGAAAATAGCCATAATGGATACTGCCGATGTCAGAAAAGGAGAGGAGTGGGAGGCAAATCTGAGAAAGGCCCTTGGAGAGAGAAGGCCTGATTATTTGGTCGTTCATCACCTCGAACCCGACCATTCTTCCATGATTGCGAGGGTACTGGAAACATATCCCGATATTCAGATTGTGACAGGGGTAAGGTCTGTCAAGATGCTTCAGCAGTTTTTTGATACGCCGGATATTGCCGGCCGCTGTATTACGATGAAGGAGGGGGATGTTCTGGATTTGGGAAAACACAAACTCCATTTTTATGCGGCGCCTATGGTGCATTGGCCCGAAGTTATGGTTTCATTTGATGAATATGATGGTGCACTTTACAGTGCAGATGGTTTCGGTAAATTCGGTGCACTTTCAGAATGTGGCTTCTATAGCAGCGAAGACCCCGATTGGTCTGAAGAGGCACGGCGCTATTATATCAATATCGTGGGAAAATATGGCGGACCTGTTCAGAATCTCCTTAAAAAAGCTGCCACTCTTCCCATAAAGAGTATTCGTCCGCTCCACGGTCCTATTATAAATGAAGACCTTGGAAAATATATCAAACTCTATGATACCTGGAGCAGTTATACTCCTGAATCAAAGGGTATTATGATAGCAGTGGCCTCAATTTACGGCGGCACTATGAGGGCAGCTGAAAAGCTTAAAGAGATACTTGAGTCCAAAGGGGCGGAGAATGTCTTCATCAAGGATCTATGTCGTACCGAGATTTCCCGCAATGTTTCTGATGCATTCCGCTATGACAAACTTGTCCTTGCAGCCTCTTCTTACGACAATGGTGTTTTTACGCCTATGCACAATTTCCTGCATCTGCTTCAGATTAAATGTTACACCGGACGTACTGTGGGAATTATAGAAAATGGCTCATGGGCACCTTCTGCGGCAAGAGTTATGAATGAAATGCTCAGTCAGATGTCCAATCTGACAATAGTAGAACCGACTGTTACTATTATGAGCCGTATGAAACGTACCGACTATTCTGCTCTCGAGCAGCTTGCCGACGCACTGTTGTAGACAACGCTATTCAGATAGGGTAGAGTATTATTCAACGTAGAGTACCAGCCCTTTGAGGTACTCGCCTTCCGGATGGAAAATATTGACGGGATGGTCGGCCGGTTGATTGAGCCGGTCGAGGATCTTTACATTGCGTCCCGCTTCTGCCGCAGCTGAAAAAACAGCAAGGGCGAAAGAGTTGCTGTCCACCACCTGTGAGCAACTGAAGGTAAAGATGATACCTCCGGGTGCTACCTTGGAAATAGCCGCAGCATTGAGTTTCTGATAGCCTCTGAGTGCATTTCTTATTGCTCCGCGGTGTTTGGCGAAAGCCGGAGGATCCACAATTATCAGATTATATTTGTCCTTCGGCGAATTTTTGACGAAATCAATGGCATCCTCACAGAAAGAATGATGGTTGGAAAAGGCGTTGAGGGCAACATTTTTCTCCATCATCGCAACTGCTTTGGAGGAACTGTCCACCGAATCCACTCCTACGGCTCCTCCGGCGAGCGCATAGATTGAAAAGCCCCCTGTATAACTGAAGAGATTGAGCACATTTCTTCCTTTAGCATACTGTTCTACGAGTGCCCTGTTCTCCCTCTGGTCTAGGAAGAAACCGGTCTTCTGACCCTCATCCCAGTTGACGATGAACTTATGCCTATTTTCCGTCACAATTCCTTCACACTCATCGGTAAAATCTTCGTTACGATAAAGATAACCGTCGTTGAGATCGAGTCCCGCCTTGAAAGGTGCTGTGCCCGAACTCTTATCATAAATCGCCTTGAGCTTTTCCCCATAAACCTCTATAAGTGCATCGACAATCTTTTCCAAAGAAAGAAACATCCCAACCGAATGCGCCTGCACTACTGCTACGCCATTGTACCAGTCCACTATGAGACCTGGGAGCATATCTCCCTCTCCGTGCACCAGACGACAACAGTTGGTATTTTTAAGAGAAAGAGAGAGTCTATGCCTGTAGGCAGCGCCGATCCTGTCTTTCCAGAAATCAGCAGAGAGCGCAGCTTCATCAAAACTCAAGATCCGCACTGCTATGGAGCCTATCTGGAAATGTCCGTAGCCCAGACATTCACCGCTTTGGCTAATCACGGATACGATATCACCTTCATATGGTTCTCCTTCGATGCGTGATATGGCACCTGAAAAGAGCCAGGGATGGCGGCGCAGGAGGGATTCTTCCCGACCTTTCTTGAGGTGGATGCGTGTCATACTTCGTTCTCTTTGATTGGAGCTTTGGGAGAGGCGAGGAGCTTTTTATACATCTTGACGCAGATCCAGGCGTCAGTAGCTGCGTAGAGTTTTTGCGCAGGGGTTAGTGTTTTCGCCTCCCAGTTGGAGAGTTGCTGTGCCTTGGAAATTCTTTTGCCGAGGATAATGCCCGCCAACTTGCGTACGCTTTTCTCCAGTATGCCGTATTGTTCCACGAAGTCTTGCAGGTCTATAAATCTTTGCGGCTCAAATTCTCTGTAATGCTGCAGTCCTCTGATGTCATCAGTTATGGCTGCTCCTACTTTAGTGATCTCCGGATCTGATAGGATATCTGCCAACTCCTGCGGGAGGCCTATCTTCTGTACTCTGAAAAGATATGCTTTTGTTTCGCTGGAGAGTTGCAGCAATGCTGTGGGATGGCGAGGGGTATTGGCGTGGAAATTTGGCTTGGTTTCGGTATCAAAGCCAATAAAGATTTGTTCTCTCAGATGCTTTACCGCCTCTGAATATTTTTTCCCGGTAGTAGAGATCACACTTATTTCTCCGGGAAATGAAATGATTTCCAGGCAATCCAGCTCCTCCGGTGTAATTATCTCGCTTAGCATTATTAGAGTGTAGGGTAGATGAGTTCGTAAGAGTAGGGTAGCAGCAATTTGATGCGCAGGAGGTTGTTGCTGTCTATATTGCTCCTTGAGAAGGGCACCTGTTTGGTTGTTATGGTTTTTGAATCCACCTCCCTGCCATATTTAAACTCGTAGGTGAGTTTTCCGTCAGGAGTGAGATATGTATTGTCGAGGAATCCGTCAGGGACGGAAATGTATCCGTTGACCTTTTGATCCCCGATTCGCAGGGCGAGGTTACCATCTTCACGAAGTGTATTGTAGCACTCTATCGCAGTGTAGACCGCGGGGTCTATGAATATGAAGTCATCTGCGATGAGATGCTTGTAGAGATATTGGTTCTCTACTTTGATATTCCTGAGTTCGCTTATGACCTGATGGAGTGTCTCTATCAGGAAAGGATAATGGGTGCAACCCAGAATGACCGCTCTCAGAGGGGCTGTAGAACCACTCAAACGGTGTTTTTCCACTAGAGAAACGAGGTTGAAACGGGCATAATTAACAGCATCGTTGAGCTGGATATCTCTGTAGTTGCCTTGCGCATCCCTTCTGTAAAGCATTTTGTTACCTGAAAAGTCAAAATTGTAAATTCTCATCAGATTGATGTCAAGGGAATCATCTCCTCGGCCTATACGAGGACCCCTGTATGAATCACGAGGTGTATAAAGAGCGGGATTGACAAAATCAGGCTCGCTGTCAACCGCCTCGGCAAATCCATACCCTTTTTGATTTACAACCGTAACATTTGTCTTGATGCCGCGTTCTGCTACCATTTCTTCGATTGTGCGCTGATATGCACCGGAGGCGATGGTACCGGGTGTTGCGAGTACTCCAATGGCAAAAGGTTCATCACCTTCACTGACATTTAGCTGGTCAAGGGTTGCTTTTACGCCGGCATTTATAACTCCAATTACCTTGACACCGGTGTTGCTCTGCTCCAGTAATGAAGTTATATCTTTCAGTCCATATGCGGTAGCGGTGTTGCAGGCGATCACAATGATTTTGACGCGGGGTTTAATCCCATCGGATTTCCTGTCGTATTGGGTTTCGTAGTAGTTGTCGTCGAGAAGGAAAAGCGCATCTTTTATCACCAGTTCCCTGAGATAATCGCTCTTTCCTTCGGCGTCATAATTTCCGTAGGGCATATTGGCCTGGTCAGCGAGATATATGAAATGTTCACCTGCAAAATCCAGGATGTCATCATCGCCTATTTGGCCGGTGATGTTGTCAAAAACATCAAGAGATACAATTTTTTCGAGGACTGTCAATCCGCCCGTACCGGAATCGAAGACTCCGATGGGAAGCATTTTAAGATCTTCGGGATACTTTTCAAATTCCCCATAAAACACAGAGGTACTATCATAGAGAGCTCTATCCATTATAGGAAGATTGACGAGAGTTTGACGGGCGTTTTTCTTACAGGAAGATAACGCCACAGAGAATGCCAGGATGATAATCAGTGCTTTTTTCATAATTACCTTCTGTAGTTGAATTTTCCGTATTCTGATATAATTTCGACCTCGGCCTGTGAGGCTTTTTCCACTCTTCCAATGATACGCGCCTCTATTCCGAATCCTTCGGAGATAGAGATAATATCTTGTGCAATATTTTCAGGAACATAAAGTTCCATCCTGTGTCCCATATTGAATACCTTGTACATCTCGCTCCAAGGGGTGCCTGATTCCTGTTGGATAGTCCTGAAGAGCACCGGTGTAGGGAAGAGGTTGTCCTTAATAACTTTGAGTTCTTCGATGAAGTGGAGTACCTTGGTCTGGGCGCCACCCGAGCAGTGCACCATACCGTGGATCTGTGGCCGGTATTTCTCAAGAACCTCCTTGATTACCGGTGCATAGGTGCGGGTAGGGGAGAGTACCAGTTTGCCGTAGGTAAGTCCGGTCTCCGGTTCAATATCGGTAAGGGACTTGCTGCCACAATATACATATTTTTCGTTGACGGAATTGTCAAAACTTTCGGGATATTTGGTTGCGATGGAGTGTTCAAAAACATCATGACGTGCTGAGGTAAGGCCATTGCTGCCCATTCCTCCGTTGTACTCCTCTTCATAGGTAGCTTGTCCGAAGGAGGTAAGTCCTACCACCACATCGCCGGCGCAGATATGCGCATTGTCTATTACATCGTCGCGACGCATACGGGCGCATACAGTGCTGTCAACTATCACGGTTCTCACCAAATCCCCCACATCTGCAGTCTCCCCGCCTGTGAGCAGCAACCCGATACCGAGATCAGCCATCTTATCGGCAAACTCCTGTGAGCCTCCAATCAGAGCGCTGATTACCTCTCCGGGTATAAGTCGCTTGTTTCGCCCGATAGTGGAGGAGAGCAGGATATTATCCGTGGCTCCCACACAGAGCAGATCGTCCGTATTCATCACTATTGCATCCTGGGCGATACCCTTCCAGACGCTCATGTCGCCTGTCTCTTTCCAGTAAATGTAAGCCAGAGAACTCTTGGTACCGGCTCCATCCGCGTGCATTACTACGCAATATTCAGGATCATTTCCCAGAAAATCGGGTACAATCTTGCAGAATGCTTTCGGGAAAAGCCCCTTATCCATATCGGCGATAGCTTTATGTACATCTTCCTTAGACGAGGAAACCCCTCTTGCTGCATATCTGTTGGCTTCAGTATTGTTCATATTAAAACTATTTGGTCTACTATCTGTAAACAAGCAATTCTCCATTGTTGTATAAAACTGCTCTTTGTCGGTTCCGCTTTTTGAATAATATTCTACAAAATTACTTGTTTTATTGAAACAATCCCTCTTTTTTGCTATTTTTGTCGTCCTAATTAAAGCACAATAATATGCGTATAAGATTAATTGCCGTCCTTTTGCTTTTACCGGGGCTTGTTTTTGCTCAGAACCGGGTACAAAATTACATTAACAGACAGTTAAAAACAGACTCACTCTTTGTCAATGCGGCCGTCGGTATTCTTGCAGTAGATGAAAATGGAAAGGAGATAGCTTCCTGGAATGGTGAGATGCCATTGTTGACTGCTTCCACCATGAAGACCATTACCACAGGCGTAGCTATCGAGGTGCTTGGACCAGACTTTAAGTTTTCTACAAAAGTTGCTTACGACGGCCATATAATGGAGGATGGTACCCTCAACGGTGACCTCTATATTGTTGGCGGAGGTGATCCTACATTAGGTTCTACTGATGAAATCGCATATCCGATAGATTCGATTTTCGGCATATGGGCAGAGGCAATAGCTGAAGCCGGTATCAAACGCATCAACGGCAGTATTATCGGTGATGATCGTTTCTTTATTGACGAGAATATTCCCGATAGTTGGGCTTATGGCAATCTCGGCTACTATTACGGCAGTGGTCCTTCCGGACTCTCATACGCAGAAAACCTTAGCCGTTTTGAGATTGAACCGGGCGCAACAGTGGGTGATCCTGTTAAAATAACACCGCTTCCTCCATATTCTCCCAAAATGACCTATATCAACGAAGTTGTCACCGGTCCTGAAAAGAGTCGTGACGGTACTGAGTACTACGTAACCAACCTTGCGCCGGTAGGCAAATTTGTGGGTACTTATGCAGTGGATATGCCTAAGAGAGTAGTTACTCGTTCCAACAGGTTCGGACCTTCGACCTGTGCAGGCGCATTCGATTCATTCCTTGCAGGTAAAGGCATTCCTTCAAGAGGAGTCAATGATGTAGCTTCTCTAAAGCAGATGGGTATTGCTGTTCCCGACCAGGATAAACTCACTTATCTTGTGGAGACTTTCTCTCCGGAATTGATCGAGGTTATCAATGTAACAAATACCATTAGCAATAACTTTTATGCCGAGATAATGCTGAAGATGCTTGGAAAGGTGCTCGTTGACAATTCTTATTTTTATGCATCCACCGAGGCTGTAGAACAGTATCTCCAGGATCGCGGTGTTGACACTTACGGACTCCACCAGGACGATGGCAGCGGTCTCTCCAGGGAAAACTATGTTTCTCCGAGATTCTTTACCAATTTTTATACTTATAAAGAACAAAGTGCTACATTTGACCAATACTTTGAGAGTTTCCCCGGTCCGGGGCGCCCTGGTACACTTGAAGGGGTGCTAAAAGGAGAAAAACAGGAAATTAAGGAGATTATCAGGGCCAAGAGCGGTTCTTTGTCAAGTGTGAGATGCTATGCGGGCTATGTAAAGACGAAGAAGGGCTACATCAAGTTTGCCGTACTGGTAAACAATTTTGATTGTCCCACAAGTGCGGTTCAGCCAAAAATCGAGGGATTTATGAGTGAACTTGCCAAGTATGGCAGGGGCAGTCGCAGATAGATTGAGAAGTAAATATTTTAATAACAATAACAACAGATTTTAACATGCTAACATTATCTAAAAAAGCTCAAAAGATGCCGGCTTCCCCTATCAGGAAGCTTGTTCCCTATGCTGATGCAGCGAAAAAAAGAGGAGTTAAAGTGTATCACCTCAATATCGGCCAGCCCGACATTCCCTCTCCCAAAGAGGCACTTGATGCTGTAAAGAACAACCAGCTCAAGCTCGTTGCATATCCCAATTCAGCAGGCAATAAGAGCCTTCTCGAAGGACTCGTGAAGTATTATAAAGGTATCAATATTGACATCGATACATCTTGTATCAACATTACCAACGGTGGTAGCGAGGCACTCCAGATTGCTCTTGCAGTTACCTGTAACCCGGATGACGAGGTTATTGTGTTCGAGCCTTTCTATACCAATTACAACACATTTGCACTGCAAAATGATGTTGTCTTCAAACCCATCACCACAAAGATAGAAGATGGTTTTGCGCTTCCTCCGATGTCAGAGGTTGAAAAGAGAATCACTCCAAAGACAAAGGGAATTCTTATCTGTAATCCCGGTAATCCCACGGGCTCTCTCTATACCAAAGAGGCCTTAATGGAGCTTGGCGCAATTGCCAAAAAGCACGGCCTCTTCATCTATTCGGATGAGGTGTACCGTGAGTTCTGCTACACTGACGAACCCCACTTCTCCTGCATGCATATACCCGGACTTGAGGAGAACGTAATACTTATTGACTCAGTCTCCAAGAGATACAGCCTTTGCGGTGTGAGAATCGGCTTTATTGTATCAAAGAACAAAGAGGTGATGAAATATGTACTCCGTTACGCTCAGGCACGCCTCTGTTCGCCAGCATACGGCCAAATTGCTGCTGAGGGTGCTCTTGATGCCCCTGCAGAGTATTTCAAGAAAGTTCGCGTAGAGTACATCCACCGTCGTAACGTACTAATCGAAGGTCTTAGGAAGATTAAAGGTGTTCAGGTTCCAATGCCTATGGGTGCATTCTATGCTGTGGTGCAGCTTCCCGTAGACGACAGCGATAAGTTTGCACAATGGTTGCTTGAGGAGTTTGAGTACGAAGGACAGACAGTAATGGTAGCCCCTCTTGCAGGTTTCTATGCCACCAAGGGGCTTGGTACCAATCAGATCCGTATGGCATACGTGCTAAAGGAGGAGGATCTCAAGGCTGCACTGAAGTGCCTTGAAGTGGCTCTCGAACAATATCCCGGCAGAGTGTAATTATTACAATGGAAAATTACTGCTAATATATGGAAGAGAGGTGACCTGGTTCGCCTCTTTTTCATTAAGGTTGCCGAATTGTCGGTGGAAATAAAAGGCATATTATTTGCAGTAAAATGAATCAACTAAATTATAATAATTATAAACAACACTAAAACAAAAATTTTATGAAAAAGAAATGGATTTGCACAGTGTGCGGTTATATTCATGAAGGACCCGAACCACCTGAGAGATGCCCTATCTGCGGTGTGCCTGCTTCCAAATTTAAGGAGATGGAAGAGAAAAAAGAGGGTCTCGTATGGGCTGATGAACACAAGATCGGAGTAGCTCAAGGTTGCGATGAAGAGATTTGGAATAGTTTAAAGGATCACTTTACGGCTGAATGTGGTGAAGTCGGTATGTATCTTGCAATGAGCCGTCAGGCTGACAGAGAGGGTTATCCCGAAGTCGCTGAGGCCTATAAGCGTATAGCTTGGGAAGAGGCTGAACATGCAGCTAAATTTGCCGAACTTATCGGTGAAGTGGTATGGGATACAAAGACAAACCTTAAAAAACGCATGGAAGCCGAGGCAGAGGCTTGCGCTGATAAGAAGCGCATTGCGGATAAGGCTAAAAAACTCAATTATGACGCCATACATGACACAGTTCATGAGATGTGCAAAGACGAAGCACGTCACGGGCAGGCATTTGAAGGACTGTATAAGAGATACTTTGAAAAGTAATTATCAAAGTATCTCAGTTCAGAGTTCTGAGACAGAGTTTCGAGTTAGGAATTAAAAGTTGGAAGTTCCAAGTTCTAACTAGTAAAATTTAAAAGTCCTGGGTTAAGAATAATTAGCCCAGGACTTTGTATTTCACAATTCAAGCTAGTATATTAGTATTATATTCAGAAAGATTATTAGTAGAGCAACTATGCTAACAACGGTGTCAATTAGAAGCTAGAACTAACAGCAAATAGCCAACATCTAATTCCTCACTCAGAATCCACACTACACACTACACACTGCACACTTCACACTTCACACTACATACTACATACTACACACTATTCCACCGGTGTCCACTTGCATCTGATAGGAGAAGTTATCTCTCCGCTTTTCTTCAGTTGTGCAAATACTTTATCTACCGCCTTGCGGTCAATTCCTGTGAGTGTGGCTACCTCACCTGCAGAGAGGGGTTTTTTAGCCTCTCGCATTGCTTTGAGTATAGTTTCTTTTTCCATAATTTCAATTATAATGGTTTAAATTTATTTAGTTTAATTCTCGTTAGCTTCCTTTCCAGCTACCTTTTTTGAGAAATGCTCCATAAAGGTGTCCGAATAGCTTTTAGAAATAGGGATTTCAGCGGAGCCGTCATAATCAAGGTCAATGAAAAATCCATCCCTTTCGCTGCGGAGTACCTTTATTCTGGATAGATTGACTATATAGGAGCGGTGGCATCTTATCAGCGAAGAGTCTTTAAGAGACTTTTCTATCACTTTTAGTGGGCATCTAAGCATATAACTCGACATTTCTCCGTTATTGAGGTAGTGGATGCGCACATAGTTGTCCTGGGAGATTATATAGTAGAGGTCGGACTCTTTGATGGAGAATCTAAGGATACCGTTGTGGTCATATAGGTTGATGATCCTGGGCTCAATGTCAGGGTACAAGGCGCTGGAGATATCATTTGCCTGATCCGATTCACCTCCAAGTTCTTTCTGCGTGATAGTTGTATCGCCGGTAGTACCAACTACTCCTCCGACGGGCAACGATTTGCCATCTACTACAGGGCCATGCGTGCTCCTTTTCCATCCGGTTGAAAGGAGTTTCAAACGCTCTTTCTGGTCGCGTTGGATAGTCCAGAGGATGGAGATGGTATTGGAAAGTATAAGGATGGCGATTACCACTATCAAACCTTTGGAAAATAGGGTCACAAAGGGAAAATTACCTACGATAAGGTCCGCCTTCATCAGGGTGTGTGTCACATAAGAATAAAAGAGAGTAATAACAAGTGCCTCGGCCAGCATCCACAAAGCATAGCTCCAGGAACGGAATTGTTGTCTTCTTCTCAGCCTGCACATAAGCACACGACAGACGACTAGAATAAGTATCGCCAATGCTACGCAACCAACTGTGAGAATGAAAGATACTGCCCCGGAGAGTTTAAACCAGGCCGTAGAAGAAAGAGGCACATAAATTGAAAGAAATCCCACAGTGATGACTACAGTCGTAATGATGGTTACTATCTGGTGCCTTTTCTCAAGTAGAAAATCCGGTAATTTCTTATTCATTTTGTCAAATTAGAAACTCAAAGTTAATCAAAGATGCCACAAAAACGAAAATTTTACCCCAAATGGGACGAATTCCACCACATATTGCCACAGTAACCACAATCATTTTGCCAATTGTCGGCACTCAAATACATTTGTCGACGAAACTCATAAAAATTATTAAAATGAATATTATTGGAACGGGGAGAGCCCACCCGTCACTTACCGTGACAAATGATATGCTCTCCACTTTTCTTGATACCAGTGACGAGTGGATTACCACTCGCACCGGTATAAAGCAACGCCACCTTATATCACACGAAAAGTTAGAAGATCTGGCTGCGGAAGCTTGCCAAAATGCATTGAAAGATGCCGGTATTTCTGCGGAGGATCTCGATTTCATTATTTGCTCCAATGTCGTAAATGAGTACATTACTCCCTCCTTGAGTTGTATTGTTCAGGGCATGATAGGAGCTACCTGTCCTTGCTTTGACCTGAACAGTGCTTGTGCTGGATTTATCTATGCGTTAGATATTGCGAACTCATTTTTCAAGAGCAAAAGTGATATCAATCACATTCTCGTAGTTTGCGCCGAAGAACCTACACGTATGTGTGATTGGCAAGAGCGTAGCACCTGCGTCCTTTTCGGCGATGGTGCCGGTGCGGCAGTCCTCACAAGAGGGGATGGTGTTGAAGCCTTCTCACTCTCTTCTTTCAGTAGTGTTGAGCCCCTCTATCAGATCAGGAACCTCGAAAAGACTCCTTTTATTACAAAGGAAGAATTCGGAGGTCCGCTCGTAATGAAGGGACAGGATGTATTTAAGCTTGCAGTCAAATCTTCTTTGAATGATATTCAAAAAGTTGTTGAGGGGAATGGTCTAACTTACGATGATGTGGACTATTACCTTTTGCATCAAGCAAATATCCGCATTATTGAAACAATTAGAAAATCGCTCCACCAGGACAAAGTCAAAATTCCGCACAATATCGAGAATTATGGAAATACATCCTCTGCCAGTCTTCCAATTCTCCTTGATGAACTAAACCGTAACCAAACACTCAATTGCGGAGATACTATTGTGTTGAGCGCATTTGGGGCAGGCTTCACAGCCGGAGCCTGTCTCCTTAAATGGTCAAAAAATTAAAAATCATGATAAAAACAAAAATTACAGAATTATTGGGTATTGAATACCCGATATTGCAAGGCGGTATGGCCTGGGTGGCTGATGCTGCTCTAGCAAGTGCAGTTTCCAATGCCGGAGGTCTGGGAATCATCTCAAGTATCAATGCAGGTGCTGATGTGGTCCTGGAAGAAATCCGTAAATGCAAAAAAATGACAGACAAGCCATTTGGCGTAAATATTATGCTTATGAGTCCCATTGCGGATCAGGTAGCACAGTATGTGATTGATGAGCAGGTGCCGGTGGTCACCACTGGTGCAGGTTCACCCTCAAAATATATGGAAAAGTGGCTTGAAGCAGGTATCAAAGTAATACCTGTAGTAGCTTCCACAGCATTTGCCATACGTATGGAGAGAATGGGTGCGGTAGCAGTCATTGCTGAAGGTGGAGAAGCAGGTGGACACATCGGAGAGATGAATACAATGGCTCTGATACCCCAGGTGTGTGATGCGGTTTCCATTCCGGTGATTGCAGCAGGTGGTATTGCAGACGGTAGAGGTTTTGCCGCTGCCATGATGCTGGGAGCGGAAGGCGTTCAATGCGGAACTATCTTCGTTACGGCAAGTGAATGCACTGCTCACGATGTTTTCAAGCAGAAGATTATTGCTGCTGGTGATGCCGATACCATTGTAACCGGAAAAACCCTTGGGCATCCGGTACGTGCACTGAAAACTCCCTTTACCAGAAAATTTGCCCAGATGGAGAATGATCCTTCGCAGACTCCCGAAGCTATAATGGAATTCGGTAGCGGATCGCTTCGTAAAGCGGTTAAGGATGGAGATGAAAAGATGGGCAGCTTTATGGCAGGCCAGAGTGCAGGTCTGGTTAAGAAGGTTCAGCCGGCGAAGGAGATTATACTGGATATTATAAACGGTGCTCGAGTTCTGCTCGAAGGTACCTCAAAATGCATTTAATTATGGAACGCAGAGTAGTAGTAACAGGAATGGGAGTAATATCCCCCGTTGGTAATAATTTGACAGATTTCTGGTCTTCCATTACTGCAGGTAAGTGCGGAATAGGATTAATAGAGCGTTTTCCTACAGATAATCTTTTAGTGAAAATTGCCGGTGAGGTCAAAGGGTTTGATCCGGCAGATTATGGTATTGATCCCCCGACAGCTCGTAAGAATGATCGCTATGCGCTTTTTGCACTGGCTGCGGCCAATCAGGCGATGACAGCCAGCGGTCTTAATAAGGATAATATAGCTCCGGAGCGCCTTGGAGTCTATATCGGATCGGGCATCGGAGGCATGGAAACCTTCGTAAAAGAAACCACAAAGCTGGTACAAGAGGGTCCCAAGTGGGTTTCTCCACTCTTTATCCCGATGATGATATCCAATATAGCAGCCGGTAATATAGCAATAGAGTATGATGCCAGGGGTGTATGTCTGCCGATAGTAACCGCTTGCGCTACAGGAACTCACTCGATAGGTGAGGCTTTTAGAGCTGTGAAGCACGGTTATGCCGATGCCATCATTTGCGGAGGTTCTGAAGCGGCAGTCCATCCACTTTCCATAAGCGGATTTGCTAACAGCAGAGCTCTCTCCCGCTCGGAGGATCCTTTGCAGGCCTCTCTGCCTTTTGATATACGCCGACAGGGTTTTGTAATAGCTGAGGGAGCAGGAATAGTGATTCTGGAGGAGTACAACCACGCAGTAGCACGCGGAGCGAAAATCTATGCGGAAGTGTGCGGTTACGGCAATACCTGCGATGCATACCATTATACTGCACCACGTCCCGATGGTACAACAGCTGCAGAAGCAATGCGTCAGGCTCTAGAAGAGGCCGGATACCGTAAGGGAGAGAAAATCCACATCAATGCTCATGGCACCGGCACTCCTCTAAACGACAAGTCCGAGACAATTTCCATAAAACTTGCTGTCGGTGAAGAAGAGGCTCGTAAAGTTGCTATTTCCTCCACTAAGTCTATGACCGGCCATATGCTGGGCGGTGCAGGAGGAGTGGAGTTGGTAGCTACAGTAATGGCCCTCAGTGAAGGTATTGTGCCTCCAACAATCGGCCTGAAGGAACCCGATCCTGAGTGTGATCTGGATTATACTCCGAACAAGGCACGCAAGTTTGCGGCTGATATAGCACTCTCCAATTCCCTGGGTTTTGGAGGTCACAACGGCTGCATAGCTTTGCGCAAAATAAATTTATAAACCTTTTTAACTATATTTGCACAAGATTATGACAAGAGAGCAGATCAAAGAGTTCATCCCTCACCGAGAACCGATGATACTCGTTGATAACATTGAAATTGATGAGAACAATGTGGCGCATGCCAATTACCATGTTACCGGAGAGGAATTTTTCCTTCAGGGGCACTTTCCGGGTCATCCGGTAGTACCGGGAGTGATACTTTGCGAAATGATGGCACAAGCCTGCGCATTGCTTATAGGAGATGATTTGAAGGGACGTACTCCATTTTATGCGGGCATTGAAGGGGTAAGGTTCAAGAATTCCGTGTTCCCCGGAGATACTTTTGAAACCACCGCTAAACTCGTAGATAAAAAGGGGATGGTTTATTTTACCGAGGCCACCGGTTCTGTTGATGGAAAATTGTGCGTGAAAAGTAAACTTGCATTTGCCCTTGTGGACAATGACAAATTGGAGGAGAGAAAATAATAACATATAGTGAAATGGGACTACTCAAAGGAAAAATCGCACTGGTAACCGGCGCATCACGAGGTATTGGTAAGGCAATTGCCATTAAATTTGCCCAGGAGGGCGCAGACATCGCATTTACGGCACGCAGCGAGAGTGAGCACTTTCTCGATACTGTGGCACAAGTAACAGCTTTGGGGGTGCGATGTAAGGGATATACTTCAGATGCATCCGATTTTAAGCAAACACACGAGCTTGTGGAGCAGGTGATGGCCGATTTCGGTAGGATCGATATACTGGTCAATAATGCAGGAGTAACCCGTGACGGTCTTCTGATGAGAATGAGCGAAGAGCAGTGGGATGAAATCCTTTCGGTAAATCTCAAATCCGCATTTAACTTTACTCATGCTGTGGTGCCTGTAATGGCTCGCCAGAGAAGCGGCAGCATAATCAATATGACCTCTATCGTAGGTGTTTCCGGTAACGCCGGACAGTGCAACTACGCCGCTTCTAAGGCAGGAATGATAGGGTTGGCAAAGAGTATTGCTAAGGAGATGGGTTCACGTGGTATTCGTGTCAACTGTATAGCTCCCGGTTTTGTAGAGACTGAAATGACCGGTGCGCTTCCTGAAGAGGTGCGTCAGGGATGGATTAAGATGATTGCTCTCCGTCGCCCGGCCACTCCTGAAGATATTGCCAATGTGGCTCTCTTCCTCGGCTCCGACCTTTCCGGTTATGTTACAGGTCAAACGATAGTTGTGGATGGAGGAATGTAAAAAAAGAGTTCGGAATGCCGAACTCTTTTTTTAGTGTGTAGTTCTGAGTATGTGGTGTGTAGTGAGTTTATAGTCTCTAGTTTCGAGTCTGTAGCAAAGTGTTGAGATAGAGGTGATTGTGCTTATCCGTTCTGTATTATAGTATTTCCTTTACACCAAATTTACTCGGATTGTTATACATATATATTTAAAGTTTTGTTATTTCAGTGTTTGAGGCACAAAGTTTTAGAAATAGCTCTTCTGAAATATATGTATGTTGCCTTGCAAATTCCAACCACACAAATGTTTCGCTATTTTCACCTAAACAATCGGTAATTTTCAATAAAAAGTGTTTTAAATAATTCCTTTTTCTATAAGCTTCCGCTAAATTTGCACAAACAGATCTAGTCGAACGACGGATTTGGCTAATTAGCGAATATTGCTCTTCTTTGGGAAATGAGAGAGTCAAATCGAAAATTTCACAACCCTGTTTAAAGGCTTTTTTGTAAACAATTAAATCCCTAAAATCACCAAATTTCTTATAACGAGCATTCATCACCTCTCATTCCCCAATTTCATACTCGACACTACACACTACACACTACACACTACACACTACACACTACACACTACACACTACACACTACCAACTATACTCCGATACTTTCTTCAGGCCATTGAGGCCGAAGTAGGATTCCACAACCACTCCCTTGAGAAATACCTTACGTCCGAGATTTGAGGGATTTGAGACCAGATTTAAGGCGCTTTTAACGGCAGTTTTTGAGAGCTCTACCGACAAACAGGCATCACGGCTCTTCTCAGAGGCATTTTCTGCAATGGCAATGTGAGAATCCTTGGTAAACGGACCGACAAATGTCACCGATGATGAACTCATGTCGCCGCCCACTATGTATCCCCACACCCAGAGTGTATCGCCAATACGATTTTTGGCTTGAGAGACCGAAACGGCCTTTTGTGTGCTGCTGCCGTCAGCTCCGCTAAACTCTTCGCCTATGACCACATTTTCATTGATGTATACGGCACTCGTATCCACCTCTATTGTGAATTCCGAACCGGATTCGGCAGCTGATGCTTCCAAAGAGATGTTATGGATTTCACCGGCTCCCAAAGTACGACTGAAAAGAGGTACGCTGGCCGATGAGGTTTTGTGGCAGATACCGACATTGCCTGCTTTGAGGTAAGCGGTGCGATTCTCTGTAAAGAGATACTCCAGATCACCGGCTTCCTGTTCCAGCAAAAGATATCCGTTGTTGTATTTTCTTAGAAAGTTTTCCGAAAAGGAGAACCTCATGCCTGAATTGAGCAGTTTACAGAGAAAGGCCACAGAGGCCTTTTCGCCATTTGAGACTACAATGACCTTGCTGTCCCCATACTGTGGCATTTCGAATGCCGGCTTTTCAAATTCTACAGAGTGTACAGAGACCTCGTAGGTGCCTGCCGGTACGACAATTTCTGCAGGTCGGGCTCCGTATAATCCGTTGTAGAGCGTCTCCCCGGTGTTGCTTTTGACCAGCAAGATAAATGAGTTGGTGTCGGGTAGAGCTCCGGCTTTAGTAACGGTAGTTTTAAGCGGAGCAGCAAAAGAGAAGGAGAGCGATGCGTAACCTTCTTGAAAGGCACTCCTATTGCAGGATGCCATAAGGATGGAGAATAAAATCCCCATCAGCACAAATCTTTTCATTGTTTACCTCCATTTTAATTTAGTTTTAGATAACCGAAAGATATCTTCTTTGCTACAAACTACCCGTGTTGAAATAGACTAATTTGAAAAAGTTTCTTTTTCTATAAAAAAAGGCTAAATTTGGCGATTCTTAATGCACTTGGTTTTATGTATAAAATAACAAATCACCCCATTCTGGATATTCCACAGGAAGATCTTGTGGAATTTCTATTTGAAGGCACTCCTGTACGTGGACAGAGAGGCCATACCATCGCTGCGGCACTTCACCAGGCCGGATACCCTATTCACCAGCACAGTCTTTTAGGACGTCATCGTTCTATGGAATGCGGTATAGGTAAATGCGGTGCTTGTGAAATGTTAGTTGATGGCACCATTCGCAGAATATGTATAACAAAAGTCGACGGTGTCAAAGTTGTCGAACGTATCGGAGATGCTAATTCTGCAGGGGAAAAAGGGGTGATGGCGTCAGTGCCCGAGATTTTTCGTACTGACTCCCTCAAACGCACCTATCGTACGACAGTAGCTATAATCGGAGCCGGCCCTGCAGGTCTGGCGGTGCGTGAAGAGCTCAACAAAGCAGGGGTTGACAATCTGGTTATCGACAACAATGACAAGATAGGCGGCCAGTTTCTGATGCAGACACACCAGTTCTTTTTCTTCGAGCGTGAACGCAAGTTCGGAGGAATGAGAGGATTTGATATAGCACAAACCCTTGCCGGAGATTCCAAGGAAGGGATTTTCCTTGATTGTACCGTATGGGATATCCTTGAAGGGAAACTTATTGCCGTCAAAAATATTGTCACCCAGGAGGTATTCTATGTTGAAGCGGAACAGCTTGTGATAGCCACGGGAGCATTGCCTTTTATGCCTCCTCTGAAAAATGATGATGTACCGGGAGTATATACTGCAGCTGTGGTTCAGAGGATGATGAACAAGGAGTATACGCTACTTGGAAAGAATATTCTCACCGTAGGTGCCGGTAATATAGGTTATCTTACTTCATATCAGGCAATGCAGGCGGGCGCCCGTGTCAAGGCGATTATTGAGGCTATGCCCCATGAGGGAGGATTCCCTGTTCAGGCTAACCGAGTACGTCGTCTCGGGATTCCGATAATGACATCTCATGTTTTGCTCGAAGCGATCCCTAATGAAGATCGCAGCGGTATCATTGGTGCCATCATCGCCAGATGTGAAAATTTCAAGGCGATTCCGGGTACGGAACGCCGCATTGACGGCATTGACTGTATTAATATCTGTACCGGACTTAATCCAGACAACCAGCTGTTGCGCAAGGGACAGGAGATCTTCGGGCTTGCTTGTCACGGGGTGGGCGATGCCGTGCGTATCGGAGAAGGCACTTCCGCGGTGCTTAGGGGACGCCAGTGTGCATATGAGATCATGCAAGCCCTCGGGTATAGAATTAATTATGATGAATATCTTACCATTTCAAAGGAATATATAGACTCTCAGCAGCATCCTAAACGGATCCTAGATGAGCCACGTAAGCCTTCCGCTGAGCGTATGGCGGAGAGAGGTTTTGTTCTGATGGATTGTCTCTACGGCTTTGCCTGCAATCCCTGTTCTTTTGCCTGTCGACACGGGGCTATCACCAAGAGTTCCACTTCTACCGTGCCGTTTATCGATTACGATAAGTGTATCGGTTGTATGGATTGTGTATCACAGTGTCCGGGACTTGCGATCTTCGGTTACCTGACTGATCGCAGACGGCTCTATCTGCCCATTGAATATGCTGCGGAGAGTGGCAGTGAGGTTTTCCTCGTGGATAACGACGGACAAAAGGTGGGAGAGGGTATCATCGATCGTATCCTGATAAAGCCTAATCGCACGAATGTAGCTATTGTCACGGCCAAGGAAATATATGATGAGAGTTCTCCCGAGGATCTGCTCAAAGTGCGCGGATTTATAGTTAAAGAGCACTATCCGGAGCCGTTAGTGACTCAACCGGTACCTGAAATAGCTCAGGATAAAGGGGCTTTGGCTAATACCTTTATTTGTCACTGTGAGGATGTCAACCTGGAACAACTCCTGAAAATGATGGGCAATCGTACCAGCATTACGGCTCAGGAGCTCAAGCATATCACTCGCATAGGTATGGGAGTCTGCAGGGGCAGCAGATGCCTACAGAGGGCACGTCAGGCGCTGCGCAACCACGGAATAGAGGTAATTGGTGAGTTTACTCCCAGAGGACCTATGGCTAATTTGGTTGAGATCGGTGCAGTTTCTAACCGAGAAGGTAGTGGAACATTCATTACCTCCGACCGCTTTACAAAACAATCCCCAGTTAAGGTAGGTGCTTTTGTCGCCGGAGGCGGAATAGCCGGAAGTGCTACATTCAGATATCTCGCCGAAGCGGGTTTCGAGCCTGTTTTAATCAATATGGATCACGGCAGCTCCTGGAGAAATATCGCCGGTGGTCGTCCTGCTTTTTCACTGCCAGCGCTTGCGGATATTGCAAAACATAATCTCGAGATTTTCAAAGATCTTGACACTAAAGGTGAGATAGATTTTAGACTTATAAGATATATAAGTTTTGCACATGATGAGGCTAATTACAAGGCTTTGGAGGCCTCTATTGCCTGGTCGGATGCCTACATGGTGGAGAAAAAGGATTTTCAACGCGAAATATCGGATTATTTCAACCCGAATCTGGATATCTACAGTCATGCCCTTATATCGAGGGATTGCTGGCAAGCCTCTCCGGGCCGTACCATCGATTTGGTGCGCCACTTAGGAATTGAGGCAGGGGGTACGGTGTTTGAAAATACGCAACTTGTAAATGTTTCGAAAAATGGTGATCTCTACGAATTGCTTGTAAAACATCCTGACGGTAAATATGTTAGGTATCAGACTGAAATATTTGTAAATGCACTTGGGGCTAATGCGGAAAAATTTGCAAAACAACTTGGTATCGAGACCGGATTGTTCCCTGTGCGTCACCAGGCTTTCATAACTAAGCGTCTTCCTCTGTTGGGTAAGAATGGAGCCCCTCTCGATATGCTTATTGATCGCCGTAAATACAAGGGTTTTTCGGCGGTTTACGGCCAGCAACTGGCAGATACGGGCCAGATTATCGGGTGTGCTTCGCCTGCGAATGATGCAACTGATACATTCAGGAATTTAAAAGTGGGTACCAGGGAGTTTATAGAGATAGTGGCTGAGGTCTTTTCAGATTGGATCCCGCAATTGCGGGGAATGAGTTTCCAGGCCATGTGGAGCGGTTATTATATCGAGCCGCGCTACATCGTGGACCCGGCCAGAGGACTCTTTATGGGTATGCGCGGACATGGATTCATGCTGTCGCAATATATCGCTAAACTCTATGTGGATTCACTCCTTGGGCGGGAAGTTCCCGATTATTTCCGTAAATTGGCTCTTGACGGCCCCGGCCTAAGCGAACAAGCGTTTAAGTAGTTCTATTCCTTGTGCGTGTAGAAGAATTTGCAGAAATAACGCATCAGGATTACGATTAGGATGATGCTGATTAGCAGAATGTTGATGTAGAGGCGCTGGTGAATGGAGTCATTCAAAACCACCTGGTCGCTATCTTCAGATAAGATAGCAGAAATCCTTTCCGATGTAATCCTGCGAGAAGGCCATTTATGGATGATTGTTCCGTTGTCAAAGTAGACTCCCCCTCCATTTGAGCGTACAAGTGTCATCAGTGCTTTACGGTCTACAGTATAGATGGTTTCCTGAGGGAAAAATACTTCAACCGGGTTATCTTCAAATTCTCTGGTTGTACTCAGGAGTATAAACCGGCTGCCTGCTGAGAGCGTTTCAGACTTCAGCAGAGCCAGATCAAACCACTTATGTGGAGTCATATCCTCAGGATCCCAAATTACTCCCGCCACTAAAGGCCCATCTTGCAAGAGTATCTCAGTGCAGTACTCTCCGGCTGTATCTCTGAGCGAGATGTCCACTTGCGCCAATTCTACTGAACCGGAAATCAACTCAGTTCTTGAATCAACGAATGTCCAGGTAGAATCTGGCAGATTGCTAAGGTCAAACTCCTTCTGTTTACCATCCTTTGAGTATACGAAAATCGTTTCATATTCAGCACGTGACTCTTTGGCTAACATATCGAGATCGGTTCCCACCTTGTAAGCAGTGAAATCGATCTGGGGGATATTATAATATGTTGGAATTGCGATCAGCAGTGCAAGGGCACAGAAGAGTCCGACACTAACCCACTCGAAAGCGGCATGTGCTATGGGGACAAAACTTTTACGGTTGAAAAAAAGCACCAGCGCACAGGTCAGCAGCACAAGATTTTTGTAGAACGTCTCCCAATTGGTCAGGTGGATAGCCTCACCGAAACACCCGCAATCGGTGATCGGATTGAATATGGCCAGATAGAGCGTGAGTAAAGTGAAGAAAGAAATAAAAACAAGCCCCAGCCAGGTAAAAAACCTCATTCTTAACCCAAGGAGGATGGAGATACCAATAATAAACTCCACCGTCGAAAGTGCAATTCCGAGCCCAATAGAAGCGGAATCCAAGAATCCCATATGGAATACTGCGAGATATTCCTTGATGATCAGTCCCGTGCCAATGGGATCGGTAAGCTTAAGAAAACCTGAAAGTATGAATGTAAGGCCGAATATAAGCCTGCACAGAGCTTTTGCTAACTTCATGACAATGCCTCTATCTCTTTACGTATTTTAATAAAAATGTCGTTTGCCGGAAGCATGTTTCCATTTCCGTCACTACAATCTATTCTCTTGAAACTTTCATCCAGAGCACATTGCTCCAGATAGATATCTCTTACCTTAACCTGGAAAGCGATGTCAGCCTCGTGTATGTCGTTTTTACCTTCAAGATAGGCGCGGTCATCCCCATGGCGAGATGCACTGAGCTTGGAATCTACAAATTTGATAGGTACATCAAGGAATAGGTTAAGATCAGGTGCGGGAATACCAAAATATCCGAGTTCTACATCTATAATCCAATCCCTGAGGAGCCGTGCCTCTTCGGCAGATTCAAGTTTGGAGCACTGGAATGCGATGTTGGAGTAATAATATCTGTCAAGAATCACGCATCGTCCCTCATCAAGCCATTTGCGTAACATTGGGCCTGCATCCCTGCGATCCTCTGCAAAAAGTAGAGCCACAAGTTGGGGATGCACCTGCTCTATCGAGCCAAAATCTCCTCTAAGAAATCTTGCGATAAGATCTCCGAAAACCGGAGCATCAAATCTGGGGAAGTGGAGATATTCGACCTTATGTCCACAGGATTCCATATAATTGGAAACCATCTTGAGTTGTGTGGATTTGCCCGCTCCATCAAGTCCTTCTAGTACTATCAGCATAAATGTCTATCTTTGTATTTCGTCCCACAAAGTTAATTTATATCTTCGGATTATGGAAAAACAGAGAGTAGAAATTATGGGAATCGTCAATGTCAATGATGACTCATTTTTTGCGCAAAGTCGTGCTAAAGAGAAAGATGCCTTTATTGCAAGGGTTGAGACAATGCTGGAACAAGGTGCAGATAGCATAGATATTGGTGCCGTTTCCACTCGTCCCAATATGGCACAGGTCTCGCTGGAGCAGGAATGGGGACGTTTGTCGCCTGTAGTTCAACTTTTTGCTTCCCGTTTCGCAGGAGTGAGATTTTCGGTAGATACCTACCGAGGAGAAATTGTGAGAAGGGTGTATGATACCGCAGGACCCTTCGTTGTCAATGACATTTCGGCAGGAGAGGAGGATCCGGAAATGCTGGAGAGGGTCGCCGAACTCGATCTTGAGTATATAGCAATGCACCGAAGAGGAGATTGTGTAACGATGCACGACCATTATGAGTATGGAGATATAGTAGAAGATGTGACAAAGTATTTCAAAGATTTCGACAACAGGGCGACCACTTTGGGTATAAAAGATTGGATTCTCGACCCCGGTTTCGGCTTTTCCAAGAGTATTGAGGACAACTATCGTCTTTTCAAAGGATTACCGGAGTTGAAGAAGTGTGGCAGGAGAATTTTAGTGGGTATTTCTCGTAAGAGAATGATATACCAACCCCTTGGCATCACTCCTGAAGAGTCTTTGGAAGCAGTTTCAGCACTCCATCTGCAGGCTCTGCTGTCAGGAGCCGATATTTTGAGAGTCCATGATGTTGCTGCAGCCCGTGGGTGCGTTACCCTATATGAATTCTTGAAATAAATCAGTACATTTGTAAGTTATAATAATAAAAGGATTATGCTTGACCCCTTAATGTCAATATCGCCCGTTGATGGCAGATACCGTGCTCAGACTGAGCAACTTGCTGATTATTTTTCCGAATTTGCGCTTATCCGTTACAGGGTTAGGGTGGAGATTGAATATTTTATTGCGCTGTGTGCAATTCCTTTGCCCCAGCTCGTGGGAGTTCACCCTTCGCTTTTTCCCGCTATGAGGAAAATCTATCAGGAATTCACCCTCAAAGATGCATCCGAGATAAAGGCTACTGAAAAGGTCACTAATCACGATGTGAAAGCGGTCGAATATTTTATTAAGGAGAGATTCAAAAAGATGGGCTTGGAACGATATATCGAATTTGTTCACTTCGGGCTCACTTCTCAGGATATCAATAATACTGCTACACCTCTTTCACTTCTGGAAGGCATCAGGGATCTATATATCCCTACCTTGGAGACCCTTATTTCTGTTCTCCGAAAGATGGAACAGGAATGGGCACAGGTACCGATGCTTGCCCGAACACATGGTCAGCCCGCCTCTCCCACGAGGGTCGGCAAAGAGATAGGCGTCTTTGTTGCACGTCTGGAAGAACAGAAATCGCAGCTTACAGCACTCCCTTATTCTGCTAAATTCGGAGGGGCTACAGGTAATATGAATGCTCACCATGTAGCTTATCCTTCCATTGACTGGAATGATTTTGCAGTACACTTTGTGGAGGATATCTTGGGGTTGAAGCGTTCTTATCCCACAACACAGATAGAGCATTACGACAATCTTGCAGCTCTGTTTGACAATCTTAAACGCATAAATAATATACTTATCGACCTTTGTCGCGATATCTGGACCTATATCTCGATGGAATATTTTCGTCAGAGGGTGAAAGCGGGAGAGGTGGGCTCTTCAGCAATGCCGCACAAGGTCAACCCCATCGATTTCGAGAATGCCGAAGGCAATCTCGGAGTGGCAAATGCCCTCTATGAACATCTGGCGGCAAAACTTCCAATATCCAGGATGCAGCGTGATCTTACCGACTCCACCGTACTTCGCAATGTAGGAGTCCCTTTGGCTCACTCGTTACTGGCTCTCAAATCGGTACTAAAGGGAGTAGATAAGCTCATACTCAACCGTTCTGCACTCGAAGCGGATCTTGAGGCGAACTGGGCTGTAGTAGCGGAAGCCATTCAGACAATCCTCCGTAGAGAGGCCTATCCCAATCCATACGAAACTCTTAAGGAGCTTACCCGCGGCAATGAGCACATTTCCGCTGCTTCCATAGCCGCTTTCATTGATACTCTCGATGTGTCGGAAGAGGTAAAGAAAGAGCTTAGAGCGATTACGCCGCATAACTATACAGGAATTTAACTCATAATCGATATGAAACGTTTTTTAAATATTACAGCCCTGATGCTGGTGCTGTTTACTACTTCTTGCAGCGCACAGGGAAGATATAGTGACTATTTCACTCCGGATAGGCTCAGAATTGATCTGATGTTCGCCGGCAACTCACAAACCCAGAGTGTATATCTTGACGGACTTCACTTTGAGAAGGAGTGGAGTGGTACCAGAGAGCACTTGCTGCCCGATTTCGACTATGGGGAGTATACAATTGATGTATATACTACTGACGGTAAAAAGATTTTTTCTCAGGGTTTCTGCTCCCTTTTTGCTGAGTGGAGGACTACTCCGGAGGCTTCCAAGGTGGATAAAGCTTTTTCCAACTCATTGAGAATACCATTTCCTAAAAATAAAGTACAAATTATGATATCGGAGAGAATCAAAAAGAGTGGAGAAATGTCGCAACTTTTCAGTTGTGAAATTGATCCGGAAGATCTCTCCATCAACCGTGATAAGGAAAATGATTTTGAGGTGGTGAAGGTGTTGTATAACGGTCCTTCGGAAAATAAAGTTGACCTGGTTTTTGTCGCTGAAGGTTACACTGCAGAGGAAATGGAAAAATATCGTCGTGATGTGGAAAAATTTACCGGCTATCTTTTTGACATCGAACCCTACAAATCGCGCAAAAATGATTTTAATGTCTGGGCTGTTGAATCGATTTCCGTCGATTCAGGTACCGATATACCCCATCAGAATATCTGGAAAAATACCGCAGCCGACTCTCATTTCTATACATTCTTTATAGATAGGTATCTCACTGCCCCGGATCACAAAAAGGTGGCGCAGCTGGTCTCAAACGCTCCCTGTGATGCCATTTATGTTATTGTCAATGTTGACAAATATGGTGGAGGCGGTATTTATAATTATTATGGCCTGGGTATGTCGGACAACAAATTTGAAGCTGAGGTCCTTGTACACGAATTCGGACACAGTTTTGCCGGACTTGGTGATGAATATTACGATTCTGAAGTCGCCTATGAAAATATGTATGATATGTCGGTTGAGCCTTGGGAGCCCAACCTGACCACAATGGCAAACTTCTCTACAAAATGGGCCTCTATGGTAGAGGAGGGTACTCCTCTGCCCACACCCAATGAAGAGGCATATAAAGGTGTCGTGGGAGCATTCGAAGGAGGAGGATACTCCGCAAAAGGGATCTTCAGGCCCTATTATGATTGTCGTATGAAAAGTAATACAGCTGAAGGTTTCTGCCCGGTGTGCAACGCTGCAATTCAAAGAATGATAGACTATTACTGCAAGTAGCCGATGATAATAGAGAGATACGACTATTTTCTTCTGGATCTCGACAGGACTCTCTGGGATTTTGACGCTAATGCCTTTGCAGCAATGCATATGCTGCTTGATAAATGGGATCTCCCGATAGGAGAGAGGGAGATTTTTTTCGAAAGATATGAAGTGATCAATCGTCGCCTCTGGGATGATTATGAGGCCGGAATGATTGCCAAAGAGTATCTGCGACGTGAGCGTTTCCATCAAACTTTGAAAGAGCATTACGGCATAGATGACCAAAATGCCGCTGAACAGATGGGTAAGGAGTACCTCGAGTTTATGGCTCTGGGTAATATTCTTATACCCGGAGCGCGAGAAGTCCTCGAGGCAATTTCCGCACGTGGCGGTAAGATGGCTATTGTCTCTAACGGCTTCAAAGAGGTGCAGTACCGCAAATTACGTGTTTCGAAAATAGATCATTTTTTCAGTGCAGTTATGATTTCGGAAGAGGTAGGAGTCCACAAACCGGACCCGCTCATTTTTCAAAAGGCACTTGAGGCCCTTTGTGGTCAAGGCGTGGAGATTGATGATAACATAAAATCCCGCACAATTATGGTAGGAGATGATTATCCTAATGATATCGAAGGTGCCATTAACTTTGGAATAGATAGCTTTTACTACAATCCTTCTAATAAAGAAAATCCCGGAAACGCCGTATGGCACTCCCGGGATCTGCTATCACTCTTGTCCAATTAGAGTTTACGCTTGATTTCGACTATGGTGTAGGCCTCGATGACATCACCTATTTTGACATCGTTGTATCCTTCAATGTTCAGACCGCAGTCAAATCCTGCAGCAACTTCCTTGACATCATCTTTAAATCGCTTGAGCGAACCAAGTTTGCCGGTATAGATCACAATGCCGTCTCGGATTACTCTTACCTTGGCTGTGCGTGTCAATTTACCCTCCTTTACCATACAACCGGCAATGGTACCGACTCTGGAAATTTTGAAAATCTCGCGCACCTCCGCAGTGGCAGTGACTTCTTCTTTCTCCAAGGGGGCGAGCATACCTTCGATACTGCTCTTAACCTCTTCGATAGCATCGTAAATTACTGAGTAGATACGTATTTCTATACTCTCACTTTCAGCCAGTCTGCGCGCTTCCATCGAAGGACGAACCTGGAATCCGATAATTATCGCGTTAGATGCTGAAGCAAGCATTACGTCGTTCTCCGAGATAGCGCCAACAGCTTTGTGGATTACCTTGACCTGAACCTCTTCTGTAGAGAGTTTGATTAGGGAGTCTGCAAGAGCCTCCACGGATCCGTCCACATCAGCCTTTACGATAATATTGAGCTCCTTGAAATTGCCCAGCGCGATACGACGTCCGATCTCCTCGAGAGTAATGTGAGGTTGGGTATGGATGCCCTGGATACGTATCAACTGTTCTCTCTTATTTGCAATATCGCGTGCTTCCTTCTCATCTTCGAGAACGTTGAGGGTGTCACCTGCGGTGGGGGCTCCGTTGAGACCTAACACTGATACGGGTGTTGAGGGACCCGCTTCAGTAATTTGCTGTCCACGCTCATTGAACATGGCTTTTACACGGCCGGTGTAACATCCTGCGAGCATTACATCACCGAGTCTCAACGTACCTGACTCAATGAGCACTGTGGCGAGATAACCGCGTCCCCTGTCGAGTGAAGACTCGATGACGCTGCCAACGGCACGCTTATCGGGGTTGGCCTTCAATTCCAGCAGGTCTGCCTCGAGTAGCACTTTCTCAAGTAGTTCCTTGATGTTAATACCTTTCTTGGCCGAGATTTCCTGGCATTGATATTTGCCACCCCAATCCTCTACGAGGATATTCATATTTGCGAGCTGCTCTTTGATTTTTTCGGGATTTGCTCCCTGTTTGTCAATTTTATTGATTGCAAATACCATCGGTACACCCGCTGCTTGCGCGTGACTGATGGCTTCGACTGTCTGGGGCATTATAGCATCGTCAGCGGCAACGATAATGATGGCAACGTCTGTGACCTTGGCTCCACGTGCACGCATGGCGGTAAATGCCTCGTGACCCGGAGTATCAAGGAATGTAATACGTCTGCCCGAAGGGAGTTGCACATTGTAAGCACCGATGTGCTGGGTAATTCCGCCTGCCTCACCGGCAATCACATTTGCCTTGCGGATATAGTCAAGCAGCGAAGTCTTTCCGTGGTCCACGTGGCCCATAACTGTAACGATAGGCGGACGTTCAACCATATCTTCCTCTTTATCTTTCTCCTGCTCGATGGCACCCTGGGTTTCCACGGTTACAAACTCTATTTCGTATCCGAACTCCTCTGCTACAAGCACTAGTGTCTCTGCGTCAAGACGCTGGTTGATGGAAACCATCATTCCCAGGTTCATACAGGCCTCTATAACCTTTGTTACCGGAGTATTGTTCATTAAGATTGCAAGCTCGTTTGCTGTAACAAACTCGGTCACCTTGAGAATATTACTGGAAAGTTCCTGAAGGATCTGTTCTTCCTGTGCTTTTTGAGAAATTATTTCCCTTTTTTCGCGGCGACGTCTTGATCCTCTTGTTTTTCCCCTGCCCTCGGTCATGCGGGCGTAGGTCTCTTTGATCTGCTTTTGTACCTCATCCTCATCAATTTCGGGACGTACTGATTTGAAACGATCTTTCTTGCTGTATTTACCTCTGCCTCCGCTTTGGGAGTCCTTTTGTTTTTTGTGTTCTTGATGTGCTTTAGTGACATCTACCCTTTTGCTGTTTTGGATGCGTTCTCTCTTGCCTTTGCTTCTCCTCTCAGTTTGCGGCTCACTATTGTCGTCGCTCTTAGGTTTTTCCTTTTTTTCAAATTGGGAAATATCAACCTTGCCAACCACTGTCAGACCGGGTAGCTTCCGCTCTGTGTGCCTTATATCTGTTTTCCTCTTTGGCTTTTCTTCCTTTGTGGGAGCAACGCTCTTTTTTGCGGGAGCTTTTTTCTTCGTTTCAGGCTCAACAGGTGTTGCAGGTGCCTTTTCAGGCTCTGCTTTCGGAGTTTCTACCTTTTCCTGTTTTGGTTTGGCTTTAGCTTTGGCTTTTGGTTTTATCTCATCGAGATCAATCTTTCCTACGACCTTGATCTTCGGGGTTTCCGGCTTAATCACGGTAACTGTCTCTTCGGGTACAGGCTCGGGAGTTTTTACCTGTTTATCCGGACTTGACAGAACTTTGCTGGTTATTATGACCTCCTTGACAGGCTCTTCCTCTTCCTGTTCCTTACGGTGATCCATCCGCGTCATTTGCCTTACTTTCTTTGCTGCCTCCACTGCGTCCTCCTTAATAGCCTTATCCCGTCCGAATTTTTCCGCAACTATATCGTAGATATCCTGCGAAATTTTGGACGCGATGGTCAGGTCGCTTCCATGTCCTTTCTCTTCAAGAAAGTCAAGCAATGTGCCCGTAGAAATATTAAAGGCCGTCGCTACCTGTTTTATCCTGTATTGTTTCTGATCTGACATATATTTTCTCCCGATATTATTAATTGTTAAAACTACTCTTCAAATTCTGCTCTGAGGATTTTTTGTACCTCGATTGCGGTCTCCTCTTCGAGGTCTGCCCTCTGTACGATATCTTCCACTGAAAGTGCCAGAACACTCTTGGCAGTGTCGCATCCGATTTTCTGCAGTTGCTCTATAATCCACATATCAATCTCGTCGCTGAACTCTGTGAGCAATACATCCTCTTCAGGTTCAAGGCCGTCATCATCGCGGTAAATCTCAAGTTTATAGCCTACAAGTTCACCTGCAAGGTTAATGTTGCTGCCGCCTTTACCAACAGCAAGGGAAACCTCGGAGGGTTTGAGATAGACATTCACTTGTTTTGCCTCTTCGTTGAAGGTCATTGAAGAGATTTTTGCCGGACTGAGAGCTCTGGTGATGAGCAGTGACTTGTTGTTTGTCCAGGGGATAACGTCTATATTTTCGTTGCGTAATTCGCGGACAATGCTGTGTATACGGCTACCCCTCACACCCACGCAGGCTCCTACCGGATCAATTCGCTCATCATATGACTCTACTGCAACTTTAGCTCTTTCACCGGGTATTCTGACGATTTTCTTAATGGTGATCAGACCTTCAAAAATCTCAGCAACTTCCTGCTCAAAAAGTCTTGCGAGGAAGTCCGTAGATGTACGAGAGAGGATAATCACCGGCGTGTTGCTGTTATTGAATTTAACCTCTTTGATAATGGTCCTAACAGTATCCCCTTTCCTGAAAAAATCACCGGGAATCTGTTCCTCTTTAGGAAGAATCAGATCGTTGCCTTCATCGTCCCTAAGTACAACCTCTCGCTTCCATACCTGGTAAACTTCACCTACAAAAAGATCTCCTACCTTATTGCGATACTTGTTGTAGAGGTTCGCCTTCTCAATATCCATAATGCGTCCGGAAAGACTCTGCCTGAGGTTGAGAATGCCCCTGCGGCCGAAATCAGCGAGTTTGATCTCCACCGAACACTCTTCTCCCAGGTCATATTCGTCAATCTTGTTGGCATCCTCGAAAGAAATCTCTGTCATGGGATCGGTAACCTCTTCCACTACTTCTCTGTTCCAGAAAATCTGGAGGTCGCCCTTGTCAATATTGATGATGATGTCGAAGTCACTATTTTCGCTATACATCTTTTTGAGCTGTGAGAGAAATACCTCTTCGAGCACTCCCATCATGGTGGCCCTGTCTATGTTTTTCTGATCTTTGAATTCAGCAAATGTGCTGGCTAGGTTCAAACCTTCCATTTTGATTATTATTTTTATCTAATTTTTATACTTTTCAAATTTAATAACGGGTTTTGCCGATTTGATTTGGTCAAAAGTGTATTCTTCGACAACCTCCCTGATCAATTTCTTTTTCTGTCCTTCCACCTTTTCGGAAACTTTGGTAACAAACGTAATACCCTCTTCAGAAACAGCTGCCAGAACGCCTTTAATATGCCCTCCGCTTTTGAGTTTAAGTTCAATTTCGGAACCAAGTGCTTTGCGATACTGACGTAGTACCTTGAAAGGCGTTGAGAGGCCTGCAGAACCTACTGTAAGCGAAAAATCCTCCTTGTCCCTGTCAAGTTTGGATTCTACAAAACGGCTGATATTTACGCAGTCGTCCAAAGAAAGAGAGCCTTTGTCGATCTCAATGACAATCTCAATATCATTCTCCCTACTTATCCTGACATCCACCAAAAACAGGTCACTTCTTTGTGCGAGAAACTCTGCTAATATCTCTTCTATCTTCTCTTTTTGTATCATCCTTAGGATAATTTTAAAAAATAAGGGGACTACACGTCCCCTATCTCTTTCACTATATCGCCGGCAAAGTTAGCAATTCTATATTAAACGGCAAATTTTTATTATCTTTTTGGCATATTTTATGAATGATTAGAAAAGATTACAGATGAAAAATAATAATATATGGATATTACTGCACAAAAGATAGCAGAACACCTGGGGGGAGAGATAGTTGGGGATCCGCAAGTTAGGGTGTCTGCTCCTGCCAGAATAGAGCAGGGACGTCCGGGTACCATCTGCTTTTTTGCAAACCCAAAGTACGAACATTACGTCTATACGACAAAAGCCTCAATTCTGCTGATCAACAAATCATTCGAGCCCAGTCGGGAGATTCCTGCCACTCTTATCAAGGTTGAAAACGCTTATGAGTCCGTTGCGGTTCTTCTTGAGCTCTTCAACACTCTAAAGAAAAGCCGTCCAAGGAGTAACCGCCTTTTTGTTTGTCGCCCATTTTCCTCTAAAATAGGACGCGGCACTTTTGTGGGGCGTGGCACTTTTGTCGGCAAAAAAGTAACAATCGGTAAAAATTGTCACATCTATCCGCAGGTCTATATCGGTAACGGAGTTACAATCGGTGACAACACCACTATTTATCCGGGCGTACGCATTTATCATGATTGTGTAGTCGGAAGTGATGTGATTATCCACGCAAATGCGGTTATTGGTGCTGACGGATTCGGTTTTGCTCCCCGCGAAGACGGCTCTTACCGCAAGATCCCCCAAACCGGAAATGTCATCATAGAGGATGACGTGGAGATAGGTGTAGGAACGGCAGTAGACAGGGCTACAATGGGCTCCACTATTATCAGGAGAGGAGTCAAGCTTGACAATTTATGTCAGATTGGACATAATGTGGAGGTAGGCGAAAATACCGTCATGGCAGGTCTGAGTGGTATTGCCGGCTCAGCAAAAGTAGGTAAAGGATGTGTCATTGCAGGTCAGAGTGGCATTGCCGGTCACATTACTATTGCAGATAAGACAACTCTGGCAGCTCAGAGCGGTATTATAGGCAATGTCAGAAAGGAGGGTGAAGCTCTTATGGGCTCTCCTGCTATAAGTTACAGAGATTATATGAGGGCTTATGCCTTGTTCAAAGCCAGTGCGAGGAAATGAAGGAGAGACAGAAGACAGTAAAAAAGAGTTATACCTTTGAAGGGAAAGGGTTGCATACCGGTCTTCATTGTAAGATGACAATCCTTCCGGCACCGGCGGATCACGGTATAGTTTTTAAAAGAAAAGATATCGGCGAAGAGGCTCTTGTAGAGGCATCCTGGTCCAATATTGCAGGCACTGCCAGAAGTACGGCCATTTGTAAGGACGGGATTGATGTAGTGACTATAGAGCATCTTCTTGCGACATTTTACGGACTCGGGATAGATAATGCCCTGGTAGAAATCGACAGTACGGAGTTGCCAATTCTGGATGGTAGCGCAAGACCCTATGCGGAGGCCTTTCTCGCAGACGGTCTTCATTTATATGATGCTCCAAGAAGATACCTTGAGATAAGGGAACCGTTTTCATTCGAGGATACTGAGTCAGGCTCTTCTCTCCAGGTGCTTCCGGCAGACAACTTCAGTGCTGAGGTGGAGATTGACTATGGCTCTAAAGTATTGGGAGTTCAGAAGGCACAATTTTCCGAAGGTGATGATTTTGCTTCTGCAATAGCCCCCTGCCGTACATTCTGCTTTATCCACGAACTGGAATTCCTTCTCAACCACAATCTTATAAAAGGTGGGGATATGGATAACGCCATAGTGATCGTGGAAAATGATGTCGACGAAAAGACTCTCAGTCGCTTGAAGAAAATTTTTAATGTAGAGAATCTTGATAGGGCGCCGGAGGGATATCTCAACAATCTGACCCTCCATTTTGAGAACGAATGTGCCCGTCACAAACTCCTCGATCTTATAGGGGATTTCGCCCTTGCGGGACATCCTCTCAAAGCCAGAATAATTGCCCGTAAACCCGGTCATGCAATAAACACCGCTGCGCTTAAAACCATGTTTCAAAAAAATAACATTATACCATTATGATCAACAACAATAAATATCCCGGTGCCTATGTTCATCCTGATGCCAAAATAGGCAGAAATGTAGAGATAGGACCATTCAGTTATATAGCTGGAAATGTAGAGATCGGAGATGGGTGCCACATAGGGCCCAACGCCGTAATTCTAGATTATGTAAAAATGGGTGATAATTGCAAAGTTTTCGCAGGTGCCGTAGTTGGTGCCGAGCCTCAGGATCTCAAGTTCAGGGGAGAGGAGAGCCATGTGATTATCGGTAACAATACCACAATCAGAGAGTGTGCTACTATCAATCGCGGTACGGCTGCCAGCGGTAGATACGCTACCATAATAGGTGACAACTGCCTTGTAATGTCCTATGTCCATATTGCACACGACTGCCGTATAGGCAACAACTGTATTTTCTCGAGCTATGTGGGTATGGCTGGAGAGACCGATGTCGATGATTGGGCAATTATAGGCGGGGGTACGCTCATCCACCAGTTCTCCCATATCGGGGCCCATGTGATGATAGGTGGCGGTACAGGAGTGGTGAAGGATGTGCCTCCCTATATACTTGCTGCACGCAATCCTATCAATTTCGAAGGCATTAATATCGTAGGTTTGCGCCGCCGCGGTTTCACTCACGATGAGATTGACGAAATCCGTGAGATTTACAGAGTAATATATGATTCGGGGATGAATGTATCTAATGCCATTTCCAGAGTAAAATCGGCCTTCTCAGACACAGAAGTCAGAAAGGTGATTTTGGATTTCATATCCAACTCCAAGAGGGGTATCGTCAAGAAAGGCGCCAGCGATTCTCTCGATGATTAGATCTGAACAATCAATACTGACTACCGCATACTTCCCTCCTGTGGAATATTTTTTTGCGATTGCAGGTAGCAGAAAGGTGTTGATCGAGCAGTGTGAAGTCTATCAGAAGCAATCCTACCGAAATCGTTGCAATATTTGTTCGGCAGCAGGCAAGGAGTCTCTTTCCATACCGATACTCAAGGAGGCCTATCAAAAGGTGCCTATTCGCGATGTTCGGATAGATTATGGCAGACCCTGGCTTCAGCAGCATAAGAGGGCTATCTTATCGGCTTACAACTCATCTCCTTTTTTTGAGTATTATATGGATGATCTCTTTCCGATCCTTGACCGGAAAGAAACATTTCTTTTCGATCTTAATCTGCTTTTGCTGGAGAAGTGTCTCGAATTGACCGGTATAAAGGCAGCGATTGAGTTCACCTCGGAGTACCATAAAGAGTATCCTGAAGGAGATTTCCGTACTATTATACAGCCAAAGTACCGCGGAGAAAACCTGCTTGTCAGATATAAAAAGGAGAAGACCTGGACTCAGGTCTTCTCCGATAGATTTGGTTTCATCGGGAACCTCTCTATTATCGACCTTTTGTCAAATGAGGGCCCCAACGCCATCTCCTATATTCTTTAGAATTTAAATCCGAATGTAAACAGGAGTTTACCTCTGCTAAAGGTGTATGTGCCTTCAGGGGCTTCAATCCCGCTATAGTCATTGTAGAGGGTAAAGTTTTCAGAATTGTTGAGGCTTCTCCGATATGCTATATCAAGAGTAGTCCTTCCTTGACCGAATTTAAATCCGATACCTCCGGAAATGTATTGCTGAGCATCATAAAACTCGGGATCGGGTGAGCTATAATAATTGTACCCAAGCCTGACAGCCATAAATTTCAGAGGCCACACTTCTGTTCCAAGTCTTAGTATATCACTCCTTTTGAAGTATCTCGTAATCTCATTGTTCTCTTCAGAGAATACATCTTTATTGCCGCTGTTGTCAGCCATCGCTATTTTTGAGTAGTTAACGCTTTCGTAGTCGGCGCTTATAAGAGCCCTATCACCAAAAGTGAATGCAGCCCCTACGCTCCATCTCATGGGAGTTTTTATCTGATAGTTATATGATCCTACAGGGGAATCCACATCGTAGTAATTGCCATTTACGAAGGATGAGGTCATATTTCTCTGCCAGTTGTCTGTCATGTCATACCATGTAGGTGAGGTAAATGTGGCGCCAATACGAAGACCTGGTATAGGAGTAATAATAGCTCCAACCTGGAAGTTGACACCGGAGCCGTTTGAACGCTGCCAGTAGGTCGAGGTCATTGACTCAAATCCATCCTGAAAATTTCTAGTATTAATAGCAGTTTCACCGTATCTCTCGTTCAATTCGTATGTAAGACTCAGAAGGTTGAGGTTCGCACCGAAATAGAAGAAATCTGAAACATTGGCTCCGAAGTTGAAGGAAAATGCATTTGTACCACCATGTATTTTGCGGTAATAGCTCTGCTCAAGTTCGCCACCCACTTCAATAATGCTGCCATCATAGATATTTTCTGTAGAACCGATATAGTCGTAATCTGAATCGGGAGTATTGGCCAATAGGTATGTTTCCCATGCCAGAACTTCAGGCCATGAGAGGTTGTTGTTGTAGAATGCATTATATGACTCCGTACTCTCAAGCGCATTCACATGAACTCCGGAGAGGCCGGAAGCAATGGAGCCCAGAAGTGTTGACTTGTCAGTAGTACCGTTAGCGGCCATTATGGAGTTGAAACTATTGGTACGGTTGAGTGTAATTCCGAAGTTGTAGTTGAGAATTCCCGAGTAATTGCCTGTATCAAATGCCATGACGAACCCTAGGTTTGACATGGCCATCCTTGTGAAGGAGTCTTTGGAAACACTATTCAAGTATTCAGCTTCTCCATTGCTTGTAATAAATGAGGGAGAGATAGAGATCTGAGAATATCGGTATATAGCACTGGAGGCCGGGTTAATGACTATCGCCCCCAAATCACCTCCCAGAGCTGTGAAAGCGTTGCCCATGGCAAGTGTACGTGCCGTACCCTCATAGTGTTGCTGGGAGAAGGTCAGAGCCTCTCCTGCGGTCTGAGCACTAAGTCCTGTTGTCAGCAGGATAGAAAACAATATGGTTGTAATCTTTTTCATTGTCTGTTCACATTTTGATTTTTGAATTATCTCCTGCCGCCGGTACCTCCACCGCTACTTCCGCTACTACCACTATATCCTCCACCGCCACTATATCCTCCACCACCGCTACTGTAGCTTCCGGACGAACTCCTGCTGCTACCTGAACTGTAGCTGCCTGAAGAACTTCTGCTGCCGCCTGTGCTGTAGCTGCCTGAAGAACTCCTGCTACTGCCTGTGCTGTAACTTTCGGAGTTGCGTGAGGAACGTGTAGTGCCGGTACTTACGCTACCCGAACTGCGTGTGGTGCTGCCGGAACTACGTTGGTAGATGGTGCCGCTTCTTGACGCAGAACTACTGCGTGAGCCCGTATATACTCCGCCAGAATTGTAGCTGTCAGTGTTTCTGCCTTCGCTCCTCCTGGTGTAGATGGAGCTACCGGATGCTGTTGTGCGCGGAGTGTTGCGGAAACTCTGGCCGTCAGCGGCAGAACGTTTACCGTAAGCAACATCTTGATAGTAGTTGTTAGGATGTCCCGGTCCGGGATAATATCCGTGATAATACCAGGGATTCCAATAGTTGTAGTACCATCCGCCGTATCCGTAGTACCAGGGATCGTACCAGCCATAATTCCAGCCGGTGTACCATGGATCATACCAACCGTTGTACCAGGGACTATACCACCCGGAGTACCACGAGTAATAGGGATAGCCGTAATAGGGATATCTGAATGAACCCCACCAGGGATTGTACCAAGGGGAGTTCCAAACACCGTAATCAACATAGAAGGTGTAGGTAGGACTGTCAAATTTCCTCAATCTTTCTGCATAAGATGTTTCCTCATCCACAAGGTAGTAGTTACCTTCCTCGTCCTCCAAAATATATGATTGCGGTTTCTTTATAGATTCGTGCAACTCTTTGTTTGATGCAACCATTGCAGCCCTCGATTCGCGCGTGGGCCTGTAGTATATGCCGTCATCAAATGATGCGGAAGAATAATAGCTTGTGGTTCCACAAGAGCTTAGCACCATTGTAACGGCTATAAGAAACAGATAGAAAACTTTGTTTTTCATTTTTACCTCCTGTGTTAGATAATTTTGTACTTTTGCAGTCGCATTTCATTACAAATATATCAATTTTTATACCAAATACAACAAAAAATGGCAAAAGAAGTAA